>Ga0255048_10000362_pt1 | contig 35857 bp, 47 predicted proteins | sample JV7_2_2_MG_FD_183619 | JGI IMG/M metagenome (GOLD analysis project Ga0255048, IMG submission 183619) | Seawater microbial communities from Jervis Inlet, British Columbia, Canada - JV7_2_2 | ecosystem: Environmental > Aquatic > Marine > Inlet | place: Canada: British Columbia | collected 2016-10-06
TTCTTTCAAGAGACATTGCAGAAATGTTAATCAGGCTAGGATGTTACAGCTTGGAAGAACGGGAAAGCATTATAAGCGACGCAAGCAGTTTTTTAGGAGGTAGGTATATGGAAGCAAGAGAAGAGGGATCAGGCAAAAGAAAAAAGAAAATAAACGAGGCTCTTGTAATTGTGGATAAGTTAGCTAATGACTAATTGCCACCAATGCCGTCAAAAACGACGGCACGACCGAATGGGAGTGATGGACGATTTTGAACCTTATTGGCTGACGTTTTTCTTTTTTATTCGTCAGTCAGTATCAAAAAAAAAAAAGAGCATTCACGGCACTTGTCGCAACCGCAAAATGCTCAATTATTTTATTTCGAGTGACAATATAATTAATTTATTATGAAAAATCCGACTAAAAAAGGTCAAAAGTTTACAGCATACGGTGAGAATTACACTGTCAAAGGTTTTGCAGGTTCTACTGGTATAGAATATCCAACATTGAATGAAGCCAAAAAGAATAATCCAAATGACAATTGGATAGGAATTATTAATACAGAATATGGAGGTATGTCAAAAAATACGGAAAGTTTTCTTGTTTAATTTATTTTCGCTGTTCATTCATCTTTTTTTCAAATGGCAGCCAATGTTTAGCTATGCGCGGCCCGCCTTAGCGGGTTGGCGTATAGCGCAAATTAGATGCCGTTTTTATTTAACCTCAAATACAACCATGAACGATTACATAAACATCACCTGCGAAGACAACATGGAGCTAATGGCTCGTTATCCTGATAATCATTTTGATCTGGCTATTGTTGACCCGCCTTATGGCATATCTATTGACAAGCACGCAAATCACGGAGGCGGGAAAAGGCCGATAAAAGTTTATAATAAAGTGGGGAAAGAATGGGACAATCAGCCCCCCACAAAAAAATACTTTTGTGAATTAAAAAGAGTATCTAAGAATCAGATAATATGGGGAGGCAATTACTTTTTAGATAACCTTGGCAATACAAGATGTTTTTTGATATGGGATAAAATACAGGAGTTTAGCGGGGCTGACTTCGAAATGGCTTGGACTTCATTCGATAAAGCAAGTAAGTCTTTCAGAAAAAGTAGAGTTGAGTTTCATAACGAAAGCAGGAAAATACACCCAACACAAAAAGCAATATCTCTATACCAATGGATACTCACCAATTACGCAAAAGAAGGTTACAAAATACTAGATACTCATATCGGCTCAGGCTCAATAGCAATAGCGATTGACTCAGTAAACAAAATTGAGAAGATGAACTTAACCCTAACGGGTTGTGAACTTGACCCGGAATACTACGACAAAGCAATGGCGCGTATCAAGCAAAAAACCGATTGGCAAAGCCTTTTTCAAATGGCAGCCAATAACAGCAACAACGCACCCATACCGGCAAAGGTGCGTTGTTGCACAGTACCTGAGCAAGCCAAACCTTGACAACTTACCCCAAAAGTAAAGGGATAGATTGACGCCGCGTCAGTCTGTCCCTTTTTTATATCGAGTAGTACCACTCTGCAATCTTACCGTGTTTGAGGTCGTAAAGAAACGCCTTGCACCGCCTTTGATTGCCGGTGTACATGTTGTCGAAGTGCCAGTTATCGGTAGGGGACAATGATGGGCAAACCTCTGATTCGGTGCCAAGATATTCGTCCTTGATTGTTCTTCGGAACGTTTCTACCAGCTTGTTCTTGTGAAGGTGTCCGGTCCGAACAAATCGGTATTTGGCACTAGCATTTAGTTGCGGAACGTCAACGCTAAAGGAATCGTGTAGTTTTTCAATCTTGACCTTCTCCCCGTGGCACCACATGATAAGGTTCTTACCCCAAGCTAGATATTTCCTATCGTGGCCGGAATTGTTCACATTGACCCGGCTGTTCCCCTCAAAAAGTCCCTCTAAGTAATCCCCTACGCGGTAGCAAGCGTCTTCGTCATGATTGCCCGGAACTATAACGACCTCTATTTTAAACCGCTTAGAAAGGCTTAAAACGCTTCCCGCGACACATTCGCGAACGAAAGAATATAGGTGGTGATAGTTGGCGCTGTACTCCATAGGCGTACCGCGCTTTGTGCTGCCCGTGTTCGAGTTGATGTGCAGTAGGTCGTTGCCGATTGGCAGTATTAACGTACTGACCTCTTTAGGTGCTTTTGATATATGGAATTCAACGGCCTTGAGGTATTCCCTTTTTGAATTTTCCAACGACCAGTCCTCGGCCTTGTAGCTAAAAGGCATTTTGCCAAAATGATGGTCGGTTAACATGATTTCCAGCGCTAGGGGGCCGGTAGGTTGGGGGTCGTTGTACTCAATCGCTAAAGGTTCGACCAGCTTGGTAAGTTCCGCCTTTAATATTGGCCCGGTGTCTAGCACCGACTTGTATTTCCTCCATTGTCCGCCGTGCTTGTCCGTCGTGACCCGGTCTAGTGCTAGGTGGTCGGGGATTGTTTCGTCTTGCAGGCTCCGCCGCGTGTGGGTCGTGCTTGTCACCTCGCCCCTTGCGTTTCTTTTTTCCTTTGTCAAAAGTAGGGCCTCGGCAGAATTGCCGCCGTCCAAGAGTTTTCGGATTACGCCGAGAGACTTCACCGACGAATCGATACTGTCGTGAAAACCGCAGTCCTTCATTATTTGCGCTATCTCCCTATTGGATTTTCCCGCGATGAAATGCTCGCTTAGTTTGCTAATGTTCATGGTTGGCGTTTTGCCCCCTTAGCCCCGGCCGATCATTACGACCAACCGGGGCGGGGAAAGAAAAACACCAAAAACCCATGTTCTTAAGTAGTCTCGATAGGGTCGCTTCCTTTGTCGCTGTCAGTATCAATCACAACGCGTGTTTGCCAAGGCTTGTCACGGAAAATACGCAAGACGATAGTACCAACGGAGAACAGTACGGGGAAGATCAGGTTAATGTCTCCCGCTGTAAGTACTTCGATCAGTTGAGCAATGACGCCTTCTAGCTCGCTAGAGTAAGCGCCGAACCAGCCGACAAGACCACCGATGGCGGCAAAGACGTAGGTAAGTACGTTGCTGGTGTATTCGCCCTTAATGCCCTTGGCGATCCATGCACGGATAAAGCCGATAAAGCCGACACCAGACAAAAGGATTGCTTCAATGAATAATCTGATTTCTTCGGCAACTTCAATAGGGAAGCCGAAAAACTCAAGGACGGCGAAAAGCAAAAGCATGATCGCTTGGATGTTGAAGTTGGCGGACTTCATTACACCCTTAGTTGTTTTAGTAATTGCACTCATAATTTAAAAGGTTTTGGATTTCGGGAGGCTGCCCGATCAGGTTATTCTTCCTCGGCCAATAGGCCGGGAATTACTTTCTTTACGCGTCGCACAATGTTCACGCCGGTCACAGTTTCCACATTCTCCGCGAAGCTAAAAAACTCCGTTATGCAAATGCCAAAAGACACGACTTCGGTAACGGGGACAGACGGGAAGAAAGTTACAGACATGTGCTCAGATACCGCAATGGCTATAAAGTATAGAGCGAACTTTTCGATGCTACGATAAAGCCCACGACTTCTGATTTTTTCGCCGCGCTTCTTTGCGGCACGAATGCCGGTTATGAAGTCAACGACCACAAGAACAAACGCCATGAATACGAAGGCCCAAACGGGGGCCATGAATGACATGAACGCTCCAACTGCGGCGGATAAGAACCCTAGCCAAAATTGTGAACTTGCGTATTTGCCAAGTACTTGCATTAGGTAGGTCATTCTTTGGTATTTTTTTCAGTTTCCATGAGTTTTAATATTTAATGATTGTTTGTGATCCTTGGCTAGAGACCAGAGAGTAAGCGCCTTGAGGAAGGCCAGCCATATTAATCTTATCCCCTTCGCCGCTTCTTACGACTTGTCCTAATGTGTTTAGCATTTGGTACTTTGACCGCGTGATCGTCAGAATATTAGACACGGGGTTAGGGAAGGGTTTGCGGTAGTTGTTCTTAATCCGTCGCTTGATCCATTCTTGCATCTGGGATTCGGTCATGTCCCAATCTTCGTCTGAATCCTTGCCTTGTGCTTGCGGAAGTGCCGCCTTGTTTATTGATAGCGTTTCGGGATCGCTTTCGCAAATGCGCATATTTTGCCACGACGTATGGACCAATCCGCGAACGTCGTCATCATTGATAAGAACGATGTGCGTAACGTCCCCGGTAAAGTACTGCCCGATAGGAATGGTAATAGTTTTCGTTTCGCCTTCTGCTACTTGCTCAACAGGTATTCCCCAATTCTGTGTCCCCGCAAAACGGAAGGAGCGATTAGGGCAGATGCCAAAAACGTTACTAAGTAGTGATACCCCCTGTATCTCTCCCGTATTCAAGTTGGTAGCGTCAAAGATCAGCTCGGAGAAAGGCGTTAACGTGTAGGTCCGAGATAACGCCCGCCAGTTATTCCCGTCAACCGTCACCCCCTGCCCTTCAATGTCCGTAACGGTCACGAATGGGTATCTTGATTGGTTGGCGTAATCGGTCAGGCTGTCGGCTCGCAGGGCTATGTTTTCGCAATCGCCGTTAGGAGGGGCAACACTAAAGCAAAAGCCCGTAGTCTCTGATACTTCAAAAGACTGCCCGCTAGCTATTTCGCCTGCTTCGCCATTGACAACATACATACCCTCTGAACAACCGTACCCTGCCAAGCCATCTACGTCGTACATCGTGAACGTGTAGCAGCCGTCAGGAAGGCAAAAGGTATTCGCATGGTAGGTGTTCATTTGGTTCTTCGGGTAGGGTTCAGAAGCCCCTACTATCTCCCCTTCGCCAGTTGTCAATTCCCATCGTGTTTCATGTGGGTAGTTATCTAGTTGCAGTTCAACGATTATTTGATTCCCTGAGCAGGTGTCGGGTTCGTCGGGTCCGTCTTCACATTCTACACAATTAGCCGCTGCAATTCTGTTCTTGATAACTGCTAATGGTTGAGGGCCAAATCCATTAAGGAAATTAATACCAACCTCGGGTACTAGGTGGCCGTAACTCATAACAGTAGCACCGTTCGTAGGTCTTGGCAGCGCATCACAACCGCCCTCCGTCCCGAATGGGCTAAGGTCATCAATGGCCGTGTTGTTCCCGTTCCAAATACAAGCATGTGTGTGGCCGCTGCCTAAATTATGCCCTAATTCGTGGGCTATTACCTCGACCGACCATGAGTAAGCAGGGTATCTCTCGTAAGTGTTCCTAATGCTAGAAAAGGAATAGCCAAATATTTCCCCGCAAATCACATCTACGTAGGCAATGCCTCCGCTTGCCTTATACGAAAGCAGCATAGCGACATCACCGCCATGAGCCGCGTTCAACGTCCTGTACTGCCTGAACTGATTTAGCAAACCACCCGAAGTAGTTTCTGTGTAGGGGCTTTCTGTCTCCCAATAGTAGGTGATGAAGTTTAGAGAAATTCCGTCGGCTTCATATAGTGCCGCGACTTCGGACAAAAGCCCGTCAATGAACGCGCTTGCCGGTCCAACGCCCCCGCGCTCAACTACAATGTCGTGGTCTACTTCGATATAAGCAGTAACGCAGTAATCGCCGTTCAACGGGTCAGCGTCCAACGAAGCGATAACGGGCGCAACCATTGCCGGAGTAAAGCAAGTCCGCTCCTGTGCATGGGCGTTCGACAGCAAAAGAACAAAAAGAAGTGATAGTAGATTTTTCATAACCGGGTGTTAGGGTTTTGGGTACGAATTATCGTAATCCTTCATTAAGTCGGTGTACTCGATGGTGGTTATTAAGTCTTCGGCCAGGTCTTTGCGTAACTCCTTAGAGTATTTTTGTCGCTTGCTTCGCCACTTGTCAATAGCCTTTTCTTTACGGACTAAAGCCCGTCTTGCCCTGCCTTCCGGCGTAGACCTAAAAAGGCCAAATGCGAAGGACAGCAACATTGCTAAGTCTTTAGCGCCGTCAACGATTTGCTGGAAAGTGGTTTTGTCTTCGGCTAGCATATTGAAGCAATTGCGGTTCCTAATATCCCTGCGATTATTGCCATAAAAACAATACTTCCACAGTCCATTCCTTTCGGTTTTGGGTGGTATTCTTCTTTCACTTCACCGGTGTTTTCGGGCTTAACAGGATCGGACGGCTGTTCTTGATTGTCCTCAACACGTTCGCCCACAACGTCAGGCTTTGCGCCACGGTCAATATTAATAAAGACCTTACCGTCGTTGAATAGCTCTTTGAATACTTCGTGAAGCATCTTGTAAGCATCGGTAGAACCAGCGCCACGGTAATTTCCGTCATCGCCTAGGTAGTACTCCGTGTTGCAGAGAAGGCAACTACGAGTGTTTTCGATTCCGTTGCCAATGTGTATCAGCACCAAGTCAAATTCTACCGCGTCCACAAATCCAATCACGAACTCATGCCCAAAACGTCGCTTGTACTTATTGAAGAAGCCCCCATCCTTTCGCGGGAATACTTCGTATGTCCTTGCATAGAGACGGGTCCAGCCGGGAACCTTTACCTCATTATATCCGTCTTCGATTACGTAGCACAAGTGGACCCCGTTAAGCATCAGCGCGGAAACTGTGCTATTTGGGGTTTCGTCAATGTGTTTTAGGTGTAGGGTTGTCATCACTGTCTATTCTAGCTTATCTGTTCTGATTGCAAAAAACTCGCCACCAGCTGTAGAATCTTCCCATATGTACGTTTGTATCTTGTATTCGGGGTGCCAATCACCAAAACCCCTTCCTGCGGACGATGCCGTGCCTAGCGTCAGGTCGTCGGGCCGTCGCACAAAAGACTTTCCGTAGTCGTTGGTTCTGTATCTCACTAACTGCCCCGAGTCTTCCTTGATTAGGAGGTCGTAAACGCCTCTGCTGGCATCAATGACCACAATCAGAGATAAACCTAGATTATACGTTCCGCTAGATGGGTTAATGGTGTTCGAGTAGACATCGTTCTCTGCAATGACAGCGCCCGTCCTGTCAAAAACTTTCATTGTTTGCTGCCAGTTCTGTACGCTGCTTTTGTGCGAATACGTAATTGCTAATATTTCATCGGCGACTTTTACGTCGCGCATTCCGTATTGCAGTGTGGTAGAGTTGCTATTGATCGCTCCCGCAACTAGGAAGTTGTCATTTAATTCGGTCTGGTCAATTGGGCCACTTGCTGCACAATCCTTCGAAAAGCCACCCGTACCGCCATTAACGTACCATACCCAATTGCCCCATGTTACGCCGTCAAAGGTGAAGAGTAAAAAATCTTGTGGATAAACAGACGGGCTGTTCAGTCTACGATCCAATGACAGGGCGAACCCGTTGTCAAGTTGGAACCCTTGGCCATAAGCCCATGAGTTGTCTTGATATGACACTATGAAAGAAGTTGTTTGAACGCCTTCTGCTCCAAGTGCTGTGCCATCAAAATTCGTCCACGTAATACCGTTATCGTCAGAAATCCAATTGACTACGCTCGGTCGGTAATGACGATTAAGGAGCATAAGCCTGCCATTTGCCAGACGCGTAAACTTTCCGTAAGAAAGATTGGTAGAGAAGGGGCTTCCCGCGACCGCCGCCCAAGAACTTATATCTTCCGGGTTAGTCGATCTACGAATATGCACGGGCGAATTGTGGCTGCTTACGCTAAGCAGTTTTTCTTGCGAAACGATAATGTACCCATCTGCTGATACGCAAATAGCCGGTTGAGCGTGAGTATCGGTCGCCCCCGCTTGAGGTTGCCCCCAATTGACTGGCGTACCAAACAAGCCGGTTTCCCAGTCAAAGTAATTGACCATCGCGTCCAGCCCCGGAGAGGTGTCAAAATAAGTAAAATATGTTCTAAAGTGAACTCCTCTATACGTCCAGCTCATCGTACCGTTGCCCGTGAAATTTGACACGGCAGGAAAGCTGCCGTGGCCGTAAGTCACCTCTTTAGGGTCAAAATTCACAAGAGACCAACTAGTCCCGTCATAAAAATATCTGCCCGTTCCATTTGAGAATTCGACGACAGACGTACTGTTGCTTCCTTGCGTGGTAGATTGCGTCCACCCGTCTAAGGGGCTTCCAGCGTCATAAGATTGAGTCGCCACATATTGATAATGTATCGGCAGTAATATGTCGTCAACGTTTCCCGACGCATCAGTGCCTTTTACCGTATTAGGGTCACCGGGTCTAAATGCCCTTTCGTTAATTGGAGCCTTCATAAAAAAGGTATTTTTCGCCGCAAAAGCGACAGGTTATTTTTAATTGTTCGGAACAGTTATTGTTCCTCAGAAAACGGCCTCAATAAAAGGCATAGCTCTCTTGTTATACTCGTTCAAATACCATACAGCCGGAGTTGACACGAACATAATTATTAGTCGTGTCTGCTGTTGGTGCTCCTACGCCGACAAACACAATGTCCCCGGCTGGTATTACTGTATCTACAAAATCGGCCTCGCCTAAAAAGGTGCTTTGATTAATGTTGTTAGCATAGTCACGAAGGCCAAAAAAGCCATCGCCACGGTTAAAGGATTCGTCACGTAAAAACGTGGTTGAAACCGTATTAGCCCCGGCCGTTCTGCTTAGGGAATAGAACACCCACCCCCACGAATTGTTCCCCACCGCGCTGTTGGTGTGGTGAGCGGTGAAGCCAACCAGTTTTACGGCAAAAGGAAACACGTAGCCGGCCGTTGTCCTTGTAAGGTTAGTTGCCCCAACATTGCCTAGATCACCGTTTAACCGCTCATCGTTCGTGCCTTGAATTGTTCCCGAATTAATCTCGTTAGGGTCTAAGAGAAATTCCCCTGAAACCTGCTCGATAATTAAAGGGTCAATAGTAGGCTCGGTGAGGGCTGCAATGTTTACAACATCCGCCGCTGACAACCCGTAGAGGGAGATAAGCGGCAAAAGGTCATCGGTAAAAACGGAAATATCAGCACCTAAAGAATAGGCTAATAGCTGGCCGGTAAAATCAACGGTGATTAAATCCCAATCGCCACCAGCGTTAACGATAATTTCCCTAACCTTTTGAAGCATTCCCATTACCGTACACGTTTTGCGGTGAACCTTGCGGCAATAATTTGGCAGTTAGACCCTACGTGCAACTCCTGAATCTTTAGCGTCTCGCCCGAAGTCGTTACTTCGTACAAAAAGCCATTGAATTGAGAACTACCTTGGTCTTGCGTTCCGTTACGGGCCGAATATTGACTATCTAAAGCCCCCGCAACGTCTCCTGCGCTGTCTACTAGCTTTACAGTAGTTTCTATACGGTTGTTAGCTAGAAGGTCGTACAGCGCGTGTACGGCCACTTCAAAAACCCCAACGGAATTAATAGTTAGCACACCCGTAGTATCGTCGAAGGCAAAAATGCTTTCTGTGATAGTAGGGGTGTCCCATCCGGTTACGTCTGTAAAGGCCGTTCCGCTTGTTTGCGCGGTAGTCTTTAGGGCTTGAAAGCATAAGTTTCCACCAACGAGCAAAGGGTTTGCCGAAGCATCGGTAACATATTGGCGAACGGCGTCTCCTTCCTTCAAGTAATATGTTGAATGAATGGTAGCGGAACCGGGTAACGCCCCCGCAACTTTATATGATTTCTGATTTTGCGCCATGTCTTACCAACCCGTAGTGGTCCATGTGTTTACCGTGTTACCGTCATACAGAATACAGCCGTTACCGTCCTCTGTGATCTTGTCCAATTGGGCCTTGTTCGCGTGGGTATGCGAATCGGTTTGCAGGGCTGTGATAGCCGTTGCATTAGTGCCGATGTTCGTCCCGTTCGTGACGATAGAAGCGGCGTTGGTGGTGATGCCTGTCTGGTTGGTGGTGATCTGCGTCCGTTCAGCAGCCGTAATGATCGCGCCACTACCTACGTTGGTAATGGTGTCAAGTTTCACCTTGTTGGCTGCACTCTCCGCAACGCTTGCGTCGATGTTCGCCACCGTCTCAATCAAGAAATGATCGAGGTTCTGGTCTAAGTGGTCTATCATTGGTACTGTTGGCATCGTTTATTATTTAGGGCAGGAACTCGATAAAGAATGATTCGTCTGCCGCTGCTTCTACTAGGTCGATTTGACCGCCGCCAGGTGGTACGCTGTACTCGGTAGAAAACTGCCGTAGCCTGTCACGGTAGACCGCTAGATAAGTAGGGTCTTCGGGAAGCGAGGCAAACGTTATGCTTGCGCCCGTTACGTTTAGTTGTGCTGCTGACGAATACTTGCCGAGCCCTACCATGTTGCCGCCCAAATTGATGCGGTACATAGCGTCGAAATCCGAAGCGAAGACGAACTGACCGTAGTAGTCTGCTCCATACGGTTCCGCTGCCTTTAGGTTTGCGTAAGTGTCTGTCGAAACTATATTTACGGTTTGTGCCGCCATTACTTAATTATTAAGGTCTTTCCGTCGGGGGAAAGGATGGTAGTTTGAGGGTTCATACCGGAAGAAAGGCAATAAGCCTCAATCATTCCTCTGTGGTAAGCTAAAATCCTGTCCCGTTGCCCTTGCATTTGTAGTAGTTCAGATTGCTTTCTAAGCATTTCGTCGCTAGTTCTAAGGATCGGCAGTTCAAGGGCTTTAGCTTGCTGTAAAAGCGGGGCCAACGTTTCGGCCATCGCATCGGGCAATTGGGGCGGGGAAGGCTGTTGATCCTTCCCCGTCTTTTTCCTTGCTGGCATTAAATGCTAGTCCAAGTAGTTACGCCAATGTTGTTAATCGTCTGACGGAAGCGGCTACCGTCAGGGCTTTTCAAGATAAGACCGCTAGTAGTGGTCGCTACCTCAATATCCCCGGCAGAAGCAACAAGGCTACCACCGGACATAGTAACATCGCCTCCGGTCATGCTGAACGTCAAGGCGTTTGCAGCCTGTGTTACGGAACGCGCACCTGTCAAGGTTTGGTCGGTATCAGAAAGGCTAGTATCAAGGGTGCTAGACAGCACGTAGCTGTAAGTGTCACCGGCTTGGTCGTATTGGATGGAGTAAGTACCAGCCGCGCCCGGTTGTGCAACGCCTGCAAGTTCCAGAATAGAACCTTCAAGGCTTACGGTTACGGTGTCGCCTGCGATAACAGAGGCAATACCTGTGCCGCCTGCAATGGTGTAGGTTTCGCCGTCTACGATAGTTCCAGCCGTGCCGGAATCGGCAGCGATGCCGAAAGACTGAATAGCCCCGGAAGGGTTGCCTACTTGGGTGAAATCCGCAACCGTGCCAGCAGAACCGCCGTTGTGAATGAACATGGTGCTACCGCCTGTGGCAGCGGTCAGGATAACGACGTCGCCTTCTTGGTACTCTGTACCGACTGTGTAGTCCGTACCCACAAAAGCGGCAATAGTAGCAGCAGTTGCGTCGGTATGCACATCGGAAACGAGAAGGTTATTGACCTCTAGCTGGTTGCTTGCGTTGATGGTTGCGTAACCAGAAGAAGCCGGAGCAATGGTAAGAGGGGCCGCAAAAGCAACGCCGCCAGAACCGTCGGAAACGGGAACCTGACCGGCAGTAGCACCGGCAGCACCGGCAAAGCCTACAGTCAAAGTAGTGCCAGAAGATACAACGTCTACACCTGCACCATCGGCAAATGTCACAACACCGCCGGAAGCAATGTTAGAACTTGCGGTAGTGCCATCGGTGAAGGTAAACCCGGTATATCCGGCTACGTTGAAGTTGACAAGCTGCAAAGCACCTGTGTCGTCAATCCAGTACATAGCTGAATTGTCAGAAACGGCGGCATAGTGTCCACGGTAAATTGCTGCGTAAGGAGCACCAGCATTTAGGTTTACCAGCGTATCATTCAAGACGACCGATAGGGCAGTAGTTGGAGTTTGCATTAAGGAAGTTTTGTTGAGGTTTTAACCCCAAGATTATTAGTTGATTCTAGGAAACGATCACCATTTGGTGCAGTACGGATAATTCCGTTTCCGCTTCCCGTTATTTCTATGTTGTCAGTTGTTGTAACTGTACCCGCCGCAATAGCGACGCTTTGTACCCCATCTTGGAAGTCTAGCGCATTGCCGTTCTGATCTACCGCTCTTGGTCCGGTTAATTGTCCGTCAGCATTATAAAAATTGCTGCCACCGCCAAGGGTCTCGAATATCGCTTGGTTGTACTGTGTAATCGCTTGGTTTAGGGCTTCTGCTACCCCGCCTACTTCTGGGAATATGCCAGATGGGGAAGCCTGAACGAGAGCCATAACGCCAAAGCCGGGGTTGCCCTGCGTGTCAGCGTCCGTTACTTGGAAAGTAGCGGAACCAGTAAAGCCAGAAACAACAGAAGACACCGTATAAATGTCCATGTCGTTACCGCTTCCACGGAACACAAGTAGGTTCTGCCCGATAGCTACGTCTGTGCCATCGTAGAGGGCACTATCGTCAACAATCGTTGCCGTTACCTCATAAGTGTCAGCCGCCACCAATGTGGGTACTGCTGTTACTTGCGCCCGTAATGCTACATATTGTTGGGTCATCTTAGCCGAATTGAAGTAAGAGGATGGGGTTGGGCTGAAGCGTCGCCGCGTCAGTCATTCGGAATACCAAAGAACCCGCGCCTACGCTTTGAATAATGTCTACGGCACCAGTGTCTACAATGCCGTTTCCGCTTGTTTGGTCATTGATGACCCGCGCCTCTGGGATTAGGCACTCCATTTGTTCACGGGTCGCACCCGCAAGCGTAATGGTAATGTCTAGCTCGCCGCCGCCGTCAGTTTGCGCGCCGTTCGCGTAGGGAATCCGGAGGCTGTGAGGCCAAGAACCAGCACCAAGGTCAATGGTGATACCGGGGCTGTTGAGCGTGACCGTAGGGGCTGCGCCCGTCACAATGCCCGTAAACGTTGCGGAGGAAACAAAGGCGCGGCCGCTTGAAGCTGACGCGGGGCCAACAACCCAAACTCCGCCCGTGTCATCCCACGAAATAACGTCACCGTCGGCGGCTCCGTTTTGGGCTACCTTGGCAAGTGTTACGGCGTCGTCCGCTAGGTCATCGGTTACAATTGTACCGTCCGCAATTTTGGCCGAGGTCACGGCGTTGGCTGCGATCTTAGTAGACGTTACGGCAGAGGTTGCAATCTTGGCAGAGGTCACGGCGGAGGCTGCAATCTTTGCCTCCGTCACCGCTAGAGCCGCAAGTTTAACCGTTGAGATACCGCCATCGGCAACATCTAAGGGGGTGCCGGCTTCACCCGTTCCATCTAATACCGAAGTCGTTGAAATCGCAACAACCGCATCTATATCAATTGGCATAATTTGTATTATTTATTAAGGTAATGGCACGGGGCCAAGAGCGGTAGTACCAGTACCAAAAGCGGTAGAAGCGAAGCCAAAGACAGTAGCGAGGGTTGAGCCTCCTACGTCTGTTTGCGTGACGCCGGTCCAAATGGTGCTGCCTGATCGGGCCGTGTCGCCGTCAGCTTCCCAGCCGACTAGAAGCGTCCCTTGCTCGTAACTATCCCGGCCCTCATTAAGGGGTAGGTCAGCGTCTACGATGGAAGGGGAGATACCCGTTGGTCCTCCATAAAGGAAGCCGCCAACGGTTTCAAACCAAACCCGAATAGAAGTATCTCCACACTGAGCCGCCCGAAGGAACTCATAGTTTTGATCTGACATATTCAGGATGTTCAGGTTGAGCGCGTATTTCCGGGTAATAGTCCGGTCAATATTCTTAGGCAATTCTACCGTCGTCTTGTCTGCAACAGGAACGCCACCACGACCAACTAGGTACTTGCCATCTGCGGCAGTCGTTCCCGGGTTGTTAATGACAAGTTCCCAAGCGGCAACACTGGTCCAATCTGTAGGGTAATTGCCGTCTTGGACAATCAGCACCCCGCATACTTCGGACTCGGTAATTTCAAAAGCGGTACAATCCTGGTCTACGTCAATAGCCGGGAAATTTAGCGTTCCGCAATCGGTCGGGCAGGTCAGGAAAGTATTGCCCATTAGAATGTTGGCTTAACGCGGCGTTCGGGGTCAACCTTAGCCTCAAAGGTCAAAGTCATAACCATGCGTGTACGTCCGTCCCGACCTTCGTCGAGTGGGAAGTCACAGTCAAAAGACTTGGGTTCGATGCCGGTAGCGGAACCGAATACGTGAGTTAGGTTAGCATACCAAAAGGTAAAGCTGGTGTCACCGCACTGGGCAGAACGACCGAACTCATACATTGCGTCAGAGACATTAGGAATGTTGAACGTTACGGTATAGGTCCGCAAAGAAATGCGGTCCTTGCGCTTAGGCAGTTCCTCGGTTGTCTTGTCTGGAACTGCAACACCACCTGCACCAACAAGCCACTTAGAGGCGGCGTTGGCTATGTCGGTGTTGTCAATGTTTGCAGGTTCAGGGGTGACGGTGTAAACACCCGTTACCCATGCGGAGAAAGGCGCAGTTGCACCTGTTGGCTGAATCCAAAGATCGGTTAATTCGGAATAATCAATAGTGTACGATGTACAATCTTGGTCCGCCTCAATCGCCGGGTAATTCAGCGTCCCGTTACAGTCCGTCGGACATAGTGAAGGGAAATTATTTAAAGCCATTACTGGTTATATTGTCGTCTTTGACAGACGGATTGGAGATGTACACTTTACACAGTCGCTTGCCCCTTTAGGGATATGTTGACTTAGCCAAGTGATGTTTTCGGCATACCTTTTTGCAGAGTGGTTCCGCTTGCCATAAAGTGCCTCCCTGCTAAGGGTGGTGAACTTTGAAATGGTAGAGGAATCGAGTACGTATTGAGCTAGAGTTTCAACCGCCTTAAACTGAATCGTATGCGCCAGAACGGAAGCCGTGTCGTAAGCCCCAATAGAGGCGTAACGGCAAACCCATTCTGTTTTATCGCATACTGAAACGGTAGAAAGCGAAAGGCCGTAGGAATTGGTACGAAAAGGAACAAGAGTAGAACGGTCTGGAACAGTACCGGAGAAACCGGCAGCTTGCACTAAACCGAAATTTCCACGGCCCGAACAACAATTCAGGCGGCTATCTCTCGGTTGGTGGCCGGTCGCATCGTAGCTAATGGTATAGCGTGGCGCGTCCGTCCGTCCCTCAATCCAAAGAGGAAGTTTTATATCAACGGCGGTACTTACCCATTGATCAGCTACCGGAGTAACCGTAAATGTTTGGGCTGTAATACCGTCACCATCAATTGTTACATCGACGGCGGTAGTTGAATGGAAGCCTACGTTTAGGCTCTTTACCTCCAGGTACCCACCTTTCACCGGAACGGGGCTTTGAATAGCTATGCCATTCAGACCACTTGTATAAGTGGTGTTCCCGTTCCGGTACTCAGTGAGTCCTATAATTTCCTCGCTCGTTTTTCTAACGGCGGCTGTTGTTACTAGTTCTGCACCTAAATCTCTGCGAAAGGATGCAATTGCCTCGGCACGTGCTGCCTGTAATACGTCGAAGATGTTTTCTCCGAGTCCACAGTCTATGGCGTGATATATTGCGGGCATTAGGCCAAAGCCGTCCTTACCCTCTGTGATGTAAACGCCCGTTGTCGAGTCGTTAACAGTCGCAAAGTCGGCAGGCTTGTCACCATCCCAACAGTCGCACGCAGTTTGCGTAAGACCTACAATATTATCGAGACAATCAGCCATTTTTAGACGGCCTCAATTTCCATGATACCGGTCAGAACGGCAGCGGCGGCGGCGCCAGTCTCAAGCGGCTTGGTGAAGCCAGCGGGGGCGAGGTCAAACATACCGCGAAGGCTAGTCATGCCAGACCAACCGTACTGAACCTTACCGGAACCGTCACGCTCTACACATTCGCGTTTGTACTCAACCTCGTGGTACAATGGAACGATTTGACCGTTTTCACGGACAGAAAGAACGGGGTCAGGAACACGGAACAACCAGCGATCATCTGAGGTAGAAACCTGCGTTGGGGCGTTCTGTTCGGTGTTGGTGAAGCTGCGGAAGATTGGAACGCCAGCGTCAACGACCATCGTAGAGTTTCGACCGAGAACGGAAGGAAGGTCTTTGTAGTCGTGGTAAAGGTTGCTGGTATTGTACACCGCCCGGTCGGCGCGTTCATTGTCGTTCAGTGCTTTGAACATGGCAATGTCAGCGTCTACGTAGAAGTTCGTACCATCTAGGATGATCGGCTGGTCGATCTGGTTGCTCTTAGCAAGCAATTCGATAAGACGAAGACCCTCTTTGTTGAACGCTGAACCTGCAAGCGTAACGCGGTTGGCAACACCAACGCCGAGAGCGGCGGGAGTAGCTGCCCACTGGTTAGGCTGAATGTTAGCGGCAAGCGTGTTGATGATGAGCTGGTTCAGCTTCATACGGTTCACGTTCATTGACCAAGCAAGTTGGTAAGAAAGTTCCTCCGCGCCCATTACGGCGTTACCACAACGCTCCTCACGAATAACCCAAGGGGTAGAGTAGAAGATGTTGTTGTCGTAGGTGGTGGCTACGGTTTGCGCTTCGGCACCTGCGAGGATGTCACAACCGAGGGCCGTGTTCGCGGTAGTTCCGTAGTAACCGGTAGCGCCAACATCTACGCCGCTGGCGAGGTGGTGGGCTGTTACGCCGATACAGTTTCCGTTCCGAAAGATTTGTTCGGTGCGGACGGTTTGATTTTCAAGGATAGCGCGGCTAGCCTCTACGGGGTGGCTCAATTCTGAGCGGGTCATGTCGTCACCACCCGTAATGCTTGCTAGATTATCTAGCGCACGGGGGTACACGGATGCGAGAAAAGACATATAAAAAAAAGTTTTGGACACGGCAATAGCCATCTTGCATTATGCAAGACAGCTAAAGAGTCCGGTAAATCAAAAGATTAGTTTAGAGTTTGGTCGGCGGGTGCTGGGCTTCCATCGCTTCCAACATGGCGTTTCTGACGGCTTTCGTCTCCTTCGTCTTGGGGATAGCGTTGTACTGCTTTGCAAAGTCGTTCTGGTCTTTGAAAACGTAAGCACCGCCTCTATTAGCCGAGGGGTTGCTGTTCGTTCTCATAGCCGGTGAGGACTTCTGCTGATCTAGCTTAACGGTGCCGTAGATGTTGTTACGAGAGATTACGTCGTCAATAGACAAGTAATTACCCATCGCATCTTCTGCGCGGTGGCCGGTGGTGTCAACTGGCACGATTTCGTCGCCTTCGATCTTCCAATTGCTGACCCGAAAGTCCTGCAATTCTAACATCTTTTGCAAACGAAGTCCAGTCGGTACGCCTTCAACGTCAAGCGCAACGCCCATCTCCTTAGCGCGTTTCGCAACGGCGGTAGTTAGTTTGGACCTTACGGTTGCGGCTTGGGCCTCCTTTCGTTCCCGCTCAAGCGCCTCCTTTGCGTCCTTCAATTCCTTGCGGTCTGCCTCCATTTTGCGATTGTACTGCTTATTAAAGTAGTCCGTCGCAATGGGGCTTGACGCAAGCAATTCCGGCGTAATTTCGGCGGGTGCTGCGGGGCTGGAATCAGTAGCTTTCTTTTCGGACAAAACGGAAGCGCGTTCGCTCAATTGGTCCAAAAAGTCGGTGAAGTTGTCTGCGTCAATTCCTTTTGCAAGCTTCGGGAGTTTGGACGCCAACGCCTTGCGGTGTTCGTTGTCCTTTTCGCGGTGGCCCCGTTTAAGTTGGTCGCCGCGTCCTTTTACTGCTTTGGATTTGATTACGTCAGGTAAAAGCGTGTGTGCTTCCTCTAACGTTAATTCATCTTCGCCTTCGCCTTTTAAAGTCTTGGTTAGACTAGCTGCGTCTTTGATTCCAGCGAGGGACGCATACCCCGCAATTTGTGCAAATTCCTGTTCGGTCATCACTTGGTTTTAGTCCTGCGACTTGCAGGCTTGGGTTTTTCTTTTACCTTTTTAGCCTCGATGGGTTCCGGGGCTGGCGTTACGTCAACGTAGTCAAACTGGTTGCGGGTCATCGCGTGACCTTCCCACACCTTTTGCATATCCGTAGATATAGGCGCGTGAATTTGGCCGGTCTTTTTGTTGACGGGTGACACCATTACTCTGAAACGGTTTTAGTTCGGCGGGTTTTAGGTGTTTTGGCCTCCACCGGTTCCGGGGCGATGCTCTCCCAGCCGTAGTTAGCCCGCAATACCTGACGCTGTGACACGCCGGAACGGTCAATGTCGGTGTACTGTACTGCGTCGTAAATGTCAGAGCCTTGGTGTCCGGCTCCGCGTTTTACCTCTAAAGTTGCACCCATAGCAATCGCATTAGCGAAATGTTTACGGGCCTGTTCAACGGTACTTACTTTCATATCACAATGATACGGGGCGGGAATAGTGGATACGTTGAAAATTTACACGGGCAATAAAAAAGCCCTAACTCATATTAATCTTCTCCATTCTCCTAACAGGCCCCGTTTCGTCAATGCGCAGGATTTGCTTTTCATTCAGCTTTAAGAAGTGAACGGAAGCCTTTTGCGCCTTGCTTGCGGGCGCCTTTACTTCGTTGTCAATCTTGATGACCGGGGTGCCTAGAGCGCTGTTGTAGAGCGGTTCATTCCCTACAATGCCCAATATGTCAGCCATGCCGCCTAATTCGCCGCCTTGGATAGCATCAAACAGCGGGGCAAACTTAGCGTTATGCTTGCGGCTGAATACCCGCTCCCCGCCTTCCATCTCTACGGCGTACCTGTTGCCGTTCTTATTGTAGTACCCGGGTATTCCTCCGCCCTCATGTGAAGGCCCAACTAACATACCTTCAACACTTGCTGTACCTTCCCGAAGCACGGGGGCGGACGCGAAAGACGCGGCGTTGGCCTTAGCGCGTGATATGGTGGAGAATAACAGGCTCAAGGCACCAATACCGATGACAAGGCCTACTAAGCCCTTAGAGGCTTCTGATGCAATCAGTTTTGCCGCCGCCGTTGTAAGGCTCGCCGCCTGCTGTACGCTTTCAATAGCTAGCTGTTCGTTGGCCGCTTTCTTCTGGATGGCAAGACGCTTGTTAATGTTGTCCTGCTCAATCCGTTCCTGTTCAGCTAATGCGGCTTCGTAGGTGGCGACGTTGTTTGCATAACCGGCCGCTTGATCGGCTTGTTCCTGCTCTAACAGGCTTTGTAGTTCCTCCTGCCGTTCTTGCGCCGCCTCAATCTGCTCATCTATCCGGCTAAGTTCGGCCTCCCGTAAGGAATCAACGCCCGCTGTGATGTTCTCGATGGCAGAACCTAACACACCAACGATTTCTGCTAGGTCTTCGTCATCTAATTTGAAAGCGTCCTTGATCTTGCCTATCAGTCTTTCAATAGGGTCAAGGCGAACGTTCTCTAAGTCGTCGATCTGTTGCTGGATAAGCTCACCCTGCAAGCCTAATAGGGTTAGTTCGGCAGCACTCGCACCGGCTTCTTCTAAGATGACCAAACGCTGCGCAATGCCGTCTTTAGCAATGTTCAGCTTTGCCAATTCTTTGGCTTGGTCAAGGTTCAATTCCTTATTGCCCGATTCCCGTAACAAATCAACACGGGCGTTATCAATCGCCTCCTGGTCTGTCAGCGTTTTGAGCCTTTCCGTTTTTATGCGTTCGTTATTAGCAGATAGTACTGCAACGTCTTCCGCTTCTAATTTGGCAATCTCTACGTCTATTACTAAGGTATCGCCGCCATCAGCCGCAACCACTTCCCGTAGCTCCAACAAAGACCGCTTTTCTGCCTCCACCCGTTCCCGCGCTTGGAACTCTTCAAGATTCAGCCGTGCGTCACCGCTTACGCTTAACAGGTCAATAAAGGCCAGTTCCTCTGCGAGTGATGCGTCGATTACTTTCTTTTGTTCAGCAAGACGGAAGGCAGCTATCTCTTTGTCTGCCGCTTCATTAGCCCGGATGCGTAACAATGCAAAGTCTTCCTCCGCGTCAAACTCAACCTTTGCGGCTTTGGCTTTCTCACGGGTGACTTCTTCTAACTTGTCTATCTGCTCATTAGCAATCTGCCGGTTAAGGTTAATTTGTTCCTCGCCGCTTAATTCCTCACTAGCCCGTAGCGCGTCACGTAGTTGTAATTGGGTGGCCGCAAACTCCTGTTCAGCCTTTAGTCTTTCGGCTGCGTACTTTAGGTAAGCTTGTCGCGCCTGTTCGTCAATCGTGTTTATCCGGTTGTTCAACGTCGTTTGCGTCTCCAATGATGCGGCTTGCGACTCTTGCAAATCTTTGTATAGGTCTACCAGTTCCTCAACGTCCGCGTCTACACTTAGGGCGTCACCTGCAACGTTCCGCAAATCCTCAAAGGAAAGGGTAGCATTGTCTAGCCCTTTTATAATATCATCAACGTCTACATCAATTGCTAACTTGTTAGACAGTTGCGCTCTAAGGTTAGCTGCTGACTTTTCAATAAACTTGTTTTCAACTTCAAACGCTTTTCGGGCTGCTGCCTGACGTTCGGCGTTCGACTTGGTAACGTCCTCGCTAATCAAGCCCTGTTCCTTAATGATTTGGTTAGCCCTTGCCCGCTCCGCTGTCAGTAGCGTTTGTTCCCGGCGCAGTTCCCTTGTCGCTTGTGCTACCTCGTAAGCCCTTGCTGCTTCCTCTTTTAACTCCCCCACCAGCCCGCGCGTTGCGTCGGCATAACTGTTAACCGCCCCGATAACATCCCCCGTAAACAACTGGTAGATGGCGGTACCAACCAACGCCGCCCGGTCTGCAAACACATCAAAAACAGCGGTAGCAACTGCAAGCGCGTCCGATACCCCGTCAATAACCTTTTGTGAACGGCTCATTGCGGCTATTAGTACGGCGATAATGCCTAAAATAAGCCCGATACTAAGTTGAAACGCAATGGCGGCAGTACGGGCCGTGAAAAAGCCTTTAGACGCTGCTTTACCTGCCTTGCCAGCACCGGACCCGAAGGAAGTAAAACTTTTGACCCCCCCGCTCAACAGGTCGCCTATCTCAGTTAGGGATTTACCCGCAATGCTGATTTCATCGCCAAATTTACGGGCTACTTTCCCGCTCTGACTTGTAGCGCGTTGCCATGCTGACGTTTTACTCCTGTTGTTGTCCAGTTCCTTCCCTGCTTTCTTTACTGCGCCCTCGTAGGACTTTAGGCCCGATGTCGCGTCGTCTAACGCATTATCGGCGCTAGATTGGAGGTCTTTGTTTGCTTTCGCTAAGTTCCCCACAAGGTCGGCCGTATCGCTAACCTCCTTGTTATCCACCTCGTAGCGAATACGCTGTACTATATCCATCCTTCAAAGGACGGTCGGCGGGTGGGGTTATTTGTTGGAATAATAAACACGAAAAAAGCCCCACCGAATTAGGGCGGGGCGAAAAATCACACATAACTATGAATAACACTATGAAACACTATTTCTTTGCCTTCTGCTTTTCGTACCTCCGCTCTGCTTCCTCTTGTGTATCAAAGAAATCCCAAACGGGAAGGGCGCGGGCTGTTTGCTCTGTTAGGTTGGTGTAAGACGTTATCATTTCAACGGCCCTCAATACGTCTGTATTCATGTCCGCGAACTGGTCTACTTCTTCCCACCCGTTAGGACCGTAAGTAACCCGGTAGCGGCTTGTGACTGGCTTCTTTGTTCTTCCTTCGTGAGCTTTTCGTACTCTGCGCTGTAGACGGATGAATAGTCCTTCAACCGCCCCAGCGCCAACGCGAAAAAATCAAACACGTTGAAGTTCTCAGTAGCCCAATCTTCCATCTTCCGTTGCGCGTCTGAATGGGAATAGGCTGCTGTGTTTTCCCCCTCGGCAACAATAAAGATGGTGCATATCTGTACCGACTGAATAAAGCGGTCATTGTCCATCTTGGAAACGTTACGCTTGAAGTTGTTCACCATGTCGGCGTAACCCAGCTTAACCGCGCCCTCTCCGGTCATCGTCATTAGCTTGGCTCCCTCGTTATGCCAGTAGTTGTACATATCAAGGAATGAGTTAAAGCCGTGTTGGGCCGGGATAATCATTTTCTGAAGTTCGGTGTAACGGACTATCCCGATACCGTCCTCCGGGTTCAGTACGGTGTACCTATTGCCGTTAGCAACGAAGGTAGGCGCAATGCTACCGTTTGACATTCGGGGCAAGTCCTTGACACCTTCCGCCCTGGTGCTTACCTCCACGACTTCCGCCTTGGGAAACTTCTTTAGTATTTGTTCGGCCGTCGGGCCGTTTACGAATAGGCTCATTTGGCGATGTTTAGTTTATAGGTGTAGCCCTTGTTAAAGTGTGCTTGGTGGGCCTCGTTGAATTGATCGTAAGACATTTCAATTACCCGCGTTCGGCCGTTGCTTAGACAGATACACGTTACCGATTCGCCCGTTGTCAGGTCTTCGGAAAAATCGACCACAGCTTCAAGGTCCACCTTATACCGTCCGGTCAGTTTGGTTGGGGTAATGTCGTTGCCGGTCAACCGAGCAACGTCTACGTCATCCTGTGTGACCTGCTGAACTATTCGTGTCGTTTCAATAAATCTAGTCATGGGTTGTTTTTGGTTAATAGGCAGGGATGAACGGTTCTTTTTTATCGGGCCATTCTAAATAGGTTTCGCTTGATTCCACATTGCGGGTTTTCTTTTCCGGTTTGTCCCTACGTAGAAATGTCATTTTGCCATCAACGGTAGCGTAAACGTCGCGCCAATGGCTTTCACGAATCCGCTCCTTTGGAGGGTTGGACATTAGCATTGTAGTGGTTTCCTTTACGTGGTAAACGTGAAGCTCTGCCCCTGCTTTTTGGACGCGGGTAATCGTTCCGTCTCTTAGTCCTTGCTTCTTTCTTCTCATTCTTCCTCACTTACGCCTACTAAAAAAGACATCATTGCCCGCCCTTCCTTGTCGGCGCTGTTGTCGAACTGCTCCATTACGGCCCGGAATTTTTCGTGAGGAACCAGCAATAGGGTTGATGTATAGTTAATCATGTGGACCCATGTCGCCGGATGCCCGTTGTAAGCCCCCTTGTTCGTCACTACTGCCTCGTGGTACTCTATCACATGGCTAAGGTCAACCGACGCCTTGAAGTCTCTGAACTCGCCCTCGTAGTAGGTTCCCATTTTTTCGGCCTCGGCCGCTTCTTTGGCGTTCGTTAGTTCACGTATAGTTCGGCCGTGGTACCATTTATTCATAGCTAAAAAACGTATCTTCTGACAACCCCCGCCGTAAGCATAGCGTAAACGGGGATGGGCAGAACGGTAAAAACGGGTTGGCCCAAATAGGCCAGTATAAAAGCGGACAAGCAGCCCAGCATACCGCTAAGGCAAATCTCGCATGTGGTGTACTTGTAGACGAACCAAGTAAATAGGTTTTCGTCTTTCATTTCCCTTGTGAACTCTCCCCATTTTGACAGTATATGGTCATTGTGAATTAGTTCGCGGGTAATGATGGTGGCAAGCGTACCGATAAAGGCCGCTAATTCGTAGGCGTAGGCCATTTGGGGTAGGTTAGTGCTGCGATTAGAAAGGGCAAACCGGCTATTGCCATCTTCCAGCCCCAAGGGTAGACTATCCATGCCAGCATTCCAACGGGGAATAACAGCACTAGGGCAGCGCCAAAGGAAACGGCTAAGATTAAGAGTCCACGTAGTAAAATCTTTCTTACCATTCCGTTACGCATTCAAGTTCAGCCCCCAACGCCAGCGCATTAGCACTAACGCATCGACGGGGCACAATCATAGTTACTTCAAAGTCAATCGCCCCGAAGTCGTAGGGGTAAAGGACGTATTTTCCGACCGTCTCAGCGTCGTAACTGTACTTGCTGAAAATTGAAACGTCGCGCGGGTTTTGCCTTGCGCTGTCGAACCTGACTTGTGTACCCGTAAACGCTCCGGAGGCAACGTTGAAGCCGTCCCTTAGCGCCTCTATCATTGCCCAAGCAAACTGATCGCCAATCGTCCTGTAAGCGTCGTTACTGGCCCCCATTTTGGGCAGGTTCAGCCAGTAGACCATACGTGCGGAACCCCGCAAATAAACATAGCTGCGGGAAAGTTTAAGGGAAGACGGCGGGGTAGCTTCCGCCATGCCCGCAAGTTCTTCCCAATAGACTAGATTTTTATAATGATCGGCAGGTACTAAGTCCTCGTACTTCCCCTTATTGTAGCAGGTGTCAGCGTTTACGCCTTCACGAACCGGGAAAACCTTTCGGGTTAATCTCCCTTGGTCAACCTCTTGGGTAAACGTAACGGGAATACAAAGACCGCCGTAACGGTCTACAACGCCCAAGCCGGTCAGGGCTGTTGAGGCGGCGCTTATGGCTGTTGCAATCAAAATGGTAATCCTTTGTTGAGTCGTTCAATAAATACCGCCGTGACTAACTGTAATTCGTCGGTCGTGTTCGTTAGGATGTTGCCGTCTTTCTTAAACGCTCCGTTTAGTTTGGCTTGGTTGTCCTTATCCCTTGCTTTGATTTCTACCGTGACCACGGCGGGCGACCTGTCCACAACTTCCGGCTGGATGCTCCGGAATAATTCACCGGTCCGCGTGTAGTCCTTGTGTTGTGTCTGGTAGCCGTTTTTAGACCGGTCGCGGGCGTAGGAATCGGTATAGTCCGTGAAGTCTCCGCCGACGCCTTCGCCGCGTTCCTGAATCGTTAGCTGGCGAAGGGCGATGGCCTCATGCGAAGCAACTAACGCGGCGGCTTCCAGATCGGGAGCGGCGACGAAGTCCCTAAGGTCTTGTATATGTGATTTTAACGACACGCCACAAAGATGGGTAGTCGGGTTGTTCGTTCTGTTGGAAAATTACACAAAGGAAAAGCCCCGCACCGGTTAGGGCGCGGGGCTGAGGTTCTTTGGCGGTGGACAAGGCCGCAGGTTAGGTCCGGGGTGGTGGGTTAGTCGTTCAGGTATTCGTTTATATTTTTTACATAGTCGTCAATCCATTGCTTTCTTACTTCGTTTACACCGTAAAGGTTAACTACAACGCTTTCCGTTCCTGACCCAATAGTGTGGCCCTGCAAGCTGTATCGGCTCCAATTGATTGCAAATTTTGTTGCCATGTCTCTGGTTGGGAATGTTATCGTTGCGGTTAAAGTATCCATTTTGTTAGCTGTTTATTGTGTGAAGTAAAAAGCGTTATTGCTTTTCGTTACACAAATATAGGTAACATTATGTTACTATGCAAGTATATCACAAATATAGACTAAAATACTTCAAGCGGACGCAAAAAAAAACCCGCTACCAATTAAGGTGGCGGGTTTTCCGTGATGGCCTTGTTTCGTGTGTCACTAACCCGTTGCCCGGCTTCGCCTAACTAAACGAACGGCGATCATTAAAAGCGTCGGCATGGTAGTAATTTCTTACCCATGTAAGCGTGGCCGAACTAAACACGCTATCGGCCTGCTTAGAATACTGAATTTGCAGGTCATTAACCGGGTATTCAATTCCCGTTAGTAACCGCGTGGCCGTGATGGTTGCCGCCTTTGACGCTGCCTTAAACGGTCCTAAAAGGTCATCGGGCATATCTATTGCAAGGGCTGTTACTTGGTCCTGTGTATTGGCATAGTTAAGGAACCGCTCACCTACCCCGTTCGTCCAATAGTCGTCATCCGTCGGTGCGGTAGGCTCCGAAAAGGTCAGGTTCAGGTAAAGTGATGCCGTGAACGGGTTTTGATAGGGGATGCCATCAAATGAGCCTTCATCGGTGAAGTCGAACCGCCATAGGTCTGCTAATTCATCGTTGGGCCTGCTTGATTGGTCAATTAGGGTCAGGGTGCCGCCTCCTGCCGTACTTGCCGCATAAGTGGAAACGAACGTACCACAACGCCCCTTAACCGTTCTAACGACAACCACCTCTGTTCCTGAAGCCGTCGCTGCTGTTCCTGTGAATGGTACTCTGTCCGTGCCGTCTATCAACACGTTCCCAGCGTTCTCTAATCCTGCAACGTTGTCCGCGAAGGTGAACGCGTAATCTACCCCGCCAACTACGATAGCCGTTGCTACCGAGGCAATGCCCGCCCGCTGGTCATCACACGCCGAATGCAGGTACATCCAGGCAGAGTAATAATTGTTACTGATTCCCGTCAAGATAACAGAATGGAGTCCGCAATACTCCGCGCCTATGTCGCCACCGTTGTAAACGTAGAAAGTATTGCCGTCTGCGTCATCGAGGGCCGTTAGCAATGATACGTCAAGGGTATAAACCTGCCCGTCATCAGAGGCAAGTTGAAACCGGGTAACGCGATCATCCTGAATGGAGAACGGCATAAGAAAGCGACCGTGCGCAGATAGGCCAAAGCCGTCATGATCTGCCCGTACACGTTCGCGCGGGTCTTTGTATAGCGGTAGTAGGCTATTGGTGGCGGAACTTCTCATTGTGTTACAGTTTCTACGGTTAATGTTTGGGCGCGTCCTGAATAGGTGGCTTTGTCTACTTCGGCATCACCAATAGGGGTGCCTACCAATTGATCGGCATTGTACGTGAAGAAGTCCTCAATAGGCATATTTAGTTCTTCGGACTTCCTGAGCGGTCTAACGGTGTCGAATGTGACGGGATTAGAATTGATATTGCCAAACGGTGCCGGGGAATCGTGCAAAAAGAAGCGTTCAGCGATTACCGGCCAGCTTAACGGGCTGTTCAGGTAGTTAACGCCTCCTAAGCCTTGACCTACGATGTAGGTCGCTGTGGTGGCTGTTAAGGGGTTGGTAGCAACGATGGCTAAACCGTCTTTGTTGATCTTGTCCGGCTGGGAAAGCATGAACGTCACGTTAGTTGTAAACCGGCCCGCTGGCAAGTCTTCCGTTTTCGTGCCCCCACAAGTGTACTCAATAGGGGTGCCATCAAAAGCGTCATCTGTTACATCGTGCCACGCGTAAGCGAGGAACTTAATATCTGCCGCATCGTCATAACTGAATCCGTCAAGGCCGAAATTGCGGCGTATGTCAAAATCTATGCCTACTGATTGCGTAAAGAATGCCGGGTGCTCAATGCGTAGTACGGTCCCGTCCATGAACCATTGCAAGTTCCAGGACTCAAGTAACTGAAGCACCTCCTTAAGCGTTGTTTCAGCCCTCGTTGCGTTCTGAACAGCATCTACTTTAGTAATGTCTGTCTTTTGAAATACAATCAGGTTGGCATAGTCTGGCAGGTGGTCGTATGGCCCGCCCGTAACGACTGTACCAAGTGCATTGATACTGAGAACTTCCGAGCGAACGGTTAACCCTATGTCGGTCGTCATCTGGTCGAGTATGTCAGAAAGCCGGATGCCGTTGTCTGCCGTGGCGATGTTCCCCGCCGTGAATCCTAATGCTAGGTACTCAATGGTGAAGGTGGATGTAGAGGTGGCAGCACCCAAGTCTACGTCAACGTCACCGTATTCTCTTGTGCCAATGATCGTCAGCGGCCTAACGTATAGCGTACCGCCTGCGCTTAGCCAATCCGGGCCGGGTGCTGCAACACCGTTAAACTCTTCGCGTTGGTAGGTACTCCGGTGGGATTCAGTAACAATGTTGGTGTTCAGGTCTTCGTCCCTCGTCTGTACCCATTCGGTAAGCGTCCATCCCAGCGCATCAGGCAAGCAAGCGTCATCGGGGCCAAGTCCACCACCCGTACAAGTTACCTCGCTAGATAACACGCCGACAGGAGCCGTAGCTTCTACCGTTACCATATTGGGTAAGGATAGGATGTTGAACTTCGTCTCCCAATTACTTTTAACGGTGGCGAACGGGTCAATAGAGATAGGGGATAGGGTTACGCTGTGGGTAGTGTACTCTCCGCTGGCTGGCAGCATCAGTACTGTGTCAACCGCAACACCGTAGCGTTGTATTTCTACCGTTATCGTTGCACAAGGGTCTAACGCCCGCAAAGTCGTGATAAACCCGTAGTCAAGCCCCCTAAAGGTCATATCGGATATAAAACTGGTTCCTCTCCTGTATCGCCCGTCCCTGACAACCTCCCAAACCCAGTCCTCAACAACGGGGGCGATGTTGCGAATAACGGGTAGTACTATACGTGCGCTGTAACCGTTCATTTTATACTGGTTTAATTAGTCCGTGCTTAATTAATTTTTTTAGCGCGTTGCGGTAGTTCAACGCTGAAACATACTTAGCATCCGGGTTTACCTTGACCTTGCGGTGACGGCTGCTAACCCTCATCCCTCCGGCCATACCTTTGGCGACGGCTAACGTATCGTCGTCCTCATAGTCTTCCGGTTGAAGTTCCAGTAATTGACCGCTTAGGAACTCGAACACCTTATGCCCCCGCTTGGGCCGCATCATGCCCACCCATTTTTCTTCTTTCTTTACGGCAATTTCGACGGTCTGACCTTCCCGGCGTTGTTCTTTCGCTTCCAGCATTATTTGTAAGTATTTATGTCTTGGCCCCTCCGTCCGGCTAAAGTTTCCGCAAGCGTTTCAGTTGATGGATTAAGCCGGCCCCATGTTCTGCCAATAATGGCGTCGCCTAATGTCTTTCGTTCCACCTTCCCAATCTTAGAAAGAATTTCCTTCCTTGTGTAACCGCTAACAGGTCGTGGCCTTCTGCCGTTATTAACGTAAATATACTGATAATTAGTAGTTTAGCTATCATTTTTGGCAAGGGATTAAAGCGTTAATTTCAATTCCTCGCTGCTTTGCTAGTGTCTCAGCCAACTCCTTGGTAATCCACCTGAACACCCCCCGGCATTGCCAACCGCCCATAGCTACGGTGGTGGGTGTAGAAGTGCGTTTCCCAGCCCATGTAAGCCCATCCCAGCGTTCTATTTCCTCTTTGGTGTAAATGCCGTTGATTCGCTGACAGCAAAACTTACGGGTGGTAGGTATCGGCCTGCCGTGTGAATAAATGGCATGGGTTAGGTCTAATTCCTCTGCATACACTAGCCCGGTAGTACGGCTAACGTCTGCAAACAAATTGCCGCTTAGGTTGGCAAACTCCTTTTCCACCAACCCCAAACCCTTACGCCCGATAAAGTCCTGCCGGAACGTCTTGCGGAAGCCCGCAATAGTAGATCGGCCCGCAATAGCAGAACTAACCCGACTTAATACCTGACGTTTCAGGTTGTCGCCCGTCAAATTATCCAAGTACGTACCCGATACTATTTGCCGCGTCTGATTATCGTAACCTAACGAAAGTAATACCTGCCGTATCGCCGTGTCCCTTATGGACGGTCCTACTTCATTGCGGGTTTGGTAGTAGTCGCCATTGAGCGATACCAACCGGCGAACATTGCGAACCAACCAAGGAAGCAGTTGAGCCAACAGCCCGTTTTGCGATACCGTCACGGCGCTGGCTACATCGCCCTGTAAGGCTGTATTCGCCGCGTTACGTGCGATGCGACCGCCCTCCGTTTCTAATCCATCCAGTATGCCCGCTATGCGCTCAAACAAGGAAGTTTGGGCGCGTTTCACCCACCCCCTAAGCGTTTCGCCTAATTGAGCAATGAGTTTGTTTATCGCTGATTGTATTTCTCGTCTGTTCATTAGGCGTTAGCAGTTGGCCCGTTCTCGTCCTCTAACACAAAAGTAGTTCCTGCCCCGGCTAATATGTCTTGCGCCTTTTTCCGGTCATAGCCATATGCCGATTCCATTATCTCAATGGCAGAGGCAGCCGGCAATTCCTTAGCGGCGACACTACTTACAAGCCCGATGAGGGACGTAACTTGAGCGCCGTTAAGCGCGACAAATACGCCGCCGACTACGGGCGCTTCCGGTGTTGATTCAACGCCTTGGGGTGCTTGTTCTCCTTCCTCAAAATCTGGTTCGTTAATCGGGTCCGGTTCTTCAAGATTTACCATTGCGGCAAAGTCGTCTTTCATTGGCTTGACCTTCTCTGCTATGCTCATGGCTATTTTATCAATCTCCTGTTCCTGGCGCTCGAACGTCATTAGCCCGAAATTGGGGAAACGAACGTCAACGAGGGTAGCGATACGGGGCCAGTTCTCAAACTTTACCCGGTCAAGGTCCGACGGGTCACGTTGTTGCATTATCTGGAAAACCCGATCATAAGCGCGGCCTCGTTCGGGGTTGTGCATTTGTAGCGCACGGTGGCGCTCAACTACCGCCGGGTCATCGCTGTATTGCTTGCCTAAGATTTCGCAAAAGATAGCCTCGGCTAATGCCATTAGCCCCTTGTCTATTGCTTCGTTGTATTGCGTTGTCAGAACGTCCAACGGGGTCAGCCCTAAGTTCTTCGGGTAGCTGTGATTGTAGCTAACTGACTGCTCCATATACCCCGCAATAGACCTAACACCGATTTCCGCAAGATGGGACGTTTGCAGCGCGAAGGTGTAAACCTCGTTGTTGACGTTTTCCCAATTTAGCAGTTCAGCCGTCGCCGTGGTCGGTGCGACTGGCTTTTGTTCGATGTTGGTATTGAACATCGTTAGCGCCACCTGAATTTGGTCAGCCATCAAGTCATCGCTAATCCATTGCGTCGACGCTAGTGGCGCTTCGGCGTAAGAGTAGAAAGCATCGGCGGGAATTATTTCGTCCTTCATCGCCCCCGCTGATACCTTATACCGGACATTATCAAGTTCGGAGGCGTGAAGCATGGACCCGGTGCCGGAGCAAGACGGGCATTGGTGCGAACGGTTATCACCTAGGTACCCGTTGCCGTTGCAGTCGCCTAGGTCGTCGTCCTCATACGCGCAATCAAAGTCAAGACCGAACAACTTGGGGTAAACGTGCTTCCATTTACAAACGTCCTTTAGTGAACCGCCCCGAACAATCCGCTTTAATACGTGCCGGGCGGAGTAATACGGCGGGGCCTTAACGGTTGAATCTGACAGCACCCCGCAACGGTAAGCGCCGAACTTTGAACCGGGGAAGAAGTCGATGCCGTTTTGGTGGTTCTTGACTGTAAAGAACCGTTCCTTGCGATCCGTTCCGACAAACGTGTACCCGTCAGGTTGCGGGCTTAGTTCCTCCCGATAGACCACCGACCCACCGACGATGTAGGCCGTGTACGTTTCAAGTCGTACCATATGCCCCTTCGCGTTTTCTTCCACCCGCGAACGCAGGGAAATGGCGAACTCCGGCACCCCGTACTTATACCCGTAATTAATCGCCTCGTGTGAAGTGATTTCGAGCGGATATGGCTTAACGTCAGTCAATAAACCCTCCTCGCTAACGATGGACTCAAATTCGGTTACAAACCATGCGTTCGGGTCGTGAAACTCGTAAAACAATTGCTGGCCCTGCAAATAAGCATATAGGGAGCGATTGCCGAAGAAGTTGTAAACCTTGTCCTTAACTGCCTGAACTACTTCTTTGTCGGGGCTTTCGTACTTTTCCTTGATTCCATCCACGCGGAAGGTCTTGCGGTAGATTGTTTCGGCGGGGCTTAGCACCTCCGGCGTTCGGGGAACGGTCACGGCGACCCGCTGGTCTATGTTCTCCCGACTTTCGCCCTTGCGAATCTCCTTCAACATTTCCTCCTGACCTTCGCCCGTCATCATGGCTCGTGACCAATCGGCCATCTCGCACATAAAATCGTAGTACTTGTGTCGTTCTCCGGCAATAGCCGCAATTATCTTTTCGTCTATCATTACTTGAATGGTTTTAAGCGGGCAAAGCGGGTCTGGCGATACCGGCAGCAATCAAAAAAGTGATTGTTAGCGTCTATCGGGTCATTCAGCCAATTACCGTTAGCGTGTTGCTTGAACTTGTAGGTCTGTTGTTCTCTTATCGCTCCGTGGCTCCGCTTGGTTACGAATATCCGGTAGCCTCTTAGCTGGTTAATCCCTGACCGAACCGACCCGGGGCGCTTGACGGCCTTGCGGACGTTGTACCCTGCACGACGCAAGGCGTTGATCGTTGACGGGTGTGAACTATCCGCGATTATCTCGAACCTTTTACTTATATCTAAATCTTGGAAGCGTTTTATCATGTCCGCCTCGTTAAGCCCCGTCTCGTATATCAATTGGTCGCAATACAACTCATGTACCACCACCTGCTTGCCGTCTATTTCTTCCTTAATCTGGCGTTCCGCAAACTGGTACAGGCTGGTCGGGTCGTTGGTGAAGCCGAAGTCAAGGCCACCGCTTAACCCCTTGAGGTTCTCCGGCCATTCCTCGACTATCGTAATCGATGGGATAACAAGCCCCTCCGTAACGCCATATTCGCCCTCACCATACACCCGCCACAATGCTGGGTTAGTATGTTGTAGATTCTCAATTTCGGCTATCTGTGTAGCCTTTAAGGTGTGGTTATCCCTGTAGGTAGTCACCACTATATCAACGTCGCCTTTATCGTGCTGTCTCTTGTCCTCTAGTTCGGTCTTAATCCATACGTAAGCATCTGACGGGTTAAAGTCCATTAGGACCGGCCCTGTGCAGCGCATAAGCAATTGAAAGAACTCTTTTGCGTAGTTGAGTTCGTTAGCCTCGTTGCAGTATAGGATATTTGATTTGCGCCCCCTTAACTTCTGTTCATCGTCGGCACCGATAAACTCAACCATTCGCCCGTTAAAGCTAAAGGCCCGGTTCGTCTTATTGTAGGCGGGAACGCGTCCGGTAGCGGAGGCAAAAGCAAATACGATTTGCTCAAAGTCCTTTAGAACCGTTCCCTTTAGTGTTGCGGCGTGCTTCCTGACCACTAATGCCGTCCCCTTGTTTATTACTTCGTCTTCGCCTCCCTGTCGCCTTAGAATGCCCATAAACAGCCAACGGCAAAGGAGAATAAGGATAGCGAACGTTTTACCCGACCGCGTCCCCCCCCGCATTACAACGATACGATTAGTCGTTGCATCCAATAGCCGCAACGTGTCCGTCTTTGGCATTTTAGTGATGGGGGCTGTTTTAACCGTCATTCGTCAAGGCCAAATAATTGGCGTAAGGCTTCGGGGTCTTGTACCGTTACTGTTTGTTCCGTTCTACTACCGTTTAATCGGTGGGCTTCCTCGTCAGTGCCAATCAACTTATAGAGGGCTAACTGTTTGGTTGCGTTGTCACTTTCGTACCACTTTTTGCGCATACCCGCCTTAAGGTCAACCTTGTTTTTGTTCAGGGCCGCTTTTATAGTGTCCGTTTTGTTCAAACCTAGATCATGGAACGTTGTACGGCAGCAAGGTAAATAGCTTACCACTTCATCAATAAACACTAGCTTTCGCTTAGTGATTTCTTCCAACGCTTGCAATTCCAATTCTTTAGCGTCGTACTTTACCGGACCCTTGGTACTTGCTCGTTTTGCTGGCTTCTTAGCCGGTGCTTTCTTTGCTGCCATAGGGTTAGGGTTTTAAATTGAGCGCATGGGTCGGACCTGCCCCGCCTTCCTTCCCGCTGGATGCGGGCTGCTTCGTGCTTACTTTAGCCTCATGCGCCTGTTGCCTTTCGGCAATGGTTATCTTTTCGCCTTTGTACATTCCCGCCCCGGCTTCGTCTATTGCGGAGTAGGGAAGTTCTGGACAACTTAGCGTTAGCCCTTTTTCTAGTATTTTGATGTAGCGTAGCTGGAAGCCAGACATAAGGACGCCCCCGTAGTCTTTGGCTAGTTTCGTCATTGGAATATTCCTAGTCCCGTACTTTTTCAGTACCATCTTTCCTAGAATGCTTCCCGGTGCTGCGTGAATCACTATCCTGTGAACCACTCCCCCGCCAAGCGCTTCAGGCAAAAGCCAAAGGTCTGAAAGACTCTCGCGCACAGCGGTAAGGGAGAAGCCCGAAGCCCGGTAAATAGTCCCGTCTCCGCATTGCGTCCCATCGCTAAACGAAAGAATCCATTTAATGTGCTTTGCGTTCTTTTTTAACAGCCGAAAGGCAATCGCCATACATCGACTTTCGGAGTTGCGGGGTAACAGTTCGCTAAACGCCATCCGGTTTAGTTCCATCATTTCGTTCCATAAGCAGGGGTTGCCGCAGCTGTCTACCACTAATGGCAATACCTTGCGCTTATCCATCGGCGGGCCAAAAGACATAACGCCTCCTAGCGTACCGTCTAAGAAGCACCCAAAGTGCAATTGGCTGTTCCCGCCAACTTTCCCGCTATAATGAAACTTCTTAACAAAGGCATTTGCAGCCTTTGAAGGGATAACCTTTACCTGTATGTCCTTTGCGCGGCCCACTATCTTTGCCCGTTTGAAGTCACCACCAAAAGGTACAGGGCGTTTCCATTCCCATTTTCATTGCCGAACGTTTCCGCATATTTGAACTCATCCGTTTTCTTCATTTCTGCCATCGCCTCTTTTATCTTTTCGGCCTGTTCATCGGCAAGGCTGAAGGTCATCTGCTGGAACGGTTCGCGGTCGCCATCCGGTAGATTAAATTCATCCGTTAATTCATCTTCATCGAGTCCCGACCATTCCGGTATTTCTACGTCCCAATCTTCCAAATCTCCTTCCCCCCAATCTTCCGTTAAAAATGGTGCATCCCATTCCGAAGTATCACTAGTAGCATTATCCGCCAACGCCAATTCTTTCCGCTTAGGGTCATCAAGTTTTAAATCGGTGCGCTTGACCACAACCAGTTCCGTTCCGTCCGTTTCAACGATTCGGGTAGGGATGCCTAACGCCTCAGCTTGTTCCATTACGCCGTTCCCGGCAATAAGGTAGTCTTCGCTGTCAATTAAGACGCTACGGCCTGCCCCTAGCTTTTGGAGCGACTTGTTTATCAGTTCCTTGTTTCGGTCTGAATGTTTACGGTAATTCTTTGGGTCTTGTTTCATGCCGCCATTTGTTCCCGCCCCATACACAAGTCAAGATACACCCGCCATTCGTCGCTGACTGACTTGGTTTGCATCTGCTCGACAATAGGGTTGAATGATTTCTTAAGAATGTAGTAGTACCTGTCCCTGGTGGTTAGTTTGCCGTAGTAGGCAACGTCCGCAAAGTTCAGGTTGTACGTTTCGTGTATCTGCCGTAGGGACTTAATCTTACCCGCCCGCAGGGAGCCGATGTAAAAGAAGAATAGCCCGATCTCCCCTAAGGAGTGGGCGTTAAGTTTCTTAAGGTAGTCAGATAGTCCGCCGTCAGGGAAGTCCTCACGTAAGCACTTGGCTACTTCGGCCCGACTCTTAACCCCGGAAAGGCGCAATGCCTCCCGGTAATGGGCTAGGGCGAACTCCCGCAGGGGTAGCTCAATAATTCGTATCCAATTCATCCGGTTTGTTCTAATGCACACTGTAACGCCCCGCTAAGATATAGCCGGTCGTTTCCCGTTCTGTTGGAAAATTACACACGGGGTTAATTACCCCCTACCTGAACCTCTTTTACCCATTTTACGAAATGTTCACCAATGCTTTTATAGCTGGCGTCCGGTTCTTCTCCCTCAGTTTTTTTAAAGTGACCCTCGTTTACAAGGTCCTTAGTCGCCGCCGCTAGCCCCGCCAATGCGTTCAGCTCGTACGGTCCTATGCAATCCCTGAACCGCTCAATTGCGGCCTCTGCTAAAATATCCCTCATGTCGTTTGTTTACTAATGCGACCGAAAGGTAATACTTTAAAGTTAGACATGTCTAACAAATATTTTAGGCACAAAAAAAGCCGCGCCAATTAAGGCAGGGCTTGATTAGTGAATGTTGTATCGGCGTTCGTTATTCGCCCAGGGTAAAGTCATCCGTTAGCTTGTCTCCTATCATTTCGTAAAGGCTAACAATGCCCTCAACTATCTTGATACGTCCGCTGCTATTAGAAAACGATGGAAGGGATGCGTACCCGAACATCTTTGCAACGTCCTTGTCTGTTATGCCTAAACGCTTTTTTAGGCGCTTGTACTTTTGCTCTGTGGTCATGGTTGTTATTTAAATTAGTCGCGATTCTTAATAAAATCTTCTGTCCATTGCTTCGCTTCTTCCTCTGTCTTATTTGTCTGTCCACATATCTCGGATAGGTATGGGTAGCAAATTCCATCTGAACCAATTATGGTTCCAAATTTTGCACTCCCGTAGTAATCGCTTACTTCACGAAAAATATTGCAGTCGGCTTTGGCATTAACGGAGCCTTGTATAAGTTTTTTTCTTGCCTGCTGAATAATAGTATTCATTGATTTTGATTTCATCTTTTTTACATTGTTTTCCATGTAGTATTGTTTAATTACTGACATGTGGTTAGCGAAGTTGATTAAAGAACCCGCTATTCTCCTTTTCAAGTTCGGACGCGGTGAGGGAAGAAGGAATCCATCGTTTCTTAGGTAGTGGCGTTCCTTCATGGTTGTAGTACGTGTGTCTTT
>Ga0255048_10000363_pt1 | contig 35844 bp, 56 predicted proteins | sample JV7_2_2_MG_FD_183619 | JGI IMG/M metagenome (GOLD analysis project Ga0255048, IMG submission 183619) | Seawater microbial communities from Jervis Inlet, British Columbia, Canada - JV7_2_2 | ecosystem: Environmental > Aquatic > Marine > Inlet | place: Canada: British Columbia | collected 2016-10-06
AGATTTCCGCCTCCGTGGCCTCTCCGTTCGCGAACCGACGCACCACGTCAAGCGTATCGGAGGGCTTCCATGTGCAGCCCGTGGGCGGAATCCAGAGTTGGGAAACGTGGTCGGCAAAATCAGCCGCGAGAAGTCGGGCGGTTCGCTCATTCCATTCGGTGACCTCTCGCACCAGGCGAGCACTACGGCCGTAGACCTTCTTCTCGGCGACGAGGGGCGGCTCTTTGTACTGCAGCACGAACAGGCGACTATCGGCCCACTCCGGCAGGTGCCCGACGGTGCAGGAGTGGATGCCGTTGCGGCATTCTTCCAGCTCGCCCGTCGCGTGCATCCACTTGCCGTAACGCTTGCCACTCGGCAAGCCCCATTTCGTGTTTTGGTACGGTGAACGGCCATCGGTAGTCAGGAACTTGTAGTAGGTGGGCATTACCCGCTCCTCTCAACCAGCCACCGAGCCGCCAACTCAAGAGCAGCGACTTGATCGGGCGTGGGGTTCTCAATGGCAGCCATCGCGTTGAACAGTCCGCTGACGGCTTCGTGTAGTTCGGGGTCGGGGTGGGGCATTACTTGGGCTCCTCGTTGAGTTCTGCCCAGTACCGCTCCCTGCGCTTCTGCCGCGAGTTGGGGCGCTTTCGCTTCGACCGGGGCTTCCAGTCCGACTTCTGAGTGCGGTTCCAAACCGAGGCCATCCGGTGGCGTGCGATGGTATCCGGTCGGATGTAGGTCGCGCCGATGGGGTGCAAGAGCCTCATCCGAGAGGGAGGCTTCACCCGCTCTTTCGTCACGTAGAGGTTCGGGCCTCCGTAGTCCTCGATGCGAAACCCCGGCACCAAGTTCCAACGCACCTTGCCTGCGCCGAACATCTCAATCACTGCCGCTCTCGGTATCTCCTGCATGTCGTCCTCCTGTGTGGTGGGCTCATCTTAGACGGTACGTCGGCAAGCGCAAGGGGAATCTTGACGGGGGGCAAAATTAAGTTGACACAGGGTAGGCCGGTGGTATTATCCGGGCATGGAAAAGCACAAGCTAGGCAAGCACATCGTAAGATACCGGAAACTCAGGGGAATCTCCATGAAAGAGCTGGCTGCCCAGTTCGGCCAAGGAAGGGGCGGCGGGCTGTGTCACTTTGAGCTTGGCACGAGGTATCTCTCTGACAACCTACTGATGGTCGCCAGCCGGAGGCTCCAAATCCCGTGGCAAAGGCTCGCGAGCCCTGAGCAGCGCCGCCGCTGGGTGGCTATTGCGGCTATGGTTGGCCGGTGACGACTGAGAGCCTCGATCACGGCGGATGCCTTGCTGTAGAGGCGGCGTCTCGGGCAATTCTGACGCCCTTCATTGCTTACCGGGCAGACGACGGCAGATACGTCTTGACCGATAAGGGGCGATTATCCAAGGCTTTCCAGTTGGTTCACGGCGACGTCATCGTACAGCGCGAGGGCCAGATGATGTTCTGCGAGCTGAAGGCCGAGCAAGAGAACGTGCACGGCAACTTCTTCCTGGAGGAGTGGTCGAATCGGGACTGGGAAACTCCCGGGTGGATGCACAAACTCGACGTGGATTGGCTGTACTACCATTTCATCAACCAGAACGTCGTGTATCTGCTGCATTGGCCGGCACTCAAGCGGTGGGCGTTTGAGGCACCCCGCATGAACGGCAATATGGCTGATGGCCGAGGCGAAACCGGCCGCGCTTACGATTACCCGCTGCGTGGTCAAGCGAAGCGCAAGCAGAAGAACGATGCGTGGGGATGGTGCGTGCCCATCGCTGACCTGCTGGGTGAGGTCAAGCACCACGTCGTCAGGTTTCTGCCGGGCGGAAACTACGAAATCGATGGAGTCACCGTGGACCCTGAAGAATGACAAGGGGCAACTATCCCAGCGACCATAGGCGCTACTTCCGGGTGATGGAGGACATCTTGGACGATACGGGATACCGGATGCTCAAGCCGCTCGAGAAGGTTGCGTGGATTGACTTGCTGGCCCTCTTCAACCGGCATCAGGCGCACCGAACGGCGAACTGCTTGGTGCTCCCGTGGTCCCGGGCGATGGCGGCACTGGGGGCGCAGAACAAGCGCGGAGCACTCGCGCGTGCTGCGCGCATGAGGCGCGCCGTAGGTGTGGAGTTTTCGCGGGTGCCTGAGGGACTACTCTGCCTCATACCTAAGTATGCGAAATTGCAAGGGCTGGCTCCGACTGGACTCCCACCCAACTCCGACGCAACTCCGCTACCTACCCCTACCCCTACCCCTACCCCTACCCCTACCCCTACAAGAGAGGCATCCCCCGCTCCCGTAGGCAACTTCGTCAGAATGTTGACAGGTCCGGTACCCGTCGGCTTGAACGGAGAAACGTGGAGTACTCGTGAGGACTGGTTCGACGAGAACTGCGAGCTCATCAGAGCCGAAGCCGAGAAACTCACCGGGGAAACGAGGGGTGCTAAGTTTAATGGCGCATTCAAGTCCACTCTCATCAGGTATTGGCGGAACAAGTCACCGAACGGCGCCGGATCCCGCCGAAAACCAGACAAAATCGACAGAATGCGAGAAATCGTGAGGCAACAGGAGGAACAAGATGCGCGACGTGAGCACGAAAGTCCTGAATTTGGATTCGGCAGCGAACCGGGAGCTGAAGCGGAAATCTCTAGCGGTCCTGTTGGCCACCACACCCGGCGGTGAGGCGTCTTTGCGCGCATCGGGCTCGTACCTGGATGCAGCGAAGAACGTCCCGCCTGAGCGATTCTCCGCAGCCTGCTGGGCTATTAGGGACTCATGGACGAATGAGTTCACCAGCCCCCAGCCCGGGCACATCATGTCGATGGTGAAAACCCACGAAAGGGCGGCTAAGGCGGCTGCCCGAGCGGCCGATATTGAGCGGGAGATGCAGAAGCGTTGCGAGTATCGCCGGGTGTCGATGGCAAAGCGGATTGAATCGGGCGACCTGCAGCCCCTCGGCACTGTTGTCGGGGTGCTGCTTGGGGAGGGGGGTGGCTAGTGTCCCGCACCATTGAAAAGCACCGTCCGAGGCGCGGTGAATTTTACCAACGAACGGTGCCCCATGTGGTGGATGCCTCGGGTCACTCCTTCGCTGAGGACTTGGTTTGCGTATTCAAGGGATGTGGGCAGGTGTATGACAGGCATGTGAAGCCACCGCCTTGCAAGTGCCGGGCGAACGGTAGACGCACGGGGATTGGGAAATAATGGACGCTATCTGCGAGGACTGCAAACTAGGCGAGCACCAAGCCTGCGACGGCACTCGCTGGGTACAAACCGACGAAGGTTTGCGCGCCTTGCCGTGTGAGTGTGGATGCCCCGGATGGCGCATAGGGGAAGGGGACTGATGGACAAGCCAACGGCTAAGGAAATCTACGAGGCGGCGCAGCGGTTGAGCGTGGGTTGCCCGTGTTGTGGCGGCAGGCTGATTCTAACTTGGGGCGCCGATGCCTTGTCCGATATTGACGCGGACGCACTCTTACGTGCCCAACAGTACGGGCAATTGGAACTGGTCCCAGTTGAAGAGGAAGCGCACAGGGCGGTCGGCACGGAATTTGACGAAGGCATGGTTGCCCGCTTCCACAAGTACACCAGCGACCGGCGGAACTGACGATGGGCTATTCGGTGAGGTTGGAACTCGATGGTGGGCCGCCCTCAAACTCCGCAGCCGGCACCCATTGGCGGAAGCGCAAGAAGTCAAAGGACATGTGGCAGTTGCGAGTTCGCGCAGCACTGGGCACCAAGATACCCGCACAGCCGCTGCAGCACGCCTTGGTGACCATCATCAGGCACAGCAACAAGCCACTGGACGGCGACAACCTGCATCACGGCGCCAAGTACCTGTTGGATGCGCTCACCATCTGCGGAGTGATTGAGGATGACAACTACCGGGTGATAGGCATGCCCGATGTCAGGTGGCAGCAGTACCGACATCCCGGCGTCAAGACAACCATGAGCATAACTGAGTGCAACGAGGCTGACTTGGATATGTCAGCGTGGGAGTACCAAGAGGATGGGGTTGTTTGAGCACGAACTCAACGACATCGTGACTGACAAGGTGACCAATGACACCGGCAGAGTCTTGCTGAGGCGGGTCAGGGATGACGACAAGAGCAACGCCTACTTTGTGTGCTTCAATGCAGGCACCATCGTTGAGGCAAAGATATGGGTGGACGAACGATACCTAGTGCGTGAAGCGCCAATGCAAATGAGGGGGACAGCATGAAAGACCAACGGAGACTCTGGGTGGTGGAGACTCAAGACAAGAAGTTGCGCCGTTGGTTTCCCGATATCTCGTCTCCCACACGCGAGGAATCAAGAGGCGACGCACAATGGCTGCGTAGTCAGGGAGCGAACACCCGCGTCCGCTGCTACGTGCCGCGGGAGGAGGGGAAATGAACGACTACGAACGGAAGATGCTAGCAGCTACGGAGCGAATCAACCGGAGTGTGCTGCTGCTGGAGATAACGGTGGTCGTGGTGGCTGTTTTCGCGATTGGGGTACTAGCGATAGTGATGCCGCTATGACTGAGAAGAGTTGGTGCGCCAAGAAGATGGAGGACCCGGAGTTCCGCGCTGGCGTTGAAGCGGAGCGAGCCAAAGAGCAGCGGGACACAATCCCCTTGTCCGAGAAGCTAGACGCCTTGATGCGGCAGTACCCGGAGATTGTGAAGTGGGGGCGAAGTCGTTCTAGGTGCGGAGTGTTCATTACGCTGCGCACCCGAGAAGCGGGGTTTTGGAGCGTGTTCGGATTTTCGCCCATCCTAGACGAAGCCGCCGAGCAAGCGACTCGACGCGCTATGGCTTTGATTAACGAGATGCGGGGCAATGACCCCCAACCCTGACGAACTGGAAGCGTGGCAAACATGAGGAACTCACAACAGGACGCACCGACCAGGAGGACCAGGATGAGTGAATGCCAAGGGTGCAGCCAAGAATACGATTCGGAAGCATTCAGGGCGTGCGGAGCATGCGTGAAAACGCTGGCCGAGCAGGTTGAGCGGAACCAGCGGTGCATGAGTGAAGTCGTCGGCGATGCCAATGTGTACGGCAGGACACTCTGTCTAGACCTGTTCTACCCGAGAGCCGAGGACAGGGTAGACACGGTGGAGTTCGGGTTGTGCGATACCAGAGCCGCCGACTCTATCCGAATATCGTACGACTTTGAACGGGATGGCTACTCCATCAAGCAGGCAAGCAAGTTCTGCTGGGCCACCGACGAAGACAATGATGAGGACTGGCAGGAAGTGGCATTCGTTGAAGCGTGGGCGCGAGAGGAAACCGAAGAGCAGACAGAGGCTCGACTCGGCGAACGACAGAGCCTGAGCATCAAGATATAGACCGACGACAGGGGGATGGGGTGAGGGAGGAGAGAGGGTGGGGAAATCAATGAAGATACTCGTGTGCGGATGCAGGGACTGGGGCGTGGTCCACAAAGAGCACAGGGCAAACCCGCGGCTAGATTGTGAGTTGTGTGCAAGAGCCTACGCTGAAGCAGCAACGCTCAACGATGCCCTGTGTGAGTTTGACGGCTGCGCTGAGTACGAACACCTGAAGCTCATTCATGGGGCGTGCCCGACTGGAGCCGACGCGCTGGCAGACAGCTTCGCACGATGGCTCGGATGGGAGGTCGCTCGGTGCCCTGCACAGTGGAAGGTGGACGGCAAGTTGGACAGGTCAGCAGGACCACGACGCAACCAACTGATGCTCGACACGGAGAGGCCAGACATCGTTATCGCATTCTGGGATGGGAAGTCACGAGGCACAATGGATATGATGTCCAGAGCGGCAGCAGCGGGGCTCAGGGTGGAAGTCACTGGGACACGAAGGGCTACCTGAGTACGTTCTTGGGGTGGACTACAAGATCATACTGGAGTAGGGCTTCGGATAGAGGTTTGTCCCATGCACACACCAAGCCCTATGTATCTGGCAGATACATGCAGCAAAGAAGCTGCACGTGTTCACCAATACATATGGATTGCCCCGGTAATGGTGGGCTGATTGGCCTCGAGGGTGAGCTCGCTCCTCATTGGCTGGGTGGCATAACCATCAAGCAAGTGATGCGAGATCCTGAATCACTGCATTCCCGCACACTTGCCGGTACCCATGTCCGATAAGGGCCATTATGACAAGTTGAGTGTCGGCCGATACATATGAGCCCGTGGACACATCGATCACGAGGTTTTTCGGGGCGCCCCACCCCCACCCCCCAAAATCGCCGCGCGCTTGTATTGTTACCTCCCGCCCACGCAAAGACCCTCTCCCCACTAGTCCACTCCCCCCGGGTACTCATTGAGTCATTTAGCCACACGATTGTTCCGTTTGGAACACTTCACAGCCTCTCTCCTTTCCTTCCGGTCTTCGGCTGTCCTCTCTGCTTCTTGCTTGCGTACCTTTGGTCTGGGTTCTCCGAACCACCATTGCCACGGCTTACGTTGTGGCTTGCGTTTCCAGATACTGTGTAGTGGCATTTTCTCACCTCCCCCCTAACCCTACAAGAATTCCCGAATGAATCCATGTCTTCCCCCTAGCCTCTGCCCTTCGGGGTGCTACACCTATCGCCGAGGGGGATTTCATGACTGAACCGATTGTATTTTGGGAACTGTGGGACGCGGGTACGCCCATAGCCGCCATTGAAGATGCGTTTGAATCGCCGGGTGCTCTTGATGGCGCACTGTTGCGATTCGCTGCGTACAGCACTCCAGCCTACGAGGGTTACGCGCTGGTAGTGTTCGAGCGGGACGGACTGCTCTGGGAGGTGAACGGCAGTCACTGCTCATGCATGGGGCTTGAAGGGCAATGGCAACCCGAAGAAACTTCGTGGGGCGCATTGAAGACGCGCGATGGCATCTCTTACGGAGAAGACCCCCAATGGGACGCGGCACTTCTCAAGCTCGCCACAGCTGAAGTCGGGTAGTCTGTGCTACACAGTGCCTGGGAGTCATTCGACTCCGGTGAGTGCTGCTACTTCCTCGGGTGGTCAGCATTCATCACTGGCCTTCGCTCTTTGGTTTGACTCCTGTCCCGAAGAGCGGGGGCCTTTTATTTTCATTTCCATGACATGCATCATACCGATGATGTGCCGTCTTGGTAGGATGGATTGGGTCAAGCGGCCGACCAGGTCGCCTCCGGGCATCCATGGGGGGTAAGTAGGGTTGGTAGCCTGCACTGGGTGTATGAGAGGGGGAATCATGAGCAGTCAATGTTCTGCCGTAGAGAGGGGGAATCAATGAGCATTTTCAGTCGCAAGATGGAGGGTCGGTGGGTTTCAGACAACTCAGCCTTACGCGAACCAGGAGGCCACATAGGCTCGGCTGCATGCAGGGCTGACGCTAGTCGGATTACAGCTGCCCACAATACGCTCGTAGACTCTTACAACTTGAGTCTGATTACGATTGCCGCCCTCTGTGTTCGGTTATGCACAGATGAGGAAGGGGAGGGGAATCATGAAGAACCGCAAGGCTGAACGGTGGACATCAGGAAAGCCGTGCGACACACGGCTATGTGACAACACATCCATTCACAACGAGGCGGGAAATTTCATAGAGGCTGCTGAGACCGAGGCTGCGGCCCGCGTCATTACGGAGAGATACAACGCCCTAGCGGACGCCCACGATGCGTTGTTGCCGGAGTCTGTCCGTGGATGGGTGTGGCACCACAATCTGAAAGACCCGCATTACATACTTGAAGGTAGGTTGCTCTGTGGTGCGAATGGTGAGGGCGACAATTGGGAGTTTGGAGGCTCATGCGGCGTTTGCGGCCACTGCGCCCTGAAGCGCGAGGAGCTGGAGGAGCTGGAGGAATGACGGTTACGCAATGGATGCTTGTCGCAGTGGCGCTTTGTGTCGCGGTGAGGATGTATATAGCTCATCGCGACGGTGACTGGATAGACTTCCTTGGCTGGGTTGGTGCGCTGATAATGGGCATAGGCCTCGGGGTGACGTTGGTGTTGGAGGCTGCTACATGACAATCGGCAAGCCACGGGGAAAGGAAGCACCTCACTCCGTCAACGGCTGGGGTCAGACCAGCGAGTTGCATTTCATTGCGCGAGTGGGGACTGCGGCGCATGTCCCGGTGGACCACATGGTTCGGTTTCAATCGATGACTCACAGGGAACGGAGTCTTCGCAGGGTGGTCATCTTGTCCGGGTATCTGATGGCTTTGCAGAATCGTGCAGTCTGGTGGCCTCGAGCGAGAGTGTATGAACTGGAGAGTGCGGCGTTATCAGCGATCCAAGACGAGGCAGACCGCTGGGACATTGACGTAGAGAAGTTGAACGGTCGGGAGCCCTCGGCTGTTCTTGAGGGGGTGTAGGATGATGGGTACTGTCCTTCCCCGAAGGGAGACCGTGTCTAGATGAGTGATGGACCGAAATCGCGGGCATCTGTCCACCCTGTCAGCCTACGCAACATGGCCCGATCGATTGCGGCCAGCTATAGCGACACAGGCGCAATCGTCATCACCAAAGGAGCGGACGGGTATCGATTCGGAGTCGAGGGTATGACTCCCGACGAGGTTGAGCGGGCTGCATGCCTGCTCATCAACTACAACATCACGTTTCTTGACGATGAGGCTACTTGACCTTGTCGCCCGTCATGCGCTCGACAGGGAGAACGCTGCCAAGAAAGCAGGGCTTTCTTTTTCAGCGTGGTCACGTAAGATCTCACTTGCCGCGACCGATAGGTGAGGTGGAGAGACGGAGAATCGAACCCCGCGCCCCTAGGTGTAAAGGCTGGAACGGGAACCATCCCCTCCCCAAGTCACCATCATGCAGTTTGTGGCCCTGAGCGACCGTTTAGCCTTCCCGCCAAGGATGTTAGCTAGACGGTCGCTTTGTCATTTGTGTCTTGCATGGAGAGTGGGATGAGGTGTTCCGCGAATCAGTTGGGGTGGAGTGCCCTGTGTGTGGCACCATGGTCCCGGATGGCACTCTCTTTAGTTTCTGGTTCCAGGATCCCTACGGGTAAGGACACTACCCAGGAGCTACCAAGGTTTGGTGGAAAGCCCCCAGGCTCGGACTAGCGGAGAGGGTACTACGCCGGTCCTGTCGCCCGAGGGCTCTCCATAGGTTGGGATTTGGGAGGCGGGCACCATCTTTGAAAGGGCGGATAGCAGGCAAGAACATGGGGTGATATGATGGTGGCAGTCTGCAGTACTCTGCGCCGCAGCTTGCTTATCACACATTGGTACAGGATCCCAAGGGGATTGGCCTACTATTTGGTCCACGGCGAGAGGGAGCCAGCATGTATGCGAAACCGTTGAAGAAACGCGGGAAGAAAAAGCGGTCGAAGTCGGCGTACACCCGTCGCAAAAGGGTTTACCAGTACCTGACCAGCAAGGGCACCACGCACTGCCCTGAGGGCCACAAGTTCACGCTAGACAACTGCCGGCTGCAGGAGCGGCACATCATCTGCCATCAGTGCGAGGAGGAAGCCTGAACCTCACAGCCCCGCATTCATGGCCGCAAGCACGCCTATAGCCGCGAAAATGCACAGCATGACGAAGCCGGCTGCCTTCAGATGCTCCTTGTTGTCCTCCCGCCGCCGCTTGTCCTGTTCTAGAGCGGAAATCCTGCCTTCAAACGTGAGCGACAAGCTGGGTCTGTAAGTCCTCAGGCTGCTCAAGTGCCGCGTCTCGATAGCCCGAATCCGCCGATCGTGGTTGTTGTACCTGTCCCAGTGGGTCTGCGTTGGCTTCGGCTTGGCCTCGCAGGCCTCCTCGTACAGCTCTGCGAATTTGGCGTCTGTCACGTAATGAGTCGCCCCAGACCCGTCCGAAACCTGCCAGCCGCAATCCTTGCGCGATCGCTTCACTGTCAGCGAGTTGACCTTCAACTTGACCTTCATGTCTTCTCCCCCTCCAAGTCCCCCACCCGGCGTACCAATTCCGCAATAGTCTCGCTGTGCTCCGAGGACTTGGCTGCAGCCTTCAACTGGTTGTTTTCTTGGCGTAGTTGTTGATTGGCGTGTTCCAGCCCCCGGTTAAGCCCCTCCTGCACCACCAAGGCATCGTGAAGCCTCTGGATCGAATCCTCGCGGCTCTGGTTCCAGTTCTTGGGCTGCACCTTCCCCTTGCGCCTGCGAGCCAACATTATCGGCGCCCCCACCACCAGCCCGCAAGCTCGCCCCAGAGAACCCACACGAGGAACCCGAAGGTTCCGAATAGCGCTAGACCGACGAAACAGTTCGCCAGGGCCACGATTGCACCCCAAAACCACCAGAAAAATAGCTCAATGATTTCCATAGCTTACCCCCTCTAGTCCCAGAAAGTACCAAGAAAGTTACCCGGGAGCACCTGTTTTCTTGACTTTCTTGCGGATTCTTGTATTGAATTACGAGACGCACCGTATCGTAATGGGATTGGGAGCTGGAATGACACGACCTATCGGAAGCCGAGTGAAGGGAGAATCCCCACTCCGAGTCAATCGACAGGAGCGATTTGCCATTGGCATGGTGCAGGGTTTGTCAAAGGTCGAGGCGTTCAGGCAGGCTGGCTACACGGGCACGGAAAGGTCGGGCCCCCCGACGCTCTACAACAGGCCCGGCGTCAAGGAGCGGATTGACTTCTTGCGGTCTCAGGCCGCTGAGCAGGCAGTCGTCGCCGCCGCAGTCACCCGGGGCGAAATCATAGAGGGCCTGCGCGACAACGTGAGGAAGGCGAAGGAAGGCACACCGCTCCTCGGTCGCAACGGAGAACCCACCGACATCAGCAAGCCGGATCTCGCCAGCGCCAACCGTGGCCTCGAGATCATGGCGAAGATGCACGGGTTCATGCTGGACGTGACCCGAGACGACTCCTTCAACGACAGCCTGAACCAAATGGAGCAGCCCGAAGCCGAAGCCCTCGTCCTGAGCCTCATTGAGCAACTCGACCCAAATGCTCGCAAGATGATGCTGGATGGTCTGTCCAAGAAGAAGGCCGAAACCACTGAAGAGGGGGAGACGCTTCAGTGAACCTAGGGGAACTCAAAGAGGCCGCGAAGGTGCTCAAGGCTCTCACGTACAACCTAGCGTTGGCGTACAAGCCTTACCCAAAGCAGCTTGAGTTCCATACGAACGGAGCCACCAAGAGGGAACGTGCACTTTTGGCCGCCAATCAGGTCGGTAAGACAAGATGCGCCGGCATGGAAGTCAAATACCACACCACGGGAGAGTACCCGCCGTGGTGGGAGGGGAGGCGTTTCGATGGCCCCACCCGAGGTTGGGCAGCCGGAACATCCGCTGAGGGAACTCGTGATGGTGTGCAGAGAATCCTTCTGGGTGAGGGCAGCGAGCACGGTACCGGAACAATCCCGAAAGCGGCCATCATCGACGTGAAGATGGCGCGAGGCACGCCGAATGCCGTTGCTCAGATATTCATCAAGCACAAGTCTGGCGGGACATCCTATATCGGCTTCCGCACTTACGAGCAAGAGGTAGACAGGTGGGCGTCTGAATCGCTGAACTGGCTGTGGTGTGACGAAGAGCCGCCCATAAAGCTGTACACCGAAGGCCTCGCACGCCTTACTGCGCGACAAGGCATCGCGTTTTCCACACTCACGCCGCTCCTCGGCATGACCAAGATGATTCAGATGTTCTACCCGCAGCCGGATACCCTTGACCGGTCGCTCACCATGATGACGCTCGATGACGTAGGGCACTTCACTCAGAACGAGAAAGAGCAAATCTACGCCGCCTACCCGCCGCACGAACGGGAAGCAAGAATGCTAGGTATTCCGATGCTCGGCAGTGGTCGTGTCTTCCCGGTAACCCGTGCGTCCATCATGTGTAAGCCATTCGAGATTCCCGACCATTGGCCGCTGCTCGGCGGCATTGACTTCGGATGGGACCACCCGACGGGCTGCGTGTCCATCGCATGGGACCGTGACGCCGATTGCATCTACGTGACCCATGCCTACAAGGAACGCGAGAAAGACCCATCGCAGATGTCTGTGGAAATCAAGAACTGGAATCCCGGTCAGCCGTGGGCATGGCCTCATGACGGAAACCGCATCGGGGACCGCAGTCAGAACCTGACTGAAGCAGGCATGTATCGCAGAGCAGGCGTTCGGATGCTCCCCGAGCACGCGACCTTCGATGACGGCGGGCACAGCACCGAGGCAGGCGTTATGGAGATGCTGCTACGGATGCGTTCGGGTCGCCTGAAAGTGTTTCACCACTTGGAGGCATGGTTCGCTGAATTCGACTTGTATCACCGGAAGGATGGCAAACTCGTCAAAGAAAACGATGACCTGTTGTCGGCTACCCGGATGTGCGTGATGGCTAAGCGCTTCGCGAGAACTGCCGAACCGATGAACAGATTTCCAACATCGGTACCCGACTATGACCCGCTATCACGGGAGGTGGCGTGAGCAGCCTATTTCTGAAAGCGTCGAATCCAATAAATCTCCTGTCACCTCATGGCATCACAAAGGCCTTGTCCGGGAAGGCTTTCGGGTCAAGCGAGGCTGCCGACGTGCCGCAGCTCCCGACAATCAATGACCCGAAGATTGAAGCAGAGAAACGCAGGCAACTTGCCGCAGCCCTGCAACGCGGCGGCCGGCAGGCAACGATTCTCACTGGTGGTCAAGGCGTCCAAGGTCCAATACTCGGCACAGGAGCGCAGCTAACCGGAGGTGTCGTATGAGCAAGGTATTTGACCCGATCGGGCTGTTCAGTGACAAAGGCAAGAAGCAACGGAAGGCTGCGAAGCGAGAACGTGAACGGCTGGAGGCCGAACAGTTGGCCCAGCAGGAGCGCGAAGACTTCGTCACGCAGGCACGCTCTGCTCAGGCACGTTCCCTGCTGGGTGGCCGACCCGGCAGCACACAAGCATCAATTCTAGGCTAAGGCACTCATGGCAACCGACCCACTGTACAAACGACTGATTGCGAGAGCCGGCGAAGTCGAGGCTGAACGCAAGACCACGGACAACACTTGGCAAGAGATTGCCGATAACTTGTTTGGCCGGCGTGATTTCACGGTGGTTCGCACCAAGGGCGAACAGAGACTCCGGGAAATCTACGATGACACGTCCAAGGTGTCCGGGTCATTGCTGTCGGGTGCCATCCACAGTCTCATGACAAGTCCTGCCGCCCGGTGGTTTGGACTGGCGTTTGAAGACCCGAGATTGCAGGATGACGCCGAAGCGGCTGAATGGCTGGACCTTGCCGAGAAACGCATGTACGCGGCACTCGGCGCACCCGCCGCGAACTTCCATGCACAACTCTCCGAGACCTATTTTGACCTGATTGCCTTTGGCACTGGTGCCCTGTTCATTGACGACGTTCCGGGTGCTGGCGTGAGATTCTCAGCGAGGCCACTACAGGAACTGTACCTGGCTGAAGACCCGAGTGGCCGGATTGACACGATTGCAAGACTGTTCCCGCTGACCGCACGGCAGGCAGTAGACCTGTGGGGTAACAAGGCAAAATCTGCAGCCAAGTCGCTTGACGGCGACCACTCCGAAGACCGGCAGAACTATTGGCACATCATTGTCCCGAATGACGACATGGTGGTCGGCAAACTCGATTCAACCGGGATGCCATGGGCTTCCTTCTTCTTGTCGCCGACTGACTCAGCCATCATGGGCCAAGGCGGATACCATGAATTGCCGATGGCGACTCCTCGCTGGGAACAGGATGCCGGCGAGGTGTACGGCAGAGGCCCCGGTTGGAATGCACTAGCCAACCAGAAGATGCTGAACGAGATGAAGAAGGTCACCCTGAAGGCAGGGCAGAAAGCCGTTGACCCGCCGCTCATGGTTGACTCTGAAGGGGTCCTGCCCGGTGACCTCCGAACTCACCCGAAGGCAATCATTCCGATAAACGCAGTCGGCGCGATGATGAATCCGCCGATTCAACCGTTGCCGAGTGGGGCCAACTTCAACATCGGCGAAGCGATGATTGCCGATGTACGGAAGGCGGTACAGGATTCGTTCCATCATCAACTGATTGAGACCATCCGAGACCCACGGATGACGGCCACGCAGGTCCTCGAGTTGTCCGCGCAGATGACGCGGCACCTGGCTCCGATACTTGGACGCCTGCAAACGGAGCTCCTCGAGCCTGTCATTGAACGGGTGTTCGCGATCGAGTCGCGTGCAGGTCGCTTGCCTCCAACTCCACCGCACATCAGCGATTTGCCGCTGAAGATTGATTACGTGAGCCCCGTAGCAAAAGCTCAGCAAACGAGCGATGCGCGGGCAATAATCGACTTCAGCGGCGCAATGGCAAACTTGTCGGCTGTGGTGCCCGACGTATTGGATGTCGTGGACTTCGACAAGGGAGCGCGTGAACTCGGCGAAGCGCTAGGCGTACCAAAGGGGATGCTCCGCGACAGTCAAGAGGTTGCGCAACGCAGGGAGGCAGCGGCACAACTCGCCGCCGAGCAGCAAGAACAACAAGACCTCGTCACAGCCACCGACCAGATAGCGAAGCTCGCGAAGGCGGCTCCGCAGCAAGGGGCAGCGTAATTGGCTTATGTGGACCGGCTTACGAAAGACTATCGAACGACATTTGGGACCGCTGCCGGAAAGCATGTCCTCATGGACCTGTACGGCCACTGCCACGGCAAAGACACTACGTTCCCTCCCGGCACTGATTCGCATGGGCTTGCATTAAATGAAGGCAAACGCTGGGCGTACCTGCGCATCATGGGGTTCCTCAGCACCGAAGACGACGCCGCCCGCGAGGCGTGGGCGGAGCACATGAACGAAAGGCGCATCGAAGAGGAGCACAACAAGTGATTGAAGGCACAGTTGATATTTCAGGGTCGGCAGAAGCGCCGGCAGCCCCGGTATCAGAACCGGTATCCACCCCAGTAGCCCCGGTTGCAGAGCCGAGTTGGCGTGATTCGTTGTCAGCGGATTTGAAGGACAATCCGACGTTGACGAAGATTGCAGACGTGGAGTCGCTCGCGAAAGAGCATGTGAACGTGCAGAAGCTCATCGGTGCGGACAAGATACCGAGGCCTCAGGACGACTGGAACGACCAGCAGTGGTCCGACCACTTCACGAGAATCGGCAGACCCGACAAGGTTGATGGCTATGACCTGGGTGGTGTCGAGGTACCCGAAGGTCTGCCTGTCTCCGATGACCTTCAGACTGCAGTAGTCGCGAAGATGCATTCGCTCGGTCTGAATCAGAAGCAGGTCGCAGGCGTGCTCGGCGAATACTACGCCTTGCAGGGCGACCAATTCACGCAGTCTCAGGGCGACGCGGCGCGCACCACAGAGGCCGGAATCAGGGAGTTGCAGAACGAATGGGGCAAGTCGTTCGGCGCGCATGTGGACCTTGCGAAGCGCGCGATTACGGCAGCCGCGGGAGATGGGTTTGAAGAACTCGCTGGCCTCACGATGTCCGACGGCACGCTGTTCGGTGACCACCCGCTGGTCATCAAGGCATTCGCGACTCTTGGCGACAGGCTGGATGAACATGGACTGGTTGGCGGTGGTCAGCAGGTCCGCACAACCATGACGCCCGCAGAGGCAGCGGCGGAAATCGACGCACTGAACGGCGGGAAAGACGACTTCCCGTTGAAGTACAACGACAAGAACCACACGCAGCACGCATGGGCGGTGCAGCGCATGAACGAACTGTTCGAGATGAAAGCCGCCTCTTCTGAAGGGGCATAAATAGCGCAGGGAAGGAACCAACATGGGCAATGAACGAGACCTGACATACAAGAGCATCGACCAGATTCCGGTGAGTACGGACACCCCAGCGTCAGGCGATTTCCGCCTGTGGTGGGACGCGGTTGCAAAGGAGTGGAAGAAGCAGGACGCCTCCACGGGTGATGCGGCTTTCGATGAGCTTGCCGTTGACGACCTGACGGTGACTACAGGTGCCACCTTCTCGGGTGCAACGATTGCCGACCTCGGCACGGTCACTGCGGCAACCTTCGCAGCCGGCACCATTGCCGACCTCGGCACAGTCACGACGGCAACGTCTATCACGACCGATGCGCTGGTAGCGGGTACCGCCGCGACGTTTGCAGGCGGGACCATCGCGGACCTCGGCACGGTCTCGGCAGCTACGGCAATCACCACGACCGCGTTGACTATCGCAGCCCGCCCAATGGGTCGTGCTCCAGTGGCACTCGATGCGACAGACAGCATCACCGTCGCAGAGCACGCGAACCGCATCATGTATTGCACGACAGCCGGAGCCATGACGTGGACCCTCCCCGCAGCAACGGGAACAGGCGACTTCTACATGTTCCTGATGGGCATTCTGGCAACGGGCAACCACGTGATTGTCTGCTCCGAGACGACCACACACCGAATGATCGGGTCGAACACCGTAGCCGATGGCGACACGCTGTTCCTCCCTGCCGCGTTCAAGCCCGGCGCCAGTGACGATACGTTCACATGGAACGGCGGGACCACGGGTGGTGAACTCGGCGACTGGGTGAAGATGACAGACGTTGCAACGAACAAGTGGCTTGTTGAAGGTGCCGCGCAGACACAGACTGGCGAGACCCCGACAACGCCGTTCAGCAACACGTAAGGAGAATTGCTCCGGGTAGCCTTCGGGTCCGGTGCTGACCGAAAGCAGGTCGTTCGCCCGCACGTAAGCGGGTAGAAGCGGTCCACGAATTGCCACGCGGATAGCCGAAAGGTCCGCAAAGGCTCAGTGGGTAGCCGGTTTGTTGACTGAGACATCAACAACTGGAGGCTCTCATGAGCACGCAGCAACCGACCCATTTTATCAACCAGTACACGAACAACATCACCATCCTGCAGCAGCAGATGTTTGCCAATCTGCGGAACGCTGTGGACACCGAGACCGTGAACGGAGAGTTTGCATTCTTCGATCAGGTCGCGGCAACCTCGATGAGCGAAATCACGACCCGGCACGGCGATACCGAACTGACCGATACGATCCATCGTCGGCGCAGGGTTGGGATGCAGGACTTCGGCGTAGCGGACATGATCGACAATGCGGACAAGGTCCGCACGCTCAACGACCCGACGAACCCGTATGTTCGGCAGTTCGCTTCGGCAGCAGGTCGTCAGACCGATGACCTGATTATCGCTGCATTCGACGCAACGGTCAGCACCGGAAAGACCGGGACTGGCTCGGACGCATTCGACACGGGCACCTACCAGATCGCAGCCGGCGGGACGAACCTGACCACGGACAAGCTTCGCACTGCTCGTAAGATTCTGGAAGCGGCTGAGAACCCGGAAGATGATTCCGACAATCAGTGGTACGTGGTCTGCTCCGCCAATCAGAGGGCCGCATTGCTCGCGGACTCCGAGTATCAGAACTCGGACTTCAACAGCGTGAAGGCTCTCGTGGACGGCAACGTCGATGACTGGCTGGGCTTCAAGTTCCTGAAGTCGGAGCGGCTGTCACTGTCCACGAATGACAGGAGCTGCTGGGCATGGCGCAAGGCGAGCATGAAGCTGGCTATCGGTGCAGACCCTACGGGCTTCATCGATGTCATCCCGACGAAGAACCACAGCACGCAGGTGCGCTACGCGATGACACAGGGTGCTGTACGTATGGACCAGGTCGGCGTTGTAGAGATTATCTGCGACGAGACCGCGTAGGAAGTTTGGATGCGCTCGGGGTGCGGAGTCGTGCCCCGGGCTAATCCAGCAATGCGATGCGGTGTCGTGTCGCAAAAGGAAACATGAATAATGTCTAGTTATTTCTCTGACCTCCTCGCCGAGCGTGGCTCCAGTAACGAGGCGGCTACGGCAGTAGTCTCCGGGTTCAAGGCTGCGGTTGGCAACAGCCATGCTCGTCTTCGTAAGAGCGTGGGCCGCGCCAACACGGCGGACAGTACCGGATTCCAGACGACCGATACCGTTCGCATGGTCACTCTGAAGTCCGGCGACCGACTGCACAAGCTGGAGCTGACCGCGGACGGGACTGCAACGGCTGGCGCTGTCAACGTAGGACTCTACCTGTCCGGTGCAGCGCACAACGGCGCCGTGGTCGATGTGGACCTGTTCGCATCCGCGGTCACCATCAGCACGGAGCTGGACCTCACCGACGTCTTCGCTGAGAGCACTACTCTCGATGGCGTAGACCGAGGCAGGACGTTGTGGGAGTTGGCGGCACTCGGCGCTGGCTCGGATACCGTTGACCCTCTCGTGAAGTACGACTTCGTCATTGTTCCAAGTACGAACTTCGACGATGACACGGAGTTGACGCTGGTGGCTACCTACACCGCAGGCGACTGATACCAACCACTGAGCGGGGGCTTCGGCCCCTGCTCCTTGGGGGCTCCACATGGCAGCAGGCATCGACATCATCAACGCGGCGCTCAGTAAGCTGGGAGAACAAGCGATTCTCTCGGTTGCGGACGTAAGCGTGCCGGGGCGTCTCGCCAACCGGACCTACGCAGACATCCGGGATGCGTTGCTAAGAGAATTCCCGTGGAACTTCGCGACGCAGAGAGCTTCGCTATCGGCTGACGTAGCGACGCCCGTCTGGGGCTTCGATTACCAGTACACGTTACCGACCGGGTGCTTGAGACTCATCCAAGTGAACACTACCGGAGATGAGGATTGGCGGAACGAGTCCGGCAAGGTTGTCACGGATATGACGGCACCTCTCGAGATTCGCTACATCGGCTCGGTCGCTGTAGACAACATGGACCCGACATTTCGTGAGGCACTCGCAGCACGCCTTGCAATGGAATGGGCAGAGCCTCTTTCGCAGACCACCAGTGTCGGGCAACAGATGGCGACCATGTACCGCAACAAGCTGCAGGTCGCTCGGGTTGCTGACGGACAAGAAGACAAGGTTCAACTGCTTGATGCACCGGATTTCATTGACGCACGGTTCGTATCAGCCGCGAGGTAAGCAGTGCCGAAGGTTTCACAACTCGTCAACTCCTTCAACGGCGGAGAGCTTGCGCCTGAGTTCCACGGGCGCACTGATACCAAGAAGTACAACAGCGGCGCTGCAAGTATCGAGAACTTCGTCGTACATCCTGAAGGGGGTCTGCATCGGCGGAGCGGTACTCGCTTCGTAGATGCCGCCTTCGACTCGTCCAAGAAGTCGCGCATGATTCCCTTCATCTTCTCGACGACCCAAGCGTACATGCTGGAGTTCAGTGAGTACGTAATCCGCGTATTTGCTGACGAGGTGCGGGTTGACGTAGACGACCACGAGTTTTTGCCTGCAGTGGTTGACACGACTGCCGAAGAAATAAACATCGCCGACCACGGGTACGTGCACAACCAAGGCCCGTTCCGCTTGACGAACGCTGGCGGTGGATTGCCTGCGGGTCTCGCTATCGATACCGACTATTTCATGTCGATGCCGCAGGCGAAGACGTACACCGCAGCCGATGTGGTCGCGGGGGCTGGCGGCACAATCACGTTCTCGACGGCCCATAACTATTCTCCGCAGCAGGGTCCGTTCAGGATGACGGCGGCTGGCGGCATGATGGTAGGGCACCCACAAGCGATTACAGATTATTATGTAATAGTCTCCAGTCCCACTGCGATACAGATAAGCGCGACCGCCGGCGGCGGCGCACTGTCGTTGTCGGTGCCGCAAGACGATGGCACTGGCGTGTACACATTCGCTCCGACCGGAGATTACCTGCGCGACAAGTTCGCGCTGGCGATTGCTGTAGATGGGGCTCCAATAGACATCACAGGACAGGGCACCGGCACGCACACAATCACACCGAATCCACTTGGGACCCCGACGGGTCTGCCGCTTGAGATACCGACGCCGTATGCCGAGTCGGAGTTGTATGAGATACAGTACGTGCAGTCTGCTGACTTCCTGTTCATCGACCACAAAGACCATAGGCCTGCACAGCTCACACGCGCAGGGAATACGAAGTGGGCGCTGGATTTTACGAATATCCTAGATGGCGCATTCACGGAGCCAGAAAACGCTGACACGAGTTCCCCTATGCTCTTCTCGGCGACCGCTACGACTGGCGTAACTGCCTTTGCTTTTAATGCCGGAGTGGTGTTGACGGTGGAGGATATAGGGAGGATTCTCAGGATAAGGCATAGTGCCCAAATCGGTGTCGCAGAGATAGTCGGGATAGATACGAATCTCGGCCCGCCGTTCCGATTCGGTTCTATGAACGTCATATCCGATCTGGCTAGCACCGGCGCCACCTCTACGTGGCGGATGGGTGCTTGGCATACTGGCAATTGGCCTTCGTCCCTGTCATTCTTTGAGCAGCGGTTGGCACATGGCGGCGAAGCGGCAACGCCTCAAACTCTGCACGGCAGCAATACGTCCGCGTTCAACTTGTTCGCCCCATCAGAGGTTGACGAGGAGGTACTGGCTACCAACGCCGTCAACTTCACCATTGCAATCAACCAAGTCAACGCAATCCGCTGGATGGCCCTGCACAATCGATTGATTATTGCGACATCAAACGCGCTGTTCACTGCCCGCGCATCATTCGACGGAGAGCCGATAACCCCGACGAACATCCAAGTCCAGAAGATTTCCGATATCGGCGCACTTGGCATCTCGCCTGTCAGCATCAACGATGAATTGGTGTACGTCACCGCGAACAGTCAGAGCCTCCGCGGCTTTACGCTTCACCGCGATTCAGACACAGTGTCCCCAGTAGACATCACGCTGCTGGCAAAGCACATCTTCGGTAGAACTCTCATCGTCCAAGACATGGCGTACCAGCAGGACCGGCAGTCAGTCCTTTGGGTGGTCCGGGGCGACGGGGTGCTAGCGGCAGTCACCTACGTGCCAGACCAAGAAGTCTTCGGTTGGCATCGGCACATCGTTGGAGGCAACTTCGGGTCGGGCACGGCCACGACATTTGCCGCAGCCACGATCGATGCCGATGAAGACACCATCACGTTCACGCTGGAGCATGGGTGGCGAACCGGGCAAGGTCCGTTCACGTTGACAACGGACGACACCCTGCCGACAGGCACTGCGGTGAACACGAACTACTATGTGCGGGTTGTCGATGTCAACACCGTGAAACTCACGACGATGCCCGATCCAGATGGCGCAGTCATCGACATGACGGATGCTGGAGTAGGTACGCACACCATCACTGAGTCGGGCGCCGCTGTCGTGGAATCAGTCGCCGTCATCCCGGCACCGAATGCCACACATGACCAAGTCTGGATGAGCGTGAAGCGGACCATCGGTGGCTCAACTGCTCGGCACATTGAGTTCTTCGAGGATGAATGGCTGTCAGGCACCGATACGGAAATGCGGTACGTGGATTCCGCTCCCGTTGCCTACTCCGGCGGCGCAGTATCGTCCATCAGCGGACTCGACCATCTGGAAGGTGAGACGGTGCAGATTCTCGCGGGTGGCGCCGTGCATCCCTCCCGGGTCGTCTCGAGCGGAGCAGTCACGCTGACCGGCTCGTTCACTGACGTTCTGGTGGGGCTCCGGTACATCTCGGAGCTCGAAACCCTCAGGTTTGAGCCGCCCGACCCGGAAGGCTCCTCCATGGGCAAAATGGCGAGAACCGATCATGTGGTGTTGCGCCTATTCGAGACCATCGGCGGTGAGATTGGCCCCGACATCGACAGCATGTTGCCGTTGGTCCTCAGGGCTCCCGGAGCTCCAATGGATGAATCTACAGCGGCGCTCACCGGGGACCACAAAGTCGCGGTTTCCGGGGCATTCCAACGGGAAAAGCGGCTGTTCATACGGCAAAACCAGCCGTTACCGCTGAATTTGCTGTCAATGAACATTATGAGCAGCACGGGGCAACGCTGATGTGGCGTGAAACCAAATACGAAGATTTGCACCGAATACCGCTATCAGATGACCCAACTGATGCGGATATGCGGTCGATTCTGACCGATTCGGACGATACGCGCGATTTGCTGCGTGAGAATGCCAGAACCTGGGAAGAAGAGGACGGCAGGGTCATCGCGATTGTCGGGGTAGCGCCCATGTGGAAGGGCGTCGGAACCGTCTGGACAATGCTCTCTGATGAGGCTAGGGACCGCGGTGTGCCGCTCACACGAGGCGTTCTGAGGTTCCTGCGCATGCTGTACCGGGAGCGCGGCTATTGGCGGTTACAGGCGACTACAGTGCGCCGAGACGAGCCTGCGCGGCTATGGATTCTGCAACTCGGGTTCGGCTACGAGGGCACCATGGTTGCCTATGGCCCTGACGGTCAGACGCACGATATGTACGCGAGGGTCGAATAATGGCTATCGCAGGGTTGGTTCTTTCAGGCATCAGCGCCGCAACGCCCATGCAGGGCGGGATATCAGCGCAAATGGACGCTGCCGAACAAGCGAAGTTGCTCAGCGTCATCGGCGAGATCGAGGCGTCTGACAGGCGACGAGCAGGCCGGAAACTGATTGCAGAGCAACAGGTGGCATTCGCAGGCTCCGGCGTGGACATACAGACCGGCTCACCGCTTGACGTGCTCGGAGACACGGTGGCGGAAATCGAACTGGATGCACTGAGAGCCAAATTCGCCAGACAGACTCAGGGCTTCGCGACTGCGCAGCGCGGTCAGCAAGCACAGACTCAAGGGGCTTCTGCCGGTCTCGGTACGATTCTCGGCGGTGTGAGCAGATTCGCATCTAGCAGGGGCAGGTGACGCATGCCTAGAGTGCCCACAGCCAGAACGACCACGGGAGTGCAGCTGACCCTGCCCGATCCGGCTGCTGCGCTTCAGACTGCTCAGAGCGTTGCTGGTGTGTTTGATGCGGCTGGCGGGTTGGTTGCCCAGTTCGCCGAGCGGCGAAACCGGCAAAGGGCCATCGATGAATCGAACGAGGCAATCGCTGGATTCACGAGGGGCCTTGACGAACTCGACCAGCAGGTGGTGCAGGGTGATGTTATCGCAGACATCACTGCCAATTTCGATACAGGCAGCGAGGCGCTCAGGGAGCAGTTTGGTGGTGGTATCAGGAGCAAGGCGGGGCAGCAACGATTCGATGACATGTCAACGCGCCTCGTCACCGCTCATCGGGCAATTGTTGGGCAGAAGCAATTCACACGCGAGCAGGTCGCAGGACGTGCAGTTTTGGACGATGGCCTAGACGCCGCCATCGATTCCGTCATCATTGCGCCGCACAAGCTAATCCGAGACGAAAACACCGCCAACGGCTTGGCGATGATTGACGAAACAGAGCACCTGCTGGCAGAAGAGAAGCCGGCAGCCCGCGAGGCATTCCTCAAGAATATCGATATCCGCACAATCACCCGGCTGGTTGACTTGGCAGATGCTTCAAAGGACGAAGCCGAGGCAATGGGACACCTCGGCGTGGCGGCGGAAATCCTGAAGGACCCGGAACGAACGCCGAACCTCAGCAGCGCCGAACGGACCACGCTGCGCCGCTCGGTGCAGGCAGAACTCGCCGACGCCACTGCACGATTCAATCGTGGCGAAGTGAGAGCCTTGCGCAAAGACATCGCTACCGTCGAGACGCCTGAGGAAGCCGCGATAATTACCGACAAGATAACGACCCTCCTGGATGAAGGGGCTATCGGGGACCCCGGAGCAGCGCAGTTGGACGAATTGCTGCGCAGTAGGCTGGCTACGATGGCATCCGCAGGCGCTGGTGCGATTAGCATCGGGGTTGCGAGGCGTCTCGGGATCCCAGTAGACCCGAAGAACCGCAAGCAAGTAGACGACTACTACAAGAATATCTTCTTGCCTGAGTTGGCTGGCAAAACGATGGAAGAGGTGGATGACGCCGTTGTCGAACTCGTCGGTGACATCAATATTCTGCCCCCCACAGTGGAGAGCAACCTGCGGACTGCCGCGAATACTGACAACCCTCAGCTTGTCGCGCAGGCAGCGCAGTTGTTCGTCGAGTTGAAGCAGGCGTCACCACAGGCAATGCGTAGCGCGGTCGTTTCTGATTCCACTTCGATTCTGCTGGAGAACATCGATGAAGCAGTCCGGCTGAACGTGCCTGAGGCCGAAGCACTGAAACGGGAGCGGGAACGGGAGGCGCTCAGCCCGTCCGTGTTGGCTGGCAGGCAGACGCAGTACCGGGAATTCCTCAAGGAAGAGTCGAACGAGTCATGGATTAACGACAACGTTGGCACTTTTGATTTGGTGCGTCCATTCGCATTCGACCCAGGCGTCGATGTCATTGGGCCAGACCTCGAGGGGATGTTCGATTCCGAAGTCAAGCGGATGTTCCTGAAGGACCCTAATATCGACAAGGCTAGGACTCGAGCCCTCGAACGGGTGGCTCGCGTAGTCGGCGTGTCGCAGGTCGGCGGAGAGAACCGGCTCATGTACTTGGCCCCCGAGCTGATGTACCCCGGGTTCAATGGTGACTCCGAAGAGATTACCCGGCAACTCATCGAAGACGTGCGCGCCGCGAATCCTCCAGAGATTGCGGGACTTGATGACGAAGCATTGGCGGCCAGACTGATTATCAGCGCGGACTCAGACAGCATGAGAGAGAACGACGGCTTCCAGTTGACGCCCGGGTACAACGTGTCCCTGAGAGGTCCCGCAGAGGACGATAGCCCGGGGCCGTTGATGGGCATTCGCTTCTTCCCGGAGCAGGATGAGTTCGCAGCACGGCAAGAGGTGGACGCGATCAAGGAAGCAGCGGCAGCGCATGAAGCGCAGCAACAGGTGCGACGAGCACAGAAGACACGGGCCGCCGCTGGTGACGTTGCGGGCGCAGAGGGAATCAGGCTGCGAGAGGCGGGCATATTCACACCGGAGGCCGGGCCTTGACTCTCAACAAACGAGTCCTGCTGTCCCCGACCCGGAGTCATATACCGGGCACGCAGCCGCCTGCGATGGTGACTGAGCGGCCTAGCTTCGGTCAGACGGTGCAGGATGCGTTTGCGGTGCAGAACACTCTGGTTGCTGGCTTCCAGTTTGCTCAGGAGTTGTCTGCGGGCGCCGATGACTTGGTAATCGAAGGCTTCGACCCGTTCGACGGCATAGAAGGAACCATATTCGAGGAGTTCCCTGAATCTCTCATTGGCGTCGTCACTCCAGACGAGAAGGACCGGGCAGAGGCGAAGCTCAATGAGGAGTTGGCAGCACGCGAACGGCTGGCAAACTCCGGGATACTCGGGATTGTCGCTGAATTCGGCGCTGGCGCACTCGACCCGCTGCTGTTGCTCCCGGTTGGTGGTCAGGTGAAGGTTGCTCGGTCGATGGTGCTCGCAGCCAAAGCAACCCGGACGGCGCGTGCTGCTGAGCTTGGCAAGGTTGCGCTAACGGGCGTGACGAGTGCCGACCAAGTGAGCCTGCTGACAGCGGGCATCACAACTGCACGCGCTGGCCTGCTCGGCCAAACTGCGTCAGAGGCAGTTCTGCATTCCTCGCAAGACGCCAGGACATTCGGGGAGAGTGCGGCGAACGTGACGGCGGGTATGGTACTTGGCGCAGTGCTTGGCTCCGGCGTTGCGCATCTATCAGCGAAGCAACGCAAGGCGGCGCTGCAAGTCATAGAGGAGGACTTTGGAAAGGTCGCTGGTGGCTCTCCCGAATTCGATGCCCCGGTGATTACCCAGCAGGACTTGGTGCGGCCATCGGACGGCAGCCCCTCCGCTGCAGAAATCAAAATACAGAACGCGCTGGTGAGAGGCATTGAGAGTGCCGCATCTAGCCCAGTTATTCGCAACTTGACATCAACGCCACTGATAGAAACGATTTCGCTGAGTCACTCTGGCAAGGCAAAGCAGGTCGGGCTTGAGATGATGGATTCCCCGGTGCGCGTAGAGGGCTTCAACCCAGGCCCCACGATGGAGTCTGAGATTCGTGGCACTATGGACGCGCTTCGCGCTCAGATGTACGGCGCACGAGATGAACTCTACACGCGGTATAGAACTCGCATCGCCAAAGAGAAGGGTGAGGGTGGTGCGTTTGTCTCGGAGGGTGGCAGGGCGAGAGCCGGAATCATCAGGGCAACGGATGCGGTCACAGGTCGCGCCAAGGAAAGGGGGATTCTGTCTCGTGATGAGTTTGAGGTGCTCGCCGGCAAGTCGTCTCGGTCCGCTGATAGCGGCGTGCCGGAGGTTGACGAGTTCGCCACGTTTCTAGATGACATCATCGTCAAGCCGATACTTGAGGACGCTACCGCCTTGGAGATGTTCCCGGAAGAAGTGATGGCACTGGGGCCGAAGGGCTCTCGGCGGTATCTAACCCGCTCGTACCTGAAAGAGAAGCTGATAGCAGAAGAGGACGTCGTCAAGTCCCAGAAGATTAAGCCGTGGTTGTCGGGTGCTATAGACGACGATGAGATTGACGCGATCCTGAAGGCTGCCAAGTTCAAGAAGAAGGACATCAAGCCGCCACCTCCCAAGGGGGAACTGGAATTCTTGTCTCCAATGGCTCGCCGTTCATTCACGCCGGAGCAGGCTACGGCACTCGACGAGGCAATCGACCGGCAAGTGTTCTCTACGTTCGAGAACCTCACTGCGAGTACCCGAGGCAGGTCTCCGTACGAGCGGCAGCCCGTGGGCAAGGGGAGCCCGTTCAAGGAACGTGCAATGGCTTGGGCTGATAGTGAAGTCGAGGAGTACCTAGAGCAAAACATCGTGGTGCTGATGGAGCGTTATTTGAACACAATGGTCCCAGACATTGCTGCCATGCGAAAATTCGGCAGCCTCGATTTGGACGTGCAGTTCAATGGCAAGGGTGGTATCGCCGAGGAGTACGCAGCGGTGCGAGCGGCGGCGAAGACGCCGAAGGAGCGCCTGAAGATTCAGAAGCAACAGGAGCGGGACAAAGACAACCTTCTCGGGGCGATGGCGGTTCTGCGGGGCACCAACGCCCTGCCGACCGACCGACCCGGCAAGGCGCTTGTGACTGCCGCAAGGGGAGTCCGTGCGGTCAACTATCTGAGCATGGGCGGCGGCTTCGTCATCAACTCGTTTGTGGACCCCGGAATGATTGCAATGAAGAATGGAGTGGCACGCACATTCCGCACAGGGATAGTCCCGTTTGCAACGCATCTCAACGCAACGAAGATGGCGAGGGCTGAGTTGAACAGGCTCGGAGCCGCGTTGGACTTGCAAGTCGGCACTCGCAGTGCATCTCTCGCTGACATCGGCAACGACTTCGCACAGAACGGCGCCGACCAAGTAGCGCAAGCGATGTCAAACCGAATGTCAATCGTAAATCTGATGGCTCCGTGGAATGCGCTGTGGCAGGGTGTGTCCGGCAACGTCAATATGACCAAGATGATTGAATCTCTCATCAAGGAAGGCAAGGGAACTGCCACTGCGAGGGAGATTGCAGACCTCGAATTCGTGCGGCTCACCCCCGAAATGCGTGGACGCATCAGGGAGCAGTTGTCCCTTGATGGCGGCATGGTGTCCGAAGGCCCGCTGAAGTGGTCAGACACCGAAGTCTGGACGGACTTGGAAGTGCGTAGGGCGTGGGGCAGTGCGGTGCGTTCGTCAATCAACTCTCAGATTCTCGATCCAGGCGTCGGCTCCGTCCCATCCATAATGAATAAGGAGTGGGGCAAGACAGTATTCCAGTTTCAGCGGTTCATGTTCGCCGGTACGCATAGCGTGCTGATGTCAGGCATTCAGGACTGGCGGTTCGTGTCCACATGGACAGGACTCGCCGGGATGGTCGGTCTCGGCATGATGGTCGAATCGATAAAGAACGCCCAGAACGATAGGCCGAACCCCGAAGGCGTCGGTGATTGGGTGCTGGCCGCAATGGACCGCACCGGCCTATTCGGAGCCTATGGTCAGGTTTACAATGTCACCGCTGGAGTTCTCGGGAAGGAAGGGCTCTCTAGCCGCTTCGCTGCTCGAAATCTCTTCTCAACGGCATTGGGTCCTTCGGCCGGCACTGCACAGACAGCGCTCCTGCTTCCGTCTAGAGTCAGGGGCGCCGAGGCCACAGGCGGCGACTTCTCAGACAAGGACCTCAACAGAATCCGCCGACTTCTTCCATACAACCAAGTCCCATACTTCCAATGGGGCGTTGACCAAATAGAGGAAGGTATCGCTAGTGGTCTCAACCTTCCGAAGAAGCGCAAACGGAGGCGCACCCAATGACCATATCCGCAACAGACACATCAGTTCAGTACACGGGAGACGGCACCGACGCGGTACTGTCTACGGTGTTCACGTATTTCGCTGATGGCGATGTGGTCGTTACTCAGCGCATCACGGCAACGGGTGTCGAGGCCACAATGGTCAAGGGCACTCATTACAGCATTGCAGGAGGCTCTACGACGGGTGCGGTAGGCAACGTGACGGTGATTACCGGCGCGACAAACTTCACCACAGCCATGACGTGGACTATCAAGAGAGCCGTGCCGTTGACCCAGAGCACTGACTACGTGGAGAACGATAGATTCCCGGCGGCTTCCCACGAGACTGCGCTTGACCGTGCAACGATGCAAGCCCAAGACGTTGACTCTCGCAGGTCGATAACGGCTCCAGTAACGGACCTCACGTCGATATCGCTGGAACTGCCGTCCTCCGTTGACCGGGCAAGCAAGCTGATGTCGTTCGATGCCTCTGGGGCCGCATCGGTGGCGACGCCGACAACCGTCGGGTATGGCAAGGTTCGTCTGGCAATCAAGATAGCGTCAACCGATACGACCCTTACGCTTACCGCTGAAGACTGGCCGTCCACATACAACAGCGTGGAGTTGGAATTCTGCGGGCTGCTCGCAGACGCGGTAAGTGCAAAGCTCGAAATCAGACCGATTGACACGGGAGTCGTGCAGACCACAAACATGAGCATCATGGAGAGCCGCAACGTGGCTGGCACAGTCACGACGCCTACCGGCACCGACTGGATGCTTGACTTTGCAACTTCAACGGGCACCGACGACAGGATGAACGGTAGCGTCATATTCACCAACAACAACGGCTTCCTGAACGGGCACGGACAGTTCACGTATCGTTCAACCACGAATCATGTGCATACGATTGTGTCGTATCAGAGGCATACAACCATCGGCGCACAGTGGGACGGTTTCACGGTGCACTTCGATGGAGTTTCAACCATCGCATCAGGCGAAGTTAGACTTTGGGGCATCCCCCGAACATAGGAGAAACATCATGCGTTACTTGAACATCGCGATTGCGGCACTCGTGCTGCTCCTCGCTGGGGGTGCCAGCGCTGCGGATTGGACCACTGTGGACGGGGGCTCTGTGTCATGCACCTCGCTCAAGAAGGACGGCATCTGTTGGCAGAGCGCCATCGCTGCGGATTCGTCTGCAATCAGTGTCCGGCTGTGCAAGACGCTCACAATCGTTGTGTATGGAACTGGCGCAGACATCATGCCGCAGACATGTACCAACAGGGCGTGCACCACGGCTGAGGACTTGCTGTCCACTGCGCTCACGGGCGATTCGCCGAATATGTTCATGACTTCTGGCGCGTCGCCTTGGGAGCTCGTGCGGATTGATTGGACTGCCGGCGGGGCAGCGCCCACCGTGTCCATCAAGTGCGGAGGCTAGTATGCGGCACTTCATTGCACTGCTCGCGTGCCTGTGCCTTGTGAGGGCTGGTCCCGTCATGGGGCAGGGCGCGGGGGTGAGCCTTGACCATCCGATTCAATCGGACTCAGCAACCAAGATGTCTCTCGGGATGGTGCCGCAGTTTCGTACTCAAAACAAATTCGGCGAGACGGACAACCTAGACGCAGCGGCTACGGATATCTGGGATGGCTCCACAGCCGAGATTGTAGCAATCAGCGGGACAATCATATGGGTTCCTCCGAATGCTGCTCGCATTCATGCGCTTGTGTCGTCTTCCCTTGCTGATAGCGATTCCGGAGGTGCTAACCCGCAATCCACCGGGATGCGAACAGTCGAAGTCTGTGGGTTGGAAACTTGGACATCCACATCCGCAACGACTGAGACAGTCATTCTTGACGGGACCACAGCAGTCAACACTGTGAACTCATACGTCATCATTTACCGGATGACCGGGTTGGCTTGGGGTTCCGGTGGTGTGAATGCCGGAAGCATAACGGCAGACGCCGCAGTGGATGGCACCACGACTGCGGCAATTACCATAGGCAACAACCAGACCCAAATGCTGATATACGGCATCTCCAGCACGATGAAGTTGCGCGTGGACAATTTCAGGTCGTCCCTCATCAAGACATCGGGGGCGAACCTCCGGGCGACTGGCAAAGTCCTTTGGATGGCTGACCCTGCTGCGAACGCAGCTGCCAACACTGCTTGGGTGAACAAGGAAAGTTTTGAATTGACCACTGACGACAGTTGGATAAGGCCATATTCACCGCCAAAGAAGTTCGACGGTCCCGGTATTATCAAGCTGCAACTCGTGGGCAGTGGAAACGACATCGATGCGATTGCCACGTTTGATGCCACCATCAAGGACGACTAGGAGAACGACATGAGACACCTACTGACAATCTTGGCGTTGCTCCTGATGGCTACGCCTGCTTGGGCATACAGTACGGGGCAGTCACTCGCGATGGCTCGTATCGACATCACGAATGCCGACGCGGTGACCGGCATAACGACTACGTATATCCCGTATGGAGCGTCGGGGGCACTCGCCGCCAACTCAGGCTTCACGTACACAGTGGCAACGGGTGACGTCCGGGCGACGTCGTTCACGGCAGACAACGTGGACGGTACGAATTCGCACGGGTTCTTTGACAACCCCGGCGGCTATACCTGCGCGGCTCCCGGCGACAACACGGGCTCGCTTGCGATGGACTCCAGTATTGATGCCGATGGAGACCAACTGTACTTCTGCGACGAGAACGGCAACATGATGCGAATCGTCCGGGAGGACACTGGCGGAACCACGATCCTAGTCGGGAAACTCAGCGTGCCCGGACAGCTCAACATCACGGGTACGGATGACTTTAAGGCTGCGCAGTTCGTTTTGACCGAGACCACCCCTAACACTGAATACATCTTGAAGATGCGCGTGTACACGAACGGCAACAAGTCAGACCGCATTTGGATTGGAAACGGCCCGACACAAATCAAATCTGGCGGAGAGGCAGGAGATGCGGGTCTGGAAATCTTCGATGAATCCGATGGCGCTGAGACCATTACGATCACGCCTCCAACGTCGATAGGCGCTAATTACACACAGACTCTACAGGAGATTACGGGGTCTGTTGGAATCGAAGAGAAGCGCCCCGAGGCGATTATTGGCGCCACTCTTGGCCCAAGTGATATCTTGGACAAGTGGTATCTCTGCACGAATGCAGGCGGCTGCAATATCACGTTGCCTGCCTTGGGTGCCGGAGACCATTTCTGCGTATACGATACTGATGGCACTGTAGGCATCACGTTGACCCCTGCAGCCGGAGTTACATTCTGGTTGCCAGATGGCACTACGACAGACTCGGCGGGCGACGTAATCACTTCAGACACGGGCAATTTGGCAGGAGACCGGATATGCGTAGTCGCGCTTAACGCCACGACATTCTTCACGTATGCCGAACGAGGCACATGGACGGACGGTACGCCATGATTGCTAGGCTACTCATCTGCGTACTGCTCCTCATCGCTGCTCCAGCGGTAGCGGTTGTTGACCAATTTGTGGTCATCTTCTTGGATGACGATAGAAGCAGAGCGATGGCTGGGTACAGCGTTGCAGCCGGAGTGGATAGCATCACCGGAGCGTTGCCTCTGACGCCATCACTTGATGCAATCGCCTTGGCGGGATTCGCTCATGCCAACATCAAGACCAGTGCCGTATGTTCACCCTCTCGCGCAAGACTGCTTGACTACGGACCCGTGGGCAATCCGCAGAATCCATACGGCCGGACAGTAGTACCAGAGGACCCGGACACGACCGTCCAAGTCGAGTTGGGGTTCCACAACTTCGCACGGGAGGCAAAGGCTGACGGGTGGAATACAGCCTTCTTCGGCAAATGGCATATCTCAAACTACAAGTTCCTGAACGATGGAGTCACTGCCGTCAAGCAGGCTGGATTCGATGAAGCGCAGGCTGTATTGGTGGGAAACCCAACAAATGAAATCCCGGGAATCGACTACGACGACTCGGCGACCATCGGTGACGTATGGGCAGACTGCCAGGGTCACAAGTTCTTTCCGTACACAGACATAGACGGGACTATCACTTGGACGCATACCCATTCCTCAAAGGTCATCTTCGATGCGGTTGACACGTACATGACAGCAGCCGCAGCGACGGGCAGTGGCAAATACCTGATATTCGTGGAAACGTCAGCACCACATATACCGCAAGAGACCGGCGAGGGTGGCGCGGTAGAGTGCAATGGCAATACAGAAACGCAAAACGATTACCCGCCCGGCGAGTCGTTCGATGCTGGCGAAACCAAGAATGATGTCTATTTGGCGAATATCGAGTATATCGATACGCGAATGGGAACACTCATCACTGACCATATCTTGTCGGACAACGGGTACACGGACCACATGGTCGTATCGCTGACGGACAACGGAACTCAAGGAAGCATCAGCCTGATGGCCGAATGTGATGCGTCCCCAGGGAAAAAGAACACGCCGTACATATGCGGGACCACAAGCCACTTCGTCGCTGCGGGTCCAGGGATTATAGCTAACGAGCATCTGACGAATCGGTTGAACTCCATCGATGACATACCCGCGACACTGCTTTCACTGATGGGCAGCAAATCGACCACTCCATGGGGATTGGACTTCAGCGATTGCATGACGCAGGAGAACTCGCAGTCTGCAGCATCTTGCCGGCACACCCGAGATTCAGTGACATGGGCTGAGTGGAAGGAACTTGGCGGCAGCGATGGAACTCTCACCAGGCCGCCGAGGCTCACGGATGCCAACGGCGTATGGACAAACTACGAGGTGGCTTCAGAGGTGTGGCTCGAGGGCGGTGCTCACGTCATACTGCATCGAATCTACGATCCATCGAACAGCATGAACTTCGTGAAGGAGAGTCTGTACCCAGTAGATGACGGCGAGGACGGCGGCGCACTCGGCGGAATGTACTCAACCGAGGATACAGTCTGGGACGTAGTGGCCGGCGGCGAGATTGCCGAGGACGGTACAGACTGGGACATCACTGCAACGGACGCTGCTAAGGCGGCGCTAGTCCGAGCACACCGAGACCTCGACCACCAGTGGGACCGAGACGGAGCCCCTACCCCGACTCTCGGCGGCGGGTCATTCTAGGAGACCAGATGCTAGACCGAACACCGCAGGCCAAGACCAAGACGGCAGCCACGGCGGCTGTGTCGGCTCCCATGATCGCGCTGGCGCTCGAGGAGTTCACTCCCGAGCTCGGCCCCGGCAAGGTGACCCTTATAGTCTATGCCGTGACGGTCCTCGTGGGCTTCGTGGGCTCCACGGCAAGGGACTGGCAAAACGACGTTGAGACCCGTGGCGAGAAGCCCGGGTTCTTGCTGAGACAGATTGCCCATATAGGCTAGGGGGTTGGCGTGTCTGATGATGACCGAATGCTTGGCGAGTTGGCCCAGTCCGTGAAGACGCTCACGGGAGAGGTGCAGATGTTGCGGAAGGAGACGAAAAAGCACGGCGAGGCATTGGCGGTGCTCGCGTCTACTTGCAACAATATCGTCGGGTCTCGGTCATTTTCGACCAAGGCTATGGGTGGCGCAGGCGCTGCAGGCGCTGGGGTAACAGCATTCTGCCATGGCGTCTGGTCATTCCTAACAGGGGGGACGCAGCAATGACAAAGGAACTCATCACACTGCTGACCATCGCGGCGCTATCGACCACAGCCTGCAAGACGTTCTCACAGGAGAACTGCGAGGACCTCATTGGCACGCTGACGAGTCTCGCTGCGGAAATCAGTAACGATGTGGCGAAGGATTCGGTCGCCGAGAAGGTTGGGCGATATGCGGACATCATCGGCAAGGCTCGCCGGCTTGGGTGCTCGCTTGCCGACTTGCCCACCGAGGCGGAACTGGGAACTGACTGATGGAGGTGTCTGCAGGACAGGGCGGCATCGTGGCGTTGCTCCTCACTGCCATCACAGGCGGCGGGACGATGTACGCCACCAAGACGGAGACGGCTAGTCAGGACCGCTGTATTGAGATTGTGCAGGCCCGGGTAGCAGCCGCCGAAAGTCAGCGTCAGGCCGACTTGGAGGCTCAGAGAATCAGCTACAACGCGCTGCAGTCGATGTGCGTGGAGATGTGTGGGCGTTAACGGTTCGACGTAATCTCAAGCAGGGGGTTCTCAATCTGCAGGAGCATTGCGTCGATGCGTGCGAGGGTCGAGGTTGAGCTCGTGACGCCTACGACTCCTCCGATGTTCGCAATTGAATTGCCCACGGCAATGCAGCCTTCAACCTCGAGGGCGAAGTTCGCAGGGTGGATGAGACAGCCGAACCGTGGCATGTTCTCAAACTCGTACAGCGATACACTGTCTCCGATGATTGCCCATGACGCCGGATGCGCCTCGCTATCGTGCCGCTTCAGGTGGTACATGCCGGTGGGGATGCAGCTCTCGTTTGGCCTGTTGTGAGCCCACGGCCGTTCAACCGTGAAGAAGATGTCGCCCCAGATATAGAGCCTACCCCATGTGGCGTACACGTCGTGTCCGAATCTCTCGAGCCTGACTATTTGAGTCATAGTCCCTCCTGCCCTGCCGGTTCCAACCGATACTCATACAATCCGCCGTTGACATGACGCCGAGAGACTTCCCACTTCCCGAACCGCACCTTCCGTAGATTGCGGAGTTGAGCGGAGGCACTCGCTTCAGGAGCCCCGGTGGCTGCCGCTATCTGAGCCAGCGTATGCCACTGCCAATCAGTCATGAACTGGTGCACCCGCAGAATCTGCCCGGTCAGTCTCGCCACGTCCCGCGTGTGAACGTAGTCGTCTCCATCGAACCGCAGTTCTTCTTGAGTCATCTCCCCCTCCTCATAGCGGCCAACCCCACCGCCCCCACCACAAGCGACAGCGCAAGGCTTGGCTCGGGCACAGTCAGCACGCCACTCTGCCACGCGCCCACCTGCGAGTCGCTTGCCGTGCTGTAGGTGACGGTGGTCTCGCATTCCGTGTGAACGTGCAGTTCTCCCACGCACTCGGCGCCCGGCAAGTCGATGCGGTAGCGGGGCATCAATGCACCCTCTCTTCTTTGACGCGGCAATCCTTTCGCCGGCAGAGACGAGCGTAATTGCCGATGTGTCGATAAGGCCACCCGTACCAAGGCGACCAGCGGTGCCTGCCACGAGAGCACAACCACCGGCCCATGCGCCCCATCACTCCCCCCGCGCCGCGTCGATGGCTGGTTCGCCGGGGCGACCCGGATGGTTCACGTTGTCCGCAATCATCATTGCGTAGTTCGCGAGGTTCACCGCCGCTCGCGTTACGCTCCAGCAGCGTTCGCCTCGGTCAGGTTCTTCAAGGTTGTCATAGAGTTTGTCGCGCTGCCTATCCATGAGCGCAGCAAGGTCACTTGCTAGCATCCCAGACCAATGCGACTTGCCGTCATTTCGCTTCAGCACCAGCTCCATTTCTACGACGAATTCCTGAAGCGGGTGTCTCAGTTCATTCCACCTCGCCACGTCCGCCTCCGCCTCACGCACACGCTCCTCTCCGGCGGCGAGGCGGCTTGTCTCTGGACTCGGTGCCTCTTCCTGCGAGTCGCAAATACACTCGCCCTCGCAGCGCGAGCACTCCCGCACCCTCTCCGGTGCTGTAAGTGGCTTTTGTAGTACAGCCGGATCCAAGACACTTAACTTGTCTATCTCCCTACGTGCTTCGTCACCTAACTGCCGACCATCCTCGAGAGGCTTAACGAGGTTCGGCGCGGTGGATGCGTTGAGGGCTCGGAGGCGAGCGATTTCGGTGGTGAGTGTTTGCACGGCCCCGTAGGTGACAGACTCCCTGACCCTCTTGAGTGCTGCCTTGGCTTCAAGCATTGCAGGCACCCACGCACGCTCATCGTCCGGGTGGTTGGGTGGGCCTACCTCGTCAATCCACTGCTGCTGCTGCTTCAGCCCCTCCACCTCCGCCTCCCGCTCGGCGAGCTGGGCTTCGAGTT
>Ga0255048_10000365_pt1 | contig 35791 bp, 29 predicted proteins | sample JV7_2_2_MG_FD_183619 | JGI IMG/M metagenome (GOLD analysis project Ga0255048, IMG submission 183619) | Seawater microbial communities from Jervis Inlet, British Columbia, Canada - JV7_2_2 | ecosystem: Environmental > Aquatic > Marine > Inlet | place: Canada: British Columbia | collected 2016-10-06
CGAGTTGGAGTTGGCGTTGAGTCTCACCGGAAAGTTGCGTCAGGTGTGGGAGAAACTCCGCCAGGGGCTGATCGACATCCGCCGGGTCAAGGTGTTCGACAGACAGCTCGGTCATCTTTCGTCCGACACGATCGAAGCGGTGTCCAAGAAGGTCCTTGATCGAGCGGAAGGCTTGACTACCGGTCAGCTTCAGGCACGTCTCACCAGAGAGGTGATGGAAACCGACCCCGAAGGTGCCGACGTGGGATATTGCGAGGGTCTGGCCGATCGAAGATTGACGACCTACGCCAATCCCGACGGCACCGCCAACCAGGGTGTCTATTCCATAGCTCCCGAACAAGCCGCGGCGGTGTCTCGCAAGGTCAATCGGTTGGCAAGGGCCCTCAAGCGCGACTCGGAGCCACGAACAATCGACCAGCTCCGGGCCGACGTTTACGTCGACCTGTTATTGGGCCGCGACAAGAGCCTCGGCGCCGATCGTGGTGTTGTCCATCTCCATGTTGACCTAGCCACTCTCGCCGAACTGTCCAGCGCTCCCGGTGAACTGGCCGGTTACGGCGCGGTCGTTGCCGACATTGCCCGCCACACCGCCGTTGCACAAGTCGAATCTCAATGGCGGTACACCGTCACCGACGACGACGGCAACATCATCGCCACCGGCGTCACCCGGAGACGACCCACCGCAGAAATGAGACGGCGGATCGAAGCCGAACACGAGACATGTGTCGCCCCCGGATGCCGCATGCCCGCATATGACTGTGACCTCGACCACCGTAAGGCCTATTCAAAAGGCGGACCCACCCACAACGACAACATGGGTCCACTCTGTCGCTACCACCACATGGCGAAACACCACGCACCCTGGGGTCTGGAACGATTGTCCAACGGTGACCACTCCTGGGCCAGCCCACTGGGACACATCTACATCAAACCGAGAGCGCCACCTGCTTGAACGGTCGTTTCCCCGGATGCATTGACCCGACCAACCTAATACCTTGGGATGGTGCAACTCTCCGAAAGGGATCGATCGCTCCTCGGCGGCGAAATGGGCGACGCTCAGAGGATCGCCATGGAACTGCTGATAGCCGTTGGCGAGACCGATGGCGCCCAAACTCTCATAGACATCGAGATGGCGCACATCGACGGATGTTCGTACCACGGCCAAGCGGGCGTCGACTTTGCCCAAATGCTGGTCGATGGCGACGGCCGCGTGCAGGTTCCGACGACTCTGAATGTCGCCTCCCTCGACCTGCTCCACCCGGACCTCTACAAGGGCGATTCGGCGGTGGCCGAGTCCGCCAAACGTCTCATGGAACAGTACGTTGCCCTCGGGTGCCGGCCTACCTGGACCTGCGCCCCGTACCAGCTCCAAGATCGACCGTCGTTCGGTCAGCAGATCGCTTGGGGGGAGTCGAACGCCATCGTGTTCGCCAACTCAGTTCTGGGAGCTCGCACCAACCGGTACGGCGATTTCATGGACATTTGCTGTGCCCTGACCGGCCGGGTTCCCTATGCGGGCTTGCACACCGATGAGGGGCGCCTTGGCACACTCCAGTTCAACGTCGTAGTCCCCAGTTCGATCCTCGACGACGACCTCACCTATCCCTTACTGGGCCATGTTCTCGGGCAATTGGCCGGCAGCCGTGTCCCGGTGATCACGGGACTCGATGAGCGCGCCACCGAGGACCGGCTGAAGGCACTTGGCGCAGCAGCGGCCTCTTCCGGTGCGGTGGCGATGTTCCACGCCGTTGGTGTCACACCCGAAGCGCCCTCGCTGAACGAAGCCCTCGGCAACGTGGCACCGCAGCATGTGACCGACCTATCCGTTGACAGACTTCGAGACGCCCGCCGGGAGCTCACGACCGCCATCGGAACCCTTGGCGCGGTGAGTGTGGGAACACCTCATATGTCGTTTGACGAGTTCGTATCCCTGGCAGCTCTGGTCGAGGGTCAGAGGACAACTGTTCCGTTCTATGTGAACACCTCGCGCGATGTCCTTGATAAAGCAGAGAGCGCAGGAGTGATGGCTCCGATCGTGGCGTTCGGCGTCACCGTCGTGACCGATACCTGCACCTACATCACACCAATCATGGGGGATATCGAAGGCGATGTCATGACCAACTCCGGCAAGTGGGCCTATTACGCACCGGCGAATCTGGGCGTCAGCGTTGTCATCGGGTCCTTGGCCGATTGCGTTGCATCCGCGGTGACCGGGTCGGCCGTGTCGACGGGGGAGTGGTCATGAGGGTCGACCAGGTCCTCGTCGATGGGGTAGCCGCGGGTGAGGTCCTCGCCCTCGATACGCCTCTCTCCTTCTGGGGTGGTGTCAGTATCGAATCTGGTCGGATCGTCGACCCGTCCCATCCCCAGTCAGGTGTATCGCTGGCAGGCAAGGTGCTGGCTCTTCCCCACGGCCGCGGGTCGAGCTCGTCGTCGTCGGTGCTTGCCGAGATGATTCGTATCGGAACCGGTCCGGCCGGAATCGTTTTGGATGAGCCTGACTCGATTCTTGTGATCGGGGCCCTTGTGGCCGACCGCCTGTACGGGACCCGGTGCCCCATCGTCGTGGCATCGACTACTCCCGAAGGAGGGAGTGTCTGGCGTATCAACGGCGCTGAGCTGGAGTCCGTTTCCTAGCCGAAGCTCGCCAGGCGGTGGAGGGTCGAAACGGGACTGGAGAAATGTCTCCAAGTTGCCGATATTGTCGGCGGAATGCAGCGCATCGAAGAACTCAAAGACATGTTCCGACGCATGCCGGTCGCTCTCTATCGCACATCGGCCGACGGCGAGATCCTCGCGGCCAATACTGCATTGGCGAATCTTCTCGGATACGACAGTGTCGAGACGATGATGGACGGTCTGACCACCGTTGAGTCCGTCTATGTCGACCCCCGTCAACGCAGTCGCTGGCTCGACGAGATCTCGGAAGCAGGCATTGTGAACGAACTGGATGTGGAGTTGAAACGTCCTGATGGCACAACCGTCTGGGTCCAGGACACCGCCAGAGTTATTCGAGATCCTAACGGTCGGATCGCATACTTCGAAGGTGCACTCATCGACCAGACGGACAAGGTCAAGGCCCAGAGGGCCAGAGACGAGTTTCTCGCCACCGTCTCCCACGAGTTGCGCAACCCCATCGCCGTCATGCTTGGAATGGGTGAGGAACTGGCAAACAACTACGACACGTTCAGCGATGAAGACAGGAGGGATATGGCGCAGTTGATCGCACGACAGGCTGATGATGCGTCCTGGCTCATCGAGGACCTTCTTGTGGCCTCCCGCGATGACATCACCAAGGTGGCTGTGTTTTCACAGGACTTCGACATGACCAAGGAGGCAGAGAGGGTGCTCGAAGTGTCGGATCAACCCATTGAGTTCGAGGTGCGAGGCGAAGAGTCCTCGGTTCATGCGGATCCACGTCGGACCCGTCAGATCATCAGGAATCTGGTGAGCAACGCGATTCGATACGGGGGAGGCCAGATCTTCATCCGGATCGAGCCCATAGGAGACCGGGTCGAGCTTCGGGTCTGTGACAGTGGAGAAATCATCCCGTCTCAAGAACTCGAGAGGATTTTCGAGCCTTTCGAGATCGGCGCCGAGAAGGGGCATCCGAAGTCCGTGGGTCTCGGACTCTCCGTCGCCCGAAAGCTCGCCCGCCTGATGGACGGCGATCTCACCTACCGGCACCAAGACGGTTTCTCCTGTTTCGTGCTCTCTCTGCCATCTGTTTCAGAGACACGCTCCTAATCTGATCTCAATGCGTGTCTTGGTAACCGGCGGGGCCGGATTCATCGGAAGCCACACCGTAGTGGCGCTTCTCGAGGCCGGTCATGAACCTGTCGTCGTGGACAATCTGTCCAACGCCCATCGATCCGTGCTGGAAAGGATCGGTGGGATCACCGGTCACTATCCGGAGTTTCACAATGTCGACGTGCGCGATCGAGACGCAATGAAATCGATAGCTTCCTCAGGTTTCGATGCGTGCATCCACTTTGCAGCCCTCAAGGCGGTTGGTGAGTCGGTCGAGAAGCCATTGCTCTACTACGACAACAATGTCGGGGGAACAATCTCACTTCTCGAAGTTCTCATCGCCGCTGACATCACCACTTTCGTATTCAGCTCGTCGGCCACGGTTTATGGCGACCCGACCATCCTTCCCGTCACCGAGGAGATGCCTATTGGTGTGGCCACCAACCCGTACGGCTGGACCAAGATCATGATGGAGCAGGTCCTCAGAGACGTTCACGATGCCAACCCGGAGTGGAGCGTGTCCCTGCTTCGTTACTTCAACCCGGTCGGCGCCCACCCATCCGGCCTGCTGGGAGAGGACCCTCTGGGGACGCCGAACAACCTGATGCCATATGTGGCCAGGGTTGCCGACGGCCAGTTGCCGCGACTGCGTGTGTTTGGCGGCGATTATCCCACCCCTGATGGGACGGGGGTTCGCGATTACATCCATGTCGTGGATCTGGCCGAAGGCCATGTGGCTGCCCTCAGCACTCACTCCGGAGACGCGGGAGTCCACACCTACAATCTGGGGACAGGCCAAGGCAGTAGCGTTTTGGAGGTCGTCAGGAGCTACGAAGAGGTCTCCGATAGAACGATTCCCTACGAGGTGGTGGAGCGCAGGGAGGGTGACGTCGCCGCCAACTGGGCCGACGTGACTCGAGCCGAGTCTGTGCTGGGATGGAAGACAAGCCGGGGTCTCGCCGAAATGTGTGCTGATTCTTGGCGCTGGCAACAGGACTCCCGCTAACCCGCCGCCCGTGACAGACCTGATAAGACGTGCGGAGAGATGGATCGATGGGGACCCCGACCCGCATACGCGAACCGAGCTCCAAGCCTTGATCAATGCGGGGGAGACCACTGAGCTGGCGAGAAGACTTGACGGTTCGCTCTCCTTTGGCACCGCCGGTCTGCGCGGAGAAGTTGGCGCGGGTTCCAACCGGATGAACCGATCCGTTGTCATCAGGACGACCGCCGGACTGGCCACCTACCTGATCAGCAAGTACCACGGTGTGCCTCTGCGCCCGGTCGTGGTCGGATTCGATGCACGACCGACAAGCCGACAGTTCGCTGAAGACACTGCCGGCGTTCTGTCGGCCGCCGGCATCTCGGTTCTCTACTTTCCCGATTTCGCACCCACGCCCCTGGTGGCGTACGCCGCCAAGCACTTTCGAGCCGCCGCCGCGGTTGTGATCACAGCGTCGCACAACCCACCCGCCGACAACGGCTACAAGGTGTATGCGGACAACGGTGCACAGATCATTCCACCTGTCGACGGCGAGATTGCCGCTGCCATAGGTCTCACCGGTCCTGCGGTCGACGTGCCCCGCGTCGAGTCGGTATTCGCGGGGGGCGCGCCACTGGTCACCCCGGTACCCGACGATCTCCTCGATCACTATTGGGAGGAGGTAGATGCCAGTCGCCCCGCGCCGATGCGTTCCGACATGAGGGTGGTCTACACGCCGATGCACGGGGTCGGTGGCCGGGTTCTGGAGGAGATCTTCCGCCGGGCAGGACATACCGGTCTCCTTAGGGTTCCGCTCCAAACCGAGCCGGATGGAACGTTTCCCACAGTGTCGTTCCCTAATCCAGAAGAGGAGGGTGCCCTCGACCTGGCGATCGAACTCGCAAACCAAGTTGAAGCCGACCTGATCATTGCCAACGATCCTGACGCTGATCGTCTGGCAGTTGTTGTGCCATACCAAGATGGCTGGCGCCCGCTCTCTGGTAACGAAATCGGTGTGCTGCTCGGGGACTGCATCCTTCGCAACGCAAGCACTGACAACACGCCGATCGTGATCAATTCGATCGTGTCGAGCCCCATGCTCGGGCATATCGCCAAGAAGAGAGCGGCCCATCACGAAGTCACTCTCACCGGATTCAAGTGGATCGCCAACGCCGGTTTGGCCCTTGAAGCAAAGGGAGCCGGCCGTTTCGTCTTTGGCTACGAGGAGGCGCTCGGGTACACGGTCGGATCCGTGGTCAGGGACAAAGACGGCATCTCCGCTGCTCTCGTATTCTGCGACCTGGTTGCCCGATTGAGAAACGAGGGTCGGACCGTCCTCGACCAACTTGGCGACCTGTGGCAGGAGTTTGGGCTCTGGGTCAGTGCCCAGGATTCCATTGTCAGAGTCGGGTCGGAGGGACAGAGGGCCATCCGATCGGCCGTCTCGACCCTGGCGGCGGACCCACCCGCCGCGCTGGATGGCCACCGGATCGAGTCCGTCACCGACTACAGCATGGGCGCCGAAAAACGGCCGATGTGGCTCGGAGCTCAAGCATTGGTGGAGCTTTCTCTCGGTGATCGAGGGAGGATTCTGGTCCGTCCCAGCGGCACCGAGCCGAAACTGAAGATCTACGTGGATCTTCGGGGCGAGACCGGGACTGATGCTGAGAAGACGCGTGATGAGCTGACCGAGTCAGCCAGTGCGCTGGCCCAAACCCTCGCCGGTACCCTTTCTATCTAGGGGTGGAGCTAGCAAATGGACAATTCGCGTCGGTTTCGGGGCAGCCAACCAGGAAACTGGGTTGAGAGTGCTCACGCTGCGTGGCGCCCGCATCGCCCGGTAGCCAATCCTGGACGTGCCGATATGCGTGGTCTGGCGACGCGCTCGTTCCCGCAACAGAATTGGTGATACGGGCGGGTCGCCGGGCTTGTGCGTGACTGCAGATTCGGGGTGCAGGGTGGGTCCCTACCGGCGTCTAGCTTTCCGTTTGATGCTCCAGCACGTCGAGGATGCGGGTGGTCTGTTCCTTCAGAGATTCGAGATCGGACATCATGCGATTCGGAGGAAACGACTCGGGCATCTGGTCGAGCATCCGATCGCACATCTCCGAGCACTTTGCTCGCATTGCGGGGCCGCCCGTCTGAACCATCTTTCGCATTGCGACCACCACCCCAGCCGCAAGCAATGTGAAGATCACGAGTCGCTTCATGTCTACCGTTCCTTCAGTTCTCTTATTGTAATGGGGCTCGTCAGTGAATCCTCCCGCGGCGCCGCGGCACCACAACACATCGAGGCACAAGCCGACCCATGTCACTGGTGTCGAATTCGACGGTATACGACCGATCTGCTGGGTAGCACGACCAACACTCCCCGCAGGTTCGACCTCGGATGCCGAGTCAGCGAGACAGCCGCCCCTCAACGTGATGCCGATCCCGGAAACTCAATGACCGGTGCATATCCGGGATGGTGTGACATCTCGAGTGTGCCACTAGAACTAGCAGTGTTTACGAGAAGAATTGTGGGGCCGGCGACCGCCCGGTGACCATGCTCTACCCGGGCCACGTCGTTGGCGACTACGTGTTGAGCTTCATGGGCAAGACTGCCTCTCGCTTGTTTAGGAGGCTGTCAGGTTACGTGTTCCTGGGGCAATGCCCCAGGAACACGTATTTCCCATTAGGGCGATTTACAACTTCGCCAACTTGTCGGCGCGCGACCTATTGCTTCGCCATGATGCGGTGATACCTGTTTTCCTCCGGCTCCAGGTGGCTGACGTCGTCATCTTCGAGGTCGATGCGCACCCAGTTGAGCTTGCCGTTGAACTTGTTGCTCTTACCTTCGGGATAGTCGTCCGTTACGGGCATTGCCAGGTCGCCCCCAACGTCCATCGTCTCGTCCGCCGAGAACAGGAACGGGACCGTGTGGCTGATCTTTCCCTCGGCTACTTTCTTATCGTTGACGTACATTGTCCCAGTTCCGCCGGCACCGGGCTTCTGACCCTCGAAGTTGAAGTGGTAGCGGATGTTGACGGTGCCGGTGGGAAGCTTCTTCTCGCCGCCCACATAGCTGTACTCCAGATCAACAAAGTTGTGACAGTATTTGGCCGCCCCATCTTTGACGTACAGGCTCCAGCCGGCAAAACGACCGCCCTGGGCGAGGATCACGCCATTGGCGCCTTCCTCCGGGATCTCGACCTCGGCCGTGATGGTGTGCGAGCGGTTCTTGACGTTCAGCACGGTGTTTTCCGTCAGGTGAGTCATGCCCGGGTAGAACGTCATCGTCGTGCGGCCGTGTGGCAGATCGGGCCGGCCCGCAATGGCGGGGCTGAAGCGCTCCGCGGTGCGGTCGTCGAGCGGGAAGACGTTGTACTTGGCACCCTCGATCATGAACAGTTCCTGCAGCTCGCGCAGCTTGTCGGGCATCTCCTTGGAGAGATCGTTGGCCTGGCTCCAGTCGTTGTACGTATCGTAGAGTTCCCAGTTGTCTTCGTGGAAGGGGGGCAACACGATCTGGCCGGTTACCCACGGCGTGCGGTGTTTGGTGACTGCCGTCCAACCCCGATCATAGATACCGCGGTTGCCGAAACACTCGAAGTACTGGGTCAGGTGCCGGTCCTCGGCCTTGGCGTCGTCGAAGGAGTAGAGCATGCTCACGCCTTCGATGGGCTTCTGGGCCACTCCGTTCACCATATAAGGCTGCGGCAGGCCGGCCGCTTCCAGGATGGTGGGGGCAATGTCGATGACGTGGTGGAACTGCTGCCGGATCTCTCCCCGGGCCTTGATACCGTTGGGCCAGGAGACAGCCGTGGCTGCACGGGTACCGCCCCAGTGCGAAGCGACCTGCTTGGTCCACTGGTAGGGGGCGTTCATGGCGTGCGCCCAGCCCACCGCGTAGTGGTTGAAGGCCCGCGGGGTGCCCAGGTCGTCCACGCGATCAAGCAAGGTCTCGATCGTGACAGGTATGCCGTTGAGCGAGGTCATTTCGTTGTGGGTCCCATCCAGGCCGCCCTCGGCGCTGGCGCCGTTATCGCCGGCGATGTAGATGAAGAGCGTGTCGTCATACACACCCAACTCTTCGAGCGTATCGACTATGCGCTGTACCTGGTCGTCGGTATGCTCAGCGAAACCCGCGTAGACCTCCATCATGCGGGCAAAGATCGTCTTGCGGGTGTCATCCAGGTCATCCCAGGCCACTACGCCTTCGGGCCGGTCCGTCAGCACGGTGTCCTGCGGCACTATGCCTTTCTTCTTCATATTGGCCAGGGTCTCCTCGCGCACGGCGTCCCAGCCCTTGTCGAACTTGCCCCTATTCTTGTCTATGTATTCCTGTGGTACATGGTGCGGCGCATGGGTGGCCCCGAACGAGCAGTACAGGAAGAAAGGTTTGTCAGGGGTCATGACGTGCGTGGCTTTGACCCAATCGATGGCCTTATCCACGATATCCTCAGAGGCGTGGTAGCCCTCCTCCGCCGTGCCCCAGGGCTGGGCCGGAGAGGTGCCCAGGGTCAGAGTAGGTGACCACTGGTTGACCTCGCCGCCTACCCATCCGTAGAACTTCTCAAAGCCGTCACCGGTCGGCCAGCGGTCGAAGGGACCCGAAATACTGGTTTCCCAGGCCGGGGTCTGGTGCATCTTGCCCACCGCGCCGGTGTTGTAGCCGTTCAGGCGGAGCAGCTCGGCGATGGTAGCGGCCGAGTTGGGGCGCACGCTGGTGTTGCCCGTCGCGCCGGTGGCGACCTCGCAGATGCCGCCCATCTCGACCGAGTGGTGGTTGCGCCCGGTCAGCAGCGCCTGGCGCGACGGCGAGCAGAGCGCACAGTTGTGGAAGCGGTTGTAAAGCACGCCGTCGTCGTAGATCTTCTGCAAGGCGGGCATGTCGCAGGGCCCGCCGCTGACACTGGGTGCGCCGAAACCCATGTCGTCGATCAGCACGACGACCACGTTGGGCGCCCCCTCGGGCGGGCGCAGCGGATCGATAGGTGGGAATTCCGCCTTGCGGGCGTCCACCGACATCTTCTTGGCCTTGGTCGGAATGTCAGGGATGGGTAGAACCTCACGTCCCACATCTGGATTTTGAGCCATTACCTTTCCTCCTCACGCGTAGAACCGGCTATTTCCTAACCTGCTCCTTCCTCTATCAATAATCTGTACATGAAACGTTCGCCGAATGGGTTTCATCACCCGGGTGATTGCGGCCGGCAGATGTCCTCGGCGGATCACCCAGTCCGCAGAAGACGTACTCCTCGAACGTACGGACGTCGAGGATGATGACCCGTCCGGGTCGGCCTCCCACATCCGATAGGCCTCGTCCGGCATCATGTAGAAAGCCCGAGCATCGTGGTGTTTGTCTCCGGAGCCTCTTGAACCGTCACGGTCGTCCCTCCTTCGATTGTTTGATTGCTGACGGCCAGCCCGGGCCGACGGTGGCTCTGTCGAGCCCGGGTGGACACGTATGCCCGGACTCGACAGTGAGGTTCTACTGGCGGGCAAGGGCGAGACGGATCTCAGCCTCGTGGTCCTGGATTCGTTCGCCGGTGACGTCGACGGCTACCCGATGCAGTGTCCCGGTGAAGGGGAACGGCGCCTGGTAGGTGTCGGCGACGGGTGAGCCGGGGTCTTTGCCGCAGGTGAGCCCTTCGTCGATGCTGATGGTGATCGGCATGGTGACCGGAAGCTCTATCGAACCGACCGGCTTGTCGTTGATGAACAGCGTGCCAGTCCCGGGAGTGCCTTTGCCGTTCGCGAGGTCGGGCGGGGCGGATGGTTCGAACTGGTAGCTGAGCACCGATCGCCCTTCGGGCACCGGTTCCTCCGAGACGAGGTGGAAGCGTTCGATGCCAAGGTAGTTGTGTATGTAGCGGAGCCTGCCGTCATCGACGAACAGGCTGTAGCCGCCGCTGCCGCCGCCGTGGGCCAGCAACACGCCCTCGGCACCGCCCTCGGGGATGTCGACGACCGCGGCGATCACGTGTGGCCGGTTGAGGATCCTGACTGCACTGCTCTCGGGCACGGTCTGAGTGCCGGGATAGTAGATGTAGCGATCTCGTTCTCCGGCGACCTGGGGACGCTGAGCGGCGAACCGGGCCTGGTCGGGCCCGTGGATAGGCAACACGTTGTACTTGCCGGCCTCGACGTACCACATGGTGATGAGCTCTTGCAGCATCTCGGGGTGCTGTTCGGCCACGTTGTGGTTCTCGGCCACATCCTCGGTGACTCGGTAAAGCTCCCAGCCGTGCCGGTCGCGTTCTTTGATTCTGTCGATGCCGATTGCTTCCCCGAAGAGATAGCCGAGCTCGGCCCCTTCAACGAAGTTGGGACCGGGATAGGGGCAAACCGCCCGCCAGCCGTCGTGGTAGATGGAGCGGTGACCAAACATCTCGAAGTATTGGGTTGCGCGTCCGCTGGGGGCGCTACCGTCGTCGAGCGTCGGGGCGAAGCTGACGCCCTCGATGGGTGACTGGGACACGCCCCGGATCGCCTCCGGTGGATCGATCCCTAACAGGTCGATCACGGTCGGGACCATGTCGACGGCGTGCACGAACTGATCTCGCACCTCACCCTTGGCCTCGATACCGGCGGGCCAGTGCACGATGAACGCGTCGCTGATACCGCCCCGGTACGTTTCGCGCTTCCAACGCCGAAACGGCGTGTTGCCGGCCCAGGTCCATCCCCAGGCGTAGTGGTTGAAGTACTTCGGGCCACCCAGGTCGTCGATAGCTGCCAGGTTTTCCTCTAGCGACTCGCCGACGGCGTTGAAGATCTTGTTCTCGTTGACCGAACCGGTCGGCCCGCCCTCGGGGCTGGCCCCGTTGTCAGAGATGACCATGACCAAGGTGTTGTCCAGCTCACCGATTTCGTCCAGGAAATCGATCAGGCGGCCGATGTGGTGATCAGTGTGCTCCAAGAAACCGGCGTACACCTCCATCATCCGTGAATACAAACGGCGCTCGTTCTCCGCCAGCGACTCCCATTGCTGCACATCGGGGTCGTGGGCCGACAGCTCGGCATCGGCCGGGATTACCCCCAGCTCCTTCTGCCTGGCGAATACCTGCTCGCGGTATACCGTCCACCCGTCGTCGAACTGTCCCCGGTATTTGTCGGACCACTCGACGGGCACGTGATGCGGGGCGTGCATCGCCCCGGGCGCGAAATACATGAAGAATGGCTTGGTCGGCGCCACCTGCTTGGCGTCAGCAATGAACCCCACCGCCTTGTCGACGAGATCCTCGGTGAGGTGATAGCCCTCTTCGGGCGTCTTCTCTGGTTCAACCTGGTGCTGGTCATGCACCAGCGCCGGGTAGTACTGATGCGTGTCGCCACCCAAGAAGCCGTAGTACCGCTCGAAACCGCGCCCGGTGGGCCAACGGTCAAAGGGGCCAGCAGCACTCATCTGCTCAGCAGGTGTCAGGTGCCACTTGCCGACAGCGAAGGAGTTGTAGCCGTGTTCGAGCAGCATCTCACCGAGGAAGCCGTTCTCGAACGGGATGTTGCAGTCATAGCCCGGGTAACCGGTCGACATCTCCATGATTGCCGCCACGTGATTGCTGTGATGATTGCGCCCGGTCAGGATGCACGACCGAGTCGGCGAACACAGCGCTGTCGTGTGCATGCCGCTGTAGAGCAGACCGTTGGCCGCCAACTTGTCGAGGTTTGGCGTAGCGATTGGCGAGCCGTAACAGCCCAACTGACCGAAACCCGTGTCGTCAAGGACCACGAACAGCACATTGGGCGCGCCCTTGTCTGCCCGCAGAGGCTCCGGCCATGCCGGTTCGGACTGGTCGGCCGTGTGTCCGACCACTCCAGGAAAGCGGGCACCCGATTTGTACTCCTTCATTGCCATTTTCTCAGCCTTTCAATTGTTTCGAACATAGTTCTTCCGGTACGTCAACCAGATCCAGTTTCTTCGGTGAGCGAGTCCTCGCCGCGTGCTTCCTGGCCGCCCTCGCCCTCGTCAGCCTGATCCTTGCCCAGCCAAGTGCCGATCGGCCCCGTGATGACGAGCCCCATCAAGAGGAGGGCGGTCATAGCCCCCAGGATCTCGGGATCGTTGTTGAACGCGATCGCCACGGCCGCCAACGCGGGGCCGGCGTTAGCGTTCGGCTCGATCAACGCCGTGGCCGCTCTCGTCGGCCGATCGCCCTCAGAGATGAAGTAGCCAAGTGCGATCATGGCCACGGTGAAGACGACGCCGGCAAACAGGACTCGGGCGCCGATGAGGTCGATGATCATCTGCCAGCTGCCGAGGAGCGCCAAGGCGACGATGGCCAGCAAGCCTGGGCCGGTGATCTTCTTGGCGAACTCGTTCCATTCGAGGGCACCCTTCTCGTTCCAATGTCGGATCAGGAGGCCTACCACGAACGGGAGGATCTGCAGGAAGGCGATGGTCTTGATCAGGTCAGCGACGGGCAATGAGATTTCCTCGCCGAGATCGGCGGCTTCGATGATCCAGTTGGCGGTCGGGGCGAATGTGAACGACCCCACGAGAGCGAGCAGGACCTGGAAGGTCGCCGCGGTGGCGACGTCGGCCTTGGCCTTCATGGCGAAGATGACACCGAGCGGTGCGCCCGGGACCGACGAAACGATCACGAGGGCGATGAAAGCCGGGACCGCCAAACCGAACAGTTCCGCCGTGCCCCATCCAATGAGCGGACGGATCACCAGCCCGGTGAAGAGCACCATCAACACCAGCCCGACCCGGCTCAGTACGGCACCCAAGGTGGCGAAGGTCGTTGTGAACCCAGCGGACAACATCGCCGCCATGATCACTACCACCAAAAGCACGTTGAACAACGCCCCCAACAACTCCTGGACTTCCATTACATCCTCCATCCTCGATCAACACCGAGTGCGCCGCATGACACGGCGAGCAACTCTTGGCGGAAACCCGTCCGCCAACCGGTAAAAATACCTCAGAACTGCGCGGTTGGCGTCGAGTCACCCGGGTGATTCCTGCACAACGAGATCTCCGACACTTCACCCCGGTGTCAGCAACACCCGCCCCACCAGCCACACGGCGTCGCTAATCTCCCAGCAATGAGGGCTTCTGACGGGAACAGTGACAAGGACCGTCGGGAGTTTCCGCCCTTGGTGGTGGTCAAGACGCGCATGCCGATGCAGCGGGAGGGCATCGTCCGACGGAACGAGCTCGTCCAGCGCCTCGCCGACGTGGCAGTCGGGCCGCAGAACCCGGAGGCAATCCGCAAAACGGGAGTTCCGGTTCTCGATGCTGCGCGCCACCTACCGGGGCAGGAGAACATGGACGAGTGGATCGGCGCCAATGCGACACCCTCCGACCTGATCGTGGTGCCTACATCCGGGGCGTACGTCACCATTCTCGAGGGGGCCCTCAACGACGGGATCCACTCGCTCGTCGCCATAACCGCAAACCAGGGTGCCGCGTACTACTCATCCCAAGGTGCACTCGGCGTGACAACCGCTCGCTGAAGGATTAGCTCAGAAGAGGCGCACATGACCTTCGGGACAACTCGACTGCCGCCAATGCGCCGGGCGGCGAGCAGCCTGCTCCGAGCAGAGCGAGCCGCTTGTGGGAGGAGAATGCCAAACGCATCATCGTAATCATCGCGGTGCTGGCGCTTGGCTTGGGGACGGTTGTGTACCACCTCATTAAGGATTGGGCGTGGGTCGACTCGGCCTGTTCCCCAACGAGCTGCTCAAAGGCGTCGGCAAGAGGGTTGCACCGCGGAAACATCGGGCACGCCGCGCCAACAGACGACGCATCGCCGCGGACACCGCGAGACCGGATACCGATGTCGGGTGACGTGAGAGACAAGCGGTCGCGCAGGAGCCGAGATTCGGCTTTCAGTTGAGCCCATGCGGGAGCAGTGGCACAGTCAAGAGACAGGCCCAAGGAAAGGAACTCATCGATACCTCCCGCGAGTAGACGCTTGAGGAAGACGACCAGACGCACGGCGCGCCGCACCGGCCGAAGGGCCGCAGAGCCCCGCTGATCACGGCGACCCGCCGTCACGTCCGCACGGGGCGTACTGAATACGGAGTCGGACCGAACCGGCACCGTGAGGGACCAACGGCGTAGTCGTTGCGGTTCGCCCAGCGAGCGCTGTGGAGGCTCGCCGTTGAGCGCCCGGCTCACCGCCCGAGCATGGCCTCCAGTTCCTGGAGGCGATCCCGGAGGGCGATAAGCAGGTCGTCGGGTTGGCCCTCGACGCGCTCCAAGGAGCTGATCGCGTCACGCAGCGACTCGGCCCGCGCCCTGCTAGCAGGTACCGACGTTCACACCCCGGCTGGGAACCTCAACGAGTTTGGCGAATTCCTCCAAGCGGCAGTCGATGCCGCCGACGAGAACCCGCCCAGGCTGGACTCGATGCAGCGCCTATTCCGCAGAGACATCAGTCAACCTGCTCCCCGGTTGATCGATACCGGACCGGACATCACCCTCGAAGTCCTCGCCCCGGTGACCAATACCACCACGGGACAGGTGCGGCTACCGGCTTTGCCCAACCCCGACAGCGTGACCGCCACCAACGCGAACCCGACACCATCGCGGTCGCACACCATCAATGGAAACAGTGTCGTGCTCAGGCTCATGTATGGGAGCCATGTGTTCTTGTTCGGCGGGGACCTCAACCAGCCCGCCCAGCGGTACCTGGCGCAAAAGTACGGGACTCTGGCTCCGTTCAAGGCTGATGTGAACAAGGCATGCCACCACGGCTCCTCCGACTTCGATCTCACCTACCTCCAGGCCGTGAACCCGGACGCAACGGTGTTCTCGTCAGGGGATAACGGCAACCACGACCATCCGCTCCCCGACGCCATGGGCGCTGCTGCTCGGCATAGCAACGGGCAGTTTCCCTTGCTGTTCTCCACCGAGCTGGCCCGCGAGACCGGGTCCCGAGTCATGTTCGGGCACATCAACGCGCGCAGCAACGGGACCGAACTTGTGATGGCGCAACGGAAGGAACGGCGGTCAGATACGAACCCCTGGCACACCTTCGCCGTACCGTTCCCCGGCCCCTTCGGCTGACCACGACGAAACCCGAGACCCGCTGGTCACGACGGAATCGATTTCACAGGCTCCGGCTTTTTCCCGCGGGGAATCCTCGGCCCCGAAAGCGGAGCAACGCTTTCTTGCACTACTGATGCGGGAACCGGCGACGTGATGCCGTACCTTCGGCTTTTGACTCGCATCAAGAATCAGGGCAACACGCGGGTGCCACGCATATTCACGGTGACCTCGGCCTTGTGAGGTCGTCGAAACCGAGAGATAACCGGCATTTCGTTGCACTTGGTGAATACGGTCCGGTCACTGTCGGTGGCGGCGTCCGCGGTCGAACTCGGCCGTGAGGGCGGCGACGGCTTCGATACCGGGTTTGGCGTAGCGGGCGAGCGTGCGGGGGTCCTGGTGCCGACTTTTGGCTTGAAGCAAGATGGCGGAGACGCCTTCTTCTCCAAGGTGGGTGAGCGATGAGTGGCGGAGTTGGTGGAGGGTCCATCCGCCGCTGGCGTCCTTGAATGCCGACCAGGCCCGGGTGTAGGAGAGCCGTCCGAGGCCGGTATCGGGGCAAACGTCGGGGTCGGCGGGCACCACGTTGGGCCGACGGTTAGTGACGAACACGGGTCCTCTCCTGCGGCCGGCAAAGTAGCGGGGCAACAGCCGGGCCGTACCGGATGCCCAGATGACGACTTCGCGGTGGCCGCCCTTGCCGATCACAACAGCCCGCTTCCGTGGGAGATCAAGGTCCTCGATGTTGAGAGAGAGGATCTCGTTGGCCCTGGCCGCCGTCTCATAGAGCATCTTCCACAGGGTCTTCTCCCGGAGTCCAATGTCTGGCCGGGACCAAAGCTTATCGAGGTCGCCATAGGCGATCGCCTTGGTCTGATCCCTCGGTACTCGTTTGCGGTCGATCGCCGCCATCGGGTCCTTGCGGAGCCACTCGTTGCGGCGGCAGTAGCGGACGAAAGACTGGAGGGCGGTGATGCGGGCGTTCCAGGTTGCCGGCGTCGCCTCACCCCACCGCTTGTCGAGAATCCGTTTGATCTTGACACCAGTGAGTTTGTCGACAGGTAGATCTTCGGCGAGGTCGGCGATGAGGCTATCGAGGGTCTGGTGGTAGGCGCGGCGGCTGTTGGCGGAGAGGTCTTTGTCGGCGAAGAACGACTCCATCGCCCCACGGAGGGTGGGGACGCGCTCTGGCAGTGGGACGATTTCACCCACAGTTTCGAGCCTTATGGGAGATATTCAGCATCGTTCACCGTTTCTTGAGGTCGCGAAACATCTTGTCCCGTCTGGACTCCAAGATAGCAGTTTGGTAGATACTGTGTGAGTATCACTACTGCTGGGAGGTGTCGATCATGCGCGGACGGTTCTTATCGTCGTCCGAGCACGACGCTCTTGATCGGTTCCCAGCCGAGATCGACCCGGATGATCTGACGAGTTGCTTCTCGCTCACCGCCGAAGACCACGCCGACATCATCGCTCGACGATACGGCACGGGCGGTCGCCTCGCCGGCGGGTTGCAGGTCGGAGCGCTCCGCCTCCTTGGCTTCATTCCGCCCGACGTCACTACGGCACCAGACTCGGCGATCCAGTTCGTCGCCAACCAGCTCGACGTCGACACCGCTGACCTTGGCGACTACACGGCCCGCCAACACACCGTCAGTGATCACATCGACGAGATCGAACGCCACCTCGACTTCTCTCGGCTGGAGCCCGGTGGGCTAAAGGCGCTGGGTGACTGGATCGTGGAGCAAGCGTTGGAACACGACCGACCGATCGTGCTGTTCCGGATGGCATGTGACCACCTGAAGGCCGAACGACAGGTGCGGCCGGGCGTCAGCGTGTTAGAGCGCCTCGTTGCGACTGCCCGCCAGACGGCAACCGAGGAGACGTGGCGGATCCTCGCCACTGGCATCAGCCGGTCGACCCGCGATCAGTTCGATCAGCTCCTCGAAGTCGACGACGACGAGCGGATCACCCGATTCACCTGGTTCTCCCAGCAAGCAACCGAGCCGCTCGGAAGGGTCATCGGGGTCCAGATCAACAAGCTCAGGGAACTACGGGCGATCGGTCTCAACCCGATGGTTGTGGTTGGCTTGAACCCGAACCGCGTCCGCCATCTCGCCGGACTCGGCCGTCGCTTGTCGCCCCAAGCACTACGCCGTTCCGATCCGGCGCGCCGCTACCAGATCGTCGTAGCCACATTGACCGAAACGCTGTACTCACTCACCGACGAGATCCTCGAGTTGTTCGACACAGCACTCGGCGACGCCGATCGACGCGCACGCTTCCAACTCGACAGCGCCCGCAAGAAGACCGCCACCGCAGCGAACACGACCGTGCGACTGTTCAGCCGAATCGGACGCATCGTGCTCGACGACACCATCCCCGACAATGAGCTGCGCCACCGAATCATCGACAGCGTCACAGGTGGGTCGTTCATGGAGGCGGTCGAGCAGGCCGAACAAATCGCCCGACCAGAATCCGACAACCACATCGAGTTTCTGACCTCTCGCTACAGCACGATCCGCCAATTCGCACCAGCAGTGATCGACGCATTCGAGTTCCACGGGAACAGCTCAGCAAGCGAGCTCCTCGCCGCCATCGACACTCTTCGCACACTGAACACCAGCGGCGCCCGCCTCGTCCCGTCCGACGCTCCGACCGAGTTCGCTCCACGAGCTTGGCAACGCGCCATGACCGATCGAGATATCGGCAAGATCGATCGCCATGCGTGGGAGATCGCCACGCTCTTCGAGACCCGAGCCGCGCTACGGGGAGCGAACCTGTGGGTTGACCACAGCCGCCGCCACCAGAACCCGGTCAACTACCTACTCCCAGATTTCGACTGGCAGCATCTCAGGCCCTCCATCACCGCAGAAACAGGGATCAGCCTCGACGGCCACGAACGCCTCGCTCAACTCGGCGAACATCTCACCGCCAACCTCGTCGACCTCAACGAAACACTCGCCAGCAACGACGCGCAAGGTGTACGCATCGACAACGACCGCCTCATCGTCCCGGCCCTCGACGCCGAAGAAGTGGACCCAGACACCGACGCCGCCCGCGAGCGTGTCGAGGCGCTGCTGCCGGCAATCGATGTAGTCGACCTTCTCCTCGACGTCCACTCATGGACCGGCTACCTCGACAGATTCACTCACGCCAACAACTCAACCAACCGGACAACCGACCACGGCGCGCGACTCCTTGCCGTGCTCGTAGCGAACGGCTGCAACCTCGGCCTTGCCGACATGGCGCGAAGCTCACGGTTCAATGAGAGTCAGCTCGCCTGGACACAGAACTGGCACGTCCGCCACGACACCGTCGAAGCCGCCAACAACACAATCATCAACTACCAACACGCACTGCCAATCGCACAACGATGGGGTCCCGGGACACTGTCATCGTCGGACGGGCAACGATTCCCGTTCACCGTCAAGAACCCCTCCGCACGAGCAATGCGCAGGTACTACACCGGCAAAGGCGCATCAATCTACACCTGGACCTCCGACCAGCACGCCCAGTACGGCACCCGACTCATCCCAACCACCGAACGCGAAGCTACCTACGTCCTCGACGCCATCTTCGACAACGAAACCGAACTCGACATCACCATCGAAGAACACACCACCGACACCGCCGGCTACACCGACCTCGTCTTCGGACTGTTCGACCTCTGCGGCCTCAAGTTCTCACCCCGCATCAGAGACATCGCCGACCAGCGCCTCTGGCGACTACCAACGACACCGACCGGCACACCAGCTGCCGGGCTCCTCCGACACGAGATCCGGCCCGAGCGGTTCCTCGATCGATGGGACGACATGCTGAGAGTGTCGGCCACGATCCGCCACGGCCACAACCCCGCGTCACTCCTCGTCGCCCGACTGCAAGCCTCAGCGCGACAGAACGACCTCACCAAAGCCATCCAAGAGTACGGACGAGTCGTCAAGACGATCTCGCTCGTGCGCTACCTGCACGACGAGAAACACCGGCGACGGATCCTCGCCCAACTCAACAAAGGCGAATCGCTCCATGCGCTCCGGCGCAAAATCTTCTTCGCCAACCTTGGCCAATTCATGCGCCGCCGCCCCGACGAACAAGACCTCCAGGCTCAATGTCTGACGCTGATCACCAACGCCGTCGTCTGCTGGAACACCGCCTACCTCGAAGCCGCCCTCACGCATCTCACAGAGATCGGTGACCCGATCCCCGACGACGTTGCCCGCCACATAGCTCCCAACGGCCACGAGCACATCAACTTCCTCGGGCGCTACGAATTCAACGTGCCAACCGCATCCCCCGCTGGCCACCTCCGACCGCTACGCACCTGAAACCGACGCGAATTGTCCATTTGCTAGCTGAACCCCATCTAGTGCTCTGGCCACCAACTTTGGCGATGGATGCCTTGATGCCCGGGTAGTTCCGTCACTGTTGTCCGGAGTCTGATGTTCCGTTCGGTAATGTGAACCATGATGGACATCGCCCTGGTTGTGGTTGCCTTCGGCTTCGGATTCGCCGCCTCCCGGGCACGCCTACCGGTGCTCGTCGGCTACCTGGTAGCCGGTTTTGTGCTGGCAGCCGTCGGTTTTGAGACCACTGCGACCATTGAGACCTTGTCCGAACTCGGCGTCTACTTGCTGTTGTTTGGGATAGGACTCAAGCTGAAGGTCGGGTTCCTGGCGCGTCCCGAAGTATGGGGGGTAGCGACACTCGGAGTTGTCGTCACCACCGCCCTCGTGGCTGCTGCACTGCTCGGCATTGCAGTGGTGGGATTCCCGATGGTTTCGAGTCTGGATCTGGGGCAGGTCGTCTTGCTTGGCTTCACCTTCGCTTTCTCGAGCACCGTCTTCGCAGTCAAGATCCTGGAGGAGAAGAACGAGTCGGGTTCCCTGTCGGGACGACTCGCGGTGGGCGTCCTGATTGTCCAGGACTTGTTTGCCGTGGTGTTTCTCGCTTTCGTGGCTCGAGATGCGCCGACGATTTGGGCGCTGCCGATGATCTTGGCAGTCCTCGCGTTGCGACCCTTGTTCGGCTGGTTGGTATCACAGAGCGGGCGCGGCGAACTCCTCGTCCTTCTCGGATTCACACTCGCCATTGGCGTAGGCGCCGGTGGTTTCAGTCTGGTCGGGCTCAAACCGGAGCTCGGTGCGCTCGTGGCCGGGATTGTGGTGGCGTCGCATCCACGGGCGGGTGAGATGGCCGATCGGCTGCTCGATTTCAAAGACCTCTTTCTGGTTGGATTCTTTCTTTCGATCGGGCTGGCAGGCACGCCGCCGCTCGAGGCATTTGCGGTTGCGGCGTTGATCCTGATTCTCATACCCGTCAAGGGGGCTCTCTTCTTCTTGCTATTCACAAGATTCCGGCTGAGAGCTCGCACCGCGTTTCACTCTTCGTTGACACTGTCCACCTATAGCGAATTCGGGTTGATTGTGGCCGCGGCAAGTCAGGCCGGCGGTCTACTCGATCAAGAGTGGGTGTCGGTGATAGCTGTTGCAGTGGCGGCATCGTTCGTGTTTGCCGCCGCTGCCGACACGGCTCGCTACCCGATGTATGGATCCCTGTCGGGTCGGCTCGCTCGCCTGCAACGCCAGCCACTTTTGGCGGACGATGGAATTGTCGATTGTGGGTCTGCACGCGTCATCATCTTCGGGATGGGACGGGTGGGGACCGGCGCTTACGATGAAGTTGCCACCAGCCGCGGCCCGGTAGTGGTCGGAGTGGACCGGAAGGAAGCGGTTATCGAGATGCACCGCGATCACGGACGCAACGTGGTCCGTGGTGATGGGCTCGACCGAGATTTCTGGGATCGTCTCCGCTTTCGGCCGGATGTGGAACTGATCGTCATCTCGATGGACAATCATCCGTCCAACCTCCTATGCGCGGAACGAGCGAAGGAGTTCATGCCGGATGTTCAAATTGCGGCGATCGCCAGGTATCCGGATCAGGTACTCGAGCTCCGTGATGCCGGTGTCGATGTGGCGCGCAACCTCTACGAGGAAGCCGGGCAGGGTCTCGCCGAAGACGCGGTGGCGGCCATCTGGGAGCCTCACTCAGAGGCGGAAGGACCCGATGTCGATCCGGGAGTCGGGTTTGGTGAGCCTTGAGCACCGGTCGGTAGTTCGGGCAACCTCAGCTCTTTCGAATCAGATCGGTGGCGTCGGGATCTCGATGGTTGTACAGATAGAGCCAGCCGGCTCCATGGATCGCAATCCCGACCAACAGCAGCACTCCGGCGCCGGTGAAGCCGGCGAAGAACGCAGCGAGTGAGGCAAGAGCCGCTGCGGATACCAGGGCAATCCGAACGCCGTTGAGCGGACCAAACATGACCACACAGTATGTCGCCCGGCAATAACGCGCCAACGTGCGCGGACCGCTAGCTACCGTGCCGGCTCATGGAAACAGCAGCCGTCGTTGCCGCCGCCGGGATAGCCCTGATCACCGTGTTTCAGATCTCCCTCGCATTGGGCGCGCCGGCGGGTGCAGCCGCCTGGGGTGGAAGGTATCCCGGAGTGCTCCCAACCCGACTTCGGGTGGCAAGCGGATTTGTTGGCGCGATCTTCTACCCGGTCGTATTCTTCTTCGTGCTCGATGCCGGGGGAGTAGTGGACACCGGACTCGCCGAGGGCAGCTACACAAAGTGGCTTCTGTGGATTCTCGCCGGACTGTTCACCCTTGGTGCTCTGGCCAACTTTGCTTCGAAATCGAGGGTGGAAAGATACTGGGGTCCGATCGCCCTCATCATCGCTATCTCCATCGCTGTCGTCGCGGTCGGGTTCTAGGCCCGGCTTTTCGAAAGCGCGACGTCAAGCCAGGGCTATTGGGACGTCCCTCGCTCCCAAGAGGTGTGCAAGTTGCCGTACACCCCTCCGTCGGCCTTGAGCTTGGTATGGGTGCCGTCCTGGACGATTTCGCCGTTATCGAAGACCAGGATCCGGTCGGCGGCCTCCGCCGTGGACAAACGATGGGCAATCGTCACCACTGTTCGGCCTGCGGCGAGCTCGTTCAGCGCCCGGCTTATCCGCACTTCCGTTGCCGGATCGACGGCTGAGGTCGCCTCGTCGAGGATGAGTAGATCGGGATCGGCAATCGCGGCGCGTACCAGTGTGACCAGTTGACGCTCGCCCACAGAAAGGGCGCTGCCCCGTTCTCCGACCTGGGTGTCGAGACCTGATGACAGCTCGCTGAGCCAATTGCGGAGACCGAGATGCTCAAAGGCCGCGACCAGCTCTTCGTCGGTGGCGTTGAGGCGCCCCATTCGAACGTTGTCCCCGATCGAGCCCCGAAACAGGACTCCCTCTTGGGGCACCATCACTACACGATCACGGAGCGACGCAAACTTGAGGGTGCTGACATCGATGTCTCCGATCAGCACCGTTCCCTCGGTGGGATCCATCAGCCTGGAGAGAAGTTTGGCGAACGTGGTCTTACCCGATCCTGTCTCGCCCACAATCGCCACTCTCTGCTCTGGAGGAATCTTGATCGTGGTGTCATGTAACGCCGGCGATGCCGTGGCTTCGGCAGCGATTTGACCTGATTGCGGATAGCGGAAAGTCACCCGCTCGAAGTGGACCCCTACGGGCTGGCGTGGAAGATCGACACCGTTCGGCCCGGGGTCGGCGACGTCGGGGGCGATGTCCAGTATGTCGAGCACCCGTCTCCAGCCGGCGACCGCTGTCTGTGCCTCATTGACCGCCTCCCCCATTATTTGGACCGGCTGGATGAATAGCTGGACCAGGAACAGGAACGCAACGACGGTGCCTATGGTCGTGGTCCCCTGAGCCGCGAGTATCGTTCCGACCACCAGGACCGCAGCCACAACCACAGACGATGTGGCTTCGCCTGCACCCGAGAAGGCAGCTGACAACGTTCCTGCTTTCACTGCGGCACTCCGATGACTTTCGATTGCCTCCTCCAGGCGCTCACGGGTCCCCGACTCGATGCCGTAGGCGCGTATAACGGGAGCACCGACCACGGTCTCCGCCAGAAGCGCAAGCATGCGACCGACCCGTTCACGGACCTTGAGGTAGGCGACTTCGAGACGGCTTTGGAACCAACGAATCACTAGGACTATGAATGGCACCAGCCCAAGGACAATCAGACCGAGCGGCACTGAGAGTACGAGCATGACAATGAGGGCCAGAATTGCCTGGCCGCCGTTGATGATGATCATGAGACCTGCCCACTGCATGAAGCGGCTTATCTGGTCGACATCGGAGGTGACCCGTGCGACAAGCACACCTCTCTGCTCAGAAGCCTGGTGGAGCATCGAGAGGTCATGGATGTGTCGAAAGGCGCGGATGCGGAGACCCGATAGAGCGGTTTCGGCAACTCTCGCCAGCCGGAGATGCATCCACCCGGTTGCGCCTGCCGTGATCAGAACCGCCACCAGCGCAATGAGAGTCATCTGGACGACGAAGCCAATGTCGATCGCCCCGTCCTCAAGACCACCATCGATTATCTGCTGGACGGCGATGGGGACGATAACGTTGCCGGCTGTTGCCACCAGGGCAATGGCAATGGTCCCTCCAAGCCCGCGACGTAGCTCGGGCGAAAGACTCAGCCCTCGGCGGATGGTGGCCATGGCGCCGGTCGGGGCGTCCCGCTTCCGAGCGGACTCTACGGTGGCTCCGGCGGTCACGCCGGCTCCTCCATCTGGTCGTACGCATCGATGAGGCTCCGATAGGCGGGCAGGGACCTGTAGAGCGCCTCGTGTGTGCCGCGGTCCATGATCCGGCCGTCCTCGATGTAGATGACCTCATCGGCGACGACTATGGAGGAGCGCCGGTAGGCAACGATGACCACACTGGTGTCCAACTGCTCCAAACCGTCCAGTATCGCGCTTTCCACGGCCGGATCGACAGCGGAGGTGGCGTCGTCCAGAACAAGAAGTCTCGGCTCTCGCACCAGGGCCCGGGCGATCGCGATGCGCTGCCTCTGCCCTCCAGAGAGTGAGGCTCCGCGCTCACCGACCACCGTGGCGTAGCCATCCGGAAGTTGATTGATGAATTCGTCGGCCTGGGCAAGTTCGGCTGCCGCCACAACGTCGGCCTCGTCGAACGGCTCACCCAAAGTGATGTTGTGATAGACCGAGTCGTTGAAGAGGAACGTCTCCTGGAAGACGATGGTGACGGCATCGGCGAGAGCTGTTCGATCTAGATCGACGAGACCTCTGCCGTCGAGACAGATCTCTCCCTTCTCCGGGTCGAAGAGCCGCACCAGCAGGTGGGCAACGGTTGACTTGCCCGAACCTGTGGAGCCCACGAGGGCAACCCTCGTGCCGGCGCTGACATTCAGGGTGACCGATTCGATTCCGCGACGCTCGTCATCGTTCTCAAGACTTTCTGTACTGCCACCGCCGGCGGAAAGGTCGGCGTGCTCGGTCTCCGCATAGAGGTATCTGACGGCCTCCGCCGAAGTTTCCGCTCCACCCTTCTCCAGTGAGAGCTGAGTCCCGTATTCAACCCGTGCCTCCTCGTTGAGGACAGCCTCTATCCGCTCGAGCCCAACTACTGAGCGAGGGAGCTCACCAAGCAACCATCCGAACACCCGCATAGGTAGGGCGACGAGCCTGAAGAGGTAGGCAAAGGCTATGAGGGAGCCGGCGGTCAGGACCCCCTGATCAACCCTCCACGCACCCACTGCCAGAACGGCCAGGATTCCGATGCTTGGCAATGCCTCGATCACAGGATCAAAGACCGCCCTGATACGGCCAACCTCGACCATGCGATCTCTCAGCGCGTCGGATCTCTCTCCAAATCGACCTACTTCGGCATCCTCCCGGCCGAGGGTCTTGACCACCAGAGCCGCATCGAACGACTCGTGGGCAATGTCGGCGACCTCGGCCCTGAGTCGCTGCGCTTTGGCAGCAACGGCCCTCATCCGTCGCTGGAACGTGTAGTTGACGATCATCAGAGCCGGGCCTACGGCGAAACCGATCAACGCCAGAAAGGGATCGGTGATAAGGAGAAGGATCGCCGTGACGATGAGCATGATCACGACCCCAAAGGCCATCGGTAGGGGAGCGGCGACGAAGGAAGCCGCTTCGACGTCTTCGTTGACATTGGCCAGCAGCTGTCCGGTGGAATGACGACGATGCCATTCGACGGGTAGATCGAGATAACGATCGGTAACGGCGATCCGGTCCCGATACTGGATTCGATGTTGGGCGAAATAGGCGCCCATGCGGCGCAGGGTGATCCCAACGGCTCGAGCAACCGACACTCCAATGACGAGAGCTGCGGCCCCAGCCAGGGTTGCCACCGCAACCTCACCGGTGTCGACCGCCGGCAGCAACACCGAGTCCATGATCCATCCGATGACAAAGGAGGAAACGATGGTCATGGCGGCGAACAAGATTGCGCCAACGCCGCCGACGGCAAACTCCCGAGGAGCTCTCCGTATTTGCCGGCCTATCAGATGCCAGCTCTGACCCATCGACGCAACGGCCTGACGTTCAGGGGACTCCGAATCGTTGCGTGTCATACGTATGTGAGGCTACGACTGGTTGCCTTCTAGCCAAATCTGGCCGAGCACGCACCAGGCCTTGGCTCTATGACTGCTGGTGTTCAAATGCAGAGAGGACAGCGAGAAGAGAGGCTGTGGTGATGTTGGAGTCGACTCCGATACCCCATCGGAGGAGCCCTTCTTCCCCAATACTCTCGACGTAGGCGACGGCCTGAGCATCCGCACCGCGTCCTATGGCATGTTCGGAATAGTCGACGACGTCGAATACGTCGCCCCAATGCTCGCAAAGAGCGTGCACGAAGGCTTCGACGGGTCCGTCACCCTCGCCGCGGACGCTGACCTCCTTGCCGTCGAACTCGAGATGAGCACTGACACTGGTCCGGCCGTGTCCTTCGCTGGTCATTGTGTGCAGTTCATGGCTACGCAAGCTGAGCCTGGGGGTGGATGGCAGATACTTGGCCTGGAACGAGGCCCACATCGAGTCGGGGGTTATCTCAGTGCCGCTGTCCTCGGTGATGTGTTGGATGGTCTTGGAGAACTCAATCTGCAATCTTCGGGGCAGGTCGAAGCCATGCTCTTCCTTCATCACATAGGCGACACCGCCCTTGCCGGACTGTGAGTTGACCCTGATTACCGCCTCATAGCTTCGACCGGTGTGCTTGGGGTCGATGGGCAGATAGGGCACGCCCCACGAGTCGTAGTCATCCGGCAGCGCATCGAAGCCCTTCTTGATCGCGTCCTGATGCGAACCGGAAAAGGCTGTGTAGACCAAATCTCCGACATAGGGGTGTCGGGGGTGCACTGGTAGGCGGTTGCAGTACTCAGCGGTTCGTCGGAGAGAATCGATGTCGCTGATATCAAGCTCAGGATCCACTCCGTTGGCGAACAGGTTCATCGCGAGATTCACCAAGTCGACGTTGCCGGTGCGCTCGCCATTGCCGAACAAAGTGCCTTCAACCCGGTCCGCTCCGGCCATGACCCCAAATTCGGCAGCGGCGACAGCGCATCCGCGATCATTATGGGGATGAAGACTGAGGATCACAGAATCCCTGTCTCGGACATTCCGCCCAAACCACTCGATGACATCGCCATAGACATTCGGGGAGTAACACTCGACGGTGGCCGGCAGGTTGAAGATGATCGGGTTGTCGGGTGTCGGATCCATGACATCCATCACTGCCTCGCAGACTTCCACTGCATAGTCAGGCTCTGTGAGTGTGAAACTCTCCGGTGAGTACTCGTACCGAATGACGGAGTCCTCCATCGTCTCTTCCAACTTCCGGCAGACCTTGGCGGCATCGACCGCTATCTCCTTTATGCCCTCCTTGTCGAGCCCGAAGACGACATCCCGCTGAAGGGGGTTGGTGGAGTTGTAGAAATGAACAATTGCCTCCCGGGCACCCTTGATGCAGTCGTAGGTGCGCTCGATGAGCTCGTCCCGACATTGAACCAGCACTTGAATGGTGACATCTTCGGGAACGAGATCGTCCTCGATCAGCCGGCGCACGAAGTCGTAGTCGGGTTGGCTCGCCGAGGGGAAACCCACTTCGATCTCCTTGAATCCCATCTGCACCAACGCTTGGAACATGCGGAGTTTGCGAGACGAATCCATCGGGTCGATCAGGGCCTGGTTCCCGTCCCTCAGATCGACCGAACACCATCTGGGTGCCTTCTCGATGACGCGGTTTGGCCAGGTCCGATCTTCCAGGACAAGAGGCAGATATGGGCCGTACTTCTCGAAGGGCATCTTCTTTGGCGTGACATTTGGAGGAGGCATCAGAGTGTCCTTGATAGGTGTGGATGGGATTGAATGGCCGGGAAATGAAAAAGACCCCCTGGGTGGGGGCGGGCGACAGCGGAAATGTGCGCGTCGCCCTACATGAGAAGGAGAAGCTCGAAACGCTTTGCACGAGTCACGCCGGACATTGTAACCCTTCTCCGTGTCGCGTCACAAGGGGAAGGGTCGAATCCACCTCAAATCACGGGCTCAGTGGGCGTAGCATGCGTTCATGAACCATCGACTCCGCATTGCCATCGTCCTCGTTCTGGTTCTCGCCGCCTGCGGAGGCGCCTCCGAGACCACGACGACCACATCCTCCTCGACGGACTCTGACAGTGGGGGAGTGGAGACCACCACGACAGTTCCTGTCACCATCGAAACCACGACGACTGCTCCGCCGGATACGACTACCACCGAGGCGGTGTCAGACATCGACGCAAATGCGGTGGTGGCCGCCAAAACTGCAGCCGCTGAGGCGGTATTCGATGATGATTGGACGGTCACTACTGGCCCCACCGACGAATTCGACGAGGGCGATGACAATGTTTACGAGTTGTGCCCGCTGGCTGATGAATTCGATCTGTCCAATCTCGATGATGTCTCCGCAGCGGCGCTAGTCACCGATTTTCAGGGCCCCTCGGCCACCCCACCCTTCCCCGGTCAGAGTGGCTCGATCGAGGCACGGGTGTTCAATAGCGAAGCCGAGGCCGCCGAAGCGTTCGCTGTCTTCCAGCGGATCTTCGCCAGCCAGGAAGGCCTGGAGTGCATGACCGAGGCGGTGACGGAGATTCTGACGGCTGACGTCCCTGTTGAAGACTTCACATTCACGATCGAGGAAGTAATTGTGGCCGGATCCCAAACAGGCGCTCGATTCGGCATGACGTTCGACGTCTCCGGTTTCGATGGAGGATTCTTCATCGAATTCCAGGGAAGCCGCGTGGACTCATGGACCGTGATCGCTAGCTTCCTCACGTTCGATGAGCCCTTCGATCGTGACATCGCCGATGCCGTGTTCAGTGCTGCGGTAAACGCCTGAAGGGAGCCGGTGCAGACCCAATCCCACTCGTAGCGAACCAATTGAGCGTGATCGATATTCTCTCGGAGCCGCCGGGGTTCGAAGATGTCGACTTGGAGATTCCGACCACTGCTCATCTCTTCTGTCATCATCCACCTCCAGTGGATCCATACGGACCACAAGTGGTGGGGAGTTTCCCAGGCCGAACTACGTCACGAACTCAGACCCATTCTCCCCCAGCTGGTTTATGTGTGGCCTGATTGTCGTACCTTGGTTGTGCTGTATGGGGCCGTTTCTAACTGATGGCAGCGAACGTTCGCCATTCGCCAGGAACACCTCGGAGTTCTTGCAGGCCTCGGTCCTCGAATTCGAGCCCTGATCCGGCCACGAGATCGCGTACTGTGCTGGAGGCGAGCACCTCGCTTGCTCCTGCATGAGCGGCGATCCGCGCTGCGATGTGCACAGCAACACCAGCGATATCCGATCCAACTTTCTCAACCTCGCCGGTGTGGACACCTGCCCTCACCTCCACGCCAAGGTGCCGTGCTCGGCGCCCGATCTCCTGGGCACATCGAATCGCCCGAGCTGGACCGTCAAACGTGGCGATGAACCCGTCGCCCGTCGTGTTCACTTCCGCTCCCCGGAATCGGACAATCTCAGTTCGAACCAGATCATTGTGGGCTTCGAGGAGTTCGCGCCACCGCTGGTCGCCAAGATCGACAGCAGTACGTGTCGACTGGACCACGTCTGTGATGAGAACCGTCGCCAGAACCCGGTCGGGTTCTGCCGCCACTCGGAAACCAGTCAGGAACTCACGGATCTCGGAGAGGGCTAGGTCAGGTTCAAACCACGGGAGATGATCAGCCCCTTCCAGTTCCACATATCGAGCATCAGGAATCTCGCGAGCGAGGAACCGACCGTTCTCGACATGACAGATTCGGTCGTCTTCAGCGTGAAGAATCAACGTAGGCACCTGTACGGATGAGGCGATACCGCGGACATCGATGTTGAAAGCCATCTCCTGAAACGCCATGGCACCACTTGGGGTACTGGCATTGGCCTGCAGACGAGCAGACCAGTCCGTGATCCACTGCGTCTGTTCTTGGCTGGGTGCGAAGAACTCCATGAACCGTCCGCCCGGTTTGCCCCATCGCTCGCGATAGAGAGGAAGGGAAGCCTCATGCTCTTCGGCTGTCTGCTCGCCCCACGGCCAATCCTCGTCCTTGCGCTCCCGAACTTCGGCTCCCATAAGTATCAACGCAGAGGTTCGGTCAGGGTGAGCCGCTGCGAACAACATCGACAGCGGACCACCTTCAGAGCTTCCAATCACAGCCGCCGAATCACTTCCAACGTCGTCCATCACCGCCCGGATATCGTCCATCCGCACATCGAGACTCGTAGCACCAGGAACACGATCCGACATCCCCATCCCACGCTTGTCAAACACAATCACTCGACCAAACTCGCCGAGCCGTTCACAAAAACGACGAAACGCCGGGAGCTCCCAATCGACCTGGAGATGGGTCCAGGCACCCATCACATACACTATGTCGACCGGGCCATTCCCAACCACGTGATACGCAACATCAACGTCGCCGCTATTTGCAAACTGAATATCGAGCACCAGACCACCGTACCCAACCCGCCCTCTCCAAAGGACTTCGGCCGCTTCATAACGGCACTGTTTGGTTGTCAAGGGGGTCTTCGGGCGCGTTGGTGTGACCTCGGCTGTTACCGGGGTGATGCTGGTTGGCGTAGGGTTAGGGGTGGCCCCGGTTGGGCGGTTGATCGCAGGGGATAGGTGCCCTACCAGGGGGGATGTAGGGCATCATCTCTAGCTTGACATAACGTGGATTATGGGCGCTTATGTCAAACACGCCATCTTCTGAGCAATTACCTCTCCCCCTGTGCCTCAGGAGCAGAAATCGTTGAAGACTATTCTTGTGGATGGTGTCCTCGGCGGCCGATTCCGTTCGTAGAGAGGGTGAATGCGGGAAAGGCCCGCACCAAACTGAGGAGTAGCTCATGAGTCAGTATCTGTTGTCCACATACGCCGTTGAGGGCAGGGCCCGTGCGCCGATGGAACCCGAGGAAATGCAGACCTTCATGGAACGAGTCCATGCGCTCGAAGCTGAGATGAAGGCGAGCGGTACCTTCGTTTTCACAGGCCGACTCCATGACCCCGACACCGCCACCGTCGTCCGTTCGAACGAGGGCGATCTAGTCATGACCGACGGGCCGTTTGTCGAGTCGAAAGAGCACATCGCCGGGTTCTACATCATCAACGCTGACGATCTCGACGCTGCGCTCGTCTGGGCCGGCAAGGTGGTTGACGCAATCAATCATCCGATCGAGGTCACTCCATTCTTCGACATGCCAGGCTCCTGAGCGATTGACGCCGTTAATCGCCGCCCATCGGGACACAACAGAAGTGGAACGTGTGTTCCGTGAGGTGTACGGGCAGGCGGTGGCCACGCTGATCCGTGTCTTCGGAGACATCGGCCTTGCCGAGGACGCTGTTCAAGATGCCTTTGTTGTGGCAAGCGAACGCTGGCGAAGCGAAGGCATCCCGTCCAACCCGGCGGGGTGGATCGTCACTACCGCGCGAAATCGTGCCATCGATGACTTCCGCCGCTCGGTGCGGGGCCGTGAGCTTCATGGGCAGCTTGGAGCGGTGGAAAGTAGATCGGACGACCCCGACCACAGTTGGGAGGACGACGGACCTGTGGGTGATGACCAACTCCGACTGATCTTCACCTGTTGTCATCCGGCGTTGCGAACCGAGCACCAGGTGGCGTTGACGCTCCGGCTGCTGGGCGGCCTGACTGTGGATGAGGTGGCTCGATCGTTCCTGGTCAGCGAGTCGGCGATGACCAAACGCCTCGTCCGAGCCAAGTACAAGATCAAAGCGGCCAGGATCCCCTATCGAATACCGTCAGACACCGACCTACCCGCCCGACTCCGCTCCGTCCTCTCGGTGGTTTACCTCATCTACAACACCGGTGTCGATGACACGGACCGGACGTCGTTGCGGAGCGATGCGATTCGACTTGCTCGCTCTTTGGTCGAGTTGATGCCCGACGAGCCCGAAGCGGCCGGGTTGGTAGCACTGTTGCTGCTCAACGAGTCGAGGATGCCGGCCCGTACCGCCGGCGGTGCCCTCGTGCTTTTGGGCGACCAGGACCGGGCCAAATGGGACCGGCCGATGATCGAAGAAGGCCATGACATCGTACGCGCCTTCATCCGCCGCGACCATCCGGGTCCTTATCAACTCCAGGCCGCTATCCAGGCCGTGCACTGCGATGCCGACACGTTCGAGGCAACCGATTGGTTTCAGATTCTCACCCTTTACGATCATCTGTTCGAGGTCATGCCAACAGCGGTGGTGGCACTCAATCGGGCCATCGCCGTTGCTGAGGTCGAGGGTCCAAACGCTGCCCTCACGGCCATCGACGCAGTCGCAGCCGATCTCGACAGCTATCACCTGATGCATGCAGCACGCGGAACAATGCTGCGGCGGCTGGGAGATAGTGAAGCGGCCAAGACCGCCTTTGAACGCGCCGCTCACCTCGCAGCGGCGGAGGTCGACCGGCGGTTTCTGGCGGAACAGATCGAGGAGTTCTCCCATAACGCTTGACGGCTCGTGGACACTCTCTCTTCGGTTTCGTGACGTTCTCGTAACGACGATCTGCGAGGATTCGGGAGTCGTGCCGATATTGACCTGCCCTTGACCGATATGCGTCGTATCTCGTTTCCCTGGATTTGGACGGGCTTTGTCGCCGTGACCAGCGTTGGTCTTCTTGGCGTCCTCTTCCTTTCAAGCGCCATTCCCGAAGTTTTGGCCGGGGTGATAGGCGCCATCGGGTGGTTGGTGTTGCCGGTCCTGTTCACCACCCTCGGTGCGATCATTGCCACCCGACAGCCGGGCAATCGGATCTCATGGCTGCTGTTCATCATCGGAAGCGCGGTTCTGGTCGACGCCACGGTCACTCCGTTCATTCTGGAGGCGCCCGTAGAACCAACGTTCTGGAATTACCTGACGATCGTTCTGTCTTCCACAATGTGGTTGGGCATCTTTTTTCCCATCTTTCATCTTCTCTTCGTCTTTCCCACCGGTCACTTCCTCACACCCCGGTGGAGATGGGCTGCATGGTTGGAAGGACTCATGGTGAGCACAGTCCTCACACTGGGGCTATTCACCGAAGAGTTCGGTCCACCCTCCCAGGAGTGGGTGATAGCCAACCCGATCGGACTCCTCCCCGCCAATTTCTTCAATGAGGGTTTGTTCGGAGCCGTCTGGGGTCTTGGGCTCGCATTGATGGCACTTGGTGGGCTCGTTGCCATGATTGTCCGCTACCGGCGTTCTTCGTCCATCATCCGAACCCAGATCAAGTGGGTTCTCTACGCAGCTGTGCTCTTCAGCGGTGCCCACACCGTGGTGCTCGTTCTCCAGAGTTGGACAGACGGCGAAGGAGCCTTGTTCTCGCTGCTGTTCGTACCATCAATTGCGAGTATTCCGATTTCGATAACCATCGCCATCACCCGGTATCGACTCTTTGAGATCGATCGGATCATCTCCCGCACCCTTTCATATGCCTTGATCGTGGTGATCCTGGCAGCCGTGTTCGCTGGGGTCGTTACCCTGACCACCTCGATACTTCCCTCGCAGAACAGTCTCGCCGTAGCCGCCTCCACTCTGGCCGTTGCGGCTCTCTTCAACCCAATTCGCCGGAGGGTCCAGAGGGTTGTGGACCGCCGATTCAACCGCGCTGGATACAGCGCGACGACTGTCACCGAGGAGTTCGCCGCCAGGCTCCAAGACAAGCTCGACGTGGGTGAGATCACTGACGCCTGGACGAATACCGTAAATGATGCGATCCAACCTGCCTTCGCTGCCGTATGGATACGTGACAACGAGAAGGGGAGCGCCTCCCACTACTCTCGGCGATAGTCCGGTTTCTGGGCCGAAATGCACTGGTTGTTCATATACATCGTGTGGATGGTGTACATCCTGCTCGCCATGGGTGTGCTCGAGGCAGCCTCGGATCGAACCCAGGATCTGCGCGGATCGCGGACGGCGCTCGTTGTTGGGGCGGTCCTTGGCGCCGCATTGACGTTGGCGATTCTCTGGTTCGGTCCGATCGATCCGTTCGCTTGACAGAGGCGAAGAGCGTCGGGAACCCTAGAATGCGCTTCGTCGTCACATCAGATGTGGAATAACCGGCAACTCCTCGTGGGTTGTACCTCCAGAATCCCATCGCCAGGAAAGGTTCAACAACGATGGCCACAGTAGCCCTCACCAAAGACACATTCGATCAGACAATTCGTGACAACGAGACGGTCATCGTCGACTTCTGGGCCGAATGGTGCGGTCCGTGTAGGTCGTTCGCCCCTGTTTTCGAGAGTGCCTCGGAGACACATGAAGGCATCGTCTTCGGCAAAGTGGACACCGAGGCCGAACAAGAGCTGGCGATGCAGTTCGGGATTCGCTCCATCCCCACCCTCATGGTCTTTCGTGATCAGATCGTTCTCTACTCCCAGCCAGGCGCGCTACCCGGTCAGGCTTTCGAAGACCTCGTAGGTCAGGTCAAGGAGATCGACATGGAAGACGTCCGGGCTCAGATCGCCGAGCAGGAAGCTTCGGACGGTCACGACCACGAGCACGAACACACTCACTGAGCTGTTGTAGATGGTGAATCTCTAGGACGGCTTGCGGTAGACCGATACGTGTTGACCGGACGCCTCTGTGAAGGGACGTTTGTCATACCAGCCCCACCTGTTCTCGAGTTCGAGACCGGCCAAACGTGCCATGAGGTCGAGCTCTGAAGGCCAGGCGTAACGAATCTCCACGGGCAAAACAAGCGATTGACCGTCGTCCTGTCGTCGCACCATGTGGGATGTGATCCTCTGTTTCAACGGACTGTGAATCGACATCTCGATTGCGTGTTCCTCATTTGAGGAGATGCTGGAGACCCCCATTCGGGTGTTGTGGTCATCGAACCGCTTCATGTCCGGCACAAAGCAGTCGAGTACGAATCGCCCTCCCGGCTCCAGGTGATCAGCCACGTTCTGAAAACATTCGATCTGTCGTTCTTGAGTCAGCAAGGCGAAGATCGTGTTGAAAGCGAGCAAGACCACCGGAAAGACGTCTTCCACGTCGACATCGGCCATGTCCCCGACTGCTACCTCGATCGCCTCTCCCCCGGGTTTTGCCCTCATCCGGGTGATCATCTCGTCGGAGACCTCGATTCCGGTGACCTTCACGCCTCTCTGAGACAACGGAATGGCTATTCGCCCGGTACCGACAGCGAGTTCGAGCACTCTGGGCGACGATCCGGCCATGCTGACCAGAAGGTCCAGTGTGGCGTCCTCGATCAACTCATAGATCTCGTCGTAGTGAGGCGCCCACCTGGCGCCGTAGGTCTTGTCGTCGTATTCACTCATCGTTCTGGATGTTCCTGTCGACCAGGGCAAGTATCTCGCGCTCCATCACGTTCGCTTGCTTCTCCATCTCGGCACCTCGATCGAGATGTTCGGTGGCGGTCGTCTGATCGCTCAGACCTTTGACGTTGATCCGCACGTTGAGATAGGCACCTCTTATCGCCGCTCGGGCGCAGAGTGCTCCCACCCCCGCATCGGAAGCCGAGGTCTCCTGTCCGATGTCTGCCATGGCCCAGATCGTCTCCATCGCTTCGAGTGAGACTTCCATCACCTTCATTGGCACTTCGATGGCGTGGCTGGTTGCTGCCTCTACTGAGGCCATTCGTGCTTCACGTTCCTTCTCGGTGCCTCGAGGGAGCCGAAGAGCGTCGAGGATCAAATTGAAAG
>Ga0255048_10000366_pt1 | contig 35776 bp, 50 predicted proteins | sample JV7_2_2_MG_FD_183619 | JGI IMG/M metagenome (GOLD analysis project Ga0255048, IMG submission 183619) | Seawater microbial communities from Jervis Inlet, British Columbia, Canada - JV7_2_2 | ecosystem: Environmental > Aquatic > Marine > Inlet | place: Canada: British Columbia | collected 2016-10-06
AGCCATCATCATCTTACTTAACCGGGTAATAGCTAACTCGCTCTTCATCCCTCCACGAAATACATCTGCCATTAATCCTAATGTAGCCATTCTGTATCGTGGAGCATACATTACAAATCCAGTTAGAAATTTTCTGCGTGATGGACTTAATCCTAAATTAGCCATACTGACTGTTCCAGTCATCTTGGCAATATGTCCAGAAAGAATTTCTTCTGCTTCTCTTTGCAACCTGGTATATTCAGGAGTTCCCTCAATGATACCTTTCTTTCTCGCCTGTTTAGTAACATATTTAGGAATCATTCCTTCCATTGATTCCCATAATCCAATTTTGCTAGATAATAAAAATGCCTCAAACTGACGTTGAATACCTTCTACTTTACCAAGAGCCTGTTTTGCAGTACCTCTTCTAACACGCTGAAATCCAGTTTCTGGTTCTAAAACTTCTGTACCGCGTGTTGTTCCCTTCATTCTACGCCTGGATGCGTATCTTCCTAACGTACCTGATTTTTGACCATATAAACCTTCAATTAGATCTGATGCTCCACCATGAAGCATATTATGAGAATTAAGTTTCTGAATCGTTTCAGTATGTTCACTTACTAATCTTTGTATAACAGTTTCATCTCGCATTGCAGCAAAAGCATTTTTAACTGATTTGCCCCACAATACTGGATCGCTTAATAATACTGGCAATCCATGAATCAATGGTGCACCAAAGTCAAATGCTGACTGCATAGTACGCATTGTAATAGATATAGAACTGGAACTATCTATAAATTTCTTTAATACATTATCAGATTGAGGTTTTAACATATCCCGGATAACTTTTTTAGTTGCTGGATCAGTCTTGAATGTTTTAATTAAATCATCTGTATCAAGTCTAATTCCTTCTTTAATACGTTTCATGGCTACTGGACTCCAAGCTCCAATAATAGGTGCAAGTTTAGCCTCAGCCATATGCTGCATCATTCCACGTAAGGTAATATTGATTGCCTGTATTGGATCAATAGGACGTTTACCAACATTCAAAGCATCTGTTGTATAGTCAAATAATCTGGAATTTTCATATCCCTTAGCTTGATTAAATATGGAAGCATCACCAGTTTCCTTTAGATATCCCATATCATCATACATCTTCCATATATTAGGAAAGTAATTACCTTTTACTGGTTTTAATACATCATCTATATCAGTAATATCAGCACCTGGTATAGCTTTTAATGTATCCAGTAAGAGATTTCTATATCCTGCAAATACATTATTAATTTCATTCACAGTTCTTAACTGTCCAGGTGTTAAATTATAAAGTTCAGGATTCTGCATTATTTCATTAAAATATACTGGACGAGGCTGCCTACGTCCCTCACGCTTTACTGCTACATTTATTGCTTCATCAATAGCATTTCTTATAATAGGCGAACCTACTGAAGAAGGATTTGATAATAATATATGAACTCTTTTCTGTAATTCTGCGTCCTGTAATAATTCTCTAACACGTACATTGGTTAATTTTTTTGTCTGAACTCCAAGATTACCCTGTTTTGCTAATTCACGAACTACTTGTCTACGTGATGTTTCCATGTAACTGCGTAATGCAGCCGGGGTAATACCAATACGTGCAGCAGCACTAAGAAATACATCTGAATCTACCATTCTGCCAAGATCAAAAGTAATTCCTGGTGTAGCTCCAGCAGGAAGTCCACCCGGTGGAATCTTAGAAGGAACATAATACTTGGCTTCTACTGCTTCCTTGAATAATTGAGGTAATTCCTGGGCTAATCGTGCTGATGATGGAGGAATATTCCCAATATCAGATTTAAGCATAATATCAACTGAAAAGTCTGGATTACGAGAGATAACTTCAAATCCCTCGTCAGCAAATTGTCCATCCATTAATGCTGCTAGACGTAATGAATCTACATTAGCTAATTCATTACCAATTTCCTCATATTGTTCTTTTCCTAGTTTTAATTTAGCAACATCTGATCCATCAAAGAAAGCATTAGGATTAAATAATCCAGCCAGTGCTTTAATACCAGTATATTTAGCAATATCACTATTTAATAATTTATTAGTTCTATGGTCTGGACTGTAAACACGATCAATAATATCATCTAGTTCAGGTAATGGAGCAGGTTTATATCCCTGTTCTGCTGTTTTTAGACCCGGAGTAATAGCTGATTCAGCAGCATCTATTAAAGGTGTTAATGTAGTATCTGTTGCACCAATTCTTCTTAGTCCTTTCGCTCCTGCTTGGAAAGCAGTTTTTGGTGCTTTAAGAACAGGACCGCCAACTAGATTCAGAGGATCATAAATTAATTCTGTAGCAAGTTGCATGGCAAACGGACGTTCTCGTTGAATGTCTGCTAATTGATCCCATGCTTCTCCTGGACTTATTTGACCGTTAGTAACTTGATGGACAATATTACTAGTACGATCAAGTCTTTCCTGTTCCTCTGATCCACCACCCATAGGAGCAGTTGTATATAAACCTGGATTAAATCTCGTATGAGCAAAAGGACCAACAGGATTTAATGCACCAAGTGCAGCAACTGGTTTACCAACATTTTCATCATACCAATTTAATCCACCAACAATTCCTTTACCTACAGCAGCTAATGCACTGGGTAATTTTTTCCAGTCATATAAACCATAGTCAGATTGATCTGGTTCATCTTTCTTAGGCTGCATTGATGCAAGAATTTCATCTTTCATTGGACCAGTTTGCGGCCTTGAAGTCTGAAAGAACTGTTGTGCTGCTACTGCTCCTAAAGATGTAGACGCACCTCCAGCACCTCGTGATGAGCTTCTAGGTGATGGAAAGCTAGGATAGGATGGTTCATCCATCAATCCTAATTCTTCAGCAGTTGGTAATGATAATCGCGGTAATCTTGGTTCCATTATCTTATCATTCCTCCAGAAGTACGCTGGTCAAAAAGAGGTTTCTGCTTAACTATGCGTCTATGATCTATACCTGAAGTACTAGGAGTAATATCTGCTGCTTTTCTACGGATATCTTGAGGAGATGTTCCTGTTGTTGCTCCAATGGATTCAAGTAGACTCATATCCATTGTAGATAAATTACTTAAATCTCCAAGAGTTGGCGGTCCTTCAGGAAAGAATCTACTGAATGGAGATTGTTGTCCATATTGCGCTCCTGAAGGAACCTTAAATCCCATATTCAGTAAACCTTGAGGAATTGTACCAGCCTGTTGTTGAGCCTGTTGTCTCTGTTGCCCCTGTTGTTCTCCTTGTTGTTGCGCCGCTGCTAAATCAGCATACGCATTTTCTCCTCTGTATACAGAAGTAGGAGTATGTGGAGCTACAGCACTACCTGTTGCTACTGTAGGTTGCTTTGATTGTTCATATGCAATATTCGGTGGAACGCCCTGTTGAACAAGCCTATCAAATTCTGCTCGTTGTGTAGCACCACCTGTTTGAGTTGGAGCAGTCTGTGCCTGACCTGGAATCATACCACCAGCAAATACATTAGGTGCTCCTGTAGGAGCAGTTGGGCCACGACCCAGAAGATTTAATGCAGCAACATTAAATGGATTAGCTACATCTGTCTGGTATCTTTGTAATTGCAGAGCCTGGTTTGCTTGATTAGCACTCTGTTCTGCCTTTTTATAATCAAACCAAAGTCTTTCATCTACCTGTCTGCCTGATTGTTGAGCATTAACAAGATCAAACTCTAATCTGCGCTTTTTTATTTCAAAGTCTCTATCAGCATTAATCTTATCCTGCTCTGATTTTGCCTCTAATAAATCACGATTTAACTGATTAGTTATTAGTTGATCTGCGCTGATATCTCTTTTATCTAATGCAGCTTTATTGGCATCAAATGTTTTCTGTAATGTTTGTAAAGACTGAATCTGTTGTTGAACAGTAAATACAGTACCTGGTTGACCTAGTATGCTAGATGCAATAGGAATATCCTGTAATTCGGTAAGATTAATACCCGACATATTACCAGATTGCCATATCTCATTAGCTAACTTTTTATAAATACTCTGTTCAGATTCTCCAGTAGGGGGAGTAGGGGGAGTAGGAATAACATCAGGAAGCTGTTCCTGTAAACCACCTTCGCCTCTAGCTTCTCTTGCCTGGCGTTCTTCTTCTGCTCGTCTTTCAGAGTCAGGCATTGGCTTTTCCTCTACTGGGAATACTCCCAATACAGGGTCTACCTCTCTACGCCCACGATAATAAGAATCAATAGTGCTAGGATCGTTTATCATCTCTGTAAATTCACGAATTAACTTATTATATAAACCTCTTCGCGCTACTAAAGATGTTAAATTAGAATCTAAATTATTAGGTAATAGATCAGGTCTAACATCAAGATTTAACCGATCTGTTAATTCTTCAAATGTTGAAATAGGAACTTCTGCTCTTTCAGAAAGTCTCCTGTTAATATAATCAAGGATTTTTCGTTGTTCTGGACTATATCTATCTCGTGGGTCTGCACCTGTTCCAGGTACATACTGTGGCGCACCTCCAGTTTGTTCTAGTATTCCAGCTAAAGGATCATATTCTTCTGGTCCCCCAGATGGTCCACCAGCTACTCCACCCTGTCCGTTAATCCCTACATCAAGCCCCATTACATCAACACCAGGCTGATTACCACCACCAAAACTTGTACCTGTAGATGGTTGTGTACCACCTATACCATACTGACTTGTAACTTCTGCTGGAGATAGATTCAGAAAGTTTAATGGATTACGAAAAGAAGGAGCATCCTGGATTTGCTGTAATGAACCAGGGTCTTGAGCCATTCTTTCCCTGACATTTCGCATCGCTTCAGCATCAGGATCAATTCCTAAAGCTCTATCTTCGCGAGTAAGAGAAGGTAGGATATTTGGAGTAGGAGATGCTTCTCGTTCCCGTGTTGCAACAATTTGCCTACCACGTTCTTCTGCCTCTGCAACAGCCTGTGGATTAATATTACGCCCTACTGTATCTGGAATAGCGTACATCATATTACTGGCTGTTTCATCCCATGCCTGTAATAATTGAGTCCTTCCAGAACTAAATGCTTCAGAAGCAGCTTGCATATCTGTAATCTGATCCCTGACGCTATCTTTGTCCTGTTCCCAGTCATCAAGTCTCTGCCTGTAATAAGCAGGCCACCAAGACTTCGCCTTATCTTTAGCAGTAGCCTTACTTTCTGGAGGTTTATTTTCAAGCCTTCTAAGATCAGTCTGTGCATCAGAAATACGTTGATTATATCTGGATTCTTTTCTTGATAACTCAGAAGCAAATTCATTTCTAATTGTTTTACGTCTTTTATCAGCATTAATAAGTTCTTGGTTTATATTTGCTGTTTCACTACGATCTAATCCAGACATAATTGCTGAATTAGCATTAGATAAAATGCTACCCCATAAACGTCTTATTTCCTGTTCTGCCTGAGTAAGAAATTGTGCCATTATATTCCTCCACCAAACATACTCATTATGTCACCCATTCCCTCTGGGGGAGAACCAGGTTGTGTTGGTAGTTCTCCTGGAGGTGCTGGACTTGGCATTGGACTTGGAGCAGGTCTTTCAGGCGCACTCACCTGGGATTCTCGTATAGCCTGTCCATGTATTTGTGACTGTTGTAATACTGTATCCAATACAGAATCAAGAGACTGTCCTTCAATCATATCAACTCTTTCTGTTTTTTGAGGGCCAAGAATAGCATTGAAGATAATATCCTGTGTGCCAGCAACCATCTGCATAGCTATATCTATAGGACTCTGTACCTGGTTTGTATCATTTTCTAATTTTACCATTTATCCCCCTATTCTCTGTCCAGAGGGCATATTTACGGGTCCACCATTCGGACTACCTAGCGCATTGCCCAGACTATCTATTCCACCCGGACCCTGTGGATAAACACTCGGCTGTCCCTGTTGTGATGCTACCCGTCCCTGCTGAATCATTCCTTCACCCGGACGAGGCAGTTGTGGGCCTCCAAGATTCATGGAGCCTACATTACCACCGCCACCCATCTGGGGAGAGACTGACTGTTCCATCTGTTGTCCCAATCCCATCTTTTCCAGAAGTTGCTGCATCTGGGCCTGTAGCATCTGCTCATTGTTAAGTAGCTGCTCTGCCCTGATCTGCATGGATTCTTCCAGCGGATTGGTAATACCAGCACGGCGTTGTGCTTCATACATGGATATGATCCCTGCTGACTGCAACCGCATGGCAAGCAGGGCTTCACGTTCCCTTTCTTCTGGTGCTTCTGCCTTGACCTTTACTATATTCTCGTACATTCCCCTGATATCATCAGGTTCAATGCTCTGGTCAAAACTATTAATATCACTACGGGCATGAACCGTAATCCTGCCCTTGATCTTGTTCTCTACCAGCTTGGCAAACTTGGAATTGCTTTCTTCAATAGACCTCTGCATTCCGTCTGCTACTGCCTGGAACACCAATCTTCCCATACCAGCCAGCACGGATATACCGAATCCTGCCGATACACCCCTTGGTCGCATACCGCGTACCACGTTGGGGAAGGTAGCAGCCTCGATATAGTTCTGTACCGTGGCTAATTGCTGGTACAGGTCTGGTGGAACCTGTCCCATAGGAGATAGACCTACGCTTACGCCCGGAGGCAGGTAGTTCTTTGCTCCGAACATCTCGTAGTTCTGCATTGCTTCTTCTGACAATGATCTCGGACCCTGGAAATCTATGGTTCTCCATGCTACTGTACGGATAATTGCCTGTATCTGTGTTACCAGCCGGGCTTCCTCGTCCAGTAGGCTCTTAACATTCTCAAGAATACCTGAGTATCTTTCATGGGGTGGCCCATCATCATAGGTATATGACCTGTTAGGCACGTTCTTGGTATAGGGTAAGAACCCATATCCGTGCTTGTATGGACCCCAGATGAACTGGTTGTCCACCAGGTAGGCGCACCACTCTTCATCCCAGTATTCCATCCATGTGGCGCAGCCACTCAGTTCCATATCTACTGTAGGAACCCATTCCGGGTATCTTTTCTTGATATCAGTGACAGGACGCTCGTAAAACTCTATTGCCCACTTCATCCGGGTCTTGGAATCGTCCCATACAAGGTTTATAGGGCGTACTACTGACTCATCAATGGGCCATGTAATGCATCGCATATCCATGAAATCTTCCAGTGCGGTCTTGTATGCACTGAGATCATCACCGAAATCATCAAAATGGGGAGCATTGGGCCACTTGTCCGTATCGAACATGGTCTTTCTGAAGGAGATTCCATACAAAAAGCTCTGGGCTACGGACGTTCTAAGCACTGGAGTCTTGAAGGACTGCCATGCGCCCTGGTAAAACTTCTTCAGTCTTTCGGCACGGGCCTTTGCCCTTGGGGATGAAGGAACATCTATCGCCAGATTGTTGACATCAACATGGTCTGTGGCGATATTTACTATTGCGTTTGCTGTTCCCGGCCATACCGGGTCTATTCCTTCTGGTGCAGGGACTCGCCTGTTACCCCTGTAGTATTCCTCAGCAGTCCTGCATTGTGCATGAAATGAGTTGAAATACTGCCGGCTTTCCTTGAATAAGGTAAGTATCTCATCCAGTGAAGGGGGTTTATCCCTTTCCTGTTCTGTTTCCCAGTATCCTGGGACTGCTATACCATCCTGTCTGTCCTGTGAGGAGATTACCACTTCTCTTCTCCTATTCCAGTTCAAATTCCCTGGGATAGTTAGTCACCAGCCATGTTACCGCACCATTATATAGGGCTAATGGACTAACATATAGTGTTGATATTCCCTGTCCATCAAAGGCAAAATACGAATATGCTCCTATCTGGCTATTGGTACATCCTCTTGACCTGGCTGCTTCCATCACCCAGTAATGCTTTGGATCATCTCCAAGTTTACATAGATCATTCGTATACGTAATAGTAAACATTATAACCTACAATAACTGCAATTGATCCTGTCTGTCACGGATTTTATCAAGGATTCGTTCCCTTGCATACCTTTGTGCTGATTTCTGTGCGCCACTGGGTATCTGGTTGTTGTTCGCCTCGTTCTGGGTAGGCGCGTATCTACCACCCATTCTGCGTGAGCGCATACCAGTATCCGTAGTGGGTGCTGGAGCGCAGCAGTTCAGGGCCAGTGCAAGGGCGAACACCTCGTCATCGTGTTCTCCGGGTGGAGCTTCGGCCTTTGGCCTACCGCTTGGCAGCTTTCGCACCTGAAATGCCCTGAGTTCACGGAGCAATGCGTCTATCTGGGGGAACCGTATACTTTCCCTCTCCATTGCTACCGATAAATCCTGTAGTATGCTTTCCCTTGAAGCCTGTGTGAATATGAAGGGTTCGGCTGGTACTCCAGCTTCCAGCATTTCGGACATGAACATATCACCACCCATGCCAGTAGCGTCAACCATTACCCTGCTCAAACCCCATTCATTGGCAATCCGTACTATGGAATCCCTTTGCAGCACCCAGTTCTCCGAGTCATCCCACCTATGGTGAAAGACTACCCGGCGTTCCCGTGCGTCCATTACAGTCAGTACAGATGCGTCAACCTTGCGCCCAAGATCCAGTCCCCCGACATACTCTGCTCCGGGGAGAGCCTCTGGCAGCAGATCACCAGCAATACATCTGGATACGTTATTGAAATAGCCAGCGTCCTCATTAAAGTTCGCCAGGTACATACGCTCCCATACCCTGATGGGGAGTAAGTCCTTATCTCCTTCTACTTCAGCTACGTCCTCGGGACTGAGGGTAGGATTGTCATATACCGTTGCATGGAAGTAGGCGTGGTTCTCCCTGCCACCTGAAGCAGCAGCGCAGCCCCTTCGGAACCAGTGGTCGGAATAGAGGGAGGGAATCCCCTCAAATACGGCTCTACTCATCCGTCCGGGGCTACGCAGTGTGGGGAGAAGTTTTTCAAATGCCTTGTTAGCGATATCCTGGGACTCAGTGACCCACAGGAAATCCAGACCAGCAGTCTGCAAGGCTTCCGGGTTATGACAGGACTTCACTTCCAGTAGACCCCATGGTCTTACCTGTGATCCCCTTAGATATATAGTACGGTCATCCTGGTTAGTCCTGTATATGAATGCCGGGGGAATCAGGGACATGAGTTCGTTCCATACCTGGTTGGACTGGGGAAAGCTGGGTACAGCAATCCATGCATGGAAAGGTGGAACCATAGAGTTGTCCACTGGTAATACCATCGCGTCCTGGTAGGCTTTAAGAAATTCTCCAAAGGCAGACCGGGACTTACCGAAACGCCGGGCCATCTCCAGCCACTTGTTCTGGGAGACAGACTGGTGTATTGGCCTCTGTCCAGCGTGCGGACTATAGTAATCAGAAAGATTTACATTCGTTTCAACTAACTGCTCAGTAGTCATAGTTATTTATTCCATCTGGATTCTACAGTATTATCATATCTTCCATAATTTCTACCGACTCTGTTCTTCCTTCCACCTTTTCGGAATTTGTCAAAAAGAAAACATGATCCTTCCTGGGGTTTCTTTGATGGGTCTATTTGCTCTTCGGCCCATATTTTAATATCTGCTCTATTTGTTCCATACCCTGTTATTCCTGTAACCACCCAATCCTCAATTATGTGGTAGAAATGATCCAAGTCCTGCTGACTGTCAAAATCAACTGTATGCCTGTATATTGTCATTATCCCTCTATTACCTTTACATCAGTTGGATTGTCAAACCCCTGGATATTTATAAAGTTCATCGTAGATGCCCCATTACCAGCAAACCAGGGCTTGTCCCCAAGCAGCAATACCATGTCCGTTAATTGCTTTGAAACCTTGATAATCACCTGCGGATTCTCACTAGTCTCCAGTACATTCCTCATACGCATGGCTGCCCTTGGTAAAGCCTCCTCAGCTATCGCCTTGGCCAACTCCTTCGGATACTCCATTACATAATCCAGCATCTCCTGGAATCCCTTTACCACCCTGCATTTGTTCGTTACCCAATCAAGCCCTACCCCAGAAGTACGGGCAGCTAACCCTATATCCCTGTAATATACATAATGCCCCAGGAATACCTGCTCCTGCCCACTTAAATCCTTCCAGTAAGCAAGATCACTCAGCTTCCCCTTTCCCGTACTCTCACTGATCTCCTGTAAACTGTTGCCAACCTGCGCTGGATGCTTCTTGGCATTCGGCATTCATTACCTCCAGTAAACCCAGTATACTTAGTAATCTTCTCTTAGTACCCATAGCAGTCCAGTTCACAGACTACGCTTTTGAAATCTATGTTATCACGTCTGAGGCTACCACGCATATATAGAGTACCCCAAACGTTAACGGGTCGCGTATTCTAATGTATACATTATGTTAACTAGAACCTATGTTCGCGTTGTGGCCAGTAGTCGATGTCTACAGAATACCGAACGCTACGAGTTCAACCTGGATACGCTCGAGTGCTTGCTTGCTTGCTGAGAATCCACAGAGTGAACACAGAGTACCTAGTTTGCTACGTTGAAGCTTACAACGTACGATCTCGCCGTTGACTAGTATGTGCTCGTGTACTCTATCGTCTACTCGTAAACTCTTAAGCTTTAGACGTAACCTATACTCACGTTGGTTACAAGATCTTGTATGCTTTAATCCTGTAATCTTACAGGTACACTTGTGATCTCTCGCTATCGCTACCATAGATTGCATTAATATGTACTCTACTCGTTACCTGGTACGCTCTTCGTTGATTCCGTGACCTCTCGAAGTCTAGTGGCTCCGAAATTATAACTGTGCTTGAACAATCCTAGTTTCACGCTGTCTGAATTGTCAAGATAGAATAGTCAGTGCTCCCAAACGCTACTTTGACACCAGGTTACGCATTTTTTCCCTTATTTTTGGCCTATATTCTCATTATTGGTCCGCTATTCTCATTTATTGGTAGTATTTTCTATTGCATTATGATTACCAATTTCTTATAATATCCTTATAGATATATATAAAGGGAGCATAGGAAACATTATGACTAACTCAAATTTACTGGAATTCTCGCCGATGGCCGACAACGTAAAAACATTACGATTATTAAAGCTATTAGGCATCGCCAGGTCGCGCGGTTATGTATTCAACCTCCCGTCAGGTTTTACTTGTCCTGGCGCATTGGACTGCTTAAGCAAGGCCGACAGAGTGACAGGCAAAATTACGGACGGCAAAAATACACAATTTCGATGCTTTTCGGCCACTACTGAAGCACTACGCACGCGTGCGAGGGATCAAGGCTGGCGCAATTTCGATAAACTCCGAGGCCTTGACTATGAACAAATGGTCCAGATTATCAACGAGTCATTGCCAGAGAATGCCGAAATTGTCAGGCCTGGAGTGAGAGGCGATTTCTTCAATCAGACCTATTTTGAAGCATGGCTAGCTGTCGCCCGGTTACGTCCGGGAACTCTGTTCTATTGCTATACCAAGTCTGTCAATTATGTTGTCGCTAATCTGGACCGTATACCAGAGAATTTCATAATCAATGCATCGCGCGGCGGCCGATATGATGACCTGATAGATCAGTATAATCTAAAGGTCGCGGAAGTAGTATATTCGCCAGAAGAAGCAGAGGCTAAAGGATTACCTATAGACCACGATGAAACACACGCAATCACAAAAACAGGAAATTTTGCGCTACTGCTACACGGCCAACAACCTAAGGGATCAGAAGCAAACCAGGCCATTAAGGATATGAAAGCTAATAACGTGGAGTTCGCATACTCTCGATAAAAGTTTAGCTACTACATTAGCCAGTCATCTACCGTAGATGACTGGCTAATGGCTAGCGGAACTTATAACCAAATAAAATACCAGGAAGTGAGATAGATGACTACACGAAACACGCCACGCATAAACCGTAAAGACTACACTATCACGTGCTCTGATGGAAGTATATTAGATATTGACGATATCATCGCGAGTATCGAAGCAGACCAGCTTGACGGTTACTGCTTGAATTGCGCCGCGTCAACCTGTAATAGTGTAGAGCCAGACGCGCGGAAGTACCCATGTGAGTCTTGTGAAGTGCGTGCGGTATTCGGAGCACAAGAGCTATTATTTATGATTGGAGCATAACCAATGCAAGACATCAAGCAACAAATAAAACAATTCATGGCTACTAATCCAAGTAGCGAGCAGATAGAACAATTCTATATCAACGTAGTGTTGCCAGTAGATACCAGGTCAATTAACGAGATCCTCAATAGCGAGCAGATTACCAGACAAGATCTCACGGACCATATAACCATAATCAGTATTAGCTAGGAGCATAAAATGAAAATGGAATTATATATATACGAATCGCATCACGTATGCAAAATTGAATTTATAAACGATCTCCCATATAGAGTTATTGAACATCACAATGAAATTGACCACGATGGAAACTCACTGCCATATGGCGCATTAGTCAGGACCGGAACAAGTCCAGCAGGAAAATTTCAGACTGTAATTGTTAGAAGTAAAAATAAAGAATAATATAAAACTCGTACTATAAATCTATTGACATTAGTAAATCCATCGGCTATTCTTATACACACAGGCGCAGAGACTACAAAAGGAGATAGAGATCATGTTAAACGACCAGAGGCTTTACCAGAAGATCATCAGGTATTTAGGCAATACGACTTGGGATTTTCGCACGTTACACCAGGTATATCCACAGTTGTGCGACAGGTTAATCGCAATATTATCTGCTGAGCTAGGATATACCCGTAGCGAATTGATGAAATTCTATGTACCAAAAAATATATACGCATACACGCGATAAGAGGAGAGAAGGAGATAGTTATGACCACGATTATGTCAGGATACAACGAAAACTTAACACTCGCGGAAGTCACCGTCATACAGGCAGATGAGCGTATAGGTGACATACGCAAATTACTCGATGCTGGTGGAGAGTATGTAGAGGATATAGGAGAGCTTTACGAGTATGGACTGTGCTTTGATGCAGTAGAGGAAGAATGTGAGGATTGCGGATCTGAATTATTCAGCTATTACAGATACCAGATATCCACTGGTGGACCAGGTGAGGAGATTAGATACCGACCAACAACCACTTTAGGAGTCAGAAGGAACAGTTGGCTTTGTGAGTTTGTATACCTCGAATGGTTTAAGGGTCATACAATTACGCTGACAGGGGATCAGCACGACACCGCAATAGAATTACTGGACGCACACATAGATTGCGGTGGATGGAATAGCCACAAGGACCACGTCAACGGACACTTTTGCGAAGGAGATGAGTAGTTATGGACCCATTGAAAGCATTTAACTATAGAGGCTCATTCAGTAATCTTCAAACATCTTGGGAAGAACACCAGGTATCAGCGTTGGTAGGGGAAATTGTAACCTCTCCCCACCATCAAGATAACACTAGCGTGAAGGAGAATGGCATGGCTACAATCGGAGACTACCAGGCGTTAACGAGCGATACAGTATCACAGGCCAAAAATCGACTAGGTAGACTAGACAACCACATAGCACGGCTGGACAGGCTACAGCATCATTACAGGCAACAGTCTGACGAGATCGGGAAGCTAATATTCCACGCTGGCGAGACTATGGGATCAATGGCGCGACTAGACGCAATCAAATACCCAGAGAAGGAGCAAGACTAATAATGCAAAATGCAAAAGAAAAGGCATACCTCAGACCAAGACTGGAGACTAATGCGGAGATAGAAAAAAGATTAGGCTGTAGCCTGTCAGACAAGTTCAGAGAATTGACCAACGAACAGTTAGGCGTTGTTGATATCGCCGAAAGGCTCGGCATGAATCGGCAACAGGTAGACAGGAGAATCCTGGAGCTTGGCCTTGTCAAGCAGACCGTGCTCATAGATCCACGCGTGGAGGTGATAATGATAAAGGCACGTAAGAGGGTGGACGAACCACAAATCCAGGTACAGGAACATAAAGAGGAGAAGAAGTAATGACCACTACTACTATAGAAACCATAACTTTAGACGGGTACTGTTGGCAGTGCAAAATACATACCCCCCACCTAGTCTGGTTGGAGCCTGACTATGACAATAAGTGTACCGTATGTCAGGCTCGCCACTGTTACGCAACAGATGGAGAACAGGACTGCATCGACACCTTCAATGACTGCGCAACGTGCGATCAATACTATTGGTCGCAAACGCACCCAGATTTCTGCACCGGAGCAGATTGTGCTTGCCACGAGGGAGAACAAGAACGCGAACATGATGATAGCCACTGGGACAATTTAGGTATGCCATTAAATGTGTCTATGGATGACCTGATACATCGAAAATGGTGGCAAGGCTGTACATTAGAGGAACATAAAGAGGAGAAGAAGTAATGACCACTACCACAACAAGCGTAAGGACACTGACAGGCAAACTGGTCGCTGTTGAGGACACAACGATTGCAAACGGCACGCCAAAGATTGTACTGTCGGTGCTCCCGTTTAGTTCAGCGCAACATCCCGTTACCTTTGGGATTCCGCAGTTTATGCAACCGCTCTACGAGACTGTTGTAGCCTTACTCTACGATCCAGAACAAAGCGGATACAGGACAGATATCCACGTCACCACTCAATCAATGAAAAATGCCAAGGGTTTCATTGACCTACTCTCCGTAGCCATCGCTGAAGATGGTAAATTCTACGATAGCCAAAATACATTTGGACAAGATACACCACCGATAACACCACCAGTCCCTGACACTACTCCAACAATAACCAAGGGAGAACAAAAGGATATATCAGAAATTCTGGACCAAGTGTACCCGACAAAGCCAGATCCAGAGCCAGAGATCAAGCCGTATCCATTCGGACCCGGCGCACCAGTAGATATGCCAACGCATTTGCGAGAGATCATCAAGGAGTGGAACACCCAACTGCAAATAGGATACGCCCAAGGTTACAACCTGGCATTGGGAGAACTGGCCTACCTAGATGATCCAGATCGCTATATCGACAGGGCTTGGTTCCACTTCCAGGCAATAACCCACATAACCCACATACCACAAGCGACTGAGATCAACGGAGACGATTCCCAGGGTACTACAGTACCCGTAGAAAAAGGAGATACAGATGGTAGTAACTGATGAAAGATTTTGGGATTGTGAGTGCGATGATAATTACATCCACCCTGTTAGCGTTAAGTCATGTCCTATATGCAAAGCATTAGAAGATGATCAACCTAACTCTCGGCCCAATGAAATGATTGCTGACGCAGTATATGCAAACTACAAAGAAAGTGAGGTGCTATATCGAGAGGAGATAAATAGCGATTCGCTAATAATTACAATCAACTTACCGATAGGGCCAGGAGATTTTCAAAAGTGAATAACTGGACATACACCAAGGACAACGAACCCAAGCCAGACCGATGGGATAGTATGACCGAACAGCAGATGCAAGAGTATCTGGCATCAGCATTTATGTACGAGGACTTGCAAGAGTTTCTTTGGAACTATATGCAACCATTTATCCCCCATAGAATTGATGGGACAGATACTTCACCCCAAGAATTTTCTCTGGCATTAGCTGAAGGCATCCGTGAAAGTTTTGAATGTGGCTTAGAAGGTTTCTGTCACCCGGACTCCAGACTTGACGATCTGATAGATAAGGCTGAGTCAGGTGAGGTTGATATGCACTACCTTGTTAGCACCGTACAAAGTTGGCTAAGGTCACAGGTACATGAACCATATGATGGAACCTATAAAAATACCACACGCATGGAACCCCAAAGGACATTAATTATAGACTTTGGCGATTGGATCATGGAAGGCGATATGTCCGACCTAGTTAGCGATGCCGATATGGTAATCAAGGCAGAATAAAAAGGAGATAAGAGGAGATAGTTATGCCATTTACTAAAGAGGACCAGGAACTAGCCGCGCAGAATGTTATAAGCTGGCTAACAGATTTCTTTAAGTGGGAAACCTACGATGAGCAAGAGATAGACGAGTTAGGGATGCTACGTGGTTTCACATGGGAAGGCCATCGTGATCCCATTTGGGCTGACGGGGAGATGACAGAGTATCTAAAAGAAAGATTCACGCCCAGGAATCCGATGACACAGATGCTAGTGGGGGAGCAAAGTTCTGGGGATAGCTGCCCTATAGCTAATACAATTCGGCGAGGGTTCCCTAATTTTAATAAAATGATTATTGAAGTATCTGCTGAGACTATCAGCATTGAGGATGCAGAAACCTACGAGATAGTAAACATTCCATGCCAGAATACGCCAGTAGATTTCTTTATATATGCCTTTGACGCTGGACACTTGCCGATGTATCAACACCAAGAAGAATACACAGATTAGCAAATAATAAAAGGGAGATGACCATGCCATTTACTAAAGAGGATGTATTAAAACCACTCGATGTACAAAAGCTTTTAGGACTTTCAAAAACAACTGTAGCGGAGTTGCTTAGAAGCGGAAAGATCAGACACCAACGTGCAGGGCGTAAGTACTTGATATCTAGGCAAGCAGTAGAAGATTTTGTAAATAACAAAACGGAAGAATAAAAGGTACTTATTGCGTCTCAAATATTAAATCAAGGAGATATCATGGCAAAAGGAGTAATCAATATGTATGAATTTCCACGTTCATGTGCGGTATGCCGTGAGGGTGATGCCACGTCAGTAACCTCTGAAGTGACATGGGCTGATAGCACTGGCATACACAGGTGTACAAAACCATACGAACCAGGTGTATTCGATACACCACCAGTTCCGTTCATTAGATGCACTTACTGCAAAGGCTGGCTATGCTCAAGGCACTCCACCCATCAGGGGCAGTGCTACGTAAACATAATACAAAAAAGGACAGGAGAGAGTAACTAATGACCATGCAAGACACAGGGAGAATGCTACAGCAATACCACGATACACTAGAGGAGATCAAAGCCTTACGCAAAAAGGCAGACATGATGAAGCAAGAACTCATAGGTATCATCGAGTTCACAGGAGCAACCTCTATACCGGACCCTACCTTTGAGTGTAAGCTAGGCCAAACCAACACCTACGATAAGCTCCAATGGAACAATCTGGTCAACAGCGAGGTGGTTGAAATACTTCCAGATGATGTTGCCAAGATCCGGCCAGTAGAGGAGATGACCGCACAACAACTGGTAGACCAGGGCCGTGGCAAAGAGGTAGTCCAGCACATGGAGTGGGGGAACGCATCAACAGTGGAGTCTGTCTGCAAGCAGTACGGCAGGGATGCGCTAAGAATATTTGAAGCAAGTAAAATCCCCGGCGATCCTACCCTGACATTCAAGTTGAAGAAATGACAGAGAAACGACCACGTAGAACCAGGGGTAAGGGCCGTTCCATTAAATTGTTCTGCAATATATGCAACATGGAAGTGCCAAAACAAGACCCGGATCACTACACCCAACACGCAGAAGAATTAAATAAGGATAAAAAAAGACTGCTCGGTTAGGCGACCAAGCAGTCCAAAAGGAGATAGGTTCATAGTTATGAGCCTAACTCACTTACACTACCATACCGCTTGAAGGAGAGTCAATGAGCATCAAGGCTTTGAACTGGGCAATACATGAGGCAGACGTTACTAATCCGTTGCAGAAATGGATGCTTGTATGTCTTGCTGATTTCCACAACCAGGAAACAGGACAGTGCAATCCAAGTGTCGCTACCCTACTGAAAATGTCAGGGATGAAAAGATCTACTGTATACCAGTACCTCAAGGAACTGGAAGCAGAAGGAATTATAACCAAGGACACCAGCTACAGGGAGAACGGATCGCAGACAACTAACTACTACTACTTGAACATGGATGGTGTCCATGAACTGGACGGGGGGGTCCATGAGCTGGACCCCTTGAACCAGTATACTAATATAAACATAGTAAACAAAGAAAACATAGTAAACAATGTAGACGTAGTAGACAACGTAGTAAACAACGTAGTACCCATAGATACCAACGATGACTTAGAGTTACCTGATTGGTATAAACTTTTGCAGACCGAACCTAGATGGATTGATCCACCTACTGGACCTGCTCTTAAAGATTATATAGCCGTGACTGAGAAGGCTGTACTGGATAAGAAAGAATCTATACTGAGGGCAACGGGACAGGAAAAGAATGTTCTTACTTTAGCTAATGAGTTTATTGGACACGGTAAGACAGGGGACAAAGGTAAGAAATGGAAAGATCTTCAGTCAGCTTTTAGAAATTGGATATCTCGTGCTGATAGAGAGTGGCAACCAAAGCCACCCACTGGAAACGCAAGCCACTCAAACCAGGATAAGTACACACAGGCAAAAACAGATTTAGGGAGATAGGATATGACAGATGATGATGTAGGGCCAATAGTCAGGGTAGCTTCCCAGGAACTAGCCAAGGGGAGTGAAGGGGAAACCCAGGAAGAAAAGATGGACAGGATCAGGAAGGCAGTACAGGGTGCAATGGGAGAGCCTATGCCAGAAGAAGCACAATGCACTGACTGCCGTAAGTATGACGGCACTCATCCCAAGGTGAAGGAGATTTTAGGTGAAAGGGTAGCCAGAGCCGGGGGTAATCACGCGGTCGTACTCGGAGTGGAATGTTCATGCAAGCAAACCAGGGAGTTTGAAATTGAACGGCGGTGGATGCAGTCTGGTCTACAGCGTGACGGGGGAGCCATCAATACCTTCAGTAACTTTGATAACAGGGGGTATCCAGTTTTACAGGAAGCCTACGAGAAGGCTCTCAGATTGACAGAGAACCCCGACCACTTTGTTTTGACACTGGTAGGCCCGGTTGGGGTAGGCAAGTCCCATCTGTTGGAAGCAGCCTGTAGACAGGCTCTTGATCTTGGCAAGTCAGCCCGGTATGAATTGTCATCCAGCATTATGGACAACCTGAGAAGTGTATACAGCAATAGTGACAACACATACTCTATGGCTGATTGGATGCAGTGGTACTCAACCAAGTGGCTTCTGGCTATTGATGATCTAGGGACAGAGAATGGCACGGACTTTGTACAGGAAAGACTGACGATGATCCTGGAGTACCGTATCAAGAACAATCTCCGCACCATATTATCCAGCAATGAGGTAAAGGGTGAGGTAGAGAACAGGTTTGGCAGTCGTGTCGCGTCACGGTTGTTCAGTTCAAATCAGCATCTGTCGGATTCAGAAGTGTTGATTATCAACAACGTGCCAGACTATAGGGCAAAGAAAGATTAATATGAGCGTTGCATACAAACATACTGTATTTGAAAACGGTTGCCGTGTACGCAATGGGAAGGATGATGTTATGTTCCAGCATAACAACTGCTTTACCTGTCCCCTTCCCATGTGTGTTCTCGACTACAACCAGGGTGGATCTAGGGGTAGGGCATTAAAAAGACTCAGGGTTTATCCTGACATACATGGCCTTGCCCGTTGTCCCGAGGAAAGTAAATCCGTAATGGTAAAGATAATAGCCACAGATCATAAGGTCACTGTCCGTACTGTGTGGCGGTGGCTTAAAGAGTTTGTGGAAGTTAGTGGAAACCGGGAGCAGTTTCTAGGAAATGAACTTTTACTAGGAGTGGAATCATGCCAACCCAAGGAGCTATGAATCATGTAAGCCTGTTTACAGGCTATGAAGGATTTGGACTAGGACTAAAGATGGCAGGAATGCCCATAAGGACGGTACTTTATTGTGAGAACGAACCTTACGCACAAGAGATACTCAGAGCCAGAATCAAAGAAGGATACCTCGATGACGCTCCCATCTGGCCTGATATCAACGATTTGCCCGGATCACTCTTTGCTGGAAAAGTGGACATCATCACTGCCGGGTTCCCGTGCCAGCCACATTCAGTCGCAGGACACCGACAGGGAGAGTCCGATGAGCGCAATCTCTGGCCTCAAACGAGGCGAATTATTGATGAGATACGACCGTCCATTTGCATGCTGGAGAACGTACCAGGGATCTCTGTTCGACCTGACGATGGACGGCCAGCATATGGGGGCGTTGTACTCGGAGAGCTTTCCGAACTCGGGTATGATTGTGTCTGGACAACTGTATCAGCTTCCGACTCAGGCGCACCCCATCTCCGCAAACGATGGTGGGTTATGGCCCACGCCTAAAGCCGGGAACCCCGGAAGCCGTCCAAACGGCAAAGGTGGCAAAATTCTCAACGAAGAAGTGCAGATTGCCGAAGGCTTGAGGAATCGTGGTGAATTATGGCCCACGCCAACGGCAAGGGATCATAAAGACGGTACTGCTGAATCCTGTAGCAACGTGCCTGAGAACGGACTGCTTGGCAGAACGATCCATGAAGGACAGAACCAGCCCACCGCAGCACTAAATCCTGATTGGGTGGAATGGCTGATGGGAGTACCCATAGGCTGGAGTTCTCCAGAGCCTTTACCAGAGGGCGCATGGGAAGAATGGATAACTGACATTACCTCTGGCACCTGGTGGGACACTGAACGAGATATCCCAAGGGTTACAACTGAGAGAACCAACAGGGTGAAGCGTTTGAAAGCCCTGGGGAATGGCATTGTGCCTCGCTGTATACCAGTATTTTTAGGAGTAGTACCATGTATAGTCCAGGAGACAGACTAACATCAGGCGAATCAAGGGCACTAGGACTCCGTAGCACTCCTCATATCAGGGTCAAATGTGCTGGAGAAGATGACTACGGAAAGCAGTACGGATGCGGTGAGGAGCGGTGGGCTATCAGGAAGCTCGGAGTCTCATCCACATTCATGTGCCGTAAATGTGCCATAGACAAACGTAAGCACGGATTCAAGCTATAAAAGGGAGATACAAGGAGAGATTATGGAAGAATTACTAACCACAGAAGAAATAGAAAGTATGTGGGATTGGTGGGCTAAAACCTCACTAATGACCGGACACTACCCTTCTACCCTGACTGACCGAGAAAAGAGAGTTATGGATTTGAGATACGGACGATCTCGTTGCAGCATTCATGCCGGGCCTGAAGCCCTACAATGCCCTAAATGCTATATAAGACGGTCGGATGAAGAGATCAATAAAATTCTAGATAATAAAAATTGGATGATTAGTAGGTGGAATAAGGGCAATGATAGATTGTACGCAATGACCATATATAGGAAAGATGGGACTTCAGAGAACATGCGAGTTACTCCTTACAAATTTGAGGAAATTGATAGATACATTCTTGCTCCTAGACCAAACTGGCGCGTACAGCATACACAGAAAGAAGTAGGTATAGCATTGGGACTACAGGACAAGAGAGTCGGCCAGATAGAGGCTAAGGCCGTACGAAAGATAAAATCCCATATGGTTACACTAACGAACAAATTTGCCAGAATGGTAGAAATAGCAGACAGTTTTTCACTTGAAATGGAAGAGGATTCAGATGGCAAGAGAACCTTAGTTGTAAAAGATATAAGGGCTGATGATTAGTAGGGAGATAGTTATGAGTTATTGGAGTGAGGAGAAGGATTAAATGGAAACTTTAACAAGAAATCAATTACTGGATTTGTCCCAGTGGGCAATGAAAACACAATTCATGGCAAAGCATTATTCGCCCGGGTTAAACGACCGGGAAAGACAGGTGTTGCTTTTAAGATATGGGTGGGATTATTGCAGCAACCGAGAATGTAAAAAATGCTGGGAGCTTATACCGACCTCTACCTGGAATACTTGGACTCAGTTTATGACCGGGAACGAAACCAGCTTCTTTAAAATCCCCACCGCCGAGGAAAGAAGGGCGATGCACCAAGACATGGAAGTTGAAAGTGGATTGATTGATCCGACAGGTCAATACATCCAGCCTCAGCCAGTGGTCAGGACCGTGACCACATCAATATCCGTACCCCCAGACGAAGATTTTCACTGGCGTCCGGTTACGGTTAACGATATATTACACCAGGACACCCACCGAAGAAAAAGGAAACCCAAACCACACACACAAAAGGAAATCGGCGTTGAATTGGGTGGAATAACGGGTGGCAGAGTCAGTGCTATCGAAGCCAAGGCCATCAGAAAGAACCGTTACCATCTGCACCAGTTATGGAAGAAATTTACCACGATGGTAGAAGCTACGGATGATTAGCATAGAACTACCATACCTACCACCAAAGGAGTTTTAATGGAAGTCAGACTAACACATATTGACGGTAAACTACCAAACCTTGCGTTGATGAAACTGGCGCACTGGCACAAGGAACAGGGTGACAATGTTACTCTAGCCAGAACACCATCGCCTGATATGTTTGAACCGCAATACGACAAGGTGTATGGATCAGCAGTATTTCAATGGTCATCCAAACGTGTTGTTAAGGATTTGCTGAACGCCTTCCCCGATGCGGTTGTTGGCGGTACTGGTACAAACGAAACCCACACAGTTGAAGGACTGCTGGAAGTGGACGAGTACGAGCATTACAACTATTCGATATACCCGGAGTACGAATGGAGTATTGGTTTTTCGCAACGTGGATGCCGGTTGAATTGTGGCTTTTGTGTAGTGCCCAAAAAAGAGGGTAGACCAAGAAGCGTTAATTCGATCTGGGATATCTGGAGACCTGGCACTGAACGTAATATCTGTTTACTGGACAACGACTTTTTCGGTCAAGCAAAAGATCAATGGGAAGCCAGGATTGAGGAAATAAAGGAAGGTAATTTCAAAGTAAATTTTAATCAAGGCATAAACGTCAGGTTAATCAATGATGAAAGCGCAAAGGTTTTATCAGAAGTGGAATATTATGACGCACGTTTCAAAAACAAAAGACTCTATACAGCATGGGACAACGTGGGGCAGGAAGATATATTCTTCAAGGGTTTCAACCAGTTAACCAACGCAGGTATCAACCCGAATCATATAATGGTTTATATGTTAATTGGTTATAAGCCAGGGGAAACAATGGAAGAAATCCTATACCGATATCAAAAATTAAAGGATGCTGGATGCCTTCCATATCCGATGGTTTACAACAACGAAAACAAAAGACTCAAAAGATTCCAAAGATGGGTGGTTACTCGTATTGATGCCCACGCTACATGGGAAGAGTTTGAAGCATCATATAAGAGCCAGTATGACTATTAGCATAGAACTACCATACCTACCACCAAAGGAGTTCAGTCGCAACTCAAGGGTACACTGGACCGCACTCCACAGGGTTAAGGATCAGGTCTATGATGATATCCTGATTACCCTGCTGGAGTCTGGTTTCAGAAAGGATGTCCAGCCACTGGACACGGCTGTTGTAACCTTCACATTCTATATACCAGACAAGCGAAACCGTGACGCTGACAACCTGATTACCTCAGCCAAGCCCATGCTTGATGGACTGGTGAGGGCTGGAGTGATAGCTGACGATAACCTCATGGCAATAGGAGTCCCGGTTTATAAGTGGGAGAGCAGACCACGTAAACCGGGAACTCTGATTACGGTGGAGTAGAAGAGAGGACCAACCCTTCTACCCCACCAACAAGGAGATCGTCCAACGTACCACCGCGTTGAACGCTACTCTACTTCTACCGGTACTTCTTCTTCTATATGCCCATTGTCAGATACTTCAGACTCCGCATCCAATGCTGACCGTAAGGCATTAACCTCTGACTTCAGCAGTATGATCTCCAGCTTGGCCTGTGCCAGTGGAGTCAGTGCATCAGTCAGTGGCAACTGTTGGAACAGTGCAGACAGTGCATCAGCCAGTGTTGTTTCTGGTGGTGTCATATAATCTCCATGTATCGTAGTATGACACCCACTATACCAGTTACGATAGCAGCAGTCAGTATGCCAGCCAGCTTGGTTAACCATGACAGGTTGCTACTCATAGTAGCCAGCTTTATATCCATCAGGTTCAACCTGGTGTTAATGTGAGCAAGGTCATTAGTCTTGAGCCTGTCCACGCTGATCTGTAGATCCTTGATAGCTGACAGTTGTTTGAATGCCCCGTAATCGTCAGGCATTACCATTGCAACTCTTAACAAATTTCCAGAAGTCCTTGGTCAACTGGTTGTGTTCATTCCTTGTGAACTTGCCATCCTTGCTAGTCTCCTGGACTGTGTCTATCAACTGGATAGCATTGGCAATGATCTCAGGATTACGCTGGAGTATAACCATAGCATCCTTAATCCCTTGTGGATTCTTAATTACCTGTAGTAGTAAATTTAACATACCATCTCCTTATTTCACCGTTATCGGTGTATCCACCAGATTGGATGTCCCACTCATAATTGACACTGAATCGTCCACGACATATGAGGCTGAGTTAATACCCGTGCCATCCCCAAATTTAGAGGTAGCATCTTGAATTAGCTCACCAGCTTTGATATTTGATAGTGACACTTTCCCGATAGAACAGTGGACATTCTTGAACTCAACCTCACCCACAATCGGGCCAGTTGATCCAGCTAAACTGATTACGATCCTATCCACCTTGGAGTCCTTGGCAGTGAAGGTTCCAGCCCCTCTATCGGACTGCACGGTGATATCAGAGATAGTTGAACTCTGCGTAGGCCCATACGTATGACCGTCTACTTTTCCAGCTAATGTGAGCGTGGATATTTCCGAGCCTGTAGTTAAAAATGTCGGTGCTGACACATTGGTTAGCGTTAGCTTATCCGTGTTCAAGAAGGCAGTCGTAGAAACAGCAGTAGTTGCATACGTAATGTCGATACAGTTATCCAGACCCGATTTGCCTAGAGACATATTCTCAAAGAGCAGCTTATCGAGCCTACTTGTATCACCAAGGTTAAGCTGTAAGGTCTGGCTTGCCTGTTCGGGAGTCACGATGTCTGGCTCAAGGGGGACTCCGAAAGTATACGGTAGTTTATAGGATGCTCCTGCCTCTGGAAATATCGGAGTTGTGTCAGTGGACGCAATTACCGTAGTGAGTGCAGCCGCAAATCCAATCCCTACTATTCCGGTGCTAGTAGCCAACCCACGCCACCCACTAAGGTTGAAGCGAAACTTGGGAATAGGAATCCGTAGTGCAGACAGGAACCCTATTCTTGGAATGTAAGGCACAATAATTTTCGCAAATTGTATCTCTTTATTTCGCAGTATCAGGGCTTTGTATCGCCAAAGCAATGTCGATACGCCAACGCTGATACCTGCTCCTGCTATTGCAATTATCAGCATTGAAGCCCAAACAGAAACCTCCTCTGGAGATCCTGTGGAATTAGTTATCCACGCTGCCAGGTTTCGTATCCATTCAGTTACAGAAAGCATTTAATCACCCCCTTCGTTTTTACCTTTTACATCGGCCATTAGTCTTTGAGCAAGTGTTGCTACGAATGCTGTGATTGGAGCCGAGAAGATTGAAAAAGCCACAAGCACGATGTCTAATTCTGGCCCCACTTCAGAAGGATTTGAGGTCGTTTTATACACTATGATGATGCCCAAAACAACGAAAGCCATCACCATCGGGAAAACGAAAATGATTGTTAGAAATTCTGTCCCCGACAGAGTCGTAGAGGTCTTGGCTTTTAGCCTCTCGATCTCTCGTGCCTGTTCCAGTAACCGTTCCTGTATGTCTGGCTGTTCGCTAGCCATTAGTAAATCTTAATCTCCAGTGTCCTGCCTAATCCGTCAGGTTCCCTGTACACTACAGTCCCCTGATCCTTTGGTGGTTTCCTGCGAAAGAGTTTCTTGATCCAGTTCATCACTCGCCCTCAAGTACCTTCATACCCAAAGCTATGATCCCACCTATGGTAGCAGTAGCTACCTCTGGTATAGAAGCGTACACTGCATACCCTGCTAGGCCAGCCAGTGCGCCGATTGCCAAGAATATCTGCGGTCGAAACTTACCCATACGCTTTCTCTCTACACCTAATAGCGGCATTAGTAGCCGTATCCACCATAGTCCCTACGCTCTCCTGAAGGTAGTGCTCCTGCTTTCCCTAGCTCTTTGAGAGCATCACCAAATCCGTTGTGGTCGCTCATAATTGTGTTCATCTGGTCATTCGCCACAGCTAAGTCTCTCTTTAGTTTTTCAATGCTCGGAGAATTATTGTTGACCTCTTCAATCAACTCAGCTATCTGGTTACTCAGCTTATTGATTTCTATCTGAGTTTCCGTGAGCGATTCATTTACTGTAGGTAGCTCATTCTTGAGTTCAGAGATCTGTACCTGAGACGTAGTTATATCCGCTCTCAAGGTGAACACCCATGATACTAGACCCACGGCTACTATAAGCAGTGGGACTATAGTGGAAACTAATTGCAGATGCTTGCTCACTACAGGTTTTCAACTGTAGTTGCGCCAGTTACTGAGAATGACTCATCAACTAATAATGTTCGTAGACCTTTATCAGTTTCTCCATCACCGTGAGTTACATCAGCAAAGTCGTACCGGGTGTGGTACATAAATAGATAATTTCCATTCGGGCCTAGCTTAACTCTGTCATGTACGCAAATAGTCTGATCAATATCTTTCTCTTTCGTATGGTTTAAGCTACGCAGTTTTGCCGCATTTACATCATTAGAACCATCCAGTGCGGCGGCGGCTGTTTCAATAGCCGCATCTCTGGTATCCCTGTTAGCTTTTAACCCGGCAATAATTGCATCGATATCTGAACTTGACCTAGCCATATTATCCCCCCGTTATTCCTTAGTTTTGTAACCAGCATAATAAAAATATATATCTGATGATGGGTGACCATTATAAAAAGATAACATATTCGTTTGATCTACAGGTAACGTCAATCCAGTCTGTCCGTTATATACCGCCATCGTCTTATCAGCAGTCCCAATTCTAGGTCTGTTAGTTCCATCACTGACATGGAGCCTATAATATGCTGAGGCCGAATCAGACCCCCAAGCCTTAATGACAACCTCGTCCCCACTTGCTATTGATATATCAGAGTACGCACCCTGAGCAACGCTTACAATATCCCCGACAAAATCCCCTCGTGCCATAACTAATCCTCCTTATGAATACATCATTACTTCTGTTAATACTATGATATCGTTCGCCTCAAGCCCACCCCCAGCATCTTCCCATGCTGGAGCAGTTCCTGCCCCGGTTGAAGTCAGTACCTGCCCATCAGTTCCGTAGTTAGCACCGCCAACACCAAGTTCACCCTGAGAGGTAAACCTAAATTTCTCAGCTGCTGCCTCTGAATGGCCTGTATAGAATATTAGGTCTGTAGCATTTACTGTTGCGCTAAATGTGTCTTGAGCAACAGCTTGGATACTGGCAGCTACGGTAAGAGCATCAGTTCCAGTTTCTGCTGGAGCTTGGAATTCTATCTTGCCTAGTACATCACTAGCTACAACAGTTGCTTCCCCTGTAGTTAGTTTTAGATGTCCCGGCCCTGCTGCTGTTGCTCCTCGTAGCTCTAGTAAGTTTAATGATTCATCCCATTCCATGTATGCACCAGCAGATGCGCCAAAGAATTTAACATCATGTCCTGTATCATCTACACCTACAGTAAGTGTTCCTCTTTGCACAACACCGTCAGCAGACGTATCCCACAGCCAATATCTACTGGCTGTATCCCCAAAGAACGTAACATCGTACCCAGTATCATCTACTCCTACTGTAAAGGCTGCTGCTTGGGAACCCAGTGAGGTTATCTGTGTCTGGGCAGCGTCCACGCCTATAACAGAACTAGATGCTGTAAGTCCTGTCCCTGCAAACAAGGTAGCCAGTGCAGTAGTGGTAGTCTTTTGTTCATTAGCTCCATCAGAATCTAAGGTTGAAAAGAAATCTCCATCAGCAGGAGTCACTGTACTTAGTTCAGACAAATCCAGTGTTAAGGTAACTCCTCCAGAAGAGCCACCGCCTGATAGTCCAACACCAGCAGTCACCCCTGTAATATCCCCTGATCCTGTACCGCCGCCAATATCAGATAAAACCTCCGTTCCTGTTCTGTAGTCCACATTACCTGAGCTATCCAGCACCAGGAACTTGTCTGTATCTGTACCAGCAGCAGCTACTGTCCCAAGAGTCAGCGTCTTGGCTATGCTTACTGCTTCAGAACTGTCAGTGGTAACGAATGTCATATAAGCAGTGTCTGCTTCTTCTATGACAAGGGAAGTGCCTGAGTTATCCAGTATCTTTATTGAACTGGCTGCACTGAATCTTAATGCCCCATCTGTTCCAGCAGATAATGTTAAGTCACCAGCTATGTCTGCGTTCCCTGATATGTCTAGTGTAGCTGCATCCAGTTCTCCTGTAATCGTCAGGTTTCTTTGCCCTGATGTATCTATGTTTGCATCAGTAGTAACTACCTTAGAAGCAATAGCTGTACCAGCAGTTAAACCATCCAATAGTTCTAATTCAGCCTCTGCAAGAACAGCACTGCCAGCAGTAAATCCTGTCCCTGTTACTATTCCAGTTGAAGTAATTGCTCCAGAGCCTATTGTTCCAGCAATGGTTAATGCACCATTAGCTACTGTAATTAAGTCTGTATCATCTGTATGCCCTATGGTCGTACCGTTAATCAAGACGTTATCAATATCTAAAGACCCGGCAGTTACCAAGCCAGTTGTAGTAATGGCAAGCGCACCATTATCTACTCCACCAAGAACAACAGTACCGCTAAGATTAGGGAATGTGATTGTTCGGTCTGCGGTGGGATCAGTGTAAGCTAAAGTAGTTTCATATCCATCTGCTGTAGCTCCTTCAAATACCAAAGCACTCGCACCGGCAAGTGTTCCATTCACTGTAATAACATCTGATGCTGCATCACCAAGGGTTACATTGCCATTGAGTGTCGTAGCTCCAGTTACTGTAAGGGCTTCCGCTACTTCCAGATCGCCACCGTGAATAGTAACCTTGCCGTTTGCCCCGTCTAGTTTCAGCAGTCCCTTGGAGTTGCCACCATCCGATACGACAAACATGATATCGCCGTCATCAGTGATATTGGATATTATCAGGGAGTTAGCCGCTACACCCGGATGATCTGAGGTTCCTTCTATGATGCCAGTCAGTTCAGTATCAGCACTCAGTGCCGTACTGCGGTTAAGGCTGACAATATCTGCATTGGTTCCCCACCTGAGTAAGTCCTCATCACCAAAGGTAAGGCTTGCTCCAGTATAGGTAGCAGTCCCAGTAAAGCTGGTTGCTTCTATTGTCGCGTTACCATCCGTACCGTCATGCGTATGCGTGGACAGTACATCTGTCCTGATGTTATTAATATGATCTGCAACTGCGAGATCGCCCTGTGATACAACTGAACTTGTAGGCATATATCATTACCCCCAGTGAAATTGACCCCACCATATTTGGCCCCACGGTAGAGCTGTCTGTGCGTTGGACTGTAATATTACAACTTGTAATCCTCTTACATAAGAGTCAGTACCTTCTCTGGTACTACCTTTTACCTGGACTTCTGACATTTCTATTATATGCCCTGTCCATGTGACTCCATCAAGATCAGTAAACCTAATAGGTGAACCTTCTTTTGATAATATATTCATATTCTGCATTAATTTGGCAGAAGGCATAGCCATTGAAACCATAGATCCATGCCGATTCCCTTCTTCAATAGCAATTACAAATGTCCACTTGCGTAATCGTGGTGGCCTCCAGGCTGACTCCAGTGTATAGGTCTTTAATACCGGACTTGCCGTAGCATCATCCGTAGACATAGTAAATTTGAATCGTAACCTGCGACCAACTATTCCAGCGTCAAATGCCATTGACTGAATCGGACTGCTGGTAAAGGTATAGGCCGTACTGTGGACATTGGTAAATGTCGTATCATTATCCAACTGGTACGATACATCTATCTTCTTGCTTGCAGTAAGGTTCTCAGATACTGCAAACAGACGGTCCATAGACTTGCGTATATTAGGACGGGTCCAGTCCATGTATGGAGTAATAATATATCCAGTAAGGGCAAGGTCTACATTCGTTCCGAGTCTTGGTTCATCTGTTCTATTAGGAACCTGTATACAATAAGAGTATGCTTCATCATTGATATCCCCAGATATATATATGAATCTATTGGTTGCTCCGCTTGGCTTATGTACAAATATATCCAGACCATCAGACATAACCAGTGAGCATATGGTATGAACTATTGGGCCTTCTTCCCTTATCTCAAGGGCAAATAACCAGCATTTCTTTGTCAGGCTGTCTGCATTCAGATCCTCTACCAGCATATACAGCCAGTGACCATCGGTTCCAAATGCCCTGACCCTGTTACCAAATTCACTAAAGCCGGGAGAGCGGATAACATGATCCATCTCTACCCACGTATGTCCATCATTGCTGGAGAACTTGTATCCAGCCAATCCAGTTTCACCAAGAATCGTATAGAAATACCCATTGAACATAATGCCACGGCTGAAGTTCTCAGGGGATGGCATATGGTTTCCACCAGGGTATGCGTTCTGGAACTGGTTATTGGTAGGAGCCATATATCTATATAGCCCATCTTCCTTACCAACACCTACTGCTCCATCCAGTGTATACAACTGGTTAATTGCAAAGTCATCACTACCTACAGTAACCGCACTACCCCATGTAGTAACATCTGTAGGATCAGTACCAACGTATACAGCCTTGTCATCAATGGTCTTGTACATTCCGTATACACCAGAAGCATTCAATCCCTGGGTGAATATAACTGCCCTTGGCTGGTAGGTACTTCCACCAGATGCAGTATTCCATGTGGCAGGATCACCAGCATCACTGTATTGATACGCGGTACTGGCTCCAAATGCTACGAATACACGGTTGGCAAATGTCTCAACTCCTGTAATCTCAGCACCGAATGCTTTCTGTAAGCACCAGTAATTTCCAGTAGTATCTTCTTTCCAGATACTTCTGTCTGTCACACAGAGTAGATTGGTTCCTAACTGTTTCATCTGGGCATTATTCGTATTTGGTGAACTATCTCCTGATGAACCTGCTACCATCTGTACTGAATCAAAGTACACAGTTCTATCTGAGCCACCATCTGCTACCATTTGTAACCGGATCACTACTCCAGTGCTATCACTCTGCAGTGTTACTGATGCACTTAATGTCTGGTAGCTGGTAGTCAGGGCTGTTGTACTGCCACTGGTAGTAGGAGTGGATGAACCACCGCTTTCCACTATCTGAATCCGCATCGTTCCAGTAGCATCACTGGCATTCTTTACCCGTGCAGTGACGTTAATCAGTACACTCTGTAGCCGTGCTGCTGGCTGCTCAGTCTGTACTAGGGACAACTCACAGTAGTCATTGGTACTCCAATCTGCTCCCTGGAAATGATACTCACCTGTATGGGGAGATGTAGTAACAGCAGTCAGGGTTACACCACTGGTACTCCAGTTGGTCGTAGCTTTTAGCTGACACGCGCCGTTACGTGTACCATAGGTTCTCTCACGTACAGCAGAACCAAGGGATATCTCATTAGGAGTTTGTGTGTGTATTCCATCAGAAAGGGCATAACGTATGGGAAGTAGTTCATCGTGATAAGTCTGTAATGCCCCACCACTAAAGTCTCTTTGACTAGCCGTTAACATCTGGTCATTTCTATATGCACTATAGTTAACATCGGACTCTATTACTTTAGGAGCTGGAGGTTCTGCCAACCCCCATCCATAAAGCAAATATCCATTTTCATCCTGTAAAAGACGAACTGCTGTCTCAAATGTGTCATCAACATATTTTTTAAGAGTAAGATGACGATATCCTACTGATGATGGCATTTAGAGACCTCCATCTGGTATCTTCAATGCCCTCGGTGATACAGGTGTTCCATGAGACTCTATCAATTCGGCTTTCTGGTTGCGTAACTGGGTTAACCTTCTACGCATATACTGCTCATCCATATCTGGAGAGCTTTGCAGCATACGTTCATATAACTCTACAGCCGCAAATGAATACAGTAACTGGGTCTGAGGAGATGTAATCTCCATCGTGTCTGTCTCAGCCGATACTGATGATAATTCAGCTTTACCTGATATCCGTAATACATGATTGTCAGGCAGTAGATACGGGAAATCTATGTAACTTCTTCTACTGGTATCTTCAAATAATGGAACATATGTCCAGTTACGCAGGACTTGACCACCAATCTCTGCTTCCTGGATAGGACCAACTGTAACTATAGCTTCATCAACATAGAACTCTGTGTTATCTGTAGCCGATGAAACTACTGATAGTCCGAGAGTCAGACTGCTCAGTGTAACTGTAGCATCTTCATAATGAGTAAGACGTTCCCATCCTGTTCCCCTATGAAGTCCACCTTCTGTTGCTGCACCCAGATTGATTGTCCCATTAATGGTGATCTGGGTTGAGATAATACTGGCAGTCAGGGAATACACCCATATAGATATACCAATCCGTTGACCAGAATAGGTACTCGGACTTGATATTGTCTGTAGTAGGGTTCCTGTACTGCTTCCCTGAGATGTACACCTGGCAGAATACGTGTCCCGAAATACTGCATAGTTCTTGGGAGTAGTAGTCTCCTGTTCCTGTGTTACATCAAGGTTGGTTCCAGACCAATTGGTTAATGTAGTGGAGTTAGTCCACGTCTCAAAAGCTCCATCAGTCAGTATGTTATTGGCGTAATCAGACTGCAATCCATTATCAAGATAAATAGCAGTAGGTTTTTCAAAGATATTACTTGGTATCTCATATCTTGTAATACCCTGGGACGTAGGTACAGTCCGTTGTATGGGAGCATACAATACATCACGAGCCATCAACCGAGCTTCATTGATGAGATTATTAATCAAGCTAGGTGAATGTCTATGAACTTCAAAATCCATAGAGCCAGATTCAGCAGACAGATCAGTTCCTGTTACTGTAATCTGTCCTGTGGACGCATCATATAATCTTACACGGCGTACTACGTTAGCATTGTTACTGCCTAATATCTGCACCCAGTAATTCTGGATACTATCATCACCAGATCCTGCGCCCATGTAATCATCCATACCATAGTCGCGTAGCTCTGTTGATATAACGGCAGTTCCTGATCCAATATTAGTAGTGGTAGTCCATGCACTACCATCTTTACCTACTAACTCTGAATAACCTAGATACGCCGCAAATCCTCTTCTTAGATTTTGCCACGTTGTACTAGGCATTACACATATCCAGCCGATACAGTTATATTTGATCCAGGAATATCACAATAGATACCTGTCTTACAATACAGGCCACCCTGATCTGGCATTCCCAGATATATGTGAGTCATGGAATTAGCTGGAACCACAAAGCCCATTACATCAGTACCACTATCATCGGTGCTATTATTAATCTGAACAGCACCACCTGTAGCTACCGCACTGATAGTAAGCCATACCAATGTTCCACCAGTTGCCTTGATTTGACCATCTGAGGTCAGAATCGTTGTACTTACTTGACCCATTATTTATATCCCCCTAGTTAAATTGCCTTGGCCTTCTACGTCTTTTGAACGTCCAGCCGGGGCCATTAGGGTTTGGAACAGCACCGACTTCTTCAGGTCTTGGCATTATATCCTTGAGAGCATCCTGGTTCCCCTTATACATGACAGGAGTACCATCCTCATCAGGGATCATTACATTCCATATCTTGGAATCATGCTCGTCAGGAACTACTACCATTTCTGGTACTGGCCCTTTCCAGCGATGCCACCTGGCTATCTTTCTTTTTATTTCCTGCCACTCACTAGAATAGTCTATAGCGTATAGCTGATTCCTACCTGCAGTGTAGGCATTCTTGATGTCCTGAGTCGTATGTCTATGACCGTGACCACCATGACGAACATCATTGCATCTATACAAGGAATCAGCTAGTTCTCCTGCTGCGTCCTCGATCTCTTCCCCCGTCCATCTGAACGGATTTCTGGGATCAAGTCCATCATCCAGCAGAACCATATGTTCATGCGTTGAATGTTCGGGGTAAAAGCTGATCCATACTGGATGACCCATTAACTCTTACCCCTATATAGTTCTTTCTTTTTCTTTGCAGCAGACGCTGCCGTAGCATGGCGAGTCATCTTGCCACCCTTGGCCTTAACACCATAGCCACCCTTTGTCTTTCTTATCTTTGCTGGCATATCGCCTCCAATGGGAGTGGAGGGGAACTACGGTAGCTCCCCTCTGAGCTACCCATATTACGGTCTGATTCTAAGGTCAACAACACCGTAATCAGTCGTGACAGGAGCAATCAGTGATGCTACACCGATACTCTCTTCATTCTCATGCGTTCCATCTCTATCGAGAGGTTCGCCTGAACCTGCTGTACCGTCTGATACACGGACATGATTACCTATAACAAAAGCAACATCGCAAAGAACGGCTGCTGGACCCCAGGTTTGAAGCCATCCATACGCACCGTCTGCAATATCCGTTGCAGTTACCCCAACAGCATGACCTGTTGCAGTAGTGGGATAGACAATGAAGCCATGGTACTGATTCTTTACAAGACCTATGATAGTTGCCGCAGCAAATGCGACCTTTATAGGATCGCTATCATAGAGATTAATCGTACCTGATCCGCTACTATCGATGGCATCATGTTGGCGAATCTTGTAAGCATGACCTTCGCCAGTTCCATCATTGACATAGACAGAGCCGTCCTTGTACTGATCTTCAGTAACAGCGGTTCCCCCTACTGTTACAGTAAGGGACTTATCTCCTGCTGAAGCAGTGTTTACAGCCAAGTCCATATCATGGTTGGCTATACCAACAGCACTCTGGCAAATCTTGCCAGCAGTTATTGCGCCATTAGCTTGCCCGTAGTAAAACACCTTGTCATAGATTTTCATACCTGTACCTAGAGTATGCAACTGGGTTGTTCCAGTGGCTTTTTCGTCACCGGGATTACCCCCAATTTGTCCATATATAAAAGCCATTTGTTAGCCTCCAGAAAGCTAGTTAATTTTCATTTGTTCCGTAGTAGGATGTTGCGCCTTACCACCTTTGCCGAGTTCAGTGCGTTGATGTCTCCACGCACTCTTATAACTGGAAAAACCACGGTTGTGAATAAAGCAGAAGTAAGGATATTCCAGTGCCAGTTTCTGTACTTCTTCAGGAGGCTCTGATTCCAGATTCTCCTTATATTGGGTACAGTGAGCAATGTAACCCTTCCAACTTTTGAAGGTACGACTCTTATTGCCATGCCTTCTGCAAGTATAGGTTTGTACTTCTATCTCTTCTTCAGGTTCCTGGTCGATTAGCTCCAGAGCCTCAGCAGTGAAGGCAGACTGCAACGTCTCAACGCTCACTCCTGCTTCGGGTGGACGGAGACGGAATCCTTTGTTCAGGTAGTGTGCAATAGTCGATGCGTTATTAGCAGGTAACCCATGTTTCTCAGAAGATGGAAACCATCCATGAGACACATCTTCAAGCCCCCAGTATGTTGCTCCGTAATTAGTCTTTTCAACCTTTTCACGAACAATAAGCTCGTTCCAGTATACCGCTTTACCCGGTGCAACCCAATGAGGTTCCAGCCCTACAGGTAACTCTATCTTGTAGGGTTCCTTGGCTAGTTCCCTTACTATGTTGGGCCATTCCGACTCACGGAATCGGTCAATATGATTATACGCATCAGGATTGACTTCATCATCGACAAAGTTATCCCAAGGCAACCTGGAGGTTTTATCTTGAAGTTCGACCATTTCTACTCCTGCGCCGTTTACGGCTTTGCTGCGGTGCATCAACCTTATCGGGACGCATACCAACAGCTCCTTCAATCTGGATATCATCAGACCCTTCATACACAGACTCATGTCTAAGTATTTCAGGCTGCTGAGGCTCCAGAGCAAACCGCTTTATTAACAAGGCATCTACCTGAGTATGATTACCTGGAAAGTTCTGTATAGTTTCCAAGTGTTTTCTTGCCTGTCCCTTTCGGGCAGAGAACATCTCACTGCATCCACTGCACATAATCCGTCCATCGTTCTGAGGAACAAGATATGCACCAGCATGATCCTTGTAAGATTCAATACCCTGAG
>Ga0255048_10000367_pt1 | contig 35762 bp, 52 predicted proteins | sample JV7_2_2_MG_FD_183619 | JGI IMG/M metagenome (GOLD analysis project Ga0255048, IMG submission 183619) | Seawater microbial communities from Jervis Inlet, British Columbia, Canada - JV7_2_2 | ecosystem: Environmental > Aquatic > Marine > Inlet | place: Canada: British Columbia | collected 2016-10-06
ACATCTGGTGCTGAACCTCTAGTCCTTCCAGTGATAGGAACTCTCTGAGCGTTATCACCTATCTTATTCAATGCTTCCGCAATCTCACGCTCAAATCTTTTCCATGTTGTCATCTATGACTCCGAAGGTATGGCAAGAACGTTCTTAGATACTACATCATCAAAAACATTTTTACCACTATAGTCTGGAGAATACAGAGGGGGAGTGTGCATTGTAGCCTTGTACTTTAATTCTTCTAGAAGAACTTGTATAAGTTCCATATTCTCTTCTCTGTCTACTTCAATATACATTACAGGTCTACATAAAACAATAGTATTCATACCTCCCTGTAGAACCTCGGGTTCCATTCCTTCCACATCAATTTTAATGAAGTCGCATTTGCCTAGATTCATATCGTCGATAGTACATATAGCAACTTCATCTCCCTTCTCATGCTCTGTAATGGAGAGTCCTCCAAAATTATTTTCTACGATAGGGTTTAATGGTGGAATTTTAACCAGTCTACGAAAGGATCCTACACCTAGTTGCCTACAGTCTACGTTTTGAATTGAGTTTAACGCCATATTAGCGCATAGTGTTTGGAATATAAGTCTCTGTGGTTCAAAGGCTCCCACCCATCCATTCTCACCTACCCTATTAGCAAACCATAGAGTGTGAGTGCCTATGTTTGCTCCGATATCTAATACTGTGTCTCCTTTATGAACATAGTCATTAAATAATTTAAGTTCCTCAAGTTGGTATCTACCATATGTTTGTATAGATCTCCCTATGTATATGTCGTTCTTGTTGTACAGAATGCTTCCATCTTCTGTCTCTTTTAAGAAATTGTATTTCATATTAGTATCCTACCACTGCAGGAATTTCTCTTGCGGCATCTGTTGGCTCATGGTATGAGCCTATTAACCAGTTGTATGATAACTCTCCAACTCCTATCTTACCGTCTTGTCTAAACCTAACCTTCTGTACGTGAAGCTGAACTATAATACTATCATTATCGGAAAGATCTCTCCATACTGTAATACAGTTGTCTGATTTATCTCTCCACCTAGCAGATCCTGATATATCATACGGTGTTGGTACTGGTATCTTACCTTGCTTATCCCTATACATCTTTGCAGGGTGAGCCACTACCCATATGTGTATGCCATATCTTCTAGCAAACTGTCTTATCCTCTTAAGTGATGAGGATATATACTCAGTCTCAGTTTGTTTGTCTTCCCTGTCATGTTCTATCTCATTCCAAGGGTCTATAACTAATCCTCGTATGCCCTTTGTAAGCACGAGTCTTTTTGCAGCCTCTAAAATAATCTCTAGAGTCCATTGCTTGTCGTCATTAGGAAGTATCCAAGTACAATGACTAGCCAACCAAGACTTACCTTCTTTGAGTTCTTCTTTGGTCATACGAATATTTGGTCCATCCATGAACGGAGCACCTACATATTTCTCTAATATCCTAGCCATATGATCTTCTAATGGCTGATTTTCTGGAGAGAATATTGCAAAACTCCACCCTTCTTTCCGTGCAATGTTAACCATCATCGCATCTATCCAGTTTGATTTACCAGAACCTGGTATACCAGTAACAATACTAAGAATTCCAGGTCTTACCATGTACAATGGGTCAAGACCATTCCATCCAGTAGAAACTCCCTTGTCTACTCCACTGTTATATAATCTATCAATTGATTCTGACAAATCATGAGAGTCATAAGTTCCCTCTATGGGATATGGTCTAGCCTCATTGACACATTCAATTAAAGATTCAGTTCCATACTTTCTAAGAACATCATTAGAATCTTTGCAATCTTCTGGCAATGATGCTCTGTGGCAACGATCTCTACCCAACCTACGGCTTAGTTCTTCTTCTAACCTTAGCCCGGCCGGGTCCTGGTCTACCATAATAACAAACTTCTTAACGTCAGATAATTTCTCTTCTTCCAAGAAACTGAACTTGGAACTATAGTTGGTTGACTTATGTGAAGGCGCACCATCCGGCACACTTATGCAAGACTTTATACCTGCCTCGTAAAGAGACAACTTGTCAACCTCACCTTCCACAATAACTACTTGGTCATTATCTATGTGATCCAACCCATAGAATATTCTTTCAGCCCCAGCTTCAAGTCTAAAGTTCTTATCCTTGTCCCTATATTTTACATTGATAAGTTCTTCACCCTTGTAGTAGGGAAATCCTATGGATGTAACGTGCTCCTCTACTTGTGGCATGTATACTGACCTGTAAGATATTTTATTATCTTCAAGTGTTTGTCTGCTAATACCACGCGCCTTAAACCAATCAACTACGGATGAATCAAGCGTAACTTCAAAATCTTTTGGACGAACAACTATCTTTGGCTTATTCCAGTGAGATACTTTATCCTTCCAATCGTTACCGCTTAGTAAACTTCCTGTCCAACCGCAGTGATGACAGTTCCACACGCCATCCGGTATATTAACTGACAAGCAGGTCGCCTTCTTCTTGCGCCTACTTTTGGAACACTCGGGACACTGTGTGTATACTTGGTCGCCACGAGCAGAGGAGATATCTATTCCAAAGTCTTTGAAATCTTTTTTCATAATTTTATTATACCATACTTGTCAACCCCATATATTATATATATAATAAACAAAGAGTATTATAATTACTATAGTAATATATATTATATTATTTATAGAGTATTATAATTACTATATAATATAAACGCGCATACGCGCACGTAAGGGATACCCATAGGGTACCCTAGGAGTCAGTTGAGAAATGCTCACCACGAGCCTTAGGGAGCGGTATATCGCCATTAGATTCGTAGAAGTCCTCTTTTACATCCAACCTAACCAAAGCCTCAATTGTCTGAAGCTTAGTTATAGGAAATATTGGATCTTCAGCAAAATCATCTAATAATCCCCTAATTTCTTCTAAACAATCTGATGCTGTCCACATATCACCATGCTCATCTACAAATGTATCATCTGTATCAGAGAACTCCAGGTGATCTTTAGTATATGTAGTGGTATTTAATATATCATGTGCCATATAAATCTCCGTTTTTAGGTTTCAGGTTTGAGCATCTTCTTTAAACTTGAGGTCGATCTCCATTAATTATTCCACTTTTTATAGAGGTAGGAAGATCCTTACATATATCCCAAGCTATCTGATTACACCTCTTTACTTCTTCTTCATTTACAAATCTACCTACAGAAATACGCCTTATAAGACCATCATTTGGACCATAATGACCATATCTATCACTTCTTACTAACTCAATTACACAGTGGGTAAGACCTGTATCCATTGTTCTAAAGGTTGCTCTCTTTGTGTCCGCTATTACCTCCAAAACACCATCTAATCTAGCCTTAGTCATCTCCCTAATATGCTTTGGCTCAAGCAAATCAATCAATGGCTGTACATCAATAATAACCTTCTTTCCTCTCTTCCTAAGAGTTGCCCCCTTTACCCTACCATTAGGTAAAAAGGTTAATTTCTTTGAGGTTATTTCCCACATTACAGTAGGCTTAGGATCAATTTTTCGCATAGCATAATGACTAGTATCTCTAACACTTTCTTTTGGATTCCACATTACAAATGTCTTAGGATATTTTCTACCACCTGTAAGAAACATATGAACATTGACAGGAAGAATATGATGAAGATGCTCAATAGTTGCTTCATCTACATATCTTACATGTCCTCTTTTAGAAGGGGGAGTCTCCAGATTGAGAATTATAGTTCCATCATGGTACATCTTGACTACCTTATAGTCATCAAGAGTTTGATATTCACCAGGAATAATCTTTCCCTTATCATCTTCACACCAATCTTCAGTCCAAAAATAATGATCATCTGCCTTTCTTAATGAATACCTTGAAGCGACATCTCTGGCTACAAGATTCTCCTTATTCCAGTATTTTTCAATACTACTGTATCCATCACCATAAGCAGAGTAATGGCTATCATGATATGGCATTTAATTTACCTCTATTATTTCACCAAAGTTACATTGATCCCTGTAGTATCGTGGATCTGAGCCATACGCAACCCATATCACAGGATAATTGGGGGGCTTATCAGGAAAAGTTCCAAACATATCAGTAAGATATATAAATAATGATGGATATATATTATTTTCCTCCACCCAATCAAAGGCAGGCTCAAATTGTGTACCACCACCACCATTTACACCTAACTCACCTAGTGGGGTATCTTCCCTAGTTAATAGTTGTACGCCCCTTACTTCTGTATCAACATCAAGAACATACATTTCTTCTATCAACCCTTCCTCTAACATAGAGGATATCTCACCACCAAACTGCTGTAATAATTCTGGATAACTAGAGATTGATCCACTAGTATCCTTAACTACAACTGCCTTACTTATACCATCTTCTGGCTGTTCAGATGGAAGATAAATACCATCAGCTATTAGTCTTTTAGAAGGTCGAGTCCACAAATAATCACTCTTCACTTCATCGCGAGCATACTCCCTAAGCTTATCATGCCATGGCACTTTAGGATCAAGAAACTCCTTGATATAATCCTCAAATGCGCCAGGAAGTTTACCTCTATGCTTAGCGGATTCTGCAGCGGCTACTAGCTTCTGGTTCCAATCTGACTCCACTTCAGCCCTTTCAGCTTCACTATCTGATGCGTCAAGAAACACCCCAGTACCACCAATATCTCCGTTCATTGCTTCTGCCAGTGATATTATTTCTGCGTTATCTATTATATCATCATAGACTTTTTCCGCAGTCCAACCTGAGTATTTCTCATCATACAGAACATCTTTAGGTGGTCGCAATCCAGATTCAATTAGAATAGGATTTATGACATAATCTCCTGCCATATTCCATATTTTAAGATTACGATGCCCCCTTCTAGTGCAGTGAAAGAAAGCAGGGTGTAGTACCTCATGCAACAAAACGAATTTTATATCATCCAGTGATAAACTGTCTGCAAATTCTGGATTGTAATATATAAACTTACCGTCTGTTGCAAATGTTGGTATGTCACCCCGCTCTTTCAAGGGCATACGGCAAAGTAAAGTACCGAAGAATGGCTGATCCATAAGACATTGCGCCTTACAAACTTCCAGTTTCTTCTCAAGTAACATTTATTTTCCCAAGTTTACGCAGAATTTCATCTGCTTTTGTTTGAACCCTATTCTTAACGCTCTCACTGTTTCTTAAAACATTACTGTCAACAGTTAGCTCATTATGTATATCTTGAGCTATATCGTCTAGCATAGGATCGCCAGTGAAGTTTAATGCAGGAATTGTTTCCGCAAGCCTGCTAACTCCTTGAACCATAGTGTCAAATATTTTACTATCCTTTGAAACTATGTCTCTCATATGGGTGACATGTTTTTTGATACGCATACATAATTCCTTATGTGTATCTAACAACTCCTTCTCCATGTCAGCCCGCACAAATTTACGTATAACTTCTTCTTGTACTTCTCCCACATGAACTCTAATATCAAGATCATCAGCATCACTAACAGGAATAAAGCGCATACCTAGAGAAAACCTTGCCAAGAATGAGTCTCTATCAAGGTAATCATCATCTCTAAAAGCTGACTGACTACCGTCCGCTGACATAAGACGCTTCTTAGCTTCCTCTTGCACTTCATTAGGATACTTTTCTGATAACCATTGAATCTTGGCATCCCATCTACTCTTCTCATCCCTAAAGAATTTAGAAAAGTCCATGATATGTTTGCTTGGTAGCAAATCCAGATCAGTTAACCATGGAACAGTCCACTCACGTATATGATCCTCAATACCAGATCGAACTGTTCTGAATGGTCTAAGATAATCATTATGAACAATTATTTTATTATAATTGCCCATCTTCTTACCGTTCTGACCTGAGCCATGAATTCCGTGAGCAACTCGATTAGTAATCTCTTTATCCCTTTTAGTTCCACTGGGCATACTACAAGACCACTGAACGAGGACAGCTTGCTCTTTCAATGACATATTAGATCCCTAATAATGTTTCAGTGTTGTTTAATCCCCACTGTGTAAACGCCTCCGTTTCCTCTACCTCAGGGTGTACCTTTCTAGCTTCAAGGATACACAGAGTCGTGTACTCGGCAGGGAGCCTTTCCATATAAGTCAAGACGTTGCCAAAGTTCTCCAACTTTGAAAGACCTGCCAGTGCTACGGCTATAGCGTACATCGCAGATGGATTCTCTGGAACTCTAGTTTCTTTTGGTTTATTGATACAATCATCAGGATCAGGCATACTTACTGCAACTTCCTCATGTGCTATGAACTCAGTTGCAGCACCTTCACCTACCAAAGACGCATAAAGTTTCATCTTTAGATTTTTAGGTGGTTTAGATGAGCGTATTTTACTTAACCTTTCCCAGGATCTGGGAGTAGGAAATTCCCACTCATTGCTACCCCTATCCGGCTGACTATGAGCCAGATTTGGTCGTAACTTTATAAAAGACGTTATATAAGGATCAACGCCTACAGATATAAAGTGTGTAATTAAAGCATTGGTGTCCATAACGGCTTCAAAATGACAGAATCTATCTTGTTGTGCTACAGATAGACCATCACCTATGCCACCATGCTCGCGCTTGTTACCAAGAGCAAGGATACTCCACCCCTCAGGCACTACATAATCTCCAAGTCTGCGCTCCAGTATTAACTGTTGGAATGCAGTCTTGACGGATCTTGCGCCATCAAGGTATTCATCCAGTATCCACAAGCCTACCTCCCCATGCCTCTTAACATCAGGAAACATAGAAGGTATTAACCACGAACATAACCCATTGTTATTAAAGGGAATTCCTCTTGAATCACTAGGATCAAGCTGAGATACCCTAACATCAAGTATGTTGCCCTGCTTGTGAGTACGTCCAAATGAGTGACCTTGCTCTGTCTTACCGATACCACTCTTACCTGTTATCATCGTAGCCATACCTAGACCAGTAGTATACTCAAGTAATTGAGGTATCTCTCCAACAGAGATTGTATTACTCATAAATTACCTACTCATTTTGCTTAAAGCTAAAGTTGAAACATAGGTTGCAATACCGTCCATTTGAGGCATACTAATTAGCGCGGAAGAGTCATTGCGACCATACCGAGTCACCATAATCTTCTGCCCATTTACATATTCCTCACTACTACGAAAATGAATCCAAGGATTTAACCTATCCCATGGATCACTATACGTAGGTTTTGACGGATACTTCTCCCTAACTTCCAAAGGTATTTCCATAAATAGACTCCTTCTTGGTTAAGATTACCAGACTACAGCTACATCATGCTCATACTCATACAGATGCTTATCTTTCAACACTGTACTGCGTATAAGCAAATCCTTATGCCTCATATCATCTAAATCTTCTAGATCTGGAAGCCCATCACTATCGCTTATGGGCTTATCTTCAAGATCCATCCTTATATATGTAGATGGATTTAACTTATTAGAATGATCTCTTATATACATTTTAACACCAAATACATAAGACATCTGATCCATAAGTTTTCTGCATAGCCTATCTCTGAACAAAAAGTTATTGATTGATGAGTCGTAGCACCAGCACGGGAATCTCTGATGATTATGCGTTGCACTGTAACAATGGTGACGATAAAAAGCCCTAGTACCTGCATGCCTAGACATTAAAGACATATTGCTATGAATAAATGAATTCAAATGACTCCAGGGTACATCACCATGCATAGAGTCTTCAGGATAAGATGCACGAACCCTTTTCGTATAAACATTAAGATCCACATCTAAAATATAACCCATTTTTAGCCTTCTAACCATGTCAAAAGCTAATATCTCTCCAACAGATGTATGAGCAGCCCTTAAACATGATTTGTCAACATCATATACCTCTCGCAAGCGAGCAACCATACCTCTATAGTCCTCCTCTAATGCGCTCATGAGTTGCCACCCTTGTTTCTTTTTCTGTGAACCCTATCCTCTTTAGAAAGCCTTTGATCTGGAACCCTATCAACCAGAATTCCCTTTTTTATCAAGACATTACCCATGGATTCCCAATACCTAGATACCTTACAAGACATAGCATTAGGCATACAATAATCGTGATTATTACAGTCATCACATGGGCATGGGGTTGACCCTTTATAGGTACGTTCACCGCGCATTTTATCCCCCTAAAGAACAGTTAAAGCCAATACAAATACAACGATCCAGAATAAAACAAACAAACTAAGACCTGCAATATACAAAAGCCAAGTCTTGGTACCCATTACTTCCTTCAACTCAAGTAGTCCCATCATCTTTCCTCCCTTTATTAAGTCGAGCACAATACTCGCGGATAAGCCTTTGGGTATCCCTTCCCCCGTTTCCAGATTCGATATACCTCCTCTCGCGCTCCTTACCATGCTCGTTTTCCCAAGCTTCATCACGAGCCTTTTGGATTTGCATCTGCTCAATCTCAAGTTTGTTGATTCGCTCCTTAACCTCTTGTCCCAGATGATTCCAAGTGGGATCTTCCTTTTGAAACCTCTTGATCATCTCTATATGTTCCTTGTCCGACATTGGCTTCGTATGCCTTGGCATTATAATCCAAGACCTATAAAGAGAGCATACAACAGGCATAACGCTGTTATTAAACATATACCTAGCGCTAAGTATTTCTGATTATCCATTGGTTTACCTTAATATGAATAGTTTACCCAAGACATGGAGAGATAGCAACGCTATCATCAGATGTCAGCCAATGATACTTGCGTGGGGGACTCCACTAGACCGATCTTTAACAGTACGTCACACCCCAACGTTGCTGTAACTCCCCATGAGGGAATCTACTGTTGCCAGTAGACCCCTTACTTATGCTGCTTCGCGCAATTCCTCATGCGCCATAGGGTTAATGTTAGGATCAGATATATCAAATCCCTCATTTTTGATAGCCTTGATAAGCAAATCAACTGCTTGCTGTTGGGCATCATCCAAAGGATTGAAAGCATCCTTCTCACCCCTATTTCCTATGGTCTTAGTGTGACGTGCAAAGAAGGCAACTACATCAAAGGGCTTTTCTTCTTTAGCAGACTTAAGTAGAAACCAAGCATTTGTAGCTTGCTGACCCTGAATGGGATCAGGCTTCATAGCATGATTCTTCTTAAACTGCCCCTTCTTGCTTCCCTTCTCACTCTCGAACAAACATCCCCCATAAAGCTCTATCCATAGTTTCAGCTTGTTACGCTGAACACCATCAGGAATTGCATCATAGAGTAACGTGAAGAATGTGAAGTCACTGGTAGCGCGAGCATGATTACAAGCCTCATTAGCTAAGTTCTGAACGTGTTGTTGCAAATACTTAGTAATGTTACTCGTCAGCTCTTTACAGCTTCGCTTAAACTCGTCAAGCGTCATGGCTTTATCTTCCATGTTTCAGCTCCCATAGTAAGGAATCTGGCTGAATTGCCAAACTCCCTCATGGAGAGTTTTTAGGGAGTGATGGTTCATCCGTTTCCAGAGATGTCAGACCTACCCATTACTGCTGATTCCACGTAACCCTCACAGTAAGACGCTACTCTCCTGCTTTGGTACCAGATGCGCCTCCCCATCACTAGGGAATGGACTAGCCATTTTCGACACAGAGCCTTACCCGTCATCGTTTCTCGACCTTCAGATTCGCCGTAACATCATCTACCAGTTTCCCTTAAGACCTAGCCAATCCTCCAACCAAACACCGAGCAAGGATCAGTACAGGTACCCGCTAGGGTACCCCAGTAGACAGTTCCCTACGATGGCTATCCTTTCATAGCTGAGCACTGTCAAGCATCCATCGCAAACTAAGCATCCTATACACCGACTAGCTTTAGCCTAGCTTGAGATAGCAGTCTCTATTCAAGACTGCTAGTTCAAACCATCGTGACTAGATACTACCTCGGCTTAGTCGCGTGTCGAAGCGTCTGACCACGTATCGAGTCTTAAACTTGATCTCTGGATGTGCTCGCATGAAATCATCTTCATACTTGCCAGCGTTCCAGTAAACCCCGTCAAACCCTGCCTTCTTGCATGGGCGTACCCGTATGGTATGCTTCTGCTTTCTAGCACGACCGTGGTAGTCACTATCGAGGTTGCGAACCTTGCCTCCTCTAGCCACGAAATCGTCATATGATTCCGAGGACATAGTGTCTCCTGTGTGAGCACATTGCGACACCTCTATTGATGTCTTAATCTCACTGAACATACTTTAGCAAAACCGCTTTATCCTGTCAAATCCTACCTTTTTGCAGGGGGTCCCTTTGTGGTGGTGGAAACAAACGAGGTTTGTATGGAACGATCCGCCCCCCCGTACCAACGATTAAAACCCCTGTAAGCACACATAGCCTGGTCGTTATTGACCGTTTTAGTCACTATTAGAAAACTCGTGGCAGCTGTAGGGGGGTAATATGCTATAATAGAGTTGTATAGTTTTTATACACCCAAGGGGTTAAAAAGGGAATTTTGGTCGGGTGGGATTAGCCCCATATAATAAGAATTTTGGGAATAAATTTTGGAAAAAAATACTTGGTCTAAAGAATTACGAGGTCCTGATGTAAGACCTTACTATAAAAGACGTATAATTATATGTATGAGATGTAATAAGTATAATAAATATGTAAGGACTTGTAAAGAATGTGGCTGTTTTATGCCAGCTAAAACTAAATTAAAGGGCTCCTTTTGCCCTATAGGTAAATGGGGGAAGGAAGATGTCTAGAAAAGGTAACCCGCATAGCGATGCTAGTAATACTCCTGGGGAGCGTCAGAGTCCTAGGGGAGGGAGTTCTGGTATATCTAAAAGAAGGAAAGCTATGTCTAATAAACAGCAGCTAGAATTTTTGAAGAAATTTGGTATAAAAGCTGGAAATATGCTTTCTTTTGGTGCTCCGTTTGGAAAGGAGCCTAGCAAAAGATGGGACAGTTGGGACGGGAGAAAGAAATGAAAAGAAAAGGTAATCCTCACAAGGATAATCCAAGCAATACACCTGGTGAACAACAGGATCCTAGAGGTTCTGAGGTTGCAGCTCGTGGCGCTTTCTATCAGAGACAGAGGAAACTGCGTCCACTTAGGAGAGCACAAATGTTGCTTAGGAAAAAACTTCTATCTTAATGAAGATAATAAATTAGTATAACAGGAGATTAACTAATGGGTAAAAAGGAAGACAAGATTACTGTAAGTATGGCTGGAAAGAATAAGCAAGTTACAGCTAATCAAAAGCGTATGGCTGCCAATGCTTGGAGAGATGCCAAGGATGCCTCATCAAGGGCTAGATTAAAAGAAAGGTATAAGAAGCAGGGATATAGTGCAGCCGATATAAAAGCCATCATAGCTGCTGCTGCTTCAGGGCCAAGAGCTCCTGTTAAAGGAATGAAGAAAGATCCCCAAGGACTGAAAAGAACGTTTAGAACAAAGTCTCCTTACTCAGGAAAAACAAGCTCAATACCAAATCCAAGAAAAAAAGGTCCCTTATCTAGTATTAAAAAGCAAAAAGGAAGAGGGTGATTATCGAGGTTATTTGTTGTATTGGTTTGTTAATATGGACTTATCTAGTATTTAAGGGATCGTGGTGATATTATGACAAAGAGATTTACCCCAAAAATAGGGTCTACTCCTACTCCAAAGGATGTACCAGTTTTAACAGATAAAGTTTCTTCAAAGGGAAAATCTTATAAACGTGCAGGTCTTTCTACATTCCATAAGGCAGAGATGGCTGTAAGGGATGCTGAAAAAAGGGAGAAACAGGAGAATAAAGATAGTAATAAAAAAAGATCCTCCTCTGGTCATAGTAGATCTGGAAGGGGTGGTGGTTATGTGGATTTAGGTCCACAGTCAGGATGGAGAAAAGGTCGCCGTAAATACGGTATAAGGATAGAACCAAAGCTCTGAAATGGCTAAAGACAAAAGTACGGCAAGACCACAAAAGATAATACCACATAATCCTTATAGAGAAGGACGCAACGGTAAGAATAAAAGATTACGCAAGATGATGCGTGATAAGAAAAGAGGAGGTATTTAAATGCCAACAGGACCAGGATCATACGGCAAGAAACGAGGCCGTCCGCCAAAGAAGAAATAGTGTATAGCACATCATTGCTAGAAGAGGAGCCAGGGTACGCGCAAAAAGAAACAATTGAATTGCTATGCTTCCCTGACCCTAAGCTTAGGAAGAAATCAAAAGATATTATTTTTGAAGAAGAGGATGAAGAGTATATAAGATCATTAGCTGAGGATATGGCTTTTGTCATGTCAGAGTTGGGTGGAATAGGACTAGCTGCTCCGCAGATAGACGTTCATAAAAAAATGATAGTTGTAGATACTCAGAAAGGAGAGAGTAATCTGAGTTGCTTTATTAACCCTAGAATTATAGATAGGGAAGGTAAAGTCACGACTAAAGAAAGGTGTTTATCAGTACCAGAGATGGAAATTTCTGTAACAAGATCTAAAAATATAAGACTACAATTCAAAGACATGCAAGGAAAGAGCCATGTTAAAGGATTTAAAGATTTAATGTCTATATGTATACAGCATGAATTAGATCATTTGGATGGAAAAATAATTATTGACTATATAGCATCATGAGCAAACCAAGAAAAAAAGACGGACTATATGTTCATAGTAGTGTATGGACATCGCAGAATAAAAAAGAAGTTATAGAAATGTTTCAGAAAGGAGCCTCCATAGTAGAGGTGTGTAGATTTCTTGGTATTAATAAATCAACTTGGTATAGATGGTTAAAGGACCCAAGAAAGAAAGACTTTCAGGAACATGCTGAAAAAGGATTAGAGGCATCAGAAGCTCACTGGGTTAAGATGGGTAGAGAGAATATAGAGAACAAAAGTTTTAATACAGCTCTATATTCATTTATGATGGTTAATAAATTCAACTATAGGTCTGCATATTCAAAACAGGAAAAAGATGTTAAAGAGGTAAAGGAACATAGGATTGAAGTTAAGAATTCTGTAGATGTTGATTCTATTTTGAATAAGATTACAGGTGAGATAAAATCTGATGTTGACAAGAATCTTCACTAATAAAAAAAAGAATGTAACTTCCGTTGTTAGACCTAATGATGATGAAGCATGGGATAGAGAATTTAAATTCTTAGAAAATAAACTTAAATGTGATAAGAATACTAAGAGATCAAAAGATGGCAAATACTTTTTTAGATAAATTTAAAAAAAAGATTCTTGGTAGTCAGACTTATAAAGGACTTAATGAATCCTTATCTTATTTAATGAAGGACAGTATTAAAAATCCTTATACATCTGGTACATTAAAAAATGAAATGTTTGATGAGCTACTTGAAGATGAGGGATATAGGTTTGGTGGGTATAGTGATCCAGGCGAAGATGCAAACCTTACAACTGGCATAGGACACTTGGATATAGACCCAACTGCAGGTTTTTGGGTTAATCCAGATGAGGCAACAGATCTTTTTGTTAGAGATATAGATGAAAAATATAGCGATGCAATATCATGGTTAACTCCAGATGTATTTAATAACTTATCTTGGGACGCTAAAAAAGCTGTAATTAATATGAATTTTAGAGGTGATTTAAGAGGTTCTGATGAAACTTCAAAATTAATAAGACAGGGTAGAATGTCTGATGCTGCTAAAGAATATCTTGATCATGATGGGTACAGGGCTGCTCAATCTGGAGGCTTAAAAGGAATAGTCGATAGGATGGAAGAAAATGCTAGAAGATTAGGAACTAAGAGAAATTTTGAATATTTAAAGAGGATGTCTATATCTAGTCCTGATGCTTCTAAAAAATCGCATGATTATTTAAAATATTGGAAACCGGAGTAACATAATGGTAGATAAACAATTTAAACAAATTCCTTCCACAAGCGGAGAAGGTATGGTTACACAGCAGCAGAAGACAAAGAATCCTGCACCAAAAGAAATAGAAAGTGGAAGAGTTGTTAATACCGAACCAGGACCACCAAGGTCGGGAGTTTAATAAAAATGGCTGCATTTAAATATTCTCCCATGAAACCTAAGAGCGCATCAAAAGTAATGCCTAGAAAAAAACAATTGGCAAGGGCTAGAACGATAAAGAAGGCTAGTAAATTAAAATAATATAATGTTAAAAAAATTGCTGTTTCTAATACTGCTTCTTCCATTATCAGGATCAGCAAAGATGTTTCCTCTTACTATACCAATACCATCAGTTTGTTGGGATAGCTTAGAGGAGGCAGTATCGTATCATATTAACTTGGGTGAGAAAGTTATAGGAAGGGGTACAATTCCAAGTGAAAAAGGATTCTCTGGAATTATACATTTGATTGATCCATTAAGTCCAAGTTGGACTATATTGCATGTACATAAAAACAAAGAGACAGGTAGTGTTACGGTATGTTCTATAGTAAGTGGAACAGTATGGGAAATTCATATTCCAGATTATAAGAATAATAAGATTGAGCTATGACAAATTCAGGACAATTTAATAGAACTATTTCTGTTGGTCATATAATAACTACTATAGGTTTAATTGTTGGTGGATTTAGTTTTATATATGACTTAAAGAATAAGGTAGCTATACAAGAATTTAAAATTAGTGCTATAGAAGAAAGATTGGAAAGAGTTGTAGGAAGAACGGATGATCAGTTTGATCAGATAATGGATCATCTCGTTAGGTTAGAAGAGAAAATAGATGTCATGAGTTTAACAAACGGAGAATAATCGGGCAGAAAGTATGAGAAAAATTATTGCATTTATGTTGTTGTTGTTTCCTTTTGTAGCTTTTAGTGCTGACTTAGGTAAGGTTGATGTCAGTGCAAAGTTGCGCCATTCAGACGGAATTAGTGTTGGTTTAAGTGATTCCGGTAATTTTAATATTGGTATAGCCGGAGATGGATATACACTTTCATTTGATCAAAGTGATAATGAAATGGAGATTGGTGCATATGGTGTTTACCTTAGCAGATCAGATTCAAAGAACATTGGTTTGGGGTATGGAGCAGGCATTGGAATATTTGATGGTGGAGTTAGGTATTCGTGGATGAGTAATGGTGAACATGTTGTTGGCGGTGGTTCATTGATAGCATATAAAGGATTGGGATTAAATACAGACATTGAATGGAATGTTAGTAATTCTGATATTAAAGGAAGCCTTGGAACGTCATTAGATATATGGGGGGCAACGGCTGGCATTACGTCTAAGTGGGATATAGATAATTTTTCTTATGACGGATTAGATCTTAGCGCAGGTTATAGTATACCTGTATCAGGCGGTCTAAATGTAATTCCATCAGTAAGTATGGGATTGGATAATAATTGGGAAAGGGGAGATATAAAAATAGCTGCCGTCCTTAGTATGGATTTTGGTCATGAGCATGATTCGATGTAATCATTTGGAATTTGTAAAAGAATCATATCTTGAGCATTTATGGTTTACTCTTAAATTAACATCTCATTTGTTAGCCCTGTCTGTAGTATCTTTAATTCATGGTATATTTCCATGGCTTTTTATTGGTTCAACATCTAGCGCTATAAAAAATATTGGGGAGAAATTAAAAAACCGATGACCTATCAACGCACTACTGGAAATGAATCTCCATCACCATTCCTTAAATTATACTTGCATAAACTAAATAAAATGTTTAGAGGAAAGAACGCAGGAAGAACAGGCAAATGAAGATTGATGCTAAATTTTTCGGAGCAATATTATTTCTTGTGGCTCAAACTTCTGGTGCCATATGGTGGGCTTCCTCGTTGTCTTCAGAGGTGAGTAGACTTGCTGGTATACAGGGTATATCTATACCTGCTCTAGAGGCTGAAGCAAACAAGTGTGGCATTGCCATACACAATAACGAATCTGCCATTAAAGAACTTCAGGAACATGATGAAGCTATATCTGGGCTGGATGTATTAGGGTTTAGAATAGACAGCCTATCCGAAGAGATATCAAAACTCAGAGAGGAAGATTCTGCTCAAAGAGAAGTGATGTCGAATATTATGACTCAGCATGAAAACATCTTTCAGATGATGCAGAGTAATAATATGATTCAGCAGAAAGGTAGTGGTTATGGTGGATGACAGAAATACAAAGATGTGTATTTATTCACTATAGAAAATTATACAGTAATGTTGCAACCAAGGATGGTGCTAAGAATCTTGCTTTATTACATACAAGAAACTATTTAAATAATTACAGGATTTATACAAGCATTGTTAATGAAACACTTGAATCTAGAAGAAGCGGAATTATGTTTGAATGATTATCACAGAACAGGCGCAAGAAAAAATAAATCAGACCCTAGATGGAAAAGGGTATTTAGGAATATATCTGGAAGGTGGCGGATGTTCAGGCTACAAAATCAAGCTATCGCCCACTGGAGAGCTTCCGTCAGATGCGGTCATCCTTACCGATACTATTTATTCTGATGCCCATTCCCTTGACATACTTGGAGATGCATCTATGGATTGGGAGGCAGACCCTTTCAGACCCTCATTTAAATTTGTACCTCCAACGGGAGCGCATTCCTGCGGATGTGGCTCATCATTTACTCTATAGTGGATATAAAATTAGTGATAACAAATGGAGAATAAACTACATGGACATAATCAAGAAGGTGTGGAAGGAAATTTCAGAAAAACCCTTATGGGCAATCGCTATCTTAATGGTTGCGTGGTGGCTCTTTGCTTAATATTTATGACGACAGCATGCGCCCCTTTGAAGAAGGCGGGGATAATCGGGACCAGCGCAGGATTGGGTGCAACTGTGGGGAGTGTGATAGGTGGGGGTGCGATTGCACCAATAGCGGGGAGCATGATAGCTGCCTCTGCAGCCTCTGTCGTAACGGGTGGGAGCAGCGAAGCTCAATCTCAGTCTCTTGAGGTTAATGCGGATACAGTTGTAAATAATGCCCCAGATAATTTTTGGACTCTTTTAGGTAGGTTAACCCAAATGGGTGGATGGGCTCTTTTATTAATAGTAATAGTACCAATGTTGTTTTCTTGGTTGCTTCCTGGTCCAATTCAGTTTAAAGGAAAGAAAGGTAAATAGTTATGGCGACACAAAGAGGAGTATACGAAGAGGAAGGTGCTGGTATAGCTCTTGGAGCTATGATGGCTCAAGCTCTAAGGAATAGGGTGAAAGAGCCCACAACATTAGATGAAAGAATATCAGCATTAAAGGAAATAGCTGCAGGACCACAAAGAGAACAAGTAGCTCAAAATCAAATGGATGCACCAAGATTAGAATATGAGCGCATGCAGAATGATCCGATTTTTCGTGAGCAGATGAGAACTAACAGAGAATTGTCTGAAAGATTAGCAATGGAAGAGGAGATGCGAAGACAACAAATGTCAGCGGGAAGAGATAGGCACCCTCCCATGCCTCAACAGCAAGTCTATCAAGATGAGTTAGGTGCTCTTAATGCTGAAGAAGGAGCACTATTAGCACAGATGCAGGCTGATAGAGTAAACCAAGCTGGTGATCAGGGTTTTACTTCTACTACAGGATATGTTCCTGGAGGACCTAGTGCATTGCCTCAGGCTTCTGCACCACCTCCAATGCCTATAGAATTAGAACAGCAATCTACTGCTGCACAACATCCTCTTCAATTAGAGAAGCCTGTTGGACCTCAAGGATTTTCATCTACTACAGGCTATACAAGCACACCAACTCCTGAAGGTGAGCAAATTGATACAGTAGCAAGAAATGCTGTGCAATGGGTAAATGATTTGTTTAGAAGCGATCAGGGGGGTGCTGAACAGGCAGGAGCAGTTCAAACTGAAGACCCTTCACCAGATCTTCCAAATGCTCAGAATTTTGTTAATCCTACATATCAGTCAAGTACACCTGAGGGTCCTTTAGAGGCTCCTCAAGCAGGAACACCTGGTGGAGCAAGCACTTCTAGTGGTATTGGAACTTATACTACTCAGCATGGATTTGGAGCAAATAATTATGCACAAGGTGGAGTAACACCAGAAGAGCAGCAAATTTTAAATCAAACTCAATCTAGTCTATCGTCAAGTAGACCAGATGAATATGAAGCCTCACAGGTTTATTGGCCTACCATCGGTGACGAGAGTGGATCCGGAAAGGAGGCTACAAATCAAGCATTAGTTAGTCAGTTGCTTGATAAGTATGGAGATCAATTAAGGATGGCAGGTTACGGTGATTTAGTTGATAAATTTTCATCAGGAGATTTTAATAAGTCAGATGTAGATTCACTGATAGGTCAGTATGAAAGAGTTCTTCCTGAACAAATTGTAAATCAGCTAAAGCAGGTATCTGCGAATTTAGATGCTGCAGTTGCTGGAGGAGAAGTAGCAAGCCCATGGATTGATCCAGATACCGGACAAGAATTTTTTCCAGGTTCTGGTATGACTGGAGATCAGTCAAGAGATAGAACAAGAGAATTAAATCAGGGGGTTTTAGGTAAGATTGCATCCGAACCAGGATTAAACTTCCAGGCCAAAACAGATACAGGCACATATGATTCAGGTGTAGCTATGTTACCTGGCGAATCATTCATAGAGTATACGCAGCGCATGCACAATAGGTTATACCCCCAGGGGTAAACGATGCCAATACAGAAGTGTAAATTGAAAAACGGTAAACAAGGCTGGAAGTGGGGTAAGAAGGGAAAATGTTATTCAAGTAAGAAGCAGGCGCAAAAACAGGCGCAAGCTATTTACGCATCTGGTTATAAGGGTGGTTAAGTGCTTCCTGAAATATTAGATGAAGTTTATGCATCTACAAAGAATTCTGATGCATCTAAACAGTTTGCTTTATGGGCGCATACAGCACCTTTTGATTCTGTGGTTAAAGCATATGCTGATTGCCATAGGGATCCTAATATTGATGATTCTTTCATTAGGACTCTCGGTCAGCTTGATAGGTTCTATCTTGGCGTTTTTCTTTGTAATCGTCATGATATGTTACATCCGTGGATTTATGAAAGATGCAGAGAGGTAGAAGATCATAGAGACGGTAGATTAGATTTGTGGGCAAGATTCCATTATAAGAGTTCAATAATAACTTTTCTTGGAACAATACAGGAAGTTTTATGTAATCCTAATATTACTATAGGACTTCTTTCGTTCTCCGCAAGACAGGCAAAACCATTCCTACGTCAGATAATGCAGGAGTTCGATTCTAATGAAAAGCTTAAGGAGCTTTACAAAGATATACTATGGGAGAAACCTAGATTACAGGCTTCCAAATGGGCTGAGAATGAAGGCATATGTGTGCGTAGATCTGCTAACCCGAAGGAACAAACTATTGAGGCCCACGGACTTGTGGATGGTCAGCCTACTGGACGACATTTTGATCTTATCATTTATGACGATGTAGTAGTTCAAGAGTCAGTTACTACTCCAGAACAAATATCAAAGACTACAACACAGTGGGAGTTATCATTAAACTTGGGATCTACACATAGCCCAAGATATCAGTATGCTGGAACTAGATATGCATATGGTGATACCTATGGAACTATTCTGCAAAGAGCAGCTGTAAAGCCAAGAATACATGCAGCAACATATAGTGGAACTATGGATGGAGAACCAGTATTCCTAGCTCAAGAGAGGTGGGAAGAAATAAAAAAGACTACATCCACTTACACCGTAGCATGTCAACAACTTTTAAATCCTATAGCTGGTTCAGATGTAGCATTTAAACAGGAGTGGTGGCATGAGTATGAAGTTAGACCATATACTATGAATGTTTACCTGATGTGTGATCCAGCGCACTCAAAGAAGAAAGAGTCTAATAGAACTGCAATAGCTGTTGTTGGTGTAGATGCAAACTATAACAAATACTTATTGGATGGTATTTGTCATAGACTTTCATTATCCGAAAGATGGTCTAGTTTAAAGAGATTAAGGACTAGATGGAAAGGGGCTCCAGGAATTAGAGAAGTAAAGGTTGGTTATGAAAGATATGGAGCTCAAGCTGATATAGAACATTTTAAGGAAATGATGAAGATAGAGGGAAGTTCATTTCCTATCTATGAATTGAATTGGGTTGGAGGTGGTGGAGCCCAATCTAAGAAAGATAGGATACAAAGGTTGGAACCAGATTTAAAAGATGGATCTTTTTTCTTTCCTTATCCAACTGATAAATCCAAATTAACATCAATGCAAATTGATTACAAAGAAAGAAAACAAGAATTCCTTACTTCAAAAAAAATTGTTTGCAAGAATGAGGATGGAAAATTATATGATCTTTCTAAATGGGTAAGGGAAAATGAGTACCTACTATTTCCTAGTGTGCATCCAGATTTTTTAGATGCTTTATCTAGAATATATGATATGGATGCTACTCCACCCATGCCTAGAAAAGGAAGAATTTTAGAACCAGAAGCAGAGGCATCATACTAATGGCGAGAACGTTTAGATATGGAGGTGGACGTAGAAGCCCCCCTCGTAGAGTTGCCTATAGGATGGTAAATGGAAAAAAGTTTTATGAGAAATCACCTAGAGATTTTCCATATGGAGCTTTTCCTTACGCTGAACCTGTTTACTGGGTAGCAGGATATTGTGAAAATGATACTAGTTCATAGGAGTTAATTTATGGCAGTTACTATTGTTACAAGAGCTGGAAAAGGCTCACCATTAACCCATAACGAGGTTGATGCTAATTTTAATAACCTTAATAGTGGTAAGGATGATACTGTAAATAATCTTCCTCTTGATACTGTTATGAGTCAGTCTGCTGATTTTATTCCATTTTATGATACGGCAGCCGCTGCTGTTAAAAAGATTACCCCTATAAACAGTGTATTCTTTAATAGAACTGTTATAATTAAAGTTCTTCCTGATGCTATTCCAACATATGTTGGCAACGGAATTTCAGCATTCACTATTCCTTCTGCATTGAACGGTCTAGTTTTGAGTGCAGTAGCTGGTGAATTAGGAGCGCATGTATATACAGCAGGGGTTACTGGAACTACAGATGTAATGATTCATAACTTAACTGATGCAGTAGATATGTTAACAACTCCAATTACCATTGATACTGGGGAAACAGATTCCTCTACAGCAGCAGCTGCTCCTGTAGTTGATACGTCAAATAATGCTGTATCTACAGCAGATGTTATAAGATTTGATATAGATGCAATATCAAGTGGAACGGCTGCTAATGGATTAGAAATAAGGATGCAATTTAAGGGAGCATAATGCTAAAGTCTTTTACACGTAGTCATCCACCATCTGTAGATATTAAACCTAGAATAGTTCCAGTACCAGAAATAATATGCTCTTTGAATGAGGAGCCAGAAAAGATAAGAGATAATATAGAATCAAATATACAATTGGGTCTTCCACAAGTTATTCCATATGAGACTCAGTGGGATAAAGTTATTGGGTTGGCTCTTGGTGGCCCAACACTAGAAGATACATTTGATGATCTATATGATAAGTATAAAAATGGAATGCCAGTCATCACTGTTAATGGCACTTATAAATATTGCATGGAAAGAGGTATACGTCCATCAGCATTTATAATGCTAGATAGCCGTGAATTTAATCATAGGTTTATTCATGAGACACACGAGGAATGTAAGTATTTTATATGCTCCCAGTGTCATCCAAATGTTTTTGAAAAACTAAAGGATAATAAAGTATTTATATGGCATTGCGCTGGGCAGGAAGATAATGAAGACCTTCTCAAGAATAAGTATGGTGATGATTACTACCCTATAATGGGCGGATCCACTGTTGCATTGAGAGCAATTCATTTGTTAAGAATGATTGGATTTCATAAATTTGAGGTTTATGGGTTCGATAGTTGTTTTATAGGAAATCATCATGCGTATGATCAAAAAGAAAATGATGAGGAGAAGGTAATAGATGTAATTGTTGCTGATAAAGAGTTTAGATGTACAGCAGCTAATTATCATCAAGCTAAAGAGTTTGTTCAGATGATCATAAAAACTGGTGAGTACTATGATTTGGCTATTCATGGTGATGGATTAATTTCATATATTATTAAAAATCCGAGTGCTCTAAAAATTGCTGCTTAACGAACAACTCGTAGAAGAGTATAAAAGATTTCATTCTGAAAATGAAAATCATTACTGGGGTGATATGCTACGGCATAACTCCAGACAAATAGAAAAATTAATAAAGGAAACAGAATCAAAAACTTTATTAGATTATGGATGTGGCAAAGGTCTACAATATTTTGTTGATAATGAACACAAAAATTGGGGAGTTATGCCAACCTTATATGATCCCGGCATCGAGAAGTTTTCCACTCTTCCAGATAATTTATTCGATGGGGTAATCTCAACAGATGTCATGGAGCATATTCCTGAATGTGATATTCAGGAAACTTTAGGGTGGATATTTAAAAGAGCCAGATTATTTGTGTTCTTGGCGATATCTACTAGACCCGCTGTAACTATACTGCCTAATGGAGAAAATGCACATTGCACCGTACAACCGATTGAATGGTGGCATGAGCAAATAATTAACGCTAATACTGATAATATATATGCACATTTAAAAGCATATGGTAATAGCAATGGGTACAGGATGTATAATTTGCCGCGCAAAATTTTTATTGAACGATTAACAATATAGGAGGTAAAAGATGGCTGCTACTGCTTGGGCGTTTTATAATTCCTTTAGGGAATATATAGGCAATGGTCAGTTTGATCTAGACGGAACAGGTGTAAATTTTTATATGGCTCTTCATACTAGCGCAGCTAGTGCGAATGCAACTAATGCTGTGTTATCCACGCAGGCGTCAATTGCAAATGAAGTAGCTGCGGCGAATGGTTATGCAACCGGAGGTCTTTCTGTTTCAGCGAGAACTTGGGCTGCTGGCGCATCTGCTGGGGTATTCCGTTTTGATTCAACAGCTGTTGTTTGGACCGCGACTGGAGGAGATATTAGTAATGTTAAATATGCTATAATATATCAGTCAGGCGGAAAGTTAGTATGTTATTCAAAACTAACCACATCACAATTTACCCTTAGTCAGGATAACACGTTGACCGTTACTCCAAGTGCTAATGGCATTTTTGAATTAACCTAAAGGAGGTGAATCATGGGCGTAGAAACAGCTACATTTATTAGCCAACTTTCGGCTACAAATCCGCTTGGAACAGATCCAATCTCAGAGGGCGATAATCAGATTCGTCTCGTCAAAGATGTTCTGCAAAAACAATTTACTACACTTGGTGCTGCTGCAGTTACTACAACTGCTGCTGAAGTTAATGTTCTAGATGGTGTTGCTGCAGGTACAGCCAGCGCAAGCAAAGCAGTAGTGTTGGACTCTAATTCTGCTGTCAATGCAGTAAAGACTGCGGCCTTACATATAGGTGCATCTGGTTCAGAAACCGCGGTGACTGCTACTGGTGCTGAATTAAATTATGTTGATATTGCAGCTGCAGGAACTGTAGAGATTTCAAAGGCAGTTATCGCCGATGGTTCTGGAACTATTAATCATGCTGATTATATTGTTCAGAAACCGAAGATGAAGGATTATTCAGAAGCAATAAATGCTATGGGTTCCAAAAGTGCTGCATTTGATATTGACTTAGAGGATGGAAATGTTCAATCTGTAACTGTAACTTCTGGAACATTTAATGTTGGAATAACAAATGCTCTTACTTCTAATTCAAATTCATTAACTATTATTGGAACAAATCTAGGAACAGGAACTATTTCTTGGAAGTCCGGGGCGCACGGTGGTGGCGGAAATGCTATTAAATGGCCAGCTGGCGCTGCCCCAACTTTAACAGCATCAGGAACCGATATTTTAACATTCACTACATTTGACGGTGGCACTCAGTGGTATGGTTTTGCTGCTGGCTTGGCAATGGCTTAACCCATGTCTTTAGGAGCAAATAAATCTGCTTTAATAGGTATGGGAGGAGCAGGTGGTGGTAATTATTACGGTGATGACTCTGACGGAACGGTGTCAACATCCGGGTCTGTTACATATACTGTAGCAAACAAGGCTGGTGCCTATGATGGGGATATGGTTATTAAAAACTATACCGATCTAACAATTAATGTAGGGCATACAGTTAAACCTGATCAACCATGCAGAGGTATGTTTATGTACTGCAGTGGTGATTTAATTGTAAGTGGTGAGCTTGTAATATCAGGTCAAGGCGCGTGTGCTGATCCAACGGTATCTGGAGGATCAGATGCTTCTGCGGTGTCAGCTACTGGAATAAGATTACCTATGTTTACTGCTAGTGGAACAGATACTCTTGCTGCAGCTGATTTTGCAGGATGTGGATCTGGCGTGGTAGGGGCAGTAGCGAATCAAGATTCAATATCTGGTGATGGAACTATTTTTACAGTTTCACGCGCAGGAGGCAGTGGTGGTACTGGTTGTTCATCTTCAGGGTGGGGATCTTGTAATACAGATTCTGGATCTGTAGGGGCAGGAACAACTGGAGGTGCTACCTTATCTTCTGGAGGCGGAGGCGGTGGTTCAGCTTGGGGCGGAGGCGCGTCTGGAACGGCTCACGGAGCCGCAGGAGCTGCCGGAACGTGCTTTAGTGGTGGAGGTGGTGGTGGTTCTGCAGCTTGCGATAACTGCTCTTGCAGTGCAACGGCTGGAAGTTTTGGTTGCGGCGGAGGCGGTTGTTCTGGTGGAGGAATTAATGGGGGAACAGGCGGAAATGGTGGCGGATTAATGTTTGTAGTTGTTAAAGGTGACGTCACTATAAACTCTGGAGGAAGTATCTCTGTTAACGGAAGCGGTGGACAATCAACCGGATCTGGAGCATTTGGTGGAGTTAGTGCAGGTGGAGGAGCAGGAGGACAACTTTTTATTCTTCACGGTGGAACATATACAAATAATGGAACTATTAATTCTGGCGGTGGATCTGGCGGATCAAAGGGTGGATCAAGTGGAGGAGCTGGAGGATTTTATCAGGTTCAGGTGAGTTCATGAATGCAAAAGAAAAACTTGATATTTGTAAACGATGTGAGAATTACAAATATGGATTCTGTAAACTTTGCGGATGTGCGATGGTTCTTAAAGTCAATTTAAAAGGACAGGGGTGTCCTATAGATAAATGGTGAAATTATGATAACTTATGCAAAACTTAAAAATGATCAAATAGTTCAATGGCCTTATGGTCAGGGTAATTTAAGATCAGATAATCCCCATATATCTTTTCCTTCTGGGGCATTGGCTATAAAAGAGATTAGGGATTTATTTAACATAGTAGAAGTAAAACATGCTGAGATGTCAGCTACTAAGGGACACAAAGCTGTACAGGTTGGCCCGGTAAAAGAAGCTGATGGTTCTTGGGCTCAAAAGTGGGAGCTTCAGCCTAAAGAAGAAGCTGAATTAATAACTAAGGATTTTACAAATCCAGAACAACCTTCTGGAGCCGAGCTATATGATGAGCATGGTGTCGAAATTTATGTTTACATAAATGGTGGCTCTGTTTGGAAAACCGATCATTGGGAAATTAATTGGGTTAGGGAAGATTTGCCGAATAAATTAAAAAGATTAAATGCTTATGGAGACTGGAGAGATCAGTTAGAATTTATTACTGAAAATGGATTGGAAGCATGGCAATCAAAAGTTACAGAAATAAAATCTAGATATCCAAAAGTATAGGAGAAATAGTATGCCTTTAGGAGCAAGCAAATCAGCCCTGTTTGCAATGGGTGGAGCAGGAGGAGGAAATTACTTTGGTGATGGATCCGATGGTGCAGTAACTACATCAGGTGATGTTACTCATACAGTACAAAATAAAGTTGGATCTTATGATGGAGACATGGTGGTATTAAATTATACTGATCTTGTAATCTCATCTGGAAATACAATGACTGTAGATCAACCATGCAGAGGTATTCTCCTTTATTGTAAAGGCAATCTTACTGTTACTGGAACCCTTCACATGAATCTGAAGGGAGGCTTTGCCGACCCAACAGCATCAGGTGGAAGCGATTCTGCGGCAGTAAATGCAAGCGGTCTTCAATTGGGAATGTTGACAGCTAGTGGATCTACATCTATGGATCCCGCAGCTACTTTTGCAGGAACTGGCAATGCAGCAGTATCCGCTGTTGGTAATCAGGATGCTCTTGATGGTAATGGAACTATTTTTAGTATGCCAAAATTAGGTGGAACTGGGGGAGCAGGTTGCAATCCCGGAGGCTCTGGAAATTCGAACAATGCTTGTACAGGAACAGCAGGAACAGCTGCAAGCTCTTCTGCTGTTACTTGTTCTACAGGTGGTGGCGGAGGTGGGGGAGCTGAAACAAAATGGCAGGGAGGAAATGGCGGAGCGCAGGGAGGAAATGGCGCTGATGCTGGAGTTTTTGGTGGAGGCTCAGGAGGTGGCGGAGCTGGAGGAACCAACAGTTATGCAGGGGCTGGTAGCGCTGTCGCTTATAGTGGGGCCGGTGGAAATGGATCAGCAACTTGGTCAGCAAATGCTGGCGGCGGTGGAGGAGGAAATCCCGGAGGTACAGGAAATTCAGGATCATGGGGTAATGCTGCCAATGGAGCCGCTGGTGTTGGAGGAATAATGTGGATTGTTGTTGGAGGTGACATTTCAATCACTGGAACAGTAAGCGCTAATGGAGGTAATGGTGGAGGCGCAACTGCTGGAGAAAGAAGGGGCGGAGGAGCAGGATCAGGAGGGGGCGCGATAATGATTCTTCATGGAGGATCATATAGTTTAGTCGGAAGTTTAACTGCAAGCGCTGGTGGTGGTGGAACTGGAGCAGGAGTTGGAGGATCTGGTGGCGCTGGATCTACCTGTATAGCTCAAGTTGAAAGCTAAATTATAGTGAATTTTATACATGAGCAGTTTGTTGAGGATGTTTCTTTAGGTGATAGGATAGCTGATTACTTTCATTCTAATCCAGAGGGAAGAGCAAAAAGGCAAGGCATCATTCAGTCGGTACATGATGATTCTAAAAAACATACAAACGATTTAATAAAGAAAAGCACTGACATGACTGTTAACAGTGACAGTCATGAAACTATCTTTGAATTTCTAAATCAGTTACAAATTGTTTTAGAAGAATATATAAAAATTTATCCTTTTTGCAATGCTTACTCTAAATTTGAATTGGAACAAGGATTTAATATTCAATATTACAAACCATATGAGGGGTACTTTTCATATCATACAGAAAGAATTGGATCTTCCCCGCTATCAAGTTCAAGGCATTTAGCATTTATGATGTATTGTAATACCATAAAGAGCAGGGGTGGAACTGAATTTATACATCAGGATTTAGTATGCAAACCAGAGCAGGGAAAGATTGTAATATTTCCTACTGATTGGACTCATACCCATAGGGGAATAACTTCACCTGAATCAAAGATGATTGCGACAGGATGGTATGGTTATGTTGATTGAGCATGAAAATTTTATAAGCTCAGAAGACATAAAAATTATAGATAATAATGTTTTAAGTTCAGAGTTTCCTTGGTACTATGCACCATCTTCAACGTCTAGTAATTTTCCTTTCATTGCACATGTGCTTATGAAGAGGGTGGAAGAATCATCAAATAGTATTGTTTCCCCGAGTTGGTATCCGTTCTTTGAAAGGATATTATATAAGTTTTGTGACAATAATAATTTAGAAGTAACTAAGATATTAAGAGCTTCATTAAATCTTACGCATAATTGTGATTCTATTTATAGAAATGGTGACCCTCATGTGGATTACACGTTTGATCACTCTCAGGTAGTTATGTACTTAAATGAATTTGATAATGGTGAAACACTTATATTTAATGAAAAATACGGAGAGAAGGATTTGGATAAAAGTATTTATTCATCATTAAATATGAGCGATAACTTTAGTATTAAGAATATCATAACCCCGTCTAAGGGAAAGGTTGTATGTTTTAATGGGTCTAATTTTCATACTTGTAGATGGTGTAGTGGTAGCCAAAGACGGGTAGTTTGTGTATTCTGTTTTATTTAACATGATTAAAGTATTTGATGATTGGTTGGATCTAACTTTTTGCGCCTCTCTTGATGAGTATATATTGATGAATACTCCTCATAGGTACGGGCAACATGCAAATAGAGATGCGGAAGCACAGAATACTTTTTATTATTCTGAATGTTCTTTTGATGATTTTCATATACAATATCTCAGAGAAAAAATAAAAGAATGTATTGGCGTTGGAGTTGAGTTTATAAAGGTTTTAACAAATATTCAGTACATGGGTATGGATAGTGCGTTCCATTCTGATGACGGGGATATGACTGCAATTTATATGGTTAGTCCCACACTAGATAATAGTGGATTTTTTGAGTATAAGAATGAAGGATATCGAACTATAAATAAGGTTGAATTCAAGCAGAATAGAATGATAATCCATGATGATGTTGAACATAGAGCAAGATCTCCTGAAACAGTTAGACCCAGAATGACTATTGCATTTCAGATGAAAATTAATTGAAGATATCAATTATAGGAAAAGGAAATGCGGGATGTTTATCGGCTCTTCATTTTTCTCACTATACTAATGAAGAGATTGAGCTAGTACATGACAGCAGAATTCCAACTGAATATGTTGGTCAAGCATCTGTATTAGAGCTACCAAATTTATTACATAATTTATTAGATGTTGATTTATATAATAACCCATTTAATGCAACTATAAAATCTGGTATATTATATGAAGGATGGGGTAAGAAGAACGATAAGATATTTCATCCATTTTCATTTGGGGCATACGGTATACATTATGATACCAGACTTTTCCAAGATTTTATTCTTGAGAAATTAGACTCAAGAATTAGTATAGAAGATAAAAGAGTAGAGTCTTACGACGATATAGATGCTGATTATATAATTGATTGCTCTGGGTTTAATAAGAAACATAGAAATGGTGAGTTAGCAGAGGGATATAGTTCTTTAATTAATCCTTTGAATTCTGTTTTGCTGGCTAATATAAATGAGGAGCGATATCATCCATGGACAAGAGCGGTAGCTACTCCAGATGGTTGGTGCTTTGTTATACCTTTACATGATACAGTTTCATTAGGGTATTTATATAATTCAAATATTACCAGCAAAGAAATTGCAGAAGATAACTTTAAAGAGTTATTTGATATAGATAATGTAAAGGATAATTTTTCATTCCAATGTTTTTTAAAGGATGACCCAATAGAAGGTAGGGTTATTGCAAATGGTAATAACTTATTTTTCCTAGAGCCTTTGGAGTCAACTGCGGTACAAACATATATTGAATGGAATAGAAGCATATATGATTTTATATTTAATTGTCCGACCGCTGATGAAGTTAGCCGTCATATAAAGTCATATACTAGAAAAACTCAAAATTTTATACTATGGCATTATCTACATGGTTCAAGATATGATAGCCCCTTTTGGTCTTATGCAAAGTCTTTGAGAATAGAAGATCCTGAATTTTATAAATTCACAAATCTTACAAAAGATAATAAAAAAGAAATGTACGCTCAATGGGAAAATAACAGTTTCAAGATATGGAAGAATGGAGCTGTAAGTAGCTTTAACTAACTATAGGATTCAAAATGCCAAGAGACTGGTTTCACGCTGGAGGAGATTGGAACTCCAATACAGAGTCATGGGAAGGAGAGGCTGATTTTCCAGCTAAAGCAGATTTAACTTTAACAGGACAATCTGTTACAAGAAGTCAGGGTACAAGTTATAGTCCTGCATCTGGATCTACTTCTATTATAACGGATTATTCGTGGGATTTAGTTTCTAGCTCATGGAATGATATTGTAGGGACTTGGGCTTCCCCAAGCATTACCCCACCAGGTGTTTCAGTAGGTACATTAATAAGTATAACAAACGGAACTATAACTCTTTCCTCTTCTGCTCCATCTTTTGGTACAGATTATATATTTAAGCCTTCTTCAGCTTCTTTAAAAAGTAATATATCTCTTAATACTTGGGAAAGTTATGGTGGTGATTGGGCATCAGCTACTGATTATTGGGAACAAGGATTTGATCCTTCAGTTGCGGTTGGTAGCTCACATATTCCCGGCGTTGCTACCATGGAGATTTCCAAATCCTACGAGTGGAACTCTTATACTGGGGCTTGGTCAACAGGAACATATTCATGGGATGATCCACCTAGTACGTTTGCCGCCCCTACGGTTACTATAGGGGAAAATATTTCTCCGGGTGTTAATACTTTAACACTTACTAGCGTAGCTCCAGATATAGATATTATGCGGTTGACTTATGTTCCATCCGCGTCAATGACGACTACGCTTCATGTTCCATATGCAATTGCTGGACACTTTGCTATAGTTGATTCAGGATCTTTGAGTCTAAATCCAGATAAGATTATTTGGAATAATTATGTAGGTGATTGGGATTCAGCTACTGATGCATGGGATTCTTTTGTTGATACCAGACCTAGCGTTGGTCAAACACATAGTTATGATCCGGCTACTGGTGAATTAGTATTAACAGGACAACAACCTGATGGCCAGCATAGAGCACCTAAATTTAAACCATCAATACAGATAATATAATGAAGAGTAATGAAACTAAATATCAATGGAAAGAATTAGCATATAAGATTGATCCAGAACTAACTGCTCCTGTTGTTACTTATGAGTTTGATAATGGGAATAGATTGTTTTATAAGGAAAAGAAAAGGAATAAGTATGGAACTAGAAAAGGGTAATACGTTTATAGCTTCGGATCATGCTATTGCCAAGAATGTTGCGGAACATCTTGAAAAGAAATATCCGGGGTGGCTATGGGCAGTTAATACTATGGATGGTGTAGTTACTGTAAAGTCAATGAAGCTCTCAGGTAATTGGGGATTTGTATTGCATGAAGACAAAATTGATAATGATTATAGAACTGTAACTATGGCTGGTGGAGAGATATTGGAAAGATATAGACAGCATAGAAGTAAGTTTAATGAAGATAAATACATGGATCTTGATATGGATTATAAAGGTCAACTTAACGGAGATAGAAGTTAATGTCATTAATTGATCCACAACCACCTTTAGAGGGCGCAGATCTTCCACCTGATTCAGGTATAGAAGATCCTGAGTCTGAAGAAGGGAAAACTGAAGATAAATGGTTAAGGATTGCAAGACAAGCATATGAAAGCTCTTCTGACTGGGTAGATGCTAATTTAAGATTCCAATGGGATAAAAGCTTATCCTTATTTAATAGCAATCATCCACCAGGTTCTAAATACAATACGGAAGCTTACGCAAAAAGATCCAAGTTTTTTAGACCAAAGACCAGAACAGCTGTGCGTAACTTGCAGTCTGCTATGTCTGTGGCATTCTTCACTAATGATGATGTAGTTAGTGTAAATGCTAGAAACTCTAATGATCCATTACAAGCTGCAGCAGCTTTAGTAGATCAGGCTATTCTTCAATATAGATTAACTAATACTATACCATGGTTTCAAACTATGACTGCAGCTATGCAGGATGCGGCTGTTCAAGGTGTTTGTATATCTCATCAATATTGGGATTTTGAACAAAAGGAAGAAAGATATATAGAAGTTGATGAAAAGGATGCTCCTGTTGTGGATATGCAGGGTAATCCTATAGTGCAAAAGCAACTTACATCACTTAATGATAAGCCTGTTATAGAATTAATCTCTCCAGAGAATATAAGAATAGATCCTGCGGCTGATTGGGCAGACCCTATACATTCTTCACCTTATGTAATACATCTAATTCCTATGTTTATACAAGATGTAATTCAAAAGATGGATGATGAAGAGTGGAAGTATCTTGATCCAAATGTACTGTTAGAGGTAGAAGATAGAGAGAATGACAACGCTACCAGACTAACTAGAGATGAGCCAAGAATGGATCCTCTTGATAATAGTTCTGGTTATGGAGAGATAACTGATTATAAAATAACTTGGATACATAAGAATGTAATAAGAAAGGACGGAATTGATTGGTGTTTCTTTACTGCAGGTACTGAACATTTACTTACTGATCCAAAGCCATTGCTTGAAATGTATCCATGGCTTAAAGAGAGTGAAAGACCCTATGTTATGGGTTATGCAAATATAGAAGCTCACAAAGTATATCCTTCTGGTACTGTTGAGCTGACTCAGGAACTTCAAGCAGCTGCAAATGATATATGGAATCAAAGATTCGATAATGTCAAGCTTGCTATGAATAAAAGATATCATATCAGAAGGGATAGGAATATTGATCTAGATGCTTTATTTAGATCTGTTCCTGGCGGTGCAGTTGAGATGGATGATCCTGATACAGATGTTAGGATTGTTGAGACTAGAGATGTAACCGGTTCTGCTTATGCTGAACAAGATAGAATAAATATGGACTTTGATGAACTTCAGGGAAACTTCTCAACATCTACGGTTCAGGGCGCTAGAAGCCTTAATGAGACAGTAGGTGGCATGAACTTGCTTGCTGGTAATAGCTCTACTCTAACTGAATATGTATTGAGGACATTTTCGGAATCATGGGTAGAAAAGGTATTGAATCAATTACTTAGACTTGAACAGTACTATGAGACAGATGAAGTAATATTATCTGTAGCTGGACAGGCAGCACAGAATAAGTTTAAGTTTGATATTGATCCATTAATGGATGACTTACTAAGGCAAGAAGTATTACTTAAGGTTAATGTTGGTATAAATGCAACAGATCCTATGCGTAAGATACAGAGTTTAATGATGGGTATAACAAGTTTAGCAGAACTTCCAGGAGTTGTACAAACATTAAATGTTCCAGAGATAGTAAAGGAAGTATTCGGTCATCTTGGATTTAAGGATGGATCTAGATTTATTAATATGGAAGCGGATCCACAGGTTGCTGAACTTCAAGAACAATTACAACAAATGCAACAATTAATAGAAACAAAGCAAATGGAATCTCAAACTAGGATGGAAGTTGAGACTCTTAAACAAAAGGGTGATGCTGCTGTTGCCAGTATAAAAGCAGGGGCAGATGTAAGGATAGCCCAAATGAGATCAGAACTTGAATATCTAGAGATTCAGTTGAAACAATCGGATACTGAGACTAGAAGAGGTGAATTAATGTTACAAAGAGATGCACTTGTAAATCAGATTGCAGAGAGTGAAATTCAGAGGCAATCTGAGATGGTTGAGGAAGGACCTGTAGGCGTGATGGCTCGTGATGATTACGCACAGATCCCATATGCGGTAGGTTAATGTCAGATTTTTATAATCCTGAAGACCTTACTGCAGAAGAATTAATAAAAAGAGTAAAGGTCTCTAATAAAACTAGAGATTTTGTAAGAACATCCACCGGATTAGCATTGTTTTCAAGGGCTACTACTGAATATAAATCAGCTATTAGAGAATTGCAAATGATGTCTATAGATGGATGGAGGGGTTCCTCGGAAGAGGAATTAACTAAATACCGCGCTATATCAAATAGCCTCGCTACCCCATTAAAGCTTTTGTATTGGCTGGATGCGATAATATCTGATGGCGATAATGCTGAGGTTCTTTCTAGATATAAGAATGCGGGGGAAATATAGAGGTAAACAATATGGTTGATAATGAAGCTACCCAAGAAACGGATGCTACTGAACAACAAATGCAAGATGGTTTCGTAGAAGAACCGCAGGAAGAATCTGTTGAAGAAGAGTATCTTTCTCCTAGAGAACAAAAGATGCGAGAGATTGTAGCATTAAGAGAGAAAGAAGAATTAGGTGAAGATGTAGAAGCTAAGTCTTACTCTGATCATGAAGAAGAAGCGGAAGCAATAGAAGAAACACCTATACCTGATGCACCTATTTGGGAGCAAGAAGGTAGATGGTATACCAAGATAAAAGTAGATGGTGAGGAAGTATCAGTACCATTTGAAGATCTGAAATCTTCTCACCAAAAAGATAAGGCGTCACAAAAACGCTTTGAAGATGCAGCAGACTACGGAAGAAAAATCCAGGCTCGTGAAGAGCAGTTGAATGCATATGTAAATGAGTTGAAGAAGTATGAATCTTCTCAAAATAAACCGCCAGCCCAAAGGGAAGCGGCAACACAGAGTAATAATGAAGAACTTGTAAAAGCATATCATGATGCTCTGTATTCAGATGATGCAGCTAAGGCTGCAGAATTATTTAAAACCTTGACTAATAGTGGGCGTAGTGAACCTGCCACCCAAAATGTTGAAGAGGTTGTAAACAAGGTCTTAGGAAAGGCCATGGCGCAAAGACAAGCGGAGCAAGAAAGGCAGCAAAGATGGGCCTATAATAAATCTCTCGAAGATGCTATTCTTGAGTTTCAAGATAAGTACCCTGATATAGCTGGGGTTCCTGAGCTTCGTGCAATTGCAGATAATCAGACAGTTACCCTAATGGATGAGAATCCAAATTGGACACCAAGTCAGACTATTAATGCAGCTGCTGAGTATACGCGTAAGTGGGTATCTGAAAACACTCAGAATGCTCGCGACAATACTAGGGTTGTACGCAAGCAAAGAATTGTAAAGCAACCTAAATCGGCTCGTGCCACTTCTGTACCGCCAGAGGAAGAAGTATTTCCAACGGCTCCTGCTGATATAATAGCAGAAATGAAGAGGTCACGCGGCCAAGTATTATAACTTCAAACAGGAGGTAGTAAAATGGCTGGACAAGTATGGTCAGTAAACACCTCCGGTGGTTATATGTATGCCTTAAATCTCAGCCGTCAGTTGAGAATGGCAGTACAGCCAATTGTCAAATTCAGACAATTCTGTGATGTCAAAGATGCAGCCCATCAAGGGTTACATCGAGGTGATACATTCCATTGGAACGTGTTCAGCGATGTTGGTACTCAAGGTGCCACACTCGTTGAAACCAATACTATACCTGAAACTTCATTCACTATTTCTCAGGGAACAATGACGATTACGGAAGCTGGTAACAGTGTACCGTGGACGGGCAAGTTAGACGATCTCTCTGAGCAACCAGTGGCAGAAGTCATTCGGAAAGTATTGAAAACAGATGCAAAGAAGGCGTTCGATAACTTAGCAGCTACTCAGTTTAACTCAGCAGCATTGCGCGTAGTACCTACTGCTGGTACTAGCACAACGGCTATAACGTTAACAACGAATGGCACCGCTACTTTAACTAACAATGTAGCGTTAGGTAAAGAGCATGTTAAACTTATCGTGGACACCATGAAAGAGCGTAATATTCCCGCTTATACAGGCGATGACTATTATTCAATTGCATGGCCTTCAACGTATCGAACCTTAAAGAATGATCTGGAAACCCTTAAGTCTTATGTTGACCAAGGATTCCGAATGATTATGAATGGTGAGATAGGTAGGTATGAGGGAGTACGTTTTGTTGAACAAACGCATAAAGCTAAGGGTAGTATCGGTACTGCTGGTACTGCTTGGACTAATGCTACGTCTGACTGGGCGTTATTCTTTGGAGAAGATACTGTTGCTGAAGCGGTTGCTGTACCAGAGGAAATCAGGGGCAAAATCCCAGGTGACTTTGGTCGTGATCGTGGAATCGCCTGGTACTATCTAGGTGGCTTCGGTATTGTTCACACACAAGCAGCCCAGTCACGAATCGTGATTTGGGATAGCGCAGCTTAAGGGGGGTATATTATGAGTTATTCACAAGCATTAATGACCACCTATAGCTACGGTCATGAAAACGATATGGGTGATGGAACTGCACTTGATTGGAGTTTCAAAGGCCCAACTGGTAAACAAGGAATGCTTATTGATATAGGCTTGCATGTTACCGAAACGTTTGCATGTGATGCAACAGAAGCCGCTATTCAGATAGGAACTTCTTTAGATCCTGATGCGTATGGCAAGCTGAACATCACAGATGGAACAGCGTTGACTAACTGCTTTAACGTCCAAGATGATACTAATGCGATCATAATC
>Ga0255048_10000369_pt1 | contig 35686 bp, 41 predicted proteins | sample JV7_2_2_MG_FD_183619 | JGI IMG/M metagenome (GOLD analysis project Ga0255048, IMG submission 183619) | Seawater microbial communities from Jervis Inlet, British Columbia, Canada - JV7_2_2 | ecosystem: Environmental > Aquatic > Marine > Inlet | place: Canada: British Columbia | collected 2016-10-06
TGACCCGAAGCCGATGGTGAGCAACCTCGCGGATGACCGGCGACCCGGGTGTGACTGTCGCTCCCTTGCGAGCGTCGACGTCTCTATCAACCGCGACGAGGACTCCTGCGCGCTGGTAGATGTCGACGCCTTCGAGCAGGCTCGATGACTGCTCGACGAGCTCCGGCAGGATGCCGGGACGGACGACGACGCGAGGACGCTCGGCGCGCTCTGCTCGCTCTTCCGTGGGCTCATAGCGCATGGCAGACCGGGCGATAGACTCGACCTCGCTCTCGTCTAGTGGTGGCTTACATCGCGTGAAGTTGATCGCGATGAGAGCCGCTGTCAGCTCTTCGAGGCTCGCCCCTGCGTCGCGCATCTTGGACGCCAATCGAAACAGCGTCCGGTTCCGTCCGTCGCCTACGCTCTCGACGATGGCGTCGGGCAGCTCGAACCGAGCGGACGTCCGCGCCTGCTCGATACCATCGAAGACACTCTCGACGTGAGGGACGTCGGGGAGCGGACCGAGAGCGTCAAGGTCGCTCGGATGGTCCTGCTCCTCCCCATCACGGATGACGAACGGGAGACGGTAGCATCGATTCCAATCGACAAGCCGGTCGGCGTGGATGTCGAGCGTTGCGAGATAGGCGCGCACGCTTGCGAGGGTGTCCAGGTACGCCCGGACCGCGAGACCGGCGACCTCCCATAGCAACCGGAACCCGCCGCGGGTGACGTACCAACCACAACCCGGCTCGAGCGGGGAGTCGAGGACACGGTCAACGCGCTCGATGGACCATGCTCGAACGTCGTCGACGGTCTTCGGCGCGTCGACATCGATGACAACGAGGTCGAGGACAGGCTCGATGTCACGAGGCGCGAGGACCTCGCGTCGAGCGGCTTCATTGATCCGCGGCTGCGCGTCGCCTTGTGAGAGACCCGGGATGCGATAGGGCACGAAGTGAGCGTCGGTCGTCCAGGTCGTCGTGAGAGCCTCGCGAGCATCATAGAGAGGGAAGCGCGAGACGGTTCGCCCGGTCGCCTTGTTCCGATAGTCGAGACCCGTATCCCATCCGGATTGAATCTTGGTCGGCCATACGCTGACAAGGGTCATGGTCCCCCCTCAAATAGACTGCATTGACGCATGATGGTGTCTTTGTCCGCTTCGCTCACGGGACCGGAGAGCATCCGGCGCAGGACCTCGCGAGCGCCGAACCGAGCGCGGATGATGTCGATGTATTGCGCCTCGCGTTCGATGGCGATGCAACGCGCTCCGATGTCCGCGAGCTCGGTCGCGAGAAGCGTCGTTCCGGAACCCGCGAAGGGCTCGAGGACAACCCCATCCGGAGGCGTCACAAGCCGGACGATCCAACGCATGAGCCGGATCGGCTTGACGGTCGGGTGACTGTTACCGCGTCCTTCGCTGGTTCGGCCCGCGCCTGCTCGCGGACTGTCGAGACCCGCGGATCCCTCCTCGCGTCCTCCGGTAAGCTCGCCTGCGGCTTGCTGGCGCAGGTCTGCACAACCCGCCTCGCGTTCGGCTGTCGATGCCTTCGGGCAATAGTAGAGGTTCGCGGGGAAGCGTCCGGAGATGTTGATCGCTTGCTGCGGACGGTCCTTTCCATAGACGCCAGACGTAAACGAATCAGACCTCCCCGGGTTCTTCGTGATGGTCCGCGCTAGATCATCCCCTCCCGGCCATGCCGGATCCCCGTAGGCTATCCGCGAGGCGTCGATGTTGAGCGCGCCTGTCCCCCATTGTAGGACGTTATCCGCGACGGTCCCCGTCAAGGGCTTGCGCGCCATGATCGCCGGTTCGATCGCCGGCTTTAGCGCGGTTCCCCATCCTTGCCATTGTCGGGCGGATTCGGTCGCGGGTGCGGTGATGTCGTATTCTTTTGCGATATAAATACCTTCCCCCGGTGCATATAGATCCCCCGCTCTCGCGTCCTTCCCTTGCGCGGTTCCGATCTTCTCCCTTCGCCACCAATTCGGACCCGGCTGTCCCTTCGCGGCGTTCAGATCCCAAAGGAGCGCGGCGATCTCTGCGGGAGGCTCGTCGACCCGAAGAAGCGCGAGCAGATCCGCGACTTGGTCGAGCGCGGGGACGGTCGCCTGCTTCCCGCGGGGAGGGACGTCCGTCCAATGTCGCCCCATCCCGTTAAATCCGAAGGCTTGATCAATGTCCGCGTTAGTCAACCCCGCGGCATCTCGAGCCGCTCTAATCCACCGCGTCACTTGATAGATCTGCTCCCGATCGTGCCTCTTCCGGTCCATCGCCTTCGAGACGTCGAGCGACTTCGGGAACCCTGACCAGTAGCACCAGTGGAGCGTGTCGCGAATCTCGAAGCCTGCGTCTTCTAGCGCGACGGTCAACCGATGGACGGTCCTGGTCCCTCCGAAGGCGACGATATACGCGCCCGGCTTGCACACTCGGAACGCCTCCTTCGCGAAGTCGTCGCCGGGCGGGAGGTCATCCCATTTCTTGCCCATGAAGCCGAGACCGTAAGGCGGATCGGTCACGATGGCGTCGACCGAGCAGTCGGGGAGGTCCCCCATAGCCTCGACGCAATCGCGGTTCACGACTAGATGATCGCCTAGCCGGTCGATCATAGTAGACCCCGCTGCGCCGTCCGTTGACGAATCAAAGGCTCATATTCGGGGTTTAGCTCGATGCCGAACCATCGACGACCAAGGGACTCCGCGACCATCCCGGTCGTCCCCGAACCGAAGAACGGGTCGAGGACGATCCCGCCTTCAGGACAACCCGCGGCGATGCATGGCTTGATTAGATCCGGAGGGTAGCAAGCGAAGTGAGCTCCGCTGAAGGGTCGCGTCGTGACTGTCCAGACGGATCGCTTGTTGCGTCCGGTGTCGTCGTTCGTCCACGGGATCGACGCTCCGAGATGGTCCGATCTCCCTCGCGTTCCGTCGTGACAGTGTCGCTCCCTATTCCCCGACGAAGCTCGCGTCGCCCGCTCCTTGATAGCGTCCGCGTCATAGTAGTATCGGGGGGACTTGCTCATCAGGAACACGTACTCGTGTGCCTTCGTGGGTCGGTCCTTAATGCTCTCCGGCATCGGGTTAGGCTTATGCCAAATGATGTCCGAGCGGAGCCACCATCCGTCGGCTTGAAGAGCGAAGGCGACGCGCCACGGGATACCGACGAGGTCCTTCGGCTTCAAGCCTTCGATCGGGAGACGGTTAGGCGACGTCTTCGCGCCTTGCCACCCGTCACCTTGCGCGCCCCCTCCCGGTCGGTCTCCGACCTTCCCCGCGCCGGTCGCGTAACTGTCTCCGAGGTTAAGCCATAGCGTCCCATCGTCACGGAGGACGCGCCGAACCTCGCGGAAGACCGCGACCATGCGCTCGACGTATGCGTCGGGAGTCTCCTCGAGGCCGATTTGCCCGTCGTGCCCGTAATCGCGCAAGCCCCAGTAAGGCGGAGACGTGACGCAGGTATGCGCGAACCCGTCCGGAAGGGTACGGAGGACGGTCAAGCAATCGCCTATGCGATACTCGTTCACGTCGCCACAACCTCCGACGCTCGGATGATGGCATAGGCCACCCATAGAGCGGACGGGATCCCGGTCAACCGTTCAATCGCGAGGGTATGCTCGATCGACGGGACCTTCGATCCGTCCGTCCAGTTGTAGATCGTCTGTCGAGACACATCGAGCCGCCTAGCGGTCTCCGCGACGTTGCTCTCGTCGTCGATCCATCGGCGCAACCTCTCGGTCGGCATCTTGCTGGTCATTGTTTCCACCTTCTGAGTAGCTTCAACCCCGCGGGGTGTGTCCCGTGACAACGCGGCTCGCCTTTCCGGTCCTCGCGTCGCCAGAACGGCCCGCGATTGACCCGAATCCACGCAAGCCGGAAGAGGCGTCGCTTGACCTTCGGACAGTAGCGTCGAGCGCGACGCAACCCGTCGAAGAGCGCGCCTAAGAAGACGTAAGCGGACGCGATCGGGTCGGTCCTGGTCGTGATGTACTCGTCCGCCCATCCCCACAACTGGAGCAACCCGACAGCCTTCGCGACGCGACGCCCGCGGACGGTTCGCCAGTCTCCGAGCGCGTTCGTGTTGCCTTTCGATTCCTGACAAGCCTTCGCGACGAGCATCCCGCGATGCTCGGTGAGACCCGCGAGGTCCTCGACGTGTAGGAGCTCAAGACCAAGCCACGGATCAACGCCGCATTCCGCGCCTCGCTCGACGATGCGCCGGTCCTGGTCGTGCAGGTCGGCGGGAGCATAGAGGGACATCGCGACGATGACGGAGCGGGTGAACATGACGACCTTTGTCGTCGAAGCGAGCGCGAGTGTCAACCGATAGTTGACAGGTCTGATAACGTCCCTTAGCGTTCGGGCTCAAGACCTCCGAGAACCGGAGAAGGGTGCATGGATGAGCTGGCATTATTTGCAGGAGCAGGAGGAGGCTTGTTGGCTTCCCGCTTGCTTGGATGGCGCACCCGATGTGCTGTCGAGCTTGATCCCTACGCTCGACGAGTCCTCCTCGCGAGACAACGCGACGGATGCCTCGAACGCTTCCCCATATGGGATGACGTCTCGACCTTCGACGGTCGACCGTGGCGAGGGATTCTTCGCGAAGGGGTCATCAGCGGGGGATTCCCGTGTCAGGCTCATTCAACCGCTGCGCGAGGACGGAACAACGCGCCGGACCTATGGCCGGAGATGCTCCGAGTCGTCTCCGAAGTCGAGCCTCGATTCGTCTTCGCGGAGAATGTCCAGCGAAAGCCCATCCGACGCGCAGCCGAAGACCTGCTCGCGCTCGGTTATCAGAGAGTATCAATCGCCCGTGTTGGAGCCTCCTCCGTGGGTGCGCCGCATGACCGGCCGCGCTGGTGGCTTCTTGCCGACGCCAACCGCGAAGTCGAATGCCTTCGCTCCGTCGATGCGAAAATGGCCCGCTTACGCGACGCTTCAAAAGCACTTTGGACCGAACCAGGGCCCGAGGTTTTGGGAATGGATGATGGGTTGGCCGGTCCAGTGGTCCGACGTCGAGCCATTGGAAACGGACAGGTTCCGATCGTGGCTGCTCTCGCATGGAACATTCTAAGGGGGACTACATGAAGACAACGCTCGACCTGATAGGCGCGACGCTCCGAGAGCGGAGGCGCGAATGGATGCCGGCTAGCGCTCTCGCGAAGCGGGTGAAGGTCTGCCACGGGACCGCCCACAAGTGCGCGAAGCGATGGGTTGAGCTTGGTCAAGCCGAGACCCGGTTCGAGGACTCGCCCAACCCGCCATGGTGCAACCGTCGCAGGGTCTACCGATGGATAGGCAAGCGATGAAACACGTATCCGCCTCGCAGGTTAAAGCGTTCCGCCGATGCCGCTCTCGCTGGTATCACGAGAAGATCGACGGACACGTCGAACCGCCGTCCGAAGCCATGAAGCGCGGGACGCGGATCCATGCCTTGCTCGAGGCGTATCTCGTCGACGGGACCCCGCTACCCGATGACGCCGACGGACGCATCGCGCGGCCGGCTTTGACCCGGCTCCCTCCGGCCGGTTCGGTCCCGCGGGACCAAGTCGAGAGCCGCTTCGAGACGCCTGCGGAGGTCTACGGGATCCCGTTCGTCGGGATCATTGACCTGCTCGAGCCGGACATCATCACCGATCACAAGACGACGTCGGACTTCAAGTATACGAAGACCGAAGAAGAGCTTCGCGCCGACCCACAAGCACAAGCCTACGCCATCGCAACGCAGAAGGACGGAGACGACGTCGTCCGCTTCCGGCATCTCTATATCCGGACGTCCGGCGCGCCGCAGTCCAGGGAGACGATCGTCGACTTCAGCCGCGACGACCTCGCGCACGCCTTGACCCGGCTCCGAGCGACCGTCGCGAGCATGGTCGAGACGTCTCAGGTTGACGACGTCGCGGACGTCGGACACAACCTCGAAGCCTGCGGCGATTACGGGGGATGTCCCCATCGCGCCCGTTGCGCCTCGCTCGGACGACACACGCTCGGAGTGATCTCTAGCCTATTCTCTAACCGAAAGGACCGACCCATGGATACGAACGACCCTCTCGCGGCGATGCTCGCCGCTCGCAACCCGGCAGAAGCCATCAACCCGCCCGACGGGACTCCGGAGATGCAGACGCCGGAACCCGATCCGCAAGGTGAGCTTGAAGACCTCGAGCCGGAGAAGGTGACCCGCAAGCGTCGCGCGATGCGCCTTCCGGACGTCTTCGACGATGACGGACACGCGGTCCTGGTCTCGCGTGCATCTAAGCCGGAGCTCATCGTGTTCGCGACGGCTAACAAGATCCTCGTGGAGCCCCCGGAGGGACGCTCGAAGCCGGGGATCCGCGAGTACCGCGCCGCGGTCGAGGCGTTCGTCGCGTTCGTGGAGCCGGAGGACGCGCCGGAGCAGGTCGCCGAGACCTGGACGGAGCCTGCGCCGGTCATCGAGCCGACCATCGCGGGGACGGGGACGGGCTACGTCGAGACGCCCGCGCCGACCGCGGCGGATGTGATGGCGAAGCTCGAGGCGGTCGACGAGTTCACGCGCGAGGCTGCTCGGATCGTCGGCGCGACGCCGAAGCCGAAGACGAACGGCGACCTGTTGACGGTCTACCTCAACTGCTGCCCTCGCGGACCCGTCCGCTACCTCGAGGAGCTGCTCGCGCCTATCACCCGCGAGGTCGAGAAGGAGTCCGGCGCGCCTCACTACCTCGCGATCCCGTACAACAACGGACCGAAGAGGGTCGCGGGTGTCTTCGCTCACCAGATCCGGAGCGGTCTCGTCGACGTGACCGGAGCGATCGTCGCTGACCTGCGTCTCCCTGCTAGCGAAGCCGCGGTCGAGGTCCTCCTCCAGTATGCCGACGAAGTCGTCCGTCGTTTCTAGTGGATCTCGTTAAACTACTAGAACAACGAGCGGATCGCTTCCTTCCCATTGAGCGGTCCGTTCGGGTCGGTCGGCGTAGGTGCCACAATCAAACAACCTCATCGACGCCGACCGACCATCTTCTCGCATCCGCCAAGCGGAGACAGAGCGACACGGAGCGAGCCGTCGCGGTTCCCGTAGTTCAAGACGGGTACTTCGACGACGCGCTCGAGGAGATCGAGCGCTTGCATCGTCCGGGCGCGACCATGCGCCTGCGCCCCATTCAATCCCTCGCTCTCGCAGTCCTCAAGACCTGTCGAGGCTTGCTCGGTTCGATTGGCGTCGGACACGGGAAGACGCTGGTCGCCATTCTCGGAGCGAAGGTCGTCGGCGCGAAGCGTCCCGTCGTCATGGTCCCGCCATCGCTGCGCGAGACCTTCTTCGTCGAGTTCGACAAGTTCTCGACGTCGTTCGACCTCCCGCGGGTTGAGCTCCTCGCGTACTCCATGCTGTCCCGGCCGGAAGGAACCGACCTCCTTCGCCGGATGGCTCCGGACTACATCTTCGCCGACGAGGCTCACTCCCTGCGCCATCCAGGGAGCGCTAGGACGCGACGCCTCCTCCGCTACCTCGAAGAGAACCCGTCGACGGTCTTCGCGGCTGCGTCGGGGACGCTCACGTCGAGGTCCCTGCGTGATTACGCGCACCTATCACGGCACGCGCTCGGAGAGGGTTCGCCGCTTCCCCTGCTCGAGTCGCATCTCGACTCCTGGTGTAACGCGATCGACGTTGACGGTCGCCCCTCACCTACCGACTGGGCAACCGTCGAGCCGCTGGTCGATGCGTTCGGCGAGGGCCCTCTCGCCTTTATGACCGGAGCCGCTCGCGTCGAGGCTGTCCGCGAAGCGTTCCTCGCGAGGCTCGAGAGCGCGCCGGGTGTCGTCATTACCGAAGACGAGTCCGCTCCCTGCTCGCTTGTGATTCACACGCTCCGGACGCCTCGACCTCCCGGCGACATCATCGAGGCTATCGCGGTCGTGAGGTCCGGCGAGAGCCCGAACCGGGAGGAAGTCTACGAGGACGACGTCGCGGTCTGGCGCGCGGCGCGACAGGTCTCCGCCGGCTTCTTCTATCGGTGGGATTGGCCGGACGGGATTGTCGATGATCAATGGCTCGAAGCGCGGTCTCGCTGGTCTCGATGGGTCCGGCGTGAGCTCGAGACCGGGTCAGCGGAGGCTTATGACTCGCCCGCCCTCGTCGCGAGGCGCACCCGGGAAGAGATGGACGGGGATCCGCGTCTCGCTCGACGCTCGTCTCGTCACGCCGCTCTATGCGAATGGGAGAGGGTATCGGGTCGGCCGGTCCCGCCGACCGTCGCGGTCTGGTTGTCGGACTATCTCGTCGACGAGCTCGTCGCCCTGGTCGAGCGCCTTCGCGAGCCTGTCCTCGTATGGTACGAATCCAAGGCTCTCGGAGAGCGTCTCGCCGCGGTAGGCGGGTGGCGCCTATGCGGACCCGGCAACCCGCCGAAAGGCGAACCGGAGACGTGTGTCGTTAGCATCTCGGCGCACCATCACGGGTTGAACCTTCAAGGATGGCGGCTCTCGGTCGTCGTCGAGCCTCCGAGCTCCGGTCAGAAATGGGAGCAGATGATCGGGCGCACGCATAGAGCAGGACAGTTAGCCGACGAGGTCCACGTCTTTACCTTCGTCGGTCCCGAACCTTTCGCGAGCGCGTTCGCGTCCGCGAGAGAACAAGCCGCGTATCAAGCGGAGACAACCGGCGGGAGGATGAAGTTGGTCTTCGCTCCCGTCATTCAGGATTAAGGAAGATGTATCATGTCAGCATTTGCAGGTATTGAGAACGCATCCATCGCGGGCGGAAGCTCGCGGAACTTCGAGCCGGGGACCTTCCGGCTTCGTCTCGACGGCTTGAAGGTCGTCGACTCCAAGCGCAACCCGGGGACGCGATACGCGGTCGTCGAGTGCTCGGTTCTCGCTTACGAGCCGGGCGTTCGTCCCCATCTCGACGAGACCCTCCCGCCGACGCCGATGGCGGCGGAGACCTTCAAGTCCGGAGACATCGTCGCCTGGAAGGTGAACATGGGTCTCGCGAGCGCGCTCGACAACCTCAAGGGGTTTGGGCTCGCGGTCATGCAGTCCGTCGCCATCGAGAACGGGACGGACCCGACCGGGATCGTCGAGGCGCAGATCACGCCGCCCGTGATGGACACGCTCTTCGCCCCGAACGGGTCGCCTGCTATCGGGCTGACCATCGACGCGACGGCGTTTGTCATCTTCACCCGGGCGAACAACCCCTTCACGAAGGTGACTTGGTCGCCTGTCGCGGCTAGCTAATGGCGAGCGGCCCGACGCGATTCGTCTTCGACTGCGAAACATGGCTGATCGCGCCGGGTCGCCTCGCTCCTCGCTTGGTCTCTGTCGCCTATCAGAAGGGAGGCGACCTCGTCCGAGTCCGTCATCGCTTCGACGATTGGCGCACACCCGTCCGAGACGCGCTCGAGACCTGCGAGGTCATCGGGCATAACGTCGCTTATGACCTCGCGGTCCTGGTGAACGAAGAGCCGGAGCTTGAACACGTAGTCTGGAAAGCCTACGAAGAGGGACGCATCTTCGACACGATGATCCGGGCGCAGCTCATCGCGATTGCGCTCGGTCGGTTCAAGTTCGACGCGACCATCGGAGACAAGGGATCGCGCCCTCGCTGGTCCCTTGCCGCCCTCGTCGGGAAGTATCTAGGCGAAGAGGTCACAGGGAAGCATGGTCCGGACGTCTACCGGCTCCGGTTTCACGAGCTCGACGAGGTCCCCGTCGCGGATTGGCCGGACGCCGCTCGCGCTTACGCGATGGCGGACGTCGACTATACCGCTCGCCTATGGGGGAGGCTCGGAACCTACGCGACCGAAGTCGGTATCCCGCGGATACCGGACGAGGCGAACCAAGTCCGCGCCGCTTGGTCTCTACATCTCGCCGCGTGTTGGGGGATACGGACGGACGAGCCCGCGGTCGACGCGCTCGAGGCTCGGCTTCGCGAGTCCGTCGCTGCTGTCCACGACGACGCGGTCGCGGCCGGTCTCATCCGGAGCAACGGGACGAAGAACGTCGGAGCGATTCGCGCCCGGGTCGACCTCGCCTTCGAGGACGGCTCACCGAAGACCGCGAAAGGCGCGACCAGGACGGACACGGCGACGCTCGCAGGGACGGGCGACGACCTGCTCGTCCGGCTCTCGGAGGTCGCAGCGGATGAGAAGGAGCTCGCCGCCTTCGTCCCGACGCTCCGAGCGGGTGTCGACCTCCCTATCAACCCGCGATGGAACACGCTTGTAGAGTCCGGCCGCGTGTCCTGCTCGAAGCCGAACCTCACGCAGCAACCGCGCCGGTCCGGCGTCCGCGAGTGCTACGTCCCGCGCCCTGGATACTGGTTCGCGACGGCGGACTACGCCTTCGCGGAGCTTTGCACGCTCGCGCAGACCTGCGTCGACTGGTTCGGCGAGTCCGCCCTCGCGGACACGATCAACGCAGGTCGAGACCCGCACAAGGCGACCGGCGCGAATCTGCTCGGTCTCGATTATGACACCTTCCTCGAGCGATTCCTCGCGGGAGACCCCGACGCGAAGCAGGCTCGACAGCTCGCGAAGGCGCTTAACTTCGGCTATCCGGGAGGACTCGGCGCGTCGACGTTCGTCGAATATGCGTCCGCGACCTACGGACTCGAGATCGACGAGGACCAAGCTCGCGAGCTCAAGCGGACCTTCGTCGCGACCTATCCGGAGATGTCGCGCTACTGGCGCAAGATAACCGACAGCCTCTCGGACGGTGGCGGGTCGTTCACGGCTGCGCTGGTTCGGTCCGGTCGCATCCGCGGGGGTCTCGGCTTTCCGAACGGGTGTAACTACTTCTTCCAGGGTCCCGTCGCGGACGGCGCGAAGCGTGCGTTTTACCTACTGACCAAGGAGAGCCGCCTCGAGCCGGACTCGCCGGTCTACGGGTCGAAGCCTCTCATCCTTATGCACGACGAGATCATCTCCGAGGTCCCGGTCGACCTCGCCGCAGAAGCCGCGCAGCGGGTCGCGGACGTCATGGTCGAGACCTTGTCCGAGGTCTGTCCCGACGTGAAGATAAGCGCGGAGCCTGCGCTAATGCGCCGATGGTACAAAGGCGCCGCGCCGACCTACGTCGACGGGCGCCTCGTTCCGTGGGAGCCTTCGCGCCCGGGTGAATTGACAAGCGACGGGGCCCTCCGCTTCTGCTCGGTCTGCGGTAGGGTTCCCGTCGCGAAGAATCACGCCGAGACTCGTTGCTTCGCTTGCGCTAGCGGTTAGTCGTCACAATGACAGACAAGCGGCTGCTTGCCGCAGTCACGACAGACCTTCCAAGGCGCGCAGGGATCCCCGCTCTCGACGTATCGCGACTCCGTAACCCTCTCATAAGGGGCCATCAGGCGGAGGAACGTCTTCGTCGCTTGCTTCATCTTCCGCAGAATCGCCAGCTCAACGACGAACGCTCGCGCGTCGAGGTCGGGGAAGGCTTCGAGGATGCGCGCGAGGTCGACGACGTTCGGAGAGCGGTCGCCGCGGAGCCAATCCCCCGCCTTCCTAGCGGTCACATCGGGGAGCGCGGCTGCTATCTGTCTCGGCTTCAACATGAGATCACCCCGTATAGTCGGATCAATTGCCAGAGTGTCGACTCCCATGTCGCGAGCCATCTCTTCCGGTCGTTGCTGGAAGGTTGTCCCTTCCAATACGCGACGCGCTCCCGCGCTATGCGTTGCGCCTTCTTCCCTCTCGCGAGCGTCAACACGGGTCGACCTCATCAGGTCGAAAGGTGACCGAGACCGCGTCGATGTCGAACCAAGGGACGGCGAAGTCGTCGTCGCTGTCATCGATCGCGTACCATTCCGGCTTGACCTGAAGTCCGGAGCCGTGTCCCTCGACAGGTCGGAGGGTAAGCGCGTCGATGTCGATCCCCGCGGTCTTCGCCTTCGCCTTCGCGATGGCGACGAGGTCTTCCTTCGTGATGCTGATCTTGATTTCGGTCATTGTCTCTGCTCCTTGGCTTATCGCCGTCTGGACTGTCGACCATGCGTCGACGGTCCTTTGTGTCTCTAGCTGAGGTCCCATCCGAACGCGGCGACCATGTCGGCTTGGACGTCGGCGGGTCGCGGGATCCCGAATCCGCCCGCGTTTGCGATCTCGCTCTCCGTCCAATCGGAGAGGGGCATCGTCTGCATACCGAACTTGCCTCCGAAGGTGCGACCCTTGATCGAGCGCTTCAGGCTCGCGGTCGCGGCGCGCTTCGAGGTTGCGTGAGTGAAGCCGAAGATGCGACCGGACTTGATATCGTATGCGATGAAGGTCTTCATGGTCTCTTCTCCCTGTGTGTTCGTCTTCATGCCCTAAGTATACGCGCGAAGCGTAAGAACACGAGCGAATAAACGCAGAGAGCGGAAGAAAGTTACTCGGACAGTTTGTCGAGACGCTCAAGAGCCGTGTCGATCTTCCGGTTGGAGTCGTTCACGATGCCGACTAGGTCCGCCTGGAGCGCGTCGCGTTGCGCGGCGACCTTGTCTTCGGCCTCGCGACAGTCCGCGCGTATCGAGATGATGACCGCGTCATAGCGTGAGCGCATGAGCTCGACCCGGTCGTCGAAGGTCGCGTCGATGCGGTCGATCTGTTCCTGGAAGGACGAGACGAGCGCGTCGAGCCGCTTCTGCATGCCGAGATGTTGCCAGAGCAGGACACCCGCGAGGATGCCCAAAGCCCCATAGTCGAGGAGACCCCGACCTAGCTCATCCGGCAACAACCTCGACGCCCTCACCGACGGTCATCGACCCCTCGTCGATGTCGATGCTATCGGTCCGGAGCTTGCCGAGGGTCGCGCCGATGAGCTCGACCGGGACCTTCGAGAGAGCAGTCGCGGCGATGTCGAAGCCATCGTCGCCGGTCGCGTCACCGATGGCGCGGAGCAACCCGGGGACGAGCGAAGCCCATTCGAGAGCGGTCTTGTCGTCGTCGGAGAGAGCCATCAGTTAGCCTTGCAGAGAGCGGCGCGGACCTTCGGACCGACCTTCAACGGGGCAGCGTCCGCAATGCAAATGATCGAGACCTCCGGGTCGCCGTCCCCATACACGGTGAGCTTGGTACCGCAGTCGGCTTTCTCGAGGTTCCATCCGCCCGCCTTGAGATGGTAGTTCGCTCCGCACCCGCCGAAGGTCATCATAAGCAGGATGCCGAGCGCGCCGACCAGGGGGATCAACGCGACGGCGGCGAACCCCTTCTCCTCCGACGGGGGATTCTCGTCGGGTATTGGAGCGAGGGAACGGTTCGCAAACCGGATCGCCGCCATCGCGAGAGGGAGGAGGACCGCGGTCATCATCGCGCCGACGACTTCCGGCGTCAGCTCGTAGTGTCCGCCGAAGTGCATTAGCAAGGCGACGACGCCGGAGAGCCACGTCCCGACTTCGGCCGGGTCGGCTAGCTTTGAATGGATCTTCTTCACTTGTTCCCCTTTTGGGCCATGGCGCGAAGCTCGGCTGTCACCTGCTCGAGAGCGCGGAGACCCTCGTCGGTCCTCTCGATGACTTCGATCGCCCGCTGTTGGCTCTCTGCGAGCGAGCGGACGTCGCCGCGGATGAGGGTCAAGGCGTCCTCGTGTCCCTCGACAGCCGTGTCGATGAGCGCGATCTTCTCTGCGGTCGCTTCATGCTCGACCTGAAGCAATGTCCAGTGAGAGCCGACCGAGATCAGCAAGGTTGCGACCATGCCTAGCCAAGCGGCGACGACTGCGACGTGTTCCTTGACCCATTTCATTAGACGACCCTCACAAACCCGACGACCCGATCCCATTGGGGCGAGTCCTTCTCGATGACTTCATCTGCTACCGCGCCTGTCCCGCTTGCGTGACCCCCGCCGGAGGAGTTGCCCGCGATGCAATGGATCGCGGACCCCTCTACTTTGACCACGATACCCGTATGACCCTGCGTCTTGATACCTTCAAGCGCCCGGGTTCGCTGGCTCGCGTCCTTCGACAGCCGGGTCCGGACGAAGACGAGACCCCGCGGGTCCTTCTCCTTGAAGATGTCATCGCGCGCGACATGCTGGTCAGGCTCCGCCTTCTGCCATAACGCGACGGCGCGGCCGGTCGGGCCAGGGTTACGGACAGTAAAGCCGCAGCGGGATAGGGTCCTGAGACAGCTCGAGACGAAGAGCGCGCACCACGGGGCGGGTTTGCCGGTGCCGCCTCCGTCCCGCTGGAAGAATTCGACCATGGGTCCTTTGTTGGATCCATGCTCGACGATATCTTGCTCGAGGTAGGACTCGACCAGGGAGACGAGCGCCGACTTCGCGTCCGGCGAGCCGATGCCTCGTCGGATTAGTGGGGCGAGCGACTTCAGCATTCACGCGCCTACCGTTGACCCATGCCGGGACGGTTCAACGCCATCACGAGGATCGTCGCGTCCGTGGGTGTGCCTCCCGTGAACGCTACCTGGAGTTCGCCCACGTTCGCGACGTGATTCGGGCCGATGACGACGGACCCGGGGATCGGAAGGGTCGTCGATGGTCCGTCGATGGCGGCATATTGACCCCCGCCCGGGACCTGGCATTTGACCTGCCATGTCTCCGTGTCCGCGCCGAGGACTTGGATATAGAAGAAGGAATAGGGAGTCGGGTCGAAGCCGAGCGTCGCCTCGCTCAACACCTGAGTTGTCGCCGCGACGCCTGTGAATGCTTTCGTTTGCATGGTCTCACCTTAGCCGAGCGGACCCACCGAGGGTGTCCGCGAGTGATCATGTCGCTTGTGCTTCCCAGATAGGATCGAACGCCATCCCATATAGAAACCCGGTCTCGCCTGACAGCGCCGAGCTGGTCGCGAAGGTCACGGTCACGGCTTCCGTTGTCCATGTCCAAGCTGCCGAGCTCCGAACCTTCAACGGAGAATTGAACAGGTCCCCCGGGATGTTCGTCGTCCCGTATTGCTTCGCGGATTGAACAGCGTCGACCTCCGCCTCTAGGGCCTCGAAGGTCTTCGCCGTCCCGTTGTTGGTCGAGTCGATGCTGATATCCGCAGCGCCCGAACACATAAAGGAGATCCGCATATAGACGACCGAAGGAGGGACGGGGACGAGGATCGTCGCGGTTGTATTGTTCGGGACGAAGAGCCCGACACACATCCCGCCCTGGTGTTTCCCCGCGGTCGCTAGCGCATGCTGGACACTGTCGACGGTCTGCGGGATGGACGGGGACGCAGGGACAGGATCGACCGGCGCAGCGAAGCCGATCGCGGTCGTGATCATGTCGATGAATTCGGGTGCTCGCTTCGCCATGGATTAAGGCTCCTCTAAGATCTGAAGAGTCCGAAGCGCTACCGCGCCGGTCCCGCTCCCGCCCGTGATGCGAAGGAACACTGTCACCCACGGCTCCGCGCCGACCGATTGCCCTTGCAGGAAGAATGTCGTCTGTGCGATGCCGCTCGCTGCTCCGATCACGATCTGCTGCGGGCCGAAGGAGAAGTTGACGTCCGCGGTCGGCGTGCCCGATGCCGTGTAGGTCTCGATGTAGATCCAGACACGGAGCTTCCGCGGTCCCGATGTCTTCGCGTTCCCCACTGCGATCGGGAACTTCAATACGGGTTGCCATGCCGTCGACGTGTTCGTGAAGATGCCGTCCCGCGCGCCCTCCTCCTGTTGGATGATGGACACCAGCGCGTTGAGGCGATCCTTCGCGATCTTGTAGGGGTTGTTCCGGAGAACATGAACGATCGCAGAAGGGACGGGCGCGCTCCCCGTGTACCAGGATGCGGCGACGGACTCGAAGCCGGAGTCGAGGACACCCGCCGCGGCGCTCTCTCCGAGAACGGAGACGAAGATCGATCCCAGTGTGATGTTGTAACCCGCGGTCGCTTCTAGCGTTATGTAGGCATACCGCGGAGTCGACGAAGCCGCGCTCGACGAAGGCGAGACGGTGACCGACCCGATCCCGCTCGAGGCGGTCTCGGTCGTCGTGTCCGTGTCCGTCCCCGACCCGTCTGTTAGGGAGAGGGTGACGTCCGCGGTCGGTCCCGATTGCGAAAACGTGTAATCAAGCCGGACGTCCAGGTCGTCATAGTTCCCCGGGATGGCGAAGCGACACATCACCGTCGCGGTCCCTGTCGAAGTAGACAGGAACGGCCCGTAAGCGCTCACCGGATATGAGTCGCACTCCTGGTAGAGCTGCGCGTCGTTTGTGATGAGCGACGTCCAGTCCGCGGAATTGCCCGCGATGTCGGGGACCCATGCGTCCGCGTCGTTGGGGGCGTATGCCATCGGCTAGATCCTCCAAAACTTGTCACCGCGGACATACATAAACGGGTTTTGCTGGTCCGTCGACCCGCTCGCGTATGCCGGGTGAGTGACCTTCGTCGGGTGCGGACCGGACGCGGTCGATTCAAACCACGCAGGAGGAGAGGACGCCATCGTGAGTACGTTTCCGCTCACGGTCGTGACGACCAGATCCGCGCTCTCGGTTGCCTCCTTCCCGCGATTGTAGAAGCGGAGGGTCTCCCCGCTTTGGAACCATTCCCCGCGGACGACCGTGACGTCGTTACCGGAGATCGAGGCGATGTGAGTCGTCGGACAAAGCCAGAAGCCCGAAGCGAGGATCCCGTCGAGGAGGATCGTCAAGGTCTGCTCGCCGGTCTTCATGTTCTTAGACCAGCCGAGAACGCGCCCGGGTACGTTCGACGGAGCTCGCGTCCCGTCCGACCAATCGTAAAGCAGCGGATGCGCAACCGTGACGGAGATCGCGTCGCCCACCTCCGCGTCGATCCAGGGGGCGACCTCGAACTTGATTATCGACTGACCAAGCCCGCGGGACATGATCGAGATGACACCCGCTGAGATGATCGCGGAGTGACCTCCCGGGACCGCAATCGCTTTGTTGTAAACGCCTTCCGCCTGGATGCGTCCGATCGCGTTGTAGGAATACTGCGCCGACTGGTAAGGCCCCGGGGACGTGTCAACGTCGATCTGATTCGGCGCGACGACGAGGTTCGGGACGCTCGTCCCGCCGACGACGACGTCGGGCTTGCCTAGCGCTTGTCCAAGGAACCCCGCGCCGCTGGTACTAATGACCATCGACGGGACGACGTTCACGAGCTGGAATTGTAGAACGCCGCTCGAGCTTCGACGCATCGCGAGGCAAGCGTTCGATATCTGATACCAACCGGAGAAGAGGTCCGCGAACGATTGCTTCCCTGGAGTGAGCATCGGAACGTCGCCGGACGTGGCGGGGACCGAGCCGGTCGCCTCTAGGTCGATCCATTCCTCCGGGATCCCCATCCCATGTCCGAGAGGGAGCGTGTCGAAGTCGCCGCGGGTGCCTCCTCCGCTAGACTGTAGGAAGGTATTTGCGACCGTGTTCAAGTCGTCGATGAGCCCGGTCGCGACGACGAAGGTCCCGTCCTCGTTAAGATCCGCGGGGATCTGTGGGATGGAACAATACTGCGCGCCGATCATGCGCTCGCCTAGTAAGAGCAGCGCCCGCGGGGACAGCGACTCCCCATAGGCGTCTTCCTCGATCTTGTCCGTCCACCGGATGACCTCGCCCTCGTTCATCTCGATAACGCCCATGCCGGTGTCTTCGAGCGCGAAGTCGAGGATCCCCGCACCTTCGACCTGCTGTAAGGAGAGATAAGGGGACAGGCTTATGTTGAGTTCGAACCGGACATATAAGTCGGTGTAGGACCAATTGGGCGTCGATTCAATGTAGAAGCCGGCGAACGAAAAGTAAGGCGGATAATTCGTGATGGGCTTTAGCCAATAGACGCTAGACGGGATGGCGAAGTCGACCTTCCACGGGTGATCGTGCCCGCCCGTACCCGAAGACATATCTACAGCGATGACGATCGCCGCCATGGGCGCATCGCTCTTCGTGTTCACCGCATAGTTACTCGGACCCGTGTCGTCGTATCCGTTACCCGCGACCGACGAGGTCGCCTTGATATCGACATATCCCCCATCCGTGAACACATCGAGGACGGTCTTCGCGAGCGCATCCATGTAGGTCTTCAGTACATGAATGCCGGGCGGGATGGTCGGCCAGTCGCCCGCGTCCGCTCCCGTTTCGATCGCCGGACCTGTAACGACGACCGTGTCCCCGTCGTCCATCAGAAAAGAGAGGGTCACTTCCGCGCCTATCTGCACGTCGACAGGGGTAGATCCCCAGTATCCGTCGCTTGCCATGCCGATCACTTTGGCGCGAATCTCGGAGCCTAGAGGCATCGTCGCCAAACGGACAAGGGGGAGAGCCTTCAAGGTCATACCTAGCTGACCAGGGACGGGCGCCTCTTCAATGTATCCCTTCCAGATCTCGCGCTGGTAGTCCCCAGTGCAAAGTGTCGAGGACAGGATCCGACCCTCCGGAGAGAGTAGGTGTTCGTGGATGGTAACGAATCGCCCCTTCCACTGGTGGGGAGTCGGCGTAATGATCCCGTAAGACCCCGGATCGTCTTTGTTAAAGACGTAAGCGTTAGAGATATATCCGCGCTGGCCTCCTTCCCCAATGATGAAGGCGTTCGAGGTCTTGCTCGTGTACTTGACCAGCTCGCGCCCGATGTAGATCAGACCGGAATCAGGGAAGCCGACCGTTGTGTCGGCCGCGGGGATGATCGCTGAGGTCGCGTTGACGTCCGCGGTTAACGTCGTGAAATACTCCGGACGCCGGAAGAGGTTATCGAGGATGCCCTCGTCTTCGAGTATCTCCCACGAGAGAACGATCGACAGGGACTTCCCTCGAGCGACCGCAGCGTCTCTGTCGAGCTCCTGATCAATCGTCATGCTGTCCACGACCATGAACGATTCCGAGCTAGTGTAGCCAGCGCCCGCGCCTGGGACCGCTTCGGCATCGACCCGAAAGGGAAGCGGCCCTTCGTGGAAGGTGTACGGGATCCCTTCCATCCGGATCGCGTAGAAGGTCCCGTAGCCGCGTTGACGTAATGTTGAAAAGCTAGACGCCATCGGTCATGCCTTCGAGACCAGGATCTCGGTCTGCCATAGGGTCTTGGTCGTGTCGATCCATTTACCCCGCTCGGTTCCTAGTACGTATCCCTGGATGTATCCGTCCGTGTTCGAGGGTGACCAGGGGGAATCGGTCGAGAAGTCCGCGGGGTTCTTCGTCGAGATGATGACTTGTCCGGACAGACACCATCCCTCTCGGAACGAGCGCAACGCTTGGACGTGTAGCAGCATCCGGAACCGCATCACGTCGCCATCCCCGAATAGGTAACCGTGTCCACGCTGGTGTCTGTCGACCTGGACGATCGTCTCGACTGCGCGGTTGACGGTCTTCCACGATACAGACATGAGCGGGATCGCAGCGGGGGGAGGTCGGTCGCTCGTCCTAGTCGCGCTCGAGCCGGAGTCGTCTCCCGGCTTGACGTCGAGACCAATCATCCATCCAAGTTGGTCTGTCCAGGTCATAGGGGCAGATCCGGCGATGACGACACGACCGAGCGCGTCCGTCGTCGCTGTCCCTCCGTCCGTCGCCATCTTGGTGTTGAGCTGGTCGATATACGCGGGGAAGTTGTAATAGCCGTCCGCGAGCTGGAGAGCCGTCCCGTCATTGTCGACGAGCCGGTAGCCGGGGACGCTGGTATCGATGAACCCGTAAAGCCATCCGCTAGGCGTCGGCCAGTCGTTGAGCGCGCTCACGCTGCGACGCCTTGAACGGTACAGATAACGCGAGCGCTCGACCCTAGCATCCCCCATCGACTAACCGCGGACGATCGGAGAATGAACCGCTCGACGACCATCACGTTTGTAGTGTTGTCCGTCCTCATCACTCCGATGTCATAGGTCCCGCCATCCGCGAGTGTGTTCGCGAAGGTCGAGCTATTCACGATCGTATCGTAGAGGACGACCCTCCCTCCGAGCCGGGCGGGTCCGAGCGTGAACCCCGCGCCGCCCGAATACATCGTCTTACCCTTTTGAACGCTCACGACGGGGGACTTCAGGTGCGCCCCGTATGCGGGAAGGATTGCGGACGGGATCGCGGTCGGGAATGTGTAGGAGCTCGACCCGCTCTGGTCAGCCGTGAGACCCGTCTTCGTGTCCGTCGTTCCCGTTGCAGCGATGGCGAAGGTCGACGGCATCTCGACGACGAACTTCGACGCGGAGTCCACGTACGCGATGAACGCCTCCCCGTGAACCCTGCGCGCTTCGTATACCATCCGCTCGAGGACACGGAGCGCAGACGTCCTACCTCGCGGGGTAACGGTAGCGACAGCGGCTCCGATGGTGACGGTGAGGGTTCCGGTCCACCCGTCGACGACCTTCGCCAGGAGGCTATAGTAAGGGTTCGCCATTAGAACGCGGTCGACTCCATCCCGGTTCCAGCAAGGGAGTTGACCTGATCGCTGATAGCGCGGCCCAATTCTTGCGGCAAACCTAGGAGCATTCCGGGCCCGAAATTTATCTGTATTCTCTGCGCGACCTGCTCTTCTTGCTGGACCGCGGGAGTGACGAGCGACCCACCTCCGGCTGTCTCCTCTTCGGGTCGAGCGGACGTCGGCTGAGCAGCCGCGACTCCCGCCATCGCGAAGAACATCGTCGACGCGACGAGATGCCCTATTGATTCCGCGGGGTTGACCCACGCAGTAGCTACCGCCATCGCGGCTTCGAATGCCGCCATTACCAGTGCTTTATCCCTGGCGGATTCCACGAAAGCGGCCGTGGCTGGCCCGACAACGGAGAGCCCGGCCGCCATTCCTCCCGCTACCTTTTGTCCACTTGTCAGCGAAGCATCGCCGAGCGCCGCGAATTTCTCGGTCGCCTTCGGGACGGTGACACTCATCGAGTTAAAGCCCGCGATGATGTTCTTGTATCTCGCCGGCCGGTTGAGTCTCGCGAGGTCTGCGTCGAGCTGGCCCAGGATAGCAGCGCCGCCTGAGAATGCGCCGCCTATCCCTTCGCCTAGCGTCTGCGCGAAGGCTGCTCTCTCCGCTTGTGCGACTTCCGCTTTGGCTTTCTGCGCCTCGAGCCTTGCGAGGTCTATAGATAGACCCGCCTCCTCCACGCTTAGGGAGGACTCCCGGATCTCTCGCTCTCGCTGTAGGAGTTCGAGGTCGATCCGCTGCGTGTCCGTCTTGGCTTCCGCTAGTCCGAGCGCGTTCTTCGCGAGTGTGATCGCGTCCGCTTCGGCTTGCGCCTTCTCCTCGCTCTTCTTTGTAAGAGCGGCCTCGACCGCGTCGATCTCCTTCTTCAAGACGAGTCGAGCCTTCTGCTTTTGCACCGCCTCGAGATCAGTGGCGGTCGCCTTCTTCACGCCCTTGGCTATCGCCGCGACCTTCGCTGTTTCCGCTTTCGCGATGGCGTGACGATTCTTGATCCTTGCCTTGTCGAGCGCATCGACAGACTTCAAGATCTCAATCTCACGCTTCGCTGCTGCGATCCCTTTTTCCGTCGACGCTTGCGCCGCCTCGCGTGCCTTCTTCGCTGCGCGTATTCGGGCACTGCGTCGCGCCTTGTCCGCTTCGTCTATTTTCGCTTTCGATGCGGCCGCTTTGTCTTCCGCCGCCATCTGTAGCCGGGTCTGTTCGGCAGTCACCATCCCCGTCGCGCCGCCTGTAGGCGCCCCTTCTCCGAATCTTTGCACCGGGGACGGTGCTTCTGCCGCGTCTCTCGCGCGCTCGACCGCTTTGTATGCGGATTCCAGCTCGAACAGGCTCCGGATCTGCTCGTAGTTCTTCGCGGTGATGGTGTCGATCTGACTGCTGTACGCTTGCCACGCCGCGATCTTCTCTTCCGGTCTCAGAGACGCGAGACGCTTTCTCAATTCGTCGAGCGCCTTCGCCGCGCGCTTCGGTCCTTCCCCTTTGCGGAGAACGACGCCAGTCAGCGTGAAGTCGATCCCGTCAACCTTGTCTTTCAGACCGACCCAGTCGTCCGCCATCTCCTCCGTTGTCTTGCCTACAATCCCCCGCATGAATTCCATCGCTGTCAGGAATTCACCGGATGCGGCCGATTGCATGTCAGAGATGAAGTCGTCGAAGCTCGTCGACGCGCGCTGCATGTCGGTTTGAAACTGCTCGAGAGGGACGTCGTCGAACTGTTCGCCGAGCGCCTCGAGCGCAGCCGGTAAAGCAATCTCAAGACGTCGGGTCATCTCATCGACGGACCCGGCCGCGATGTTGTTCTCCTTCGCGTATTTCTTGGTCAGCCCAGTGATCTTGTCGAGGTTCACGCCAATATCAATGAGACCGGTCGTCCTCCCCTTTAGACTGGACTCGATGACCCTCGCGACGTCGATGACCTCGCGCCCCTGGTCGTGCGCCGCCTTCGTCGCTAGCTCGAGGAGGCGCGTCGTCTGTTTGATCGGAACGCCTAGCCGCTTGAATCGGTTCGCGATGATCTGGAGATCGGTCTCTGTGACGAGACCGCCCGTCGCTTTCTTCAGCTCGCCTAGAGCGACCGTCGCGTTCGGTATGGCTTGCGCAAACCGGATCGCGATGTTCGCAGCCTTCTCTCCCTCGACGATAAAGTCCTTCAAAGCCCGGAGAGCCAGCGCGCCCATAAACACGCCGACCGCAGCCTTCGCGTTCATGAACTTCTTTCGGAGATTACTCACGCCATCGGCGGTACGGATGAGGGTCGCCCGATACCTACTCTGTCCGCGGATGGACTTCGCGACCGCAGCGCCTAACTTCGTTTGTGCGACGCCTGCCTTCTTGAGCTCGTCGGAGGTCTGCTTGATAGCCGCGTTCGATTGCTTCAAGACGGCGCGGATATTCTCCTGCGCTCTCGCGATGACTTCTAGTTTTACCGCGCCCGCGACTGCCATCGTCTACCCCTGCGACGTCGAGTGTGATGTTCGCCGCGAACGAGCCTGTACGAGAAGAGACCAGACGGACGGAACCCATGCCGCATAATCATCCGGCCACCCCGCAAGGGGTGACAGCTTCGCATGATGCTCGAGCGTCAAGACGTACCGGAGACGCTTGTCGTCGTTCATCGCAGCGACCGGACAGCGGTCCCAGGGTTGCCCTAGATAGAAGCCGGCGCGATGCTCGCATCGACCCTCACACCCGCTCGCGTCTCCGCTTGCGCATTTCAACCCGTGTGCATTCGCGAGAACGTCGAGCCATGCCGCGACTCTTACGCGCTCGCTCAGGTAGGGTCGGCGCCCATGCCTGACGCGTTCAGGACCCACGAGCCGAGAGAGATCAGCGGACCGAGCTTGATCGAATGAAGAACGACGTCGACGTCCTCGCAGGTCTCGCCGTTCTCTTCCGCCTTGACGAAGGCGAGCGCGATGATCCGCTCCATCGCCTCCGCTAGTTGAAGGGTCGAGGCTTCTCCGAGGTCCTCGAAGTCGATCTCCCGAAAGGCGGACGAGCATCGCATCACTTCGCGATCGTTCAGGGCGCGGACGGTGACGACCGTCGCTCCCTTCTTCTTCGCGCCTTTCGCCGCGCCTTTCGCTTTGTCGACCTCGACCCATTCGTCGCTATCCTTGCCGATGGTCGGATCGCTATGACAAACGAGCTCCGCCCTTTCCGTTATCTTGATCAGTCCTAACGCCATGAATCCCCATCCGTCGGCCTACAGGAAAGCGAGACGGAAGGGAGTGTTCATTACTGCACCCGTCGACCCGTCCGTCGTGTCTCCGGAATACATAGCGCATTCGATGACGCTCGTCACGCTGACGAGCGCGTCGGCATCTCCTAGCGCTTGCAGTTCTTTGAGCTGACCCGAAGGGATGAGAGCGGAGAAGGCGCGCCCGGGTGTCGTCCCCGCGTCGATCTGAATGGCGCCGGCCGCCGTCCCCGGTGCGATCAGGCTCGCAGGGTTGTCCAGGTTAGAAGCGGACGACGCCGCAGCGGGGGAGACGATGGTCGTCTCTACGGTGCGCTTCGTCACGACGAACCGGGACAGTCCCTGTGGCGCGTCATAGTTGATCTCGTCCGCGACGTCGGTCGTGATGGCGATAGAGACCGATCCAGCCTTCTGCTCTGTGCTCGCATCGACGACGCGAGCTCCGTTGTCACTCAGGACAACCGGCATCTGCGGACGGTTAGCGAGCGCAGCCGCGGAGGGTCCCGCTCCGGATCCTCCCACGTTCGTCCAGTTCGCGGCCTTGATAGTGACCGCCAAGGTCGGCTGCTCGCGAGCGTTCAGGGTGATCGTTGCGGACGTCACGACGCAGTCATAGAACAAGAAGTTCACGTTCCCGGAAGAGCCCAACCATTCGAACGTGAACGGCGTCGGCTGCGTCGCTGTCAGGTAGATCGAATTCGACCCGTAGACCGTCCCGCTCGAGTCCGGCGTCTGCTCTGCTCCGGCTGCGGTCAACGCCCATTTGTTCTGCATCGTGTAAGTATTCGACGCCTTCGTCTTGACCCATCCGACCGAGTATTCGGTCGGAGACGTCGCACCCATCGGAGCCATGACAGCGAAGCCACCGATGCCGCCCGCGCCGGTCGTCACGGTGAGCGTTGAATGGGTCCCTCCGGTGACGTCGGTCGCGTATCCGTTCGTCGCGCTCCCTCCGAGAGCAGAGCGAAGGAGAAGCGCGTCGGGGGTCTCCGATGGATCTCCGGTCGGAGCCGCGGTCGCGAACCCGTGAAGAGGCATCGTCAAGGAGACCTCCGTCGGTCCCTTGCCACTAGCGACGCGGGTCGTCGCGAAGTAGCTAGCGCGCATGACCTCCGCTTGGACCGACGCCTGCGCCGGAGTCGGGATCGTGATCTGGGCCTCGAGGAAGTTCGCATTCGCGAAGGAGGTCTCTGCTGTCCCCCATCCCGACGCCTGCTCCTTAACAGCGAAGCGCCCTGTACTAGTTGGGATGCCCATTTCTAAACCCCTGTTCTACGGTAGGTGACTGCGATCGGGAGACTCGCCTCGAGCATCCCATCCATAAATCCGGAAGGCGCGACGTCTACTCCGTCGAAGCCTGCTCGGAAGATGTCCCCGTCTTGTTCGTGTAGCTGAGTCATTGCCTTAATAATGCGCTCCGCGTCGTCCGCGATACGGTCTTCGACGAGTGCGTAAGCAGCGTAATAGACTGTAATGGCAAACGTCACGATCTGCGCGGTCTCTGTGATCAGAATCGAAGGGGTCACACCGACGAGCTCGACCTCGAAGCAGCGCTCGGAGATGGCGCCCGGCTCACGACCTCCCAGGTCGACGTGATTAAACGCCTCGCCTCCGACGTTCGAGTCTAGCGAGATGGCTTCGATCGCTGTCACGATCGCCGCCTTGACTCCGCTCGCTCTCACGTCCGCCCGGCCGGGATGATCACGAGCTGACGAACGTCGCCAGAGACGACCGAGTCCGTGTCCCCGCGATCGACGTAGGTGTTCGCGAGAGCCTCTCTCACGGCGCGCAGAAGCTCGCCGGTCGTTAGCTCGACATAGGACGCGACCTCATAGTCTCCGGGGACAAGATTCTGGTGGGCGAGCTCGATACGAACCGCGGCGAGACCTGCTCCGGAGTCGACGAAGACGCTCGGCGCGCCGACGAGGTTTGGGAAGTCCCCGCTCGCCTGGATGAGTGTGCGGACCCGGTTATTCGCTCGCGTCGCGATGGTGCGAAACCATCCCGCGGTCTTGGCTGCGGCGAGTCCCGGCCAGTTAGCGGCGACGTATCGCTTGACCTCCGTCGCGTTGATCGGGTCGGCGAACTGCGTCCGGACAACGTGAGCGATCTCGCGGATGACCGCGACCGTCGAGTCGTCGCTCGTGATCGTCCATTCGAGCCGATACCATTTATCCCGGGTGATGGTCCCGGCTGTCGAGATGGTCGCGGACAAGCCGAGACCGTAGAAGGTCGCCGCGGTCGTGAGGGTCCCGGGCGGAGCGCTCTCGAGCGTGATGGTCGTCGACTCGACCTCGTCGACCATGACAGGACCCTTCCACCCGTCCGCGGTCTCGAGCCATACCGGCGCGCCTGGTGTGAACCCGGTCGCGTTGTCGACGACGACGACGACCTGAGACGTCACCGAAGAGACGCCCGCAGACCCCGCAGCGCCGACCGACGTCAACGTGACCGTCGGCGACTCCTTCGTCGTCCCTCCCGGGTCCTTGAAGGCTAGGGTCGCGGACGCCGGGCGAGACGCGAGCGACGTCGGAAAGAAGCTAACCGGCGCCGCTCGGTCCTCGATGAGTTCGAGAGCCGGCATGGACGAACCCCCCTAGCTAACCGCCGCGCCCCAAATACCATCAGGCTGCGGACCGCTCTGCGCCTTGGAAGCCCACGTCACCCGGAGCTTCGTCTTGAGGTTGTCCTGGTCCTGCACGACGACCTTGAAGTCGACAGCGGCTCGGTCCCAGAAGTTCAGCGGGTTGCCGAAGGACGGGTCTGCGCAGAGGATCCAGTCGTTTGCGTCGCTTGCGTAGGGGTTGATCACCAGGGTCGTGTTATAGAGACCCGACGTGTTGACCAGTCCCTGCGCGGGTGCGCCGGAGGTTGTGACCGTCGTCAGCGTGAACGGAGAGCCGAGGATCTGACGAGCGGTCTGCTCGAGAGCAGGGGGGACGATGAGGAACTTCGGCTGGTCAGCCCAGTCCATCACCTGCGTCTGGTAGTTCTGCCACCCGCGAATCGCGGTGATCGCCGCCTGAAACGCCGAGATGTCGAGCGCGCTCGATCCACGGTTCGAGCGCGTTCCGCTCGTCATCGTGTGATCGGTCGCACAGACCGAGGCGCCGTCCGCGGTCGCGTCCGTGAAGACGGCGGCGATATTCGCGAAGGCGAGGTTCGCGCGCTTCGATGTCACGGAGCGGCCGAGCTTCATCGCGGCGAGCGACAAAATGTTGGGCACATCTCTGAGATCGTAAGGGTTGATCTCGACGCTCACGCCGTAGGCGTCATACGCCATCGTGTTAGCGCCGGTCGAGTCGATGGTCGCGACGGTCAAGTCGTCACCGGACGCCCACGCTCCCGGGTCGGGGATGCCCGTCAGAGCGGCAATCCGCAGGCTCGCGACGTCCTCGTTGTGGTAGGTCATCACCTTCGTGATGACCGAATCGTCCGCCTGGAGCATTCCCTCGAAGAAGCTACGTACGGCAATTGCCTTGACATTTGAGGTAGTTAGAGCCACGTCGCCTCTCAGGTATTAGGATGCCGTCGGGTGTTTCTCGGTTCTAACGGCGTGACCAATCATAGAACAAAAGAACGAACGCGCCCGTCCGAGTGATCAGAGTCTAGCGGACGATGTTCGCCGTCCGCATAGCCTCGCGCATATCGCCATCGCTCCCGCGTCCGGAGCCTCCGACGACCTTGACCTCGCCGTGAGTCCCGACGGCTGCGGCGACCTCACCGAACGAGTCCTTCAAGGACGCGCCGATCTTCTGTTTCTCGATGGCTTTGATTCGGCGCATGTTCATCCGCGTTTCCTGCGGCGCGCACATTACGAGGATGTTGTCGCCGTCGCCCTCGAAGCCGACGCAGCGGATCCCCTTCGGCGCGGGTTGATATCCGAACTGACGAAGGCGCGAGGCGAGAGCGAGAGCTGCGTCGGCGCGAGCCAGTCCGCAGCGAACGAAGTGCCATTTTTTCAGACGCTCGTCCGGCCACCCGTTCGGGAAATACCAGGAGCCGATCGACATTCGCTCGGACGTCTCGACGAGCTCGATCATCCGGCTGGACGCGAGGACGCTCTTCGCTCGAGCCGCCTCGAAGTCGAAAGCCTCTCCGCTCGGAGTCGCCTGTCCTCTCGACGCTGCGTCGATCGTCTTCTTCTTCCCGGCCATCACGCGCCCCCTAGATTGTCCTTCAGAAGCTTCGCGAGATACGCCTCGTCATGTAGACCCGACGCCGACCGCTTGACGGTCAAGTGTCCAATCATCTCCGCTGGCGTAGGTATTCGAGGAACCTCCTCGACATGGAACAGACCTGCATTCCGTTCCCGCCATTCGTCGAGTTGTGCCTTCCCGCCCGGTGCGTGCGGATCGACGTCAGGTGTGATGGCGAGCAATTGCTCGTCCGTGAGCGAGCCGACCGCGCCCATCCCGCGCAGCGCGGAGATCCGGTCTCGCTCGCGTTCGCGACGAAGCCGGAGGTCGTACTCGTTACCGAGAGCCTGCAACCGGTCGCGCTCCGCTTCGGCTTGCGCTCGGAGCTCGGTCGCTTCGGTCATTACCCCGCGGGTCTGCTGCGTGACCGCTTCGGGTCGGGCTTGCGCCTGCTCCGCGATGGCGCGCTCGCGAGCTTGTCGGGCTTGCTCGACCTCACGTCTCGCGGCTTGCGCCTTGTCTTTCGCGGACTGCTCTTCGGCTGTCCTGAGAGCGTCGACGATCGCGGCTTGCTTCTGCGCCTCGACCGCTTGCGCGGCATCTTCCGCGGTCACTGCTTCGACCGGCGCGGCTGGTGTCTCGCTTGCCATCGTCACGCCTTATAGGACGCATATGCGATAGCGTCCGCGTGAAGATGGAACCCGTCCGCGTCCTCGCTCGAGACGCGGAAGCCATGAGAGCCGACGAGGTCCGCAGCCTTCGAGCGGTCATCGGTCACGACCGAGAAGACCGTCGCACCGTAGACCCGGGTCGGGTTCGGAGGGATGGTCGCCGCCTTCGGCGCGGCCGTTGTCTTCTTCGCCTTCTTCTTGACCGTCATCCTAAACCCCGCAGGCTTCGCGAGCTTCTGCGTCAAGCTCGAGATGGTATCCGTCCAGGTCTTGACGGACGCAACGCGCGCCCGCTTCGACGAGGCTAGTCGCCTTCGCTTCGTCCTCGACACGGAGACGCATCACAATCGGACCGAAGTCGCGCTCGACGTTGGCGGGGATCTCCGCCTTCTTCACCTTCTTCGCCTTCTTCTTCTCGGTCATGATCTCACCCTCCCCGCAAATCCCGGATCGCGATCTTCGCTCTTCGCTGCGCGGAGCGCGCCCGGCGCGCAATCTGAAAAGCAGATTCTTCGAGACTTTGCGCGGTTAGGATCTCGGTTGTCAAGCGGTCGGCAAGGTAGCGGGAGAGCAGTCCGACCTCCGCGTCGGACGGGGAGAAGATCGACTCGGCCTCCTTCGCGTTCAACATTCGCGCGAGAGCCGCGTTCGTCTTCAATACTCGCTTACCTTTCTTCGTCCGCTTCCATGCGTCCCGCGAGCCTCTCGATACTTTACCCGTGAAGACGACCGCGGCCTTCGTCGGCGACTGTAGCTTCGCCTGCATGCTTCGCCAGAATGTACCTGTCCTCGTGAAGTTCTTATGCGACGACTGGAGTCCGAGCTTCGCGCGGATCTGCTTGGTCCTCTTGACGTACGGGCGGAACCTTTGACCCGTTCCGCTCTTCCCCGTCTTCTGGATGCGGTCGCGGGTCCTGACCGCTTGCAGCGCGATAGCCTCGAGCAACGGTTGAGCGAGGCTGATCGCTTCTGTCCGAATGTTGCTCTGCGCCGTCCATTCGAGCCCAATCTCCGGCATGATCACGGCTGCGGCTCCTGCTCCGGCGCGGCCGGCGTCAACGCTCGCGTGTCCGCGAGGTTTCTCTCGACGCGCCGCATCGCCTCATCGAAGGTCAATCCCTCTTGTTTCATCAGCTCGCGAGGCGCGCTCGAGAGACCGAGCCGGATACGGAGTTCGCTGCTCTGCGCGCTATGAAGCGGGTCCGTCGGCGGCTCGCTGAAACGGTACGAGACGCGGACGTTGGCCGGGGGGATCAAGTCCTCCTGTCCGCGGAGATGGTTAAGCCATTTGCCGGTAAGGCGGAGGAGTCGTTGTTCAGCTCGGCGGAACTGGGTTTCATTTCGAGCGCGTTCCGCCTCTCTGTCCTGGAGCTCGACCAACTTCGACAGAGCGGTCGCCCCTGCTGACTTGTTCATCAGCGACGACGGGTTGAGGCTGTTAACGCTCGTCACCGTCTTCACGTAGCTTTCGACCTGATCAAGATATCCCTTCAGGTCTGGCGACGGCGAAGCGAAGCCTAGCTCCGCCTCCTCCCACAAGCCTACGAAGCTATTCGGACCGAGACCCTGAAGGTTCGCAACGCTCTCGTGATCCATCCCCTTGATAAACCCCTGCGCGAAACCCTGGAGCCTCGAGATCGTTCCGAGATCCGTGTAGTCGTGATTCAATGCGCGTTGCGCGTCGAGCAGGTCGAGCGGTTCCGCAGAAAACCAACGACCAGGCTGCGCGGGAGACCTCCGAAGTTGAATCAACGGGACCTCTCCGATCGGGTTCGATCCGTCTTCCATGAAGAGCCCGCGACCCTTTAGCGGACCGTCGACCCATGTCGCGGTCTCCCGCGTCATCTCCGCAACGCCAAAGGTCGTGATGTTGCTGATCGGGTCACGACCTAACGGGATCCGGAACCATGCCGCGGAGATGTCGAGCTCGCTGGTCGAGAAGGGATCATCGAGCGCGACGTCGACGTTGTGAATCGGCGGACAGACGAGCCGGATCCCTTTGACGGACGGAAGCGGGAGGACGAAGATCGCAGCGTTCCCCGTCGCGATGGTCAGCTCGTGGCTATGCTTGAACCATGAGTTCACATCCGCGCCGCGATAGACCCGATCCAATAGAGCGAAGGTCGCGTCGGGGAGCGGCTCGCCTGCGACGCCTCCTCCGTCCGAACGCTTGAAGGTGAAGTCCCTCGAAGGCTCGCGGAGGTAGAGCGACCCGCCGAGCTCGCGTGCGACGCGCCAGACCCACGGGACCGTACGGGCTACGTGATTCTGATAATTCGTCGGATACATCTTCTTCTGTTGGTCGCGATGATCCTTCGTCGATCGCGAATACATCTTGAAGAGGATCTCGGAGTTCGTTCGCCAGTCCGACCCGCCCGGGACGCCTGCGTCGTCGGTTATCTGTGGGCCGGTCTGAAGACCTGAAGGGACAGCCATCCGCTACCTCTCTCAATGCCGGGGGTTTATCACCTGTGCGCGTTATAGCATAAGGTTCGGGGGATTCATGGACGACGTAACCGTAAAGCCTTGGGAGGACCTCCGGCGCGAGCTAGGGGACAGCCGAGACCGAGCCGCGCTTCTGCGCTTCTTCTGCGCGGTCTCCGGATACGATCCGTTGCCTCACCAGATCCGGGCGCATCTCGCAGGGGTCAGCGAGCGCGGAGAGATAACCGCGAAGATGCTGTTAGGCGGAATCGGCGCGGGCAAAACCTATTTCGCGGCTGCGGAATCCATGATGCTGTTCATCGTCGCGGAGGTTGGTCGAGGCGCGTCGGCCGCTGTCGTCGCACCCACGTTCGATCAATGTATTCACTCAGTCGTACCGGCCATAAGACACTTCGGTGACGCCATGTCAGCAAATGGCTATCCAATTTTTAAGCGCTGGAAGCACTCGACCGCGACCTTCGAGGGTGTGTCCGGAGGTCGGCTTTTCGTGCGTTCGGCGGACCGTATCGACTCGCTCCGCGGCTTCTCGTTCTCGTTCGTACACGTCGACGAATCAGAAGCAATGCGCCGCCCTGGCTATGTCTTCGACACTCTGCTCGGACGTATCCGAGACACGTCGGCGCCGTTTCTGCAAATGCACGTCACGACAACCCCGCGGGGGATGGGGGGAGTCGTCGGTCGGTTCTTGGATCGGCGTACCTTCGCGGACACGCTCCCTCCCGACGAGGCGTCGAGGGTCAAGCGCCAATGGTGGATCGGTCGAGCTCCCACGTCAGCGAACCCGCATCTCCCCCCCGGCTATCTGCATAGCCTCCGAGCGGGGTACTCGAAACGCCAATGGGAGCAGGAGGTCGAAGCGAAGATCCTCCGGCCAGAAGGCGCTGTCTTCCCGATGTTCGATCGCCTCACGCACCTTCGCCCATGGCGATACGACTCGACCATCTCCGCGTATACGATGGCGGTTGATTGGGGACACTCGCATCCTCACGCTCTCTTCATGCAGGAGACGCCGGACGGGTCCGTCATCATCTTCGACGAGTTCTGCGAGGACAACGTCCCGCGGGATCACTTCCGTGACTATCTCCTCCGGACCGTCAAGCGGCTCGGTCGACCTCCGACAGATATCGCGGCGGATCGAGCGGTCAAGTCCGAAAACCAATGGTGTAAGTCCGCCTTCCCGAAGAGCCGCGTGCATACCATGAGGACGAGACACGACCAGGACATCCGGACGGGTCTTCAAATCATCGAAGCCGCGCTCGAGCCTGTCGACGCTCCGCCTCGTCTCTACATCGCGGACCATCTAGCGAGGGACGCTCCGCCTCGAGGGATCGTCCGATGCTTCGAGGGTTACCGTTGGGCGAAGCTCGCGAACGGCGCGACCAGTGACAGACCCATGAAGTGCGGGAGATTCGACCACGGGATCGACGCGCTACGATACGCGGCTGTCGCCTTCCTCTTCGAGCAACAATCCGCCTATGTCGTTGGCCGCGTTCACGGAGCAGGCAACCGGCCCGACGATTGGCTTCGTCGCCAGTCGCGACGCCTCAACCGCTAGCCGAGCAGGTCGTCGCCTTCGTCCGGAGGCGGGAGGATCCGCAGACCTTCCGGAACCCTCACGGGTTGCGCCGAGACTCCTCCACCGTCGCCGAGCGATTCGACCAGGCTCCGGAGGTTCTTGCGCGACTGCAGCATGAGCGACTCGAGCCGCTCGATCACCCGGTCGCCCGGATCGGCCAGGCTCGCAAGCGCATCCTGCAAGCTCAACAGCTCCGCGAGCTCCAAAGCGATCAAGTCGCGGAACGAGATCCCGCCGTCGCTCTCGATGGCGTCGACCGTGTCTCGGACGTTCTTCGTGTAGCGCGACCGAAGCCTCTTCCACGCGCGGCCGGTCTGCTTCGTGATGTCTTGCTGCTGCTGCTTCTGCGCGTCTCGCTCGGCGCCTCGACGCTTCGGTGCGCGCTTCTTCGTTGTCTTCGTCGTCGCCATCGCGCGGACCTCCTCGCCTATTTGACCGAACCGGTTCGGCTAATTGCCATTTGCAAGTTGTTAATATCGTTGGACAATACTTTACACGTAGAAAAAGGGAACGTTGGGACCCCGCGGGGCCCTCCCGAAAAACACCAGGGGGGGGGGAGTGAAGCCTTCCCCTGCATTTTGCGTTGCGATGCCTTTAGGGGACGTCCCCTTAGGGTCCTGGTCGCTTCTACCACGCATCACCCGTCACGATTCGATGCACACGAGAGGGAGAGACGCCGAAGGTCGACGCGAGCTCGCGCAACGTCGCGCCATCGCTCGACCGTCGTCGCATCTCGTCAACCTTGCGTTGCGTTAGCTTCGATCGACCGTTGTCCTCGCCGCGTTGTCGCGTCGGCCATGGGATGACCTCGCGCCGCTCGCATAGGATGACCGCTCGACCGTGGTCGGCTTGCCAGTCAGCCGGCACGAAGGGAAGGCTCGAGGCGAGCAGGGACGCCGCGTCGACCTCCCTGGTCTCGTGTGCTGTCTCGTGTCCGAGTCTCCATAGGGTGCGCCACCATAGGCAAGCGATCCACATCGACGCGACGTCGAACGCGAACGAGGGAAGCGGCTCGCCTTCATGGACAGCCGCTCGGAGTCTATCGCGCTCGACGTCGAGGACGAGGGACAGCTCGGAGACAGGCGAGCCGAGAGCCGCGCACATCACGACGAGACAGCCGCTCGGCGTCTCCGGTTCGACGTCCGCTTCGAGGTATTGAGCGAGGTCCATCACGGCGCCACTATCCACGACCCGCGCCGAATCCCATAGCGCGAAGCCAATCGATCGCAGCGTCCGCACCATACGCGACGCCTGCCGCCCATCCCCTAGCGTCGAACCGCTCGAGCCAATCCCGCTGCTCCGGCCGTAGGTCTGAAGGCTTGCCATTGGTCCTCTTCAGTTCCAAGGCAACGCCGACCAAGTGCAAGCAATGAGGCGGACGATCGATGATGAGCAGGTCAGGGATCCCACGCTCGACGCCTTGCGCCCGCAGGGACACGCCTCCCCGCCCTGGTCGAAGCCCGCCATTAGGGACGGCGAAGGCTGTCACCCTATGCCGCCGGAGCCATCGGAAGAGCGCGGCTTGCTCCGATGCCTCACGCGGCGACGTCTTGTCGCGCTTCTGTTGAATGCCTATGATTTCCATGGGTTACCTGGGGAGTCACTGGAGTCACTCAAGAGTCACTCGCTAACCCCCTGAAATGCAAGGTGAAGTGACAAGAGTGACAAGAGTGACTCTGATCTGGCTCCTCTCGTCTGTGTGCCCGCATCTGTATAGCTTAGATATAGAGTCACTAAAGTCACTATTCCTTGAATCATTAGCGGTTTCGCGGGGTTACAGAGTGACTTTTGATATTCAACGAACACGGTTTTTCGGTTCCTAATGCGCGGAATCAATGGGGTTTCAACGAGTGACTCAACAAAAGGGTAGGGAGTCACTGGAGTCACTATTCCTTCCCTTAGACCTTCCCTTAGCCTTATTCCACGTTCCCTTAGCTACGGGAGCGTTTGTGTTAGCTTATTCAAGGTTTCAACAATCCATTTGCGACCGGCCGACCCCTTGTTCCCGCGGACCAATCGGAACCCTCCGACGATGCGGGATCTGTACTTGCTGAGTATCCATCCGACCCGCCGCGGGTTGAGCTCGCCTGTCCTCCCTCCGGCAAGCTCGACGAGCGCCTCCTTCAATGCCTTGCGATGCTCGGTCGTCGCGTCGTCGGTGACCGAGTCGAAGACCTGACGAGACAGATCGTCAAGGACATCCGGCACGGTGATCGGCGCGCTTCGATGCAGAGCGAACCACGTCTCGAGGACGGTCGACCATGCGTCGAGGTCTCGGTCTGCTCCCTCTCTGATCTCGACCTGCGTCGCGCATGGGTCGACCATGCCGGACCATACGAGAGCCGAGCGGACCGACCGAGACCATTCACCGAACGAGCCCATCGGAGACAGACCGAGAGCAGGTCGACCCGCTTCGGCATAGGCTCGGAGGATGGTTAGGCAAGCCGAGACGAGGCGCCCGCGATGCGCTCGGACGTACCCGACGAGGTCAGGGTGCGCGAACCCTGCGCGCTCTTCGGGTCGCTCTGTCTCGACGTCCAGGTAGCATCGGAGTGTGCGCCTCGCGAGGTCGCCACGGATGGCGACGTTGTTCCCCGTGGCTATCCACGTCGCTCTATTGGGAACCTCGACGAGCATTGATTGACCGAGGACACGTCCCGCCCATACATCCGCGGTTAGGGCCGCGTCGAGCGCTGGACCTCCGAAGGCTCCGGCGACGTTGTCCAGGAGGATCACACGCTTGCCTGAGCATAGGTGCGCCGTGATGCGCTTCTCGGTCTCCGTGTCGTCACGGATAGCGAGGACAGGCGCGCGGCGACCGGTGCATAGAACCGAGACAACGTCAGCAAGCAGACCCTTGCCTGCGCCGGGAGTGTGCGCGTCGAAGAGGAAGAGCGGCGTCGGTCCTTCAATGCCGAAGCGCCCGACCGCGGTTAGCATCGCGGCGACTGCAACGGATAGATGCGCCGGACCTCCGAAGGGGAAGTCGCTCAAGACCTCCTCGAGCGCGTATCGGGCGCGCTTACACTTGGCCCGGTCGACCGAGCCGACCTTAGGGAAGACCAATCCAGCTGGAGGACTGAAGACGATGCCGGTCGTCGGGTCATAGCCGGACACGTCGAGGATGGACCCATCCGCTCGAAGGGTAGGCGTCTCGGTCACGCCGACCAAGGGACGCACGCTCGACCATCGAGCCGCGCCCATGAGCGCATCGACGACGTCGCGAGGCGGGTCGACAGGGACCTCGACGGTCTCCTCGCCTTGGACCTTGCGCCGTCGCCAGTCGCCACGGGCGGCGAGGATGACCCTCAAGCGATGGTGAGCAACCTCGCGGATGACCGGCGACCCGGGTGTGACTGTCGCTCCCTTGCGAGCGTCGACGTCTCTATCAACCGCGACGAGGACTCCTGCGCGCTGGTAGATGTCGACGCCTTCGAGC
>Ga0255048_10000372_pt1 | contig 35543 bp, 33 predicted proteins | sample JV7_2_2_MG_FD_183619 | JGI IMG/M metagenome (GOLD analysis project Ga0255048, IMG submission 183619) | Seawater microbial communities from Jervis Inlet, British Columbia, Canada - JV7_2_2 | ecosystem: Environmental > Aquatic > Marine > Inlet | place: Canada: British Columbia | collected 2016-10-06
TGCTCCGGGACGCATCGCGCCGGCTCGAGGCCGTGGCGTTGGGGCTCGTCTTGGGAGGCGCCGTCGGCAATCTCGTGGATCGCGTCTTCCGCGGAGACGGCCTCCTCGATGGCGGCGTCGTCGATTGGATCGACTTCTCCTTCTTCCCCACGTTCAACGTCGCAGATAGCGCCATCACGATCGGCGTCGCGCTCCTGCTGCTCGCCGCCTTCGTGCACCGCTGACATGGAGCCGTCCCGCAGGGTGACCGTGACGGCCGAGCTGGCGGGCATGCGGGCCGACAAGATCGTCGCCGAACTCGGCGGCGTGAGCCGCAGCGCTGCTCGAGCGCTGGTCGACGCCGGTCTCGTGCTCGTCGATGGGTCGGCGGTTCCCGCTGCCAGACCGCTCGCCGTCGGTGCGGTGCTCGAGCTCCCCGACACGCCTGAGGACGTTGAGCTCGAGCCCGATGCGTCTGTCCGGTTCGCAGTTGCCTTGGAGCACCCCAGGGTGCTCGTCGTCGACAAGCCGGCAGGACTGGTGGTGCACCCCGGGGCCGGTACTGCGGGTGGGACCCTGGCCTCCGGTCTCATCGCCCGATATCCGGAGCTTGCGGAGTTGCCGACCGAAGCTCGCTGGGGGATCGTCCACCGGTTGGACAAGGACACCTCGGGCTTGCTCCTCGTCGCCCGGGATGCTGGCGCTCACTCCGAGTTACAGCAAGCCCTGCGCGAGCGGCACGTGTCGCGGTCCTACGCCACCCTCGTCGCTGGAGCATTCGACAACGCAACAGGGACGATCGAAGCGCCCATCGGACGTGACATCGCCAACCCGACCCGCATGGCGGTGGTGCAGGCGGGAAGACCGGCGCGGACGCACTACCGGCGCATGGCGACCTGGGCGGGCCACACGCTGCTCGCCGTCGACCTCGATACCGGCAGAACCCATCAGATACGCGTGCACCTTCGGGCGATCGGCCATCCTGTGATCGGTGATGTGCACTACGGGCGGCGTGGAGGCGACGAAGACCCAGGGAGGACCTGGCTCCATGCGAGAAGCCTCACCTTCCCGATTCCGGGCACGGCAACGACCGAGTCGTGCCGCTCGGCGCTTCCCGGTGACTTGATGCAGTCGCTGGAAGTCCTCGGCAGTCCTGCGAGCGGCGACCCCGCGGTAGATTCCTGGGGGGAGGGAGCATGACCGTTCACTACGAACGCCTGTCACATCTCGATGCGTCGTTCCTGGCGCTGGAATCGCGCTCGACCCACATGCACGTGGGTGCTGTGGTCGTTTTCGATGTCGGCTCGTTGGGAAAGGCGGATGGCGGGATCGACATGGCTGCGATCCGGCGCCACGTCGCCGCCAAGCTCCATTTGATCCCGCGATACCGACAGCGGCTCGCTTGGGTGCCGCTGGAGCGGCATCCGGTGTGGGTGGACGACGAGTACTTCAACCTCGACTACCACGTCCGGCACACCAGTCTCCCCCGACCGGGCTCGGAGGACCAGCTCAAACAGCTCGCCGGGATGCTCATGTCCCAAGGCCTCGACCGGGAGAAGCCCCTGTGGGAGCTCTACGTCGTTGAAGGCATAGAAGGCAATCGGTTCGCCATCGTGTCGAAGATCCATCATGCGATGATCGACGGGATAGCCGGAGTCGATCTGATGGCGGTGCTCCTCGGACTGGGCGCGACCGACGAGATCGACGGTCCGCCACTGTGGGAGCCGCGACCGGTGCCCAACGGGACCGAGCTCTTCGTGCGCGAAACGACGCGCAGGCTCACATCGCTCGTATCGTCGATCGGAAACGTCGGAACCCTGCGCGGCGAGTTCGACGGCATCGCCGACGACGCCATGCGCCGCCTGCGTGCGGTTGGCGCTTCGCTGTCGTCCGGCTGGCTCGTCCCGACCGGAAAGACGCCCATCAACGGGGCCGTCGGTCCGAATCGGAGATTCGAGTGGCTCGACCTCGAATTGACGGATGTCAAACGTGTCAAGGACTGTGTCGGCGGCTCCGTCAACGACGTCATCTTGGCCACCGTGGCGGGAGGCGTGCGGTCGTTTCTGATCGAGGAGCGCGGGCTCTCGAGCGACGAGCTCGAGGAGCTCGATTACCGCGTGATGGCGCCAGTGAGCGTGCGTGCATCCGACCAACGAGGGACGATGGGCAACCACGTTGCGATGTGGCTGGTGACGCTCCCCGTCGGCGTTGCCGACCCGGTCCGCCAGCTGCGCATCATCCGCGAGCAGACGAGGCGCCTGAAGAACGACGCCCACGCGCTGGGTGCTGCCACGATCGTTCAGGTGTCCGCCGGTGCACCCTCGACCCTGGTCTCGCTCGGGGCCAGGCTCGCCGCGAACGTGCGACCCTTCAACGCCACCGTGACCAACGTGCCGGGACCCCAATTCCCCCTCTACCTGCTCGGCGCCAAGGTCGAAGCGACCTATCCGCTCGTTCCGCTGTGGGAGAGCCATGGCGTCGGCATTGCCCTGTTCTCGTATGCCGGGCGGGTCCACTGGGGGTTCAACGGTGACTACGACCTGCTGGGCGACCTCGACCGCTTCGCCGCAGTGATGGGCGGGGCATTCGCCGCCCTGTCCAAGGCGGCAGACGAAGCCCCAGACGAGCCAGCAGATGAGCCGGGCGCCCCTCCGGAAGACGGTCCGCGGAAACGTCCGCCGCTCGGCACCCCCTGATCAGCCGAAGAACGTCTTGGCGGTGTCGTAGAGCTCTCCGTCGACGCTGCGCACTTCGCCGACCGCCTCGGTGAGCGGAACTGGGACGATTGCCGTGCCCTGGAGGGCCACCATCACCTCGGACTGCCCTTCGATGGCGAGATCGGCCGCGGCGACACCGAACCGGGTTGCCAGGACGCGATCGAATGCAGTCGGAGACCCGCCGCGTTGGATGTGCCCGAGCACTGTGACTCGCGTCTCGAAGCTGGTTCGCTCTTCGATCGCGGCCGCGACCTCGTAGGCCACGCCGCCGAGCCGTTCGAAGCCGAAGGCGTCGGTTTTGGCCTCAGCGCGCTCGAAGCCCGGGGGATGGGCGATGCCCTCGGCGACGACGACGATCGAGTACTGCTGGCCGCGCCGGTGGCGCTTGCGCAGCGTGGCGACGACATCGTCGATGTCGTAGGTGAACTCGGGCACCAAGATGGCGTCCGCGCCTCCTGCGATGCCGGCGTAGGTTGCGATCCATCCCTTCGTTCGCCCCATCACTTCGACGACGATGACGCGGTTGTGGGACTCGGCCGTCGTGGCGAGGCGGTCGATGGCGTCCGTGGCGACCTGGACGGCGGTGTCGAAGCCGAAGGTCATGTCTGTGCCACAGATGTCGTTGTCGATGGTCTTCGGAACCCCGATCACGGGGAGACCCTCTCCAGCGAGCTGGAGCGCCGATCGCAGGGTTCCGTCGCCACCGATGACGATCAGGCGCTCGATGCCGTTGCGCCGGATCGCCGGTTCGCATGTCGTGAGACCGTCTCCATGGACGTAGGGGTCCATGCGGGACGTGCCCAGGATGGTGCCGCCCCTACCGAGGATGCCGCGGACGTCGTCCCTGTCGAGCGCCGTGGTCCGATCGTGCATCAGCCCTTCCCATCCATCGCGGATTCCGACGACCTCGGAGCCTCGCTCTGCGGTGCGCGCCACGATGCCCCTGATCACCGCGTTCAATCCGGGGCAGTCGCCTCCCGCCGTGAGGATCCCGATGACGCTCATCATGTCTCCGCGTGTTGGTGGGGTCGCATCATCAGTACAGGAACATCGGCTTGCCGGCGACGTGGCGCACCTTGGGAACGTACTCCTCGCGGTCGTACAGCTCGTCGACATCGACCCGCTTGACGCCTTCACCCGTCACGGAGATCGGAACGGCCGTGTACGTGCCTGCGCGGAGCGCGACCATGCGGCCGGACGAGCCATCGAGCGCGAGGTCTGCCGCCATGACCGCATAATTGGTTGCCACCATGAGATCGAGCGAGTCCGGCCTGCCCGATCGCATGAGGTAGGCCACCTGCTGGTAGATGATGCTCTCTCCCGTCCGCTCCTTCAGCAGCTCGCCGGTCAGCAGGCCGATCCCGCCGAGCTTGCGGTGGCCGTACGCATCGGCCTCACCGCTGACGATCATCTCGCCCCCTGCGATGGTGGCCCCTTCGGAGATCGTCACCATCGCATAGTTGGACGGGTTCGTCGTCTTGTCGTTCGTCACCAGCCCGGCGAGTCGGTCGATGTCGAAAGGCACCTCTGAGATGAGGGCTCGGTCGACGCCTGCGAGGTATGCGGTGACCAGAGACGTTTCGCCGCTGTAGCGACCGAAGAGCTCGACCACGGCAATGCGCTCATGGCTGCCCGTGCTCGTGCGGAGGTTGTGGATGAACTCGACCCCCCTGGTCACAGCCGTCGAGAACCCGATGCAGTAGTCCGTCCCGTGGACGTCGTTGTCCATCGTCTTCGGGATGGCAATGACCGGGACCCCTTCGGTGTGCATGCGCAGGCCGTACGACAGCGTGTCGTCCCCACCGATTGGGATCAGGACGTCGATCCCGTTGGCATCGAGAACCCGGAGCACGTGGTCGGTGAAGTCGTGGGGTCCGGCGCCTGCAACGGTGTCGGTGAGGAAGGCTGGGACGTCGGCGTCCGCAACCCGGCCCGGGTTGGTTCTGCTGGTATGGAGGAACGTTCCGCCGGAGCGGTCGATCGTGCGCACGGCGCCGGGATCGAGCGGGATGAGATTCGCGGCGGCGGTCGACTCGTCGTCGGGATTGGTCGTGAGCAGGCCTCCCCAGCCGCGGCGAATGCCGATCGTCTGGTGGCCGGCCTCAGCGACTCGGTTGACAACGGCCTTGATGCTGGGGTTCAGGCCGGGGACGTCCCCGCCGCCGGTCAGGATGCCGATCCTCATGGTGCTCCCTTCATACCGCGGAGGCTAGACCGGCCCGCGGCGATCGCCGCTCGGGTACGCCCAAAGTGGCACACTGCGGTTTCGCGCTCTGGCACGAGCGCCCCGCGACGGAATAACATCTGTGTAGTTCATGGCAGACAGCTTCGCACACCTCCACGTCCACACCGAGTTCTCGATGCTCGACGGCGCCGCCCGCGTGGCGGATGTCGTCGCGGCTGCCGCGGACGATGGGCAGCCGGCAGTGGCGATCACCGACCACGGTGTGTTGTACGGAGTCGTCGACTTCTACCAAGCTGCGAAACAGGCTGGCATCAAGCCGATCATCGGCATGGAGGCGTACGTGACGCCTGGGTCGCGTTTCGATCGGCCGAGTCGCCGCGAAGACACCCGGTACCACATGACGATGTTCGCGGAGAATGAGGCCGGCTATCGCAACCTCATGAAGCTGGCGTCGCGCGCGTACCTCGAAGGGTTCTACTACAAACCGCGCATGGACGTGGAGCTGCTCGCCGAGCACGCCGAGGGGATCATCGCGACCTCGGGTTGTCTCGGTGGCCACGTGCCTCAGCTGCTTGGACCTGATGCCTCGAGCGAGGAAGGCAACACCGCCCAGATCCGAGATTTCGACGGGGCCGTCGCCGCCGCTGCGATGTACCAGGACGTCCTGGGCAAGGACGGGTTCTTCATCGAGCTCCAGGATCATGGCATCCCGGCGCAAAAGAAGATCATGTCCGACCTACTCGAGGTCGCCACCGCGGTCGGGGCGCCACTGCTCGCCGCCAACGACAGCCACTACACGTATGCCCATGAAGCTGATGCTCATGACGTGCTGCTCTGCATCCAGACCGGGGCCAACAAGAGCGATGCCAACCGGCTCCGCTTCGAGTCCCAGGAGTTCTATCTCAAGTCGGCCGCACAGATGCGCTCCCTGTTTCCGAGCGACGACTTCCTCGGGGCGACGGACAACACGCTGCTGATCGCGGAACGAGCCAACGTCACGATCGACTTCGGTCAGCTCCTGTTGCCCCAGTTTCCCGTGCCCGCCGGACACGACGAGGATTCCTATCTGCGCGAGCTGGTCCAGTTGGGAGCCGCTCGGCGATACGGGGAGCTCGACGAAACGATCCAGCGGCGGATCGACTACGAGCTCGGCGTGATCGCCGACATGGGGTTCTCGGCGTACTTCCTGATCGTTTCCGACCTCATCGACTATGCGAAGCGGCGCGGCATCCGGACTGGTCCCGGCCGGGGAAGCGCCGCGGGTTCGATCGTGGCGTACTGCCTGGAGATCACCAACCTCGATCCGATCGAGTTCGGCCTGATCTTCGAACGGTTCCTGAACCCGGGACGCCGCCAGATGCCGGACATCGACATGGACTTCGACGAACGCTATCGCGGCGAGATGATCCGATACTGCGCCGAGCGGTACGGCTCCGACCACGTCGCCCAGATCGTCACGTTCTCCACGATCAAGGGGAAACAGGCCATTCGCGATGCCGCTCGGGTGCTCGGCCACTCGTATGGCCTCGGTGACAGACTCGCCAAGCAGATGCCCCCGGCGATTCTGGGCAAGGAGGCGACCCTGTCGCAGACCCTGGAGAAGCCGCCTGCCGATGCCGACGGGCAGCGTCGTGAGTACTACACGGCTGCTGCCGGCCTTCGTGAGCTCTACGATTCGGACCCCGCAGCCAAAGAGGTCGTCGATACCGCTCGCGGTCTCGAGGGGCTCCGTCGCCAAGATTCGATCCACGCCGCGGCTGTGGTCATCTCACCGGTTCCGCTGACCGACATCGTCCCCATTCAGCAAAAAGGTGAGGACGCCGAAGTCCTGACGCAATACGAGATGCACGGCGTCGAGGCGCTCGGATTGTTGAAGATGGACTTCCTCGGTCTGCGCAACCTGGCAACGATCGAGCGGGCGCTCGAACTCATCGAGCAGTCCACCGGGACGCGGCCAGACATCGACGCCGTCCCGCTCGACGACGAGCAGGTCTTCGCAATGCTGCGCGCAGGCGATTCCATGGGCGTCTTCCAATTCGAGGGCGGACCGATGCGAGCGCTCATGCGCAATCTGGGTCCAGATACTTTCGAGCACCTCATCGCCCTCAACGCTCTCTACCGGCCAGGTCCGTTGGGGGCCGGCATGCACACCGAGTACGCCGATCGCAAGAACGGGCGCTCGGCCATCACCTACCTGCACGACGACCTCGAAGAGATCCTGGCGGACACCTACGGAATCATGGTGTTCCAGGAGCAGGTCATGCAGGTAGCCCAGAAGATGGCGGGCTCCTCGATGGCCGAAGCCGACACGCTGCGCAAGGCGATGGGCAAGAAGATTCCGGCCGTGATGAAGGCGCAGGAGGAGAAATTCGTCGCAGGCTGTGTGGCGAACGGCCATCCCGAAGCACTTGGGAGGGAGCTGTTCGGGTTCATCGAGCACTTCGCCGGGTACGGCTTCAATCGCTCGCACTCGGCAGCCTACGCCTACGTCGCCTACCAGACCGCCTGGCTGAAGGCCCACTATCCGGCTGAGTACATGGCTGCGCTCCTCACGGCCGTCAAGCGCGACAAGGACCGCACGGCGCTGTACCTGCACGAATGCCGCGTAATGGGCATCCCCGTGTTGGTCCCCGACGTCAACCTCTCCGAGTCGGACTTCGCCACTGCAGACGACAAGATCACGTTCGGACTCTCCGCCGTGCGCAACGTCGGCGAAGCAGTGGTCGAACACATCGCAGCGGAGCGGGAGAAGAACGGCCCATACGAGGCCTTCCAGGATTTCGTCGATCGTGTCGACGTCAGCGTGCTGAACAAGCGGACCATGGAATCGCTCATCAAGTCGGGTGCCTTCGACGCGTTGGGCGATACGCGCAAGGGTCTCCTCGAGGTCTGTTTCGACATGCTCGACGCCACGATCACCCGCCGCAGAGCCGAGGAGATGGGACAGTTCAGTCTCTTCTCCGGCGGTGCCGAGGCGGTCGAAGAGGTGGCGGTCGCCGTCCCGGACGGCGAGTGGGACAAGAAGACCAAACTGGCCTTCGAGAAGGAGATGCTCGGCCTCTACATCTCCGACCATCCCCTCTTCGGCGTGGAGCGGGCTCTCGGTGCGCTCTGCACCTCGTCCGTCCCCGGGTTGTGGGAACTCGAAGACGGATCGCAGGCAACGATCGGGGGCGTGGTCGGCACGATCACGAGGCGTTTCACGAAGTCGGGTGAGCCGATGTACTTCTTCACGTTCGAGGATCTCCAGGGCGGAGTCGAGGTGGTGTGCTTCCCGAAGACGGCCCACGAGTTCGGGCCGCTCATCCGGGAGGACGCCGTGCTCGCCGTGTCGGGTCGCGTCGACCACCGCGGTGATGATGTCAAGTTCATCGCCCAGTCGATTCGCGAGCCAGAGCTTTCGGAGGAGGACCTCGTGCGGCTGCGCGTGGCGACGACGCGGCTGTCCAAGAACATGGTCGGGCGGTTGCGCGGTGTGCTCCAGAACCACCCGGGAACCGCAGCGGTCTACCTCCACATGATGTCGGATTCCGGGGAGAAAGTGGTCCGCCTCGGTGACGATCATCGAGTCGAACCCCGTTCCGCGTTGTTCGCAGAGCTCCGCGAGCTGCTCGGCCCTTCCGCGGTCTTGTAGCGCCGCCTCAGCCGACCGCTTCGGTCAAGCCATGTGCGGCGTCGAAGAGGGCGACCAGCTCGGCAACGGTGTCCGGAGCTTCCGCCATCCACGGGACCGTTGCGAGCGGCACGTCATGGCGAGTCGCAAGTTCCTCTCGAGCATCTGCCTGGCGACGCGCCTCTGCGCCCCACCGCTTGAGGTTCTCGCGCACGAAGCCGCGCACGGCGGCATCATCGATGCCGCGTACGGGTCGACGAGCCGCGGCAGCCCATTCGGCGGGGAGCGCCCGGTTGAACACGACGGCCTTGGGGCGCACATCGACCTCCTCGAGCGTCGCAAAGAACCGCGCCGTCTCCTGGGCGGGTGTTGGGTCGGCCGTGGTGACGATGAGCGTGTCTGCCCTGGCCAGATGGCGTTGGATCGTCTGGGCGCGCACAGACAGTCCGTCGTGCATCGTGCGCAAGTCGAGGAGGAACTCGGCGACGTCTTCGAGGAGGGGGCCCCCGAGGACCGCGTCGGCCAGCTTGAGCATCGGACGAGCGGTGATGCGGTAGAGCATCCGCCTGCCGGGAAGACGAGCCCCCGTCAGCCACATGAGCAGCTTGCCACCGATCAGTTCACGGACCTGACCCGGCGCCAGGAAGAAGTCGATCCCCCCGCCGGCAGGGGGCGTGTCGACGACGACGACATCCCACATGCCGGACTCGATGAATTCGGCCATCTGCTCGCCGCCGGCGTACGCCTGGGCTGCCGGGAAACGGTCGGCGATCGCTCGGAAGAACGGGTTCACGAGAAGGCGGTCGGCCACGTCAGGCGCGGCATAGCGATGGACGATGGCCTCCCACGACGTGGTGACGTCGAGCATCGCCGCCCACAGGTGAGGCGAGCCGGCGACGGGCTCCGGGTCGCTTGTCAGCTCAACCCCGAGAGCGTCTGCGAGGCGCAGGGCCGGATCGACGGTCATGACGAGAGCTTTGCGTCCGTCCCTGGCGAGGGCTGCAGCGACCGCGGCTGAGATCGTCGTCTTACCGACACCTCCGGCTCCGGCGACCACGATCGACGGGGCGATCACGACCACACCTCCTCGAGCAGATCGGACAGACGGGCCGCAACCTCTCCAGGAGTGATCAGACCGAACAGGAAGGGCAGGTGCGGGGCGTCGGGAAAGGTCCCCGTCCACTCCCGCTGGCCGGCGACGAGCTGGGTGTGGAGGGCAGCCGCATCGCGAGCCGGCCCCGGGGGGAGCCCGTCTACGGTGGCGGCGTCGAGATCGATGGGGACGATGACGCGATTGACGATCACGTCAGGACCGGGCACTGCTGCGGATCGGGCGAGGCGGCGAATGGTATCGAGGGTCTCCAATACGGGGAGCTCGCCTGGCGTTGTAACCAGCACGAGGCCGGTGTCCCCACTCGTGAGCGTTGCGGTGAGCTTCTGTGCCTGGCTCTGGACGGCACCGGCAGGCACCAGGTCGCGGATGGTCTCTGGGGCGCGCAAGTAGCTCGCGATCTGGCCGGTCGGCGGGGCGTCGACCACCACCAGATCCCATTCGTCCTTCCACACCTCGTAGATCGGCTTGCCGATCGATACGATCTCGCGCACGCCCGGCGCCGTGTCGACGAGGACGTTGAGGGCGCGCGACAGCTGTTTCGTGGGCGCCGCTTGCGGGACGCGCAACTGGAGTTTGAGGTACTCGTCGAGCGCTCGGCTGCGGTCAACGGCAGACAGGTAGAGGCCGTCTCGGACGCGAGCGGGCTCGTACTCGGGAGGCTCGGCTCGCAGGTGTGCGGCGAGGCCCAGGCGATCGGTGAGCGCGATCGCCAAGACGCGGCGCCCCGATCGAGCGGCGAGCATCGCAATCGCAGCCGTCATCGCAGACTTCCCTACGCCCCCCTTCCCAGACACGAAGATGAGATTCCGTTCGAGCACGAGCTCAGGCTACGGTCGTCCTCTCACGAGGAGGTGCTGGCCATGGCAGAACTCGACGTCGACGCCTTCCTGGAGCGGTTCCGTGATCGCGCCAAGGTTGTTCGCGAACGTGGCGTCCCCCCTCTCGAGGGTGAGGCCAGGCGCACGTTCGTCGCGGCCGCAGAGCAGGACTTCGTCGACTACTCCCTCGTGGGAAGTGCGACCTGGGAAGTCACCGAGGAGCACCTGGTGCTGCGCGTCCCCCTCCGCTGAGAGCGCTCACGCCGGGTCGGTGACTCCGGCCGCCGCTCGCTTGGCGGCAGCCCTGCGCTCCGTTTCGAGCCGGGCGAGGTCGTAGTCCTCGTGATCGACGAACGACATCGCATCTGTGAGCAGTCGGTGGCCCGCCTGCTCACGAATGAGGCGATGCATCTCCTGACCGATTCTGCGGTAGTCGGGATGGCCCCCCTGTTGGGTGCGGAGCTCGATCAGGTGGAACGCCTCGCGAGCATTCAGGTGCGCGTAGAACCGGATGCGATAGGCGAAGGGAACGGCGTACTGGGCGACGTCTGGTCCGTGGGTGCCTGCGATGCGGCCGTGAAGCGCGGCCGTCCGCTCCATGGCCTCGCGCCACACCGCCGTCGCTCCGATGTCCTGGATCGACGCAGGGGTGATGTACCCGTGGAGCGGCGAGAGGCGCTGCCATTCCATCGTGAGCATGCGGTGGCGCTGCAGATCGCGGAAGATGCCGTAGTCGCACAAGATGTCGAACCGGTAGAAGGAGCGCTCCGCGGCCCGCCCCGGCTTGTGGCGTCGGTTCGTCCGATTCCCGACATAGGCGCGCAACAACTCGGCGCGGTCGCGCTCTGGCAGGGCGCGCACGTGGTCGAGCAGTACGTCGTCTGGCAGGTCCGATGCTGCGTAGAGCGCTGCGGCCGCGATGCGGGTCTCGGCGTCGTCATCCCACTCGACCAGTGTGACCTCCTGCCGGTCCTCGACAGGAGGCGGAAGCGCGCCAGCCCGTTCGTCCATTGCGGTCGCGACGTCCGCGAGGTACCGACTCCAGGCACGTCCGCGGTCTGGGACATCGACACGCCGCATGAACGACGGGATGACCTTGCGGAGCTCGGTGAGCATCAAGGCTCCGTAGTCCCGGACTTCGGCGAGGGGATGGGCGTTCATGCGCATGAGGAGCATCTCGTACGCCTGGCCAGACCCGAAGATCCCCACGTTCGAGGTCGTCGACGCCGGGAGGAGCCCGCGGACGTCGTCACACGCCTTGGCGCGGATGGTCGAGGCCCACACGAACCCGGAGTCCCCAGCCTGGCGGGGGTGCAGGGTTTCGTAGTAGGGGACCATGCGAGCAACGAGTTCCGAGTAGATGGTGAAGAGCCAGTCCATGGTGGAGGCGTACTCCGCCCCCAGTGGTGTATCTGCCAACTCGGGAGGCACGTGGTACCGGTAGCGGTCTGCCAGCTTCTGGTCGTAGAAGATGTAGCGGGTCGACTGCTCCAGGTACGACGCCAGACGGCCCCATTCGAGGACCTTGGTGAGGATGTTGGACGCCTGCTCGCACGCCAGGTGAGCACCACCGAGTTGGGCAACAGAGTCATCGCCGTACTGCGTGAACACCCGGTCGTACAGTTGCTGAGCACGACGCAGATCGACCGCGGCGCCGTGTGGAGAGGAGATCTCGCCGAGTCCGATCTCCGGCTGGTCGTAGAACTCATCGAGAAAGAGCCGCCGCACCGATTTCGGAGACCGGCTGTAGCGGGCGAACAACGCCCCCTTCACAACCTCGGGAAGGTTGGTGATGGCAAACACCGGACCGTCGAGCTCGGTGAAGTAGTGGCGGAGCACAGCGCGCTCTTCGTCGGTGAAGTCCTCGATCGCGTAGCCGGGCGGTGGGACTGGCATGGATCTCCGAATGACAGCAGTGTGATTTCGCAACGTAGCCGAGGTCGGCGGACGCGGCAAGCCGCGACCCTCCCGGTACCCTCGGTGTATGACTGCGCTCCGGATCACACTCGGAGTCCTGCTCGTCATCGCTGCGGCCGTGGCTGCCGTTCCCGCGCTCGTGCTCTTCGATCTCGTCAGTGGAGGCACAGGGTGGGGTCTGTGCGAGACGGGTTTGTCGAGCTGCTCCACGGGGTACTTCGCAGGGCCGGAGCTCTTTGCCCTGCTCACCGTCGTGATGTTCGTGATCCTCGCGCTCGCCGCGATGTGCCTGAGGGCGTTGCGCCACTTGGGCTCGCGACGCTCCTGACCCCCGAGCGCCCTCCTACGCTGGGACCGTGGATGAGCATCACGCCGAAGGAGGTGGGCAGCTCAGTCTGCGCGAGCGCATTCCGGAGTATCTCGCCGTCTTCGGGACGTTGCTTGCCGGGGCAATCGGCGTCGGCCTCGCCGTCGGCATGATCTCGGACGTTGCGGTGACCTCCTCGATTGGATACACCGTGATGCTTCTGGGGGTCGTTCTCCTGCTCGCCGGCGGTGCCAGCGGCGGCGGCTACACCAACATGGGCGTCGGCGCTGTGACGGCCATGTTCCAGCCGAGACGGACGGACGAAGACCACGATGAGCTCTCCGAGGCGTGGGGCCGTACAGGCCGGACAGACCCCAAGGAGCGACTGCGGCGCGGTCTGCGACCGGAAGCGAATCCGCGTGCCTTCTGGCAAGTGATCGGCGGGGTTTCCTACGTCGCGATCGGTCTTGCCTTCGTGGTCCTCACGTCGTGATTCGGCGTTCAGCCCAGCCTTCTGCTCGAGCTGAGCGCCGCTCCGACGATGCCGGCGAAGGCACCGGCGACCATCACCCACGGGCCGATTCCCAGCGAGGCGTCGACTCCGATCTGCTGCAGCGATCGCACGGCCCCTGCGGCATCGAGCAGCTTCACCACCGCCGCCACCGTGACGACTGCAGCCCACGCCGTGGTGATGATGGCGGCAGGTCGAGAGAACCCTTCGCGACGCTCGCCGAGCAGTGCAGCGCCGAGCAACGGAGCCATCCCGATGAGGATCCACGCGGCGTCCCACCCGCCGAGGATGGCACCGGTCGCCTGACTCGAAACGAACGGGAGCACGATCGCCACCGCCGTGAGCGCGGTGCCGGAAGCGATGACGATCCGGGACGGGTGCACCGCGGCATGCTACGGCTGGTCCCGGAGCCTGCACGTGTACGCTCGCCGACCGATGACCGCCCCCACCACCGAAGAGAAGCGCAACGCCCGCGTGGTGTTCAACCGTCTCGTCAAGCGGTACCCAGAGATGGGTACGGCTCTGAGCTATGCGGACCCGTGGCAGCTCCTCGTGGCCACGGTGCTGTCTGCACAGACGACCGACGAGAACGTGAACAAGGTGACACCGGAGTTGTTCACCCGGTGGCCCGAGTGTGAAGATCTGGCGGTCGCAGACCCTGACGAGGTCGAGTCCGTGGTGTTCTCCACGGGGTTCTACCGGCAGAAGACGACGTCGATCATCGCGTTGTCTGCCGATCTCGCTGCGCGCTTCGATGGGCGGGTTCCGCAGGATCTTGATGAGCTCGTCACGTTGCGCGGCGTGGGAAGGAAGACCGCTTCTGTGGTGCTCGCCGAGGTCTGGGGTCTGCCCGCGATCGCCGTTGACACCCACGTCGAGCGGGTGACCACGAGGTTGGGCCTCGTCGGCGCGGCCAATCCGAAAGGCATCGAGTACGAGCTGCGGGCGCTCTACCCGGAGCGGCACTGGTCGAGGATCTCGATGCGGTTCATCCAGTTCGGCCGCGACGTCTGCACTGCCCGGCTCCCGCGGTGCCCCGCCTGTCCGTTGGCCGACCGGTGTTCGTTCCCCGACAAGACGCCGGCGTCGTGAGCCTTCTCTTGGTCCGATCTCCCTACGACCGGGAGATCGCCCGTCTGGCGTTGCCGGCGCTCGGGGCGCTCGCTGCTGATCCGCTGATCTCGCTCATCGACACCGCATTCGTCGGCCGGCTCGGCAAGGAAGCGCTGGCTGCTGTTGCCCTGGCGTCCGCGATCTTTGCGGTCGCCTTTGCGGTGTTCAACTTCCTGGAATACGCGGTTACGCCCCTCGTAGCCGCCGCGGTTGGGGCGGGCAATCGTCGCGAGGCAGGCGCAACGACGAGCGCAGCGTTCGCCTTGGGTCTCGTCTCCGGCGTGGTGGCCGGCGTTGTGCTCTTCGTCTTCGGGGACACGTTCCTGGAGCTCCTGGGCGCAGAGGGCGAGGTGCTCGTCATGGCAACGGAGTACCTCGATGTACGCCTTCTGGCCATGCCCGCAGTGCTCTCGGTCATGGTCGGCCACGGCGTGTTTCGGGGGTACCAGGACACGCGCACGCCGCTGGCCGTGACGCTGGGCGTGAACGTGATCAACCTCGTTCTCGATCCGATCCTGATCTTTGGCCTCGATTGGGGCATCGTCGGAGCCGCGACCGCCACGGTCATCGCCCAATGGGTCGGGGCGATCGCGTTCTGGGTGCTCGTCTTCGGATCGAGGCGGCGAGAGCTGGGCGTGACGTTCGATCGAGTTGGGACCAAGATCCTGCGCCCGCTCCTGGGAGCGGGTGGCAAGCTGGTATTGCGCAATGCTTCGCTGCTCGCCGCGATCACGGTGTCGACCGCGGCGGCCGCACGCACTGGGACCGCTGCGGTGGCCGCCCACCAGGTGCTCATCCAGCTGTGGATCTTCCTGGCGCTGGCCCTCGACGCTCTGGCGATCGCCGGTCAGGCGATGGTGGGCAAGATGCTCGGTGCCGGCAGCGCCCGCATCGCGCGCGTCGTCGCCAACCGACTCACCGTCTTGGGGATTGCCTTCGGCGTGGTGCTGGCTGCGGCACTCGCGTTCATCCGACCATGGGTTGGCTCGTGGTTCACGTCAGACGTCGCTGTCATCGCCGCGTTCGGGTCGGCGTACTGGTTCGTGATCGCGGCCCAGCCGTTGAACGCCTACGTGTTCGTCGGCGATGGAGTCGCGATCGGAGCGTCCGCGTTCCGGATGCTTGCGTGGAGCACGTTCGCCGGTTCGGTCACGGCGGTGGCGGTGATGCTGGCAGGGCTTCGTCTGGATTTGGGTCTTCCTGCGGTGTGGTGGGGCCTGACTGCGTTGATGTTGGTTCGGGCGGCCGCGATGTGGCGCTGGTACGGGACCGGTCCCCTCGGCGCCGTACGAGATCCAGCCCCTTCGTCTCGGGCAGGATGAGAACGAGCGGGATCGAGATCAGGAGCCCGGAGGCGAGGACGGCGATGGTCTGGCTGAGACCGAAGCGGTCGATGATCGTGGTACCGATCAGGAATCCTGCGATGCCGCCGAGGATTGCTGCGTTGGACACCCATTGCCCTGCCGCTGCTCGCACCCGGGTGGGGAACAGTTCGGTGCGCAGGCCCCCAAGGGCGGGGGTGAGCATCGTGCCGCCGAGGGTTGCCAGGAAGATGCCGGCAGCGAGGGCCCAGCCGCTGTCGATGAGGTAGAACGCGAGCCCGCCGGACGTCCCGAGGATGAGGGCGGTGATGGCCGTCGGGCGCCTCCCGAAGAGGTCAGCCATCCTCCCACCCGCAACGAGGCCGATCGTGCCGACACCGCTGAAGACGATCACGAGAAAACGCGCGGCACCGGTCTCCCACCCGAGATCGTTGATGAGACGCTCGAACACGAAGCCGAACGCCGGGGCGGAGAACATCGTGACGAAGAACAGAATCCCGGCGATCGGCCAGTAGTGCCTCCCGAGACCCATGCGCAGCGCCCTGATGAACGAGATGCCAGGCGCCTTACGAAAGGCCCTGCTCTCTGGCAGGAACCTGCTGAGCATCGGAAAGGCGAGGAGGCCGAGACCGCCGAGTGCAAACAGGATGCGCCAAGCGCCGTCGGTGCGCTCGGCGATCGGGAGCAGCAGCAGTCCGGTCCCGACGCCGAGGGACCCTGCCAGGCCGTAGAGGCCGATCCCGTACCCGCGGCTCGTCGGCGTCAGTTCCTCGGCGAGGAGCACGAGCCCGATACCGGCAACCGCGACCACCGCGATGCGCACCAGGGACTGCGAGGCCACGTACAGAGGAACCGAAGGTGCGAACGCCGTGAGGAGCGACCCGAGCGGGGCAAGGGCAAAGGCGAGGAGGAGCGGGCGTCGCCGCCCACCGCGGTCGGCGACCATCGCAAAGAGGACCCCGAGGAGTGAGGCGGCGCGCGTGAAGACGAACACGTTGCTCATCTGGCCTTCCGTGAGCCCGAGCGTCTCACGAGCAAAGGGAAGGGTGTGCGCCATCTGGGCTCCGCCGTACCCCACGACGAAGCCGACGATGCTCATCAGGAACAGAATGCGGCGGTCGCGAACATCGAAGGCGGTGACCGGGCGGAGGAAGGAAGGGAGCTGCATGTGGTGTGTGGTGCCGGGAGGCGGCGCCCGAGGCTAACGCCGAGTGTCGTCATCTCGCGTTTGCCGGGAACAACCAGCCGTGCGATACCGTTGGCCAGGCGGGCAGGCAGGGGGGTCAGGCAGGCAGGGGATTGCCCCAACGGAGACGGCTCCTGCCCGGCGCGGCATTGAATGCTGGAGGAAGATGGATTTCTCGATCGGAACCATGTTCGCCGCGGTCTTCGCCGGTGCAGCTTCCTTCCTTTCGCCGTGCGTGCTTCCTCTGCTCCCCGGATACATCGGTCTGATGTCCGGCTATTCGATGCAGGAGCTCTCGACCGGCGAAGTGTCGATGCGCCGGGTGCTCGGAACCACCGGGTTGTTCGTCTTGGGGTTCACAACCGTGTTCGTCCTCCTCGGAGCCACCGCGACGTCCCTTTCCTCGTTCCTCCGCGGAGCGACGTTCACGGTCATCGCAGGATGGGTGATCATCGCCATGGGGGCGTTCATCGCAGTGACCGCCGTGTGGACCCCGCAGTTCCTCCTGCCCATGATGCGAGAGCGGCGGGTCGAGCTGCACAAGACGCGGAGGTTCGGCGCAGCGGCTCCTCCGATCATGGGAGCGGCCTTCGCCTTCGGCTGGACTCCGTGCATCGGGCCGTTCCTGGCCTCGGCCCTCCTGCTCGGCTCGAACACCGACACCGTGGTGCAAGGCATGCTGGTGCTGCTCTTCTACTCCATCGGGCTCGGCGTGCCCTTCCTGATCACGAGCGTGCTGCTCGCCAAAGCGTTCAGCGCTTTCGATTCGATCAAGCGGTACATCGTGCCCATCACCGTCGTCTCCGGAACGATCCTTGCCCTGTTTGGTGTGTTGATGGTGACCGGGAACATCGGGCTGCTATCGAGCTGGTTCAGCGACCTCCTGATCCGGCTGGGCCTCGAAGACCTCGCCGTCAGCTGAGCGTTGCTCACAGACGTCCGAGACCTACTCTTGGGGGCCATGGATCCGAGTCTCACCCAGGAGCAGTTCGTGGCGCTCGCCGAACGTCACGCCGTGGTCCCCGTGGCGGTCGAGGTGCTCGGTGATCGCGAGACGCCGATCGGACTGTTCGAGCGCCTGGCCGGCGACGCTGACGGCTTTCTGCTGGAATCCGTCGAGGGAGGGGAGCGTTGGGGCCGCTGGTCGTTCGTCGGCTGGGACCCGGCGTTCACGGTTCGCAGCGAGGACGGTGCAACGTCGTGCGACCGGCCGGATGTCTCGATCCCACAGGGAGACCCGCTGACGGTTCTCGACGGCTTGGTCTCGCGCTACTCGACGCCACCTGCTGCCGCTGTGGGGCTTGGCCCTGACGCCCCGCCGCTCCACACGGGCGCGGTCGGCTACCTCGGGTACGACGTAGTGCGGGCGATCGAACACCTTCCCAACCGGCCGCACGACGATCGCATGCTGCCCGAGATGCTGTGGCAGTTCGTCGGGGCAATCGCTGCGGTCGACCGGCTGCACAACCGGGTCACGATGATCCGCAACGTCTTCGTAGGCGAGGATCCCGCCGGTCAGTACGACGAGGCGCGTGCGGCCTTGGCGGCCGACATTGCTCGACTCGGCGATCCGCTGCCGCACCACGTCGGGCCGCAACCTCAGTTCACGGCCAGAGCCGCTGCCGGGCAGAACATGACGAGGGCCGCTTTCGAGGCGGCAGTCGAGCGGGCGATTGCATACATCGAAGCCGGCGACGCCTTCCAGGTCGTTCCGTCGCTCCGGTTCGACGTCGCCTACGACGGTGACGCGTTCGCCGTGTACCGCGCGCTACGGCTCGTCAACCCCTCGCCCTTCATGTTCTTCGTTCGTTCCGGTGCCCTGGCCGTGGCCGGTTCGTCCCCGGAACTCATGTCCCGGGTGCGCGACGGCATTGCATACAGCAGGCCGATCGCTGGGACCAGGCCCCGCGGAGCGGATCCCGAGCACGACGCCGCGTTGGAGCGTGAGCTCCTCGATGATCCCAAGGAAGTGGCCGAGCATGTGATGCTCATCGATTTGGCGCGCAATGATCTCGGGCGGGTGTGCGAGTACGGCACGGTGAGCGTCGATGAGTTGATGGTCATCGAGCGCTACTCGCATGTCATGCACATCGTGTCTGGGGTCTCTGGGACCGTCCGCCCTGGGCTTGGACCGGTCGACGTGCTGCGCGCAACCTTCCCGCACGGCACGGTTTCCGGAGCCCCGAAGGTGCGTGCGATGGAGATCATCGACGAACTGGAGCCCACGGCACGTGGTCCGTACGCCGGTGCGGTCGGGTACGTCGACTTCTCCGGCAACCTCGACACCGCGATCGCATTGCGCACGATGGTCGCTTCCGGAACGACCGCATGGGTGCAGGCAGGAGCGGGGATCGTCGCCGACTCCCAGGCCGCCAGCGAGTACGACGAATGCGTGAACAAGGCGGCCGCCGTGCTCGCCGCGATCGCCGCAGCGGAGGAACTGCGATGACCGGCAGGGTTCCGGATGCTCACGATGTGGTCTGGGTGTCTGGGGGTGACGCCATCTCCTTCCTCGACGGCCTCGTCAGCCAGGCCGTCGAGCCGATGGGGGAAGGATCTGTGGCTCGGGGCCTCTTGCTCTCCCCGCAGGGGAAGTTGCGTGCGCCGCTCTGGCTCCTTCGGGATGCGCATCGCGTTGGGATCGTGACCGACCATGGGTTCGGGGAGAGGGTGGCCGGTGACCTGGCGCGCTACCGGATCCGGGTCGATGTCTCCATTGCTGAGGACCCGCGGCCGGTCACGGAGGTCTGGGGCAACGCTGCCCGCGACCTCGTTGCTGCCGATCGATTCACCAATGATGGCGACCTCGTCGTCGACCTGCCGTTCATCAGTTCGGCGTTGCCGCGGATTCTCACGACCGGTCTCCATGGGTTTCCCTTGGTCTCGGAGGGTGAGGCCGAGGCGTGGCGGATCGAGCACGGGGAGCCCCGTTTTGGCGTCGACATCGACGAGGCGACGATTCCGCAGGAGGCGGGGCTGGTCGAGGACGCTGTCGACTTCACGAAGGGGTGTTATCTCGGCCAGGAGCTGGTTGCCCGCATCGAGTCGCGTGGCCACGTGAATCGCCGCCTGCGCGGCTTGGTCCTGTCTGCAGCGGTCGAACCTGGAAGCTCGGTCGTTCATGCCGGTGATGTCGTTGGGTCCGTGACCTCCGTTGCGACGTCTGACCGCTTGGGGCCGGTGGCGTTGGCGATGGTGCGCCGGGAGATCGAACCCGGGGAGTTGGCCCGGGTCGGTTCTGCGGATGGCGTTGTACATGTACTGCCGCTGACCGGCGATTGATTCCCAGCGCTTCCTCACCGCACGCTCACCGTTCTTTCACATTCGTGGCCGATACTGCGGGCGTCGACTCAGAGGGGTTCATGGTCGCGGCCGGAACGATCCTGTTGATCGAGGACGAGGAAGAGATCGCCGACCTTCTGAAGATGTACTTCGAGAAGGAGGGGTTCCGGCTGGTGCATGCGCTGACGGGCGAAGGTGGCCTCGAGCGCTTCGCCGCCCGCGATGCGCGGGTGGTTCTGCTCGACATCGGTCTCCCCGGTATGGACGGGATCGAGGTGTGTCGCCGAATCCGCTCCGCATCCGATGTTCCCGTCATCATGCTCACCGCCCGCGACGGAGAGGTCGACACGGTCGTCGGCCTCGAAATCGGAGCGGACGACTACGTGACCAAGCCGTTCTCGCCTCGGGAGCTCGTTGCCAGGGTCAAGGCGGTCCTGCGGCGCAGCGAGGAGCGGCCGGTACGAGCTCATGTGAAGACGGTGGGCGAGTTTACGATCGATTCGGGGAGGCGGGAGGTGACGATGCCGGATGGAACCACGGCTCGGCCCACCGCCAGGGAGTTCGACCTTCTGTGGCACCTCATCGAGCATCGCGGTCTCGCCTTGTCGCGGCCCCAGATCCTCGAAGCGGTGTGGGGGTACGACTACTTCGGCGAATCTCGCACCGTCGACGTCCACATCCGGCAGCTCCGCAAGAAGCTCGCCGGGATTCCGATCGAGACGGTGTGGGGCATCGGCTACCGGATCGATGGGTGAAGGTCGGCGACGGCCATGAGACGAAAGATCCTGCTCGGTGCGGCAATCGTCGGGGTCGTTGTGATCGCCGTGGGGATCACGAGCATCGTCCGTTTGGCCATCGTTCGTGAGCTTGTCTCGGCGATGGGAGGGTCGATCGCGGTCGACTGTGCACTCGGCGTGGGGAGCGTCTTCACGGTCGTCCTCCCGGCATAGCGCATCGTGGCCGTCGTGCGTCGTACCCTTCCCATCCCGCGCGAAGAGGTCTCTGGTGCCCCGGCTCGTCTCCCTCATCATCATGACGGTGCTGTTGCTGACGGCCTGCGCTGGTCCGGCGAGCGACGTCAAGTTTGTGGAGCTCTATCGCGTCAGCTGCGCCGGGTGCCATGGTGCCGACCTGAGTGGAGGAATCGGATCGCCGGTCGGGCCCGGCTCGAACAGTGCGGAGAACCTGACAGACGATCAGCTCTGGGGGGCGATCGCCGTCGGCCCAGGGGCCATGCCCGGGTTCGGAGGGAGCCTGACCGCGGCCCAGATCGACAGCCTCGTCGATTACCTCCGCAGCGAACAGGGGCCATGACCGCCGACCGTAAGCTGCTCGGATGCTGCGGACGATGCTCGAGGGCGCTGAGACCCGAGCCGATTGGGCGGCCGATCGCGAGGGCGAGCTGCGCGCTGAGGCGGCTGATGGTCCACCGGCCAGACCCTTTGCCACGGCCCTCACCGAGAACGGCCTTGCCGTGATCGCGGAGATCAAACGGCGGTCGCCTTCGGCGGGAACCCTCGCCGCTGGCCTCGATCCGGCGACCACAGCGGCAGCGTACGAAGCCGGGGGTGCGGCGTGTCTCTCGGTGTTGACCGAGCCCGACCACTTCTCGGGTTCTGCGGACGATCTGCGCGCGGCGCGGGCTGCCGTATCGCTACCGGTTCTCCGTAAGGACTTCATGGTGCATCCGGCGCAGGTTTGGGAGGCTCGTGCGATGGGAGCAGATGCGGTGCTCCTCATTGTCGCCGCGGTGTCCGACGGGCGGCTCCGCGCCCTGCTGGCCGCTGCAGCCGACGCCGGGATGGATGCGCTCGTCGAAGCGCACGACGAGGTGGAAGTCGACCGAGCGCTCCGCGCCGACGCCGAGCTCATCGGTGTCAACAATCGCGACCTTGCCACGTTCCGGACCGATCCCGCAGTCGCGGAGCGTCTCGCCAATCTGTTCCCCGCAGACCGGGTCAGGGTGGCCGAGAGCGGCGTGACGGATGGCGCCGTCGCCGCCAGGATGCACGCAGCCGGATACGACGCAGTGCTCGTCGGCGAAGCGCTCGTGCGCAGCGCCGATCCGGCGAGTGTCCTGCGGGAGATACGGGGTGCTCGGTGACCTGGGTCAAGATCTGCGGCCTCACTCGGGAAGCGGACGTTGCTACGGCCGTCGACGCGGGCGCCGATGCCCTCGGCTTCGTCCTCGCCGGCCGGTCTGCGCGATGCATCCCGGTGCAGCGTGCCGCGGCGCTGATGACGGGCGTCCCGGCGCTTCGCATCCTCGTGACCGAGGACGAAGAGCCAGAGGAGCTGCTGGAGGCGGCTTCGTTGACAGGAGCGGATGGGGTCCAGCCGCACGGGCAGCATCGAGTCGCGGCCGCAGCGGCTGCGGCCGAGGCCGGGTTTCTCGTGCTCCGCCCGGTTGCGGTAGGGAGTACCGGGCCAGAAGACGACCTGGCCGCGCTGCCGACGACCGAGATCCCGCTGCTGGACCGCGCTCGGCCCGGCGGGTCCGGCGGTAGCGGCGAGGTGTTCGACTGGGACTTGATCGCGGCGACCGAGCGCCGGTTCGTTCTTGCCGGGGGGCTTGGACCCGGCAACGTCGCCAGCGCCGTCACCCGGGTTCGCCCCTGGGGCGTCGACGCCTCCTCGCGCCTCGAGTCGGCCCCCGGTGTCAAGGACCCCGGTAAGGTCGCCGCCTTCGTGGCGAGGGCAAAGGGCGGGTAGATGGGCGCGCAACCGGTTGAGGACGGCCGATTCGGGTCGTTCGGTGGCGCATACGCTCCCGAGACCCTGATGCCGGCGCTCCAGGAGCTCGAATCGGCGTTCCGCGCGGCGTGGGGCGACTCGAGTTTCCACGCCGCCTACCAGGAACTCCTGCGCAGTTTCGTGGGTCGGCCGACCCCGGTGTATTCCGCAGAGCGTCTTTCGGACGAGTTGGGCATCGATCTGTGGCTCAAGCGCGAGGACCTCGCCCATACGGGTGCGCACAAGATCAACAACACGGTCGGCCAGGGTCTCTTGACCAAGCGCATGGGCAAGCTGCGCGTCATCGCCGAGACCGGTGCCGGACAACACGGCGTGGCCACCGCGACCGCCTGTGCGCTCCTCGGACTGGAGTGCGTGGTGTACATGGGGGAGAAGGACGTGGTGCGCCAGCGACTCAACGTCGACCGCATGCACATGCTGGGCGCTGAGGTCATCCCGGTGACGGCCGGGGCCGGCACCCTCAAGGATGCTGTGTCCGCGGCGCTGCGCGATTGGGTCGGTTCGGTCGAGTCGACCCACTACATCATCGGCTCGGTCGTCGGCCCGCACCCGTTTCCCTGGATGGTCCGTGAGCTCCAACGCGTGATCGGCGAGGAGACGCAGCATCAACTCGACGGCACAGCCCCCGATCGGCCGTCCCCAGACGTGATCGTGGCCTGCGTCGGCGGGGGTAGCAATGCAATGGGCATGTTTGCCCCGTACATCGGGACTCCCGGGGTGTCGCTTGTCGGGGTCGAGGCTGCCGGACACGGTCTTGCCAGTGGCGAGCACGGCGCCTCGCTGGTTGCCGGGTCACCCGGGGTGATCCACGGCGCCCGGACGTATCTGCTGCAGGACCAGTACGGCCAGGTCCTCGAAGCCCACTCGATCTCTGCAGGGCTCGACTACCCCGGTGTCGGCCCGGAGCACGCCTTCTTCAAGGAAGAGGGCCTCGTGCAGTATGCGGCCGCCACCGATGCCGAAGCGCTCGAGGCGTTCCACCGTCTGGCGGCGACCGAAGGAATCATCCCGGCGTTGGAGCCGGCCCATGCCCTCGCCTGGATCATCCGCGAGCGGAGGGCGCTCGCCGGGAGCACCGTGGTGCTCAACCTGTCCGGTAGGGGAGACAAGGATGTCGAACAGGTGGCGGCCATGAGTGAATCGGGCCATGAGTGAGTCGGGCCATGAGTGATTCTGGCCGTGATCGGTTGCGGAGGCTCTTCACCGATGCTCCGGGGAGAGCGGTCTTCCTGCCCTACATGACGGCAGGCCTCCCCACGGTTGGGTCTTCCGTCGATCTGTTTGCGGCGATGGCCGAGGCGGGCGCCGATGGCTTCGAAGTCGGTATCCCGTACGCCGATCCGCTCATGGACGGACCGACGATCATGGAGGCCGGGGAGCGGGCGCTGGCCGGAGGGGCAACGGTCGATGTCTGTCTCGAGATCGTCGCCGAAGTTGTTGCGACCACCGCCAAGCCGGTCACCGTGATGACGTACGTCAATCCGGTGTTGCATGGCGGAGTCGATGTCTTCTGCGGACGCGTTGCCGACGCCGGAGCCTCCGGCCTGATCATCGCAGATCTTCCGATCGATGAGGCGCCACCCTTCCTTGCCGGCGCCACGAACCACGGGCTCGGTTTCGTGGTATTCGCCGCTCCCACGACGACCGCTGCGCGGCTCGAAGCAATCGCATCCGCGGATCCGGTCTTCATCTACGCCGTTGCCGACCTGGGTGTGACCGGCGTCAGGCGCGACGCCAGCAGCCACCTCGCCGGCCTCAGCGAGCGGATCCGGGCCGTGACCCCGGCCCCTGTCGTTGCCGGCGTCGGCATCGCGACGCCGGACCAGGCGTCGGCGGCGGCCGGCGTCGCCGACGGGGTCATCGTCGGGTCTGCGCTCGTCCGCAGGGTGCTCGATGCTCCCGATGCCGTGACGGCATCACGGGTCCTGGCTGCTGCGACCGCGGCGCTGGCGGCCGCGGTTCACTGAACTGGTTGTCACTGAGCGGGAACTCCGCGTGCGGGCCTGACGTTGGTCACTACACTGAGTGGGCAGACGGCCACCGAGCGTAGCAACTGATCGGGGACACGATGCAGTGGTTCTGGCGGAGACGCCGCGACGACTCCGGAGCGGCGCTCGTCGAGTTCGCCATCCTCGTGCCGGTCTTCTTGCTTCTCGTGTTCGGGGCCATCGAACTCGGCCTCGCCTTCAAGGATCGGCATACGGTGTCGAGCGCCGCCAACTCGGCGGGACGAACTGGAGCGACGGCAGGCCGGGATCCGGTAGCCGACATCGCGATCCTGGACGCGATCGAAGCCTCGTTCGGGTCTGTCGTCGACCCCAATGCCATCGTGCGGGTCGACATCTTCAGTGCAGACATCGACGGCAACAAGATCGCGTTCGACCGCTACGTGTACGACGGCGACCCGGCGTGTCCCTGGGTCCCTTGCCCCGATCCGGCGATCTTCGAGGGATACGGGGCGCCGGCGGGATGGGATCCGTCGACCCGCGACACCACGCTCGACGCCGATGGGCTGCACACCCTCGGGATCGAGATCCAGTACACCCACAACTGGATCACCAACATCTTCGGTGGCGGTCCGGCGACGTGGACCGAGACTGCGCTCGTCCGGCTCGAGCCCGATCTCCTCGGACCATTCGGACCATGAGGCAACGATGTGCCGGCCTGCGTGGCGATGACCGCGGCGCCGTCTTGCTGTTCTTCGCATTGCTGCTCGTCAGCTTGCTCGGCATGGCGGCGTTCATGGTCGATCTCGGGTGGCTCTACTGGCAGGGAATCGAAACCCAGCACGGTGCAGACGCCGCGGCGCTCGGCGGCGTGATCTTCGAACCGGATGACCAAGCATCGGCGTACTCGACCGCGTTCGAGGTCGCCGCCCAGAACGGGTACGTCGACACGGTCAACTCGACGGTCACTCCGATCGACTTTCGCGACGACCCTGGGTTCGCCTTCGTCGACAACACCCATCAGCTCTACGTGCGTGTCGACCGGGCCGTGCCGACGTTCTTCATGAAGGTGTTCGGGATCAACTCGGTGACGCTCAGCCGCCATGCGGTCGCCGAGTACGTACTGCCGCTGCCCCTCGGGAGCCCGAACAACAGGTTCGGCAATGACCCTGCTGCAGGCGAGTGGCCCAACTTCTGGGGGAATATCCACGGCTACTACACCGGGCGGGGCATGGGGGATCGGTTCTCGTCGCAGTGTGTCTCTTGGCAGTCGGGCTCCGGGTGCACGAAGAACCCGGATCGGCGCCAGACGCAGTACATCGTCGGCAACGAAGAGCTGACTGCCGGTGGATACACCTACGGCATCGAAGTCGACGATTCTGCTGGTCTCTCCGTCTCCGTCTTCGACGGGGCCTTCACCCGGGGCGGCGGCGACCAGTGGCTGGTAGGCGACAACCCGCAAGGGAGCAGCCCCGGCCCGACCACGGTCTTCATGGTCTTCTCGCCGGATCCGACGCCGCTCGACCTGTCAGACGGGAACACCCACCTGTGCACGCTGACGTTCGCGCCCCAAGATCCGTGGGCGGACTTCAACGGAGACGGTTCGATCAACAACGGGGACGACCAGGACGGTGACGGCGACCTCGATTGGGACGACCTGCCGCCGGCCCTCATCAACGCACAGTGGGATTCGTTCGGGTGCAGCCTGGATCAGGGTCCCGGCATCTACCCGCTGCGGGTCCTCACGCTCGACAACGGCGAACGAGGGCTGAACCGGTGGTCGATGAAGGCTACGGCTGCCAGCGACACCCCCCGCCTCTACGGCCTCGGCGACATGGCGATCTACTCGAATGTCGACGGCACTGCGGGAAACACGGTGTTCTACCTCGCCGAAGTCGAAGAGGTCCACGCCGGCAAGACCCTGGAGATCGATCTGTGGGACCCCGGAGATGCGTCGGGGAACCACTCGATCAGGGTCATCGACTCCCAAGGCAACCAACCGGCTTGCAGCTGGACCTCGACGAATTCGTCCTACCCGGGGGGCACGCTGGGATCGTGCGACATCCCGACGAGCGGGAGTCGGTTCAACAACCACAACATCAAGATCTCCATCGACCTGCCCGCGACGTACGCGTGCGGAGCGGACTGCTGGTGGAAGATCGACTACAACTACCCCGCGACGACCCAGGACACCACGACCTGGTCGGCCCGCATCGTCGGCAACCCGGTCAGGCTCGTCGAGTGACTAGCTCGGATGGATGACGGACAACCGCCCCCAGCTCCGGACGAAAGTCGTTCAGGGATCGATCGCACGAGTCGATGGCTCCTCAGGGCGGCGACGTTCGCCGTGCAAGGAGCGACGATGAACTTGCCGAGAGCCGTTCACATGGGGAACCACGACCGGGGTGCCTCACTCGTCGAGTTCGCCATCGTGGCCCCCCTGCTCCTGATACTGATCTTCGGCATCATCGAGTTCGGTTTCGTCTGGCGAACCCAGCTGACGGTGGCCAACGCGACCCAGACGGCTGGCCGGATAGCGGCCTCGCTCGGTACGAGCACAGACGCCGACTACGCGGTGCTGCAATCGGTCGAGCAGTCGCTCGGCACGATCTCCGGACTCAACATCGTCGAAGAGGTCCACATCTGGCAGTCGAACGGCCTGGGGTCTCCCCTCGGTGGTTGCGGAGACCCCGATGCCGGCGGCACCAACTGCAACGCCTACCGCTACCAGCCGGGGTCGCCCGGCTGTGATTGGTTCCCGTGCCCGAACCCGGCGTGGCAGGATCCGCCCGATCTCGGGGGGAACTGGGGGTACACGAACACCGAGCGTGACGTCGTCCTCGACAGCGACGGTCTCGGAGTCGTCGGTGTGACGGTCTACTTCAAACACTCCTGGATCACGGGCCTCATGCCGACCGGCGACGTCGCCTGCGCCAATCCGCCGGCCGATTGCTGGAGCAACACCGGCATCTTCCGCTTCGAGCCCCTGCTCTTCGAGGACTCGACATGATCTCCCGGGTGCGCACGCTGTGGCGTGAGGGGGATCGCAACGAGCGCGGAGCGATCCTCGTCGTCACCGCCCTCATGACCGTGGTCATGATCGGCATGGCCGCCTTCTCCGTCGACCTCGGATGGCTGTTCTACCGGGCGACGGAAACCAAGAAGGCCGCTGAAGCGGCGGCCATCGCCGCCGTGGTGCACATGCCGGACACCGCGGAGCCGATGGCCTCTGGGACCGTGTTGATGAGCGGTGACGCCGTCGATGCTGCCAACGCAATCGCTGCAGAGCACGGCCAGAGTGTTACCCAGATCCGCCGTTGGTCGAGCGCCGCCCAGATCCGGGTCGACATGACGGACACGGTGCCCACGTTCTTCATGACACTGTTCGGCATCGACACCGTGACGTTCGACCGTTACGCGATTGCCGAACAGTTGCCGCCGCTGAAACTCGGTTCGGACACCTACTACCTGGGGTCCCAGCCGAACGGCGGCGGATCCAGCTTGAACATCGATGAGCACTACTGGCTGGCCTTGAACGGGGAGCGTCGGCAGAAGGAGGACGGAGATCCGTTCTCCACCCGCTGCACCACGGCGAACCACGATCAGCAGACCTGCCAGGGCTCCAACCCCAACTTCCGCGATCCGGCGTACTACTACGCGGTCGACGTCGATTCGAGCGCGGTGGGCCAATCGGTGCGTGTCTGGCTGTTCGACGCTCCGCAGTACGAGTCGGGGAACAACCTTCCGCAGGACACGGGGGCCACCGCGGGGAGTTCGTCCATCGATGACGTGGTCCACTTCGACCTGTATCGGCCGGACGCAACGCCCGGTGATCCAACGGACAACAGCGCCTCGATCAGCGGCTGTGATGAGAACTACGGGACCGGCCACCCTGGAGCAGATTCCTGGAACTTGCTGTGCCAGTTCACGCCGACCTCCACGGGGATCCACGTGCTCGCCATTCGCATCACGGGCGATGACACGGCGATCAGTGCGTTTTCGATGGGGATCACGAATGCCGGGAACACACCGCGTTCGGACGTTTCCATCTACGGGCTGGGGTTCATGTCGCTGTGGATGCGTGACGTCGGGTCGACACCGAGCTTCAAGATCGTCAAACTCGAAGAGATCTACGCAGGTACGGAGTTGGTCATCTCCGTCTTCGATCCCGGAGACATCACCGGCAATGCTTTCGGAACGCTGACGTTCGTCGGCGAACCGGGAATCGAGAACCTCGAGTGCAAGGTTCGAGTGAGCAACCACGCCGGGACGCCGACCACCGGGTGGATCAACGACGATGGAACGGGCTCCGGCGGCGAGCAGTGCTACCTCATCACCAAGAACGGCAACAGCGGCGGGAACCAGGGCATCTACAACAACCAGTGGGTCGAATTCGCGTTCCAGGTGCCATCGGACTACACGTGCACCTCGTGCTGGATCAACGTCAACTACGCATTCTCTTCCGGCAACCCCACCGACCGGACGACATGGGGTGCCCGCATCAACGGCACCCCGATCCACCTCCTGCCGGACAGCACGCCTTCCGGCTGAGCACTCCCGGATCTCTGGGAACCGAACACACTGCGTGGTCGTTAGATTGCCAGTGCGGGGTGGGCCGTCGTCACAGCGACGGAAGAGGTGATCGGTGTCTTCGGTCGGAAGCGGGTACCTGGCTGCGGACGCGCCATCTCCCGGGAGCGGGATCAGTACCGGGAGTGGGATTCGAACCAGGCAGGCTTCTGCCACCCGGAGGGTGGCGCGGTGGAGGGCGGATTCGGGCCCGGGGACGGCTCGAATGTGGTCCGACCGACGCCGCCAGGCGACCCATCCGTCTCGCGAGGCTCTCTCAAGTACCGGGAGTGGGATTCGAACCGGGCAGGCTTCTGCCACCCGGAGGGTGGCGCGGTGGAGGGCGGATTCGGGCCCGGGGAGGGCTCGAATGTGGTCCGACCGACGCCGTCAGGCGACCCATCCGTTTCGCGAGGCTCTCTCAAGTACCGGGAGTGGGATTCGAACCCACACGGGCTTGCGCCCAGCGGATTTTGAGTCCGCCGCGTCTTCCATTCCGCCATCCCGGCGAGGGGTAGCCAGGTTAGGTTCGCCGGGTCGTTTCCCGATTGCTGTTTCCCTTTTCGCGTTCTTGCCATATCATTCGACACGGGCGAAGGGAGGAAGCACACCATGATCTGGCGTCGAGAGCACCGCGAACGCGGAGCCTCCCTTGTCGAGTTCGCCCTGATCGCACCGCTGCTCCTCCTGTTGCTCTTCGGCATCATCGAGTTTGGCTTCGCCTGGCGCGACAAGATCGTCGTGGGCAACGCCGTGCAGACTTCCACGAGGGTCGGCGCGGCGCTCGGAAACGACATCGATGTCGATCTCTTCATCCTCGAGTCGGCGACCCAGGGGGTCTCCAACCTCAGCGGGGGTGGCGCCGATCTGGTCTCGCATGTCGACATCTTCGAAGTGAACAGTCTCGGCAACCCGGTTCCTGGAGAGTTGAACCGCTACTTCTACACCTTTGTCGACGGCCCGGGTCCGTTGTGCGATTGGACGCCCTGTCCCCAGGGATCCTCGGGGTACGTCGGCTGGAGCTGGACTCCTGATGAGCGCGATGTGGAGGTCGGCAACCTCGATGTCATCGGCGTCCGGATCGTCTATGCGCACAATTGGATCACCGGTGGGCTGGTGCCGCTGCCGGATTCGAACTGCGACAACGCGGCGTTGCCGGCGGCGCCGACCAACTGTTGGACGGAGCAGTCGATCATGCGTCTCGAGCCACTGCAGTTCGGATTGCCATGAGGTTGCTGGAAGCCATCGACGATCGGCTGCGCACCTCCCACGATCGAGACGTGAATGAGCGCGGCGCAGCATTGCTGATTGTCACCTTCTCTCTGCTCGTGCTGCTCGGTATGGCCGCCTTCTCCGTCGACCTCGGATGGCTGTATTACAACGACCTGGAGGCACGCAAGGCGGCAGAGGCAGCAGCTCTGGCCGGCGTCGTCCACATGCCGCTCCCGTCTGGCACGAGCTTCGGCCCAGGGACGCAGCCATACGACGTCGCCGTCGATGTCGCCTCGCGCAACGGATTCGGCAGCGCCACACCGACCGAGACGGCGTTCAGTAACCAGCTGAAGGTGGATACTGCGCGCACCGTCGACACCTTCTTCATGAGGGTGTTCGGGATCAACCAGGTGACGGTGCATGCCGACGCCACTGCTGAGCAGCTCCCACCTCTCAAGATCGGTAGTGACGGCCCGCAACTCGGGGGTGGGTCACAGGAGCTCTGGGTTGCTATCAACGGTGACCGTCGCAAGAAGAACTCCGGCGATCCGTTCTCGACGCACTGTGTCCGAGAGAACAACAACTGTGGCGGAACGCAGAATGCCGAGTATCGCGACCCTGCCTACTACTACGCCGTGGAGGTCTTGCCGGCCGGGGCGGGATCGGCTCTCGGTATCGACATCTGGGACGGGCCTCACTTCAACCGTCCAAACATCGATACGGAAACAGGCGAATACAGCGGCGAGGACGGGTGGTTTCTGACGTTCGACGTGTACGCACCCGACCAAACGCCAAACGACTGGTCGGACAACTCGGACAATTCAAGTGCCGTGTGTTCGAGGACGTTTTCCTACACAGATGACTCCAGCCCTGGATCAGGCGTGAATGAGTGGGCGGCAATCGGGGGCTGCCCGTTTGCACAAGCAGGGATCTATGTCATCGAGGTCTCCACCGGTGGCAGCATCGCCAACGTCAGCGCATTCGCCATTCGAGCAAGTGCCGGAGGGCCTGCGAATGTGGCGGTGTATGGCCTCGGCTCGATGTCGCTGTGGATGAACCAAGACAACTCGAATCCGGTGTTTCAACTTGTTCGCCTGGACACCGTCTATGCGGGAACGGAATTGGTGTTGCGCCTCTTCGACCCCGGTGATGCGACTGGGCTGTCCCGCCTGAGGTTCGATGGTGCACTCGCAGGTACCGATTGCATGGTGCGCGTAACGAACGAATTCGGAACGACGGGTCCGCTCCAGAGTGACGGAGCCTTGAATCCGGACGGAGATTGGGCGGGCAGCAGCTGTGGCATAACAACCGCTACGAACTCCGTGAGCCGCATCTTCAACGGAGACTGGGTGGAAATGCGCTTCGACATCGACGCAGCGCACGCGTGCTCCGGATCGGCATGCTGGGTCTATGTCAACTACAACTTCACCAACTCACCTTTCGATCGCACGACCTGGTCCGCGACCATCAACGGCTCTCCGATCCACCTCGAGCCCTAGTGCGGCGCGTCGAGCGGCGGTTGTTCAAGCTGAATGATGCGATCGGCGACCTGCGTGCCGAAGAAGCCAGAGTCGCCGAGGAACTCTCGATGCTGGAACACATCGACGACGACGCGCAGCGCGATGCCGCGATCGGTGGTCCGTTCGACCGCAAGGATGCGCGGATGACGGAGTCCGACGTAGCACGCACCAGGGCAACGCTCGAGCGGCTCCGGCTCGAGATCGGTCGCACCGAGCACACACGCGACCAGCTCCTGGAGCGACTCGCCGAGGGCTGACACCGGACCGCCCCCGAGCGTATACGCTCGACCCGATGCCCACACTTGCGCTGCTCGACGGTCATTCCCTGGCCTACCGCGCCTTCTACGCCCTGCCGTCTGACCTGGCAACCCCGGCAGGCCAAGTGACGAACGCGGCGTACGGGTTCACGTCGATGCTCATCAAGCTCCTCGACGACGAGCACCCGGATGCCATCGCCGTTGCCTGGGATCAGCGGGGGCCGACGTTTCGCAGCGAGCGCTACCCGGAGTACAAAGCACAGCGCGAACAGGCACCCGACCTCTTCGCCAGCCAGCTTCCCCTGATCCGCGAGGTGCTCGACTCGATGGAGATCAACCAGCTCGGTGTGACGGGAGTCGAAGCCGACGATGTGATCGCAACCCTGGCGACTCGAGCGAAAGGAGCCGAGTGGGACGTCCTCGTCGTCACCGGGGATCGTGACGCCTTCCAGCTCATCGAGCCGCGAGTGACCGTGTACTACACCCGGCGCGGCATCTCCGACACCATCAAGGCGGACGCCGACTGGGTCACCGAACGCTACGGCATCGCTCCGCGCCAGTACGTCGAGTACGCCGCGCTGCGCGGAGACACGTCTGACAACCTGCCAGGCGTTCCCGGCGTCGGCGAGAAGACGGCGGCCAAACTGCTCAACCAGTACGGGTCGCTCGACGACGTCTACGACCACCTCGACGAGCTCTCGCCCAAGTTGCGGGAGAACCTGGCGGCGAGCCACGAGCAAGTCATTCTGAACCGGGAGTTGATGGAGCTGATCCGAGACGTGCCCGACGTGGGAGACGTCGATCCCGAGTCATTCACCGTGCGTGCGTTCGACCACGACCGCGTGCGCCAGGTCTTTGACGGTCTGGCGTTCCGGTCGCTGTGGGACCGCCTCGTCGAACTGGGTGGAGTCGCCGTCGCGTCCGCAGAGGTCATCGATGTGGACGTCGTCACCACCACGGATGCCACCACGGTCCCAGGTGACGTGGTTGCGGTCGCCCCGGTGTGGGACGACGACGTTCTCGTCGGGCTCGTCGCCGCCGGAGAACCTGCGCAGTTCGTCCCCGCAGAGCACCTCGATGCGCTCGTGTCGGGCCGGAGAATCGTGGCACACGACGCCAAGGCAATCGTGCGGGCGCTCCTCGAGATGGGCATGGATGCCGAGGTTGCCTTCGATACTGCACTCGCGGCGTGGCTCGTGAATCCGGCGCAGCGCGTGCCCGATTTGTCCGAATTGGCCTATCGCGAGTTGGGGATCGCCATCGACGACCAGGAAGCGGGTGACCTGGACTCGCAGGGAGCGTTCGACTTCTCGGGAGGCCCCGACCTCGCGGCGATCGCTCGAGCGGCCGTCGCGACTTCCCGGCTCGAGGTCGCAGTTCGAGAACAGGTCGAGGCCAGAGGGGGCACGTCGCTGCTCGACACCATCGAGCTGCCGCTCATCCCCATCCTGGCCCGGATGGAGATCGCCGGTATCGGCGTCGACCGGTCCGTCCTCGAAAGGATGGGGGAGGATCTGCGGGCGCGGCTCTCCGCGTTGGAGGAGCGCATCCACGAAGCCGCCGGGGGGCCCTTCAACGTCAACTCCACCCTGCAGCTGCGCGAGGTCCTGTTCGATCGGCTCGAACTCCCCGTGCTCAAGAAGACGCCGAAGGGAGCACCATCGACCGACCACTCTGTGCTCGAGAAGCTGCGTGAGGACCACGACGTGGTGGCAGACCTCCTGGCGTACCGGGAGCTGGAGAAGCTGCGAGGAACCTACGTGGTGGCCTTGTTACGGCTCGTGGAGGACGATGGTCGGGTGCGCGGCCGGTTCAACCAGATGGGAGCGGCAACCGGGCGGCTGTCACAGGAGCAGCCGAACCTGCAGAATATCCCGATCCGCACCGCGGAGGGTCGGGCGATCCGCGACGCCTTCGTCGCTGCCGATGGCCATCGGTTCGTCGTCGCCGACTATTCGCAGATCGAACTGCGGATTCTCGCCCACCTTTCGAATGACCCGGGGTTGGTCGATGCGTTCGCCAACGACCTCGACATCCACACTGCCACCGCAGCCCGGGTCGGGGGCAAGGCCGCGGAGGAGGTCACAGCCGATGAGCGCCGGCGCGCCAAGATGATCAACTTCGGCCTCCTCTACGGCATGGAGGCCTACGGCCTGGCCCAGAGACTGGAGATCGAGCGGGACGAGGCGCAGGAGCACATCGATGCCTACTTCGCGCAGTTCCCTGAGGTCAGGGACTTCATGCAGGGGATCGTGGCCGAGGCCAGGGCCAGGGGGTTCACGACCACGCTGTTGGGCAGGCGACGGTATCTCCCCGAGCTGTCCAGCGGGAACTACCGAGACAGGCAGATGGGAGAGCGCATGGCGCTCAACGCCCCGATTCAAGGATCGGCTGCCGACATCATCAAGAAGGCGATGGTCGAACTGGAACCTCGCCTGGCGGGTGGTGGAGCCCAGATGCTGCTCCAGATCCATGACGAGCTGGTCATCGAGGTCCCAGAGCCGGCCGTACCTGCCGTCACCGAAGCCACCAGGGAGGTGATGGAGGGAATCGTGTCGCTCGGAGTGCCGCTCAAGGTCGACACCGCCACCGGCCGCACCCTGGGGGAATGCAAGCAGTAGATCGCTTCGGCCTGTGGCCGTGGCTGCGAGAGGCGAGATCGCTCTGGTAGACAGCCGTCGCGAGGAGAGGCGAGACCGTCCGGATCTCACCTCTTGCATCTTGCTTCTTCACTCATGTCGCGCATCCTTTGCCCCTTGGGGCGGTTTCGTTGTACGCTTCGGGGCGCCTGAGGGCCGCGGTACGCGCGCACGCAGGTAATCCACATTCCCAGGAGTTGATGCTCTTCCATGTCCACCGAAAACGACACCGCCGCGGTCGAGGAGACCACGGCGGACGCCGCAGCTGACGCCGCGGTGGCAATCGAGACCACGGTTCCGGCTCAGGCCGAAACCGTGGAGACCCCAGACCTGATCCCGCCGGTCGAGGACCTCACGGTCGAAGCCGTGACCGAGTTCCCACCCGGAACAGCCGCGCCCGACGCCGCGACGGAAGTCGAACCGGTGGCTGATCCCGCGCCGGTCGTCGCCGCGGATGAAGTCGAACCGGTGGCTGATCCCGCGCCGGTCGTCGCCGCGGAAGAACCCGACTCTGCGACCGAGGCCACCGCTCCGGGCACCGAGGACGCTGCCGCCGCCGAGCCTGGCGTCGCGGAGCCACCC
>Ga0255048_10000374_pt1 | contig 35437 bp, 60 predicted proteins | sample JV7_2_2_MG_FD_183619 | JGI IMG/M metagenome (GOLD analysis project Ga0255048, IMG submission 183619) | Seawater microbial communities from Jervis Inlet, British Columbia, Canada - JV7_2_2 | ecosystem: Environmental > Aquatic > Marine > Inlet | place: Canada: British Columbia | collected 2016-10-06
TTAACTTTAATAGCGGTAATTCTGACCGCATCATCAACCGCCTTATCTAAATTCAAGGCAAAAGAATTTAGCGCCTTTTGTAATAATTCAGCACCTCTAACCTTTACCGCGCCCGTCACTGAGCCACACCCTTCTCGGCTGTTACTTTTAACCAGATATCAGACTCGGCAATATTCTCAATTGACCTAATTTGATAATCTTCACCGTTATAAATCATTTTCATTTTAGTATCTAACCCAGTGATAGGCTTTAAATGGACGTTAAACATTTGGTCCGTTATTAGCCGACCAGCCTGTATTTTTTCTTGAGCCTTCATTGGGAAAATAAAAACATCAACGCTCGCAAAATTGGACCATGCTAAAGCGTGGCCGCCTTGACCATCGCTTGTTTGTGATTCTTGCTCAAAAGTAACGGGCCTATTAAACGCCTTAAATGAAGCGTTCAGCATCTTATCAGCTAGGCTAATAAAGCTTTCTCTGGCAGCCATTAAGTTCGTACCAATTCATTTGTATCAACCAAGAAAGGGGCTAGCCATCGATTAACCTTGTCTAATCTTATTTTCGGGCTGCTTCCACCTTTAAAGTATGATACTTCTAATACGTCTAGCTTTTCGCGTTGTACATTTTGAACACTTGAATTGATTAATAACTCTTGGGTGCTAAGTTCAAAAGCTGCCTCAATCTGAGCATTTTTAATCTCTCTTGGCACCTCGTCCGAAGCAATGGAACGGTCGTTAGCCCAAACGCCTACACGAGGAAATGAAAATAATTGCTCTGCGCCATCAGTTCGATTACCCGCGTAACTCTGAGTTTCGAGATAATCCATTGCTTTAATAATTAAAGGCTCTCTAGCTTCCGGCGTTAATGGGTAATCAATCAAGCGGCTATCGGCATAATCCGTAAATTCGGCATCCGTTACATAGCTATTCGCATTCGCCACAATTGTTCCATCTTCAATTATTAAAGCCATTTCAAGCCCTCAATTATATAATTAATATTCTGTCGTAAAACCTAGCGGGTTAGCTGCAGTTACTGGTATTAATGTTCCGCATAAAGTGAATAATTACCGCTGATAGGTATATTGCAAAACTTTGTTACCCCGTCCTCTGTAAGTGCGGGAAAGTCTGGGTTTAATACCGATATTACTTGGCCTTACCTGCTGCGACTAAAGCTTTCTTGACGGATTCCGCACATTTACCAGAAAACTTGCCAGTAAATTCACCATCTTTTGAAATAGCTTCAACCTCAACACCATAAATTCTTTTATAATCTTCTGCCGCTCCTACTGTATCAGCATCAAAAGTAATCTTGACTTGTTTGTCTTCTGTTGGTTTATTTTCTTCATTTGACATATTCTTACCCTCTGATTAAATAAAATGGGCCTAGCGATAAGCCAGACCCATGTAGCAATTAAAACTAGTTATTGATAGAAGTAAGTCGAGCTACGCCTTTACGGTTGAAGTTCACGAAGTTACTGTAAGACTTAACTCGTACAATTTCCTCATCCTTGGTTTCAGACTCGCCAACCATACTAACATCAAAACCAACTGGTGCGCCTTCTGGATGAATCATAGATACGCCGACTTTGTTAGAGCCATCATCCCAACAACCAGCATAAACAGAAGTTAACGCGCCGGTCGTCAGAGCCGCGCCGTTTGCCGTTTCAGTTGTCGATAAGTAGTCATTTTGAAACATTGGAATATTGTTATACACATCAACATTTCTACTTCGACCGTTACCCATATCGAAAGCTACAGTTTCATTAATCCCACCTAGTGCGCGAACTAATGTGCGGTAAGCGCGGAGAGTTCGAGCGGGGAGCATCAACCAATCGACTTGACCATCTTTCGCTTTAACTAGATCAAGAACCTCATCAAGCAATTCAAAGCTTAAAGCCTGACCAGCACTTGCCGCTGTATATTGACCCGCATCAACTAAAGTGTGCAAAGAGTGCAATTCTGGGGAAATACCCGTACCAGTAGCCATACCAGCTTGTAGTAATCGACCGACTGATTTAGCTTTTGAGCTAATTTCAACGGCTAATTGGTCAACGCCTGCGCTAGATGATTGAACTTTTACCAATCCATTCATTTCAGCATCACCGACTGTGGTAACTGCTGTAAATGGTACTTGGGTAAAAGTTGCGGCTGCTTTGGCTGTAATTGTTCCACCAATCGCTAAATGCTGAGCATCACCAAGAGCATTTTCACGGTTAACTAAAATAGCTTGACCAGTGTATGAATTCCAAGGCATTACTTGCCAGATAGGGTTAGTAGTAATAACATCGGCCACAACTCCGGCGACGATCTCGTTATTGATAAGTTTTTGCGCTTCCGCGAGTGTTTGTGTAGTCATTTTTTGTACCTCAAAAGTTTATATTCAAGGCACAAAACGCGCCAAGATTTATAATTAAATCCTAGCGCCGCTAGTATGTATTTTTTGGCCCCACTGAGGCCTTACTGAATTATAGCTTAAAACTATTAAAAAGACTAGCCGCCAGCTCTTAGCTTAGAAAGCCCCGAATGTATTTGAGATAAACCTGTGTTATTTGATTTAGCGACATTGTTTTGACCATCACCACCACCACCACGACCGCCGGTTGATTGAATCTTGAATATCTCAGGCATACCCGAAACAAATTCATCGACCGTTAAATTACCATTCTCACCTGCGACAATTAAATCACCTTCTTTGGCAATAACCGACCCGTTATCAATAGAGAATTTAGCCTTAACTTGGGCCATTACTGCCTCGTGGGCATCAGGTGAGATTTTATGTTTAGTAAACGCATGATTGGCCGCGCCCTCAATCTCGTACTTGCTGACAACTGAATTGTAATTGTCGCTAGTGTTATTAACTGAGTCGGTTAATGTGGCAATCTTAGCCTCATAATTCGATACTATTGCCTTGGTTCGAGACTCTATAAGTCCGTCGAAGTCCTTTTTATTGATAAACTCAGCGTCTAATAATTTACGCTTATTAGCTTGAAGCTCTCTAATTTCATCCATATCAATATCTTTATACTGTTCTTGGTTTTTCATTAGAGTTATATTGCTGGCTCTAAATTCATCGACTTTTGATTTGTCGACCATTCCTTCAACCTCTAGCTGATAACCATCGTCAACCTGTTTGTAAAAGGTTTGTTCGACCTCGTTTAAGCCGTCAAAAGCTGTTTGATCTAACTTAGATTTTAACATTATTTAATCCTCTGGATTAGTTATTGATAGTTCATGCGTTGATTCTAGCTCGGCTAGGCTCATAGGCGCATTTGCCCGTTCTTTAAATTGAGTGACCGATAGGTCGCCTTTTTCAAATAAATCCGCATCTTTTTTTCCTAATGCTTCATTAGTGAATTCTTTTGACTGCGCCTTTAAAAACTGCCTGTATGTGGTCATAAACTCCCCTTAGTCTTAGGATCATCAAATAATATAGGTGCTGTCGTACTTCTGCAATTTGGATGCGCTGGTGGCAATCTCCCTCTACCTACTCGGTAAATGTTACCATCTAAGCTTTGGCAAATATCGCTGGTTCTAGTATCTAAAGTTGATACCCATTCGTAGTGGGAGATAATATCCATGTTATCTTGGTATAGCTTATCTTTGGCAACCGCTGCCACGTGATTAATCGACGTTCTGACCATTCGCGAGGCGCTAGTGCTTGAGATATTCATAGTGCCGTCTTTAAACTTTGCGCTTGCCGTCCCTATCACATCCTTAACAATTTGAGGTGTCGTTTTACCCTCAAAGAAACCCATTGATACCGCGCCTCTAATTAGCTTTGCTTGCTGCTTACTGAAATCATTTAGCGTGTCTCTAAGTAGTCGATTGTTAAATGGTCGTGAATTGACGGCTGCTTTCAACCTAGATAAGGCGGGGGTCGGGGCGTCAAAATCATTACCTAACGCCTTCATTCCAAAATTGGCCTCGCTTACCGCAAACAAATCTAACTGCTCACTTAGTTGGTCGGTAAACCCTCGAAAATGAAAGGCAACCATTGCCTCAATGTCTTTAAGCTTTCTATTGATAATCGCTTGACTTCTAACCGTGGTTGTTTTTAATAGCTCCGCCCGCAAATCCCGCCTTACCCTTTCAAGGAATGGCAAAAATTTATTGAATTGGCCAGTCTTATACCGCTCGACAAAATGGCCGTGACGAGTATATATATCTATTACATTAGGCATTGTTTACGTTTGTTTCTTATCCGTTAAAATCATCTTCTTGGGCTTCGTTATCCTCGAAATCATTGCCGCCTTGGTCTATTCTGTTGGCCTCATCTTCTGGCGTGATACCTTTCGGCAATAATTCCCCTTTAAATAATAAGTGCAAGAAAGTATCCAAGCTCATGCCGCCAGATAAATAAGTTTGTAAATAAGCGCTTAATGCTTGAGGGTCAACTTTAACATCGATGAAATCTCGGTTAATGGCGAATGTGCTATTACCTGCAAAGTTGCCGCTCCACTCGTCCATGATTCCGAATAACTCATTAACCATTAAGTCCATAGCATTGGCAATGGTTGCTAAAGTAGCTGTTTCACTAGAAGCGTCAATTCTAGCTGTCTCGGCTGCTTTTACTCCGCCTTGGTCGCTTGTTAGCATCTTTGCGCCGATACTAGCCATCGTAGCAATATCACTGTCGATAACATCTTTAACGGCACCTAATCCGGCCCCTGTAAATTCAATTAACTCAGCCCTAGCGTCAGTATCCTCAACGTGGTTAAAACTTCCTGCACCTACTTTTATTTGTTTCTTTTTTCCATCCTCGTCACGCAACTCGCCAAATAAAAATAAAGTAGGGAGAGCGGTCCAGTGTAGCCCATGTCGCTGGTCAGTGGATAAAGTATATTGATTTTGATTGACATTAGCCAAATTCATTAACAACGGGTCGGACTGCTTAATACCTAACCCGTCAACTGTTGTAAAAACAAAAGGTAGCTCGGTCATAGCTTCACCTCGGTTGGTGGGGGTTATTGTTTCTATGATGCCCCACCCTGTTTTTGATTGTCTCCAAATATTCTGAATATAAAATCCATTTTCATCAAAAGTAAGCTCCAAATATTCAATTTTTACTTCTTCCTCAAACTTATCCTTATCACTTCTAACGGTGTAAGTTTGAGATAAAACAATATAATCATGGCTAAAATTGATTAGCGACTCTTTGGCATAGGTTTTAACTATAGCCCGATTTTCTTCATCATCCCACTCAACTAGCTGGCCGACACCGCCCGACAATAATAATTCTTTAATTGCGGCACTTACAAATAACTCTAAATTTTGCCCTTCGCCATCAATACTCTCCTCTGACCCTGCTAGTGATGTAGTGACCTCTGGGGCTTTTCTCATAATCGCACCTACTACCGCGCTAACGGTTGGCTTGACTGCGGGAACTAATGAACCTCGACTCAAATAGGCGCCATACTGAGACTTGGTTTGGCCGGTCAATCTTGGTAAATAAGTCTCGCCTTTAGCTTTAACGCTTATTTCACCACCAAAGAAGTCCCGTACCTTTTCAGATTTCTTAACCTCTTCATCATATCCTTTGTATTTTGTATTAACTGGCATAATTAAAACCCTGTAATATCTAACTCGTTAACTTTGCTTTGACTAACTAAACTTCTACTAGCCGCCATTATAAAACTATCTGCTTTATTTGGCGACTTAACGCCCCTGTCTTTTAAATCCGCTTTACTCTCAACTTTTACCCGTCCCGACTTATCGAAATCCTTAAACGGAGTTGATAACTCAGTCAATAAACCTTCAATGTTATTTATCTTACTGCTAATTGATATCAAATCACTGGATTGGTGTTTATGGTTGCCGTTTACCTTGTAATCATAAGTTTTTCTCAACCTGTCGGCAACTAACCACCACGCCTGCGCTTTTAAGTTACTGAAAAAATCCTTTTGCTTAATACCTTCATACTTTCTTATAGGTTTAATCACCTTGCCAGCCGCGTTAAATTTAGCATGGTTACGATAATCTAAATCATTTAATGTGCTTCCGGTGCCAGCGCCAACTCCAATACAATCATAAATAATCAAAGCATCATTCTTCTTTGCCATCATTCTAACATTTTTAGCCGACTTAGTTAATTCATCTTCTCCACCTTTCCATTCATCACAATAAAGGCAAACGGAACCATCCATTAGAGTTTTAGAGTTTAAATCATCCCCACTATCAGCTACATCATAGCCAACTATTTTTTGCCCAGTCATATCGCCATCATATTCAAGATGAAAATCAACCGCCGCATCTAGCCATTTCCTTTTGATAATCGTTTTTTCGCTATCACTTAATGGCTTTCCCAAATAGACGTGTTCATATCTGTCATAATCACTAGCCTTTAATTCATCGATAACTTCCATCATCGTTTCAGATAGAAATGGGTTGTCAGTGTAATTGATATGTCGAACAATGGTATTTTTAGGGGTGTTAACAATAAAGTACTGCCAAACAAAGTCAGTTACTAACCGACCGTTAAAGCTTAACCATATTTCCGAACCTTTTTTACGAATAGTCGGTTCTAAAATATCCCATTGGTCGCGGGTTAAGTTCTGAGCCTCTTCTACCCATAATACGTCTGCGCCCTCAAACGATTTGATTTCCTCGATATTTCTTTCAATACCATAGAATACAAACTCGCTACCATTTGAATGTTTAATAGTGGAAGCTTGGACATCGTAACCTTGAAATCCAAAGTTATCGATTTGGTTTTTAATTAAGGTGTAGACAGATTCTTTGATTTTGTTCTGAAATCGACGAACGCATAGAAAGCGTGTCCTATACTTCTGGCCTAGCTGGGACGCTCTACCGGCTAATTCCCATGACTTAGACGATGTACGCCCGCCATGTAATACTCTATTTCTAGCTTTGCGCAACTTGCCTTTATCGTCTAGCCAGAAATCTTTAAGCTTAGGGTTAAGAGTCGCCATTGAACGCTTCGTAATAATATTTACGCATTTGCCACCAACAAGAGTTATTTCGGTTACTCATCGTCTTGGTCGCTATACATATCTGAGAATTCTTTTGCTACCAATCCTAATTCGCCTGTTAGCTCAGTGCTTCTTAAATCGGGTAGGTATTTATTAAGTAGTTTGAACTGGTAGTCAGTTGTAGTCTTGAGCTTTTCAAGTGAGTTTTTAAAGGTTTTATCTTTGACATCGAGAATATTGATTTCCTCAATGTTTTTAGTTATTTGCTGTAAGTGACCCCCCGCCCTTAACTTCTCTCGGAGTTCGTCTTGCCTGAGGCCCCTTATTCTTGTCTTTGCTGATGCTGTCATTTGCGCCCCGCGCTGGTTTTTGACTCTCTGAGTCCTTAAATATTCTATCCCAATTACTGCTATATTGATTTACTGATACTTGTCTTGGCCTTCTATCGCTTCCCTTACTCATTAGCAAACTAACTTAGCCGCTGTTACCGGACAAGTCCAATGACCTATTAATGAATCTGCACCTACTGAGTCAATAACGACATTATAAGTCTTGCCGTCTATGATATCGGCATCAGGTGTTAATGTTGCCCTGTATAAACCATCACTGGCAGTTACATAAGGCATTGAGAATGAAGCAATCGCCTCACCGCCATTAGTATTATTAATCTCACCCGTCACAGTGGCATCATTAATGAAAGCCGATGTTATAGGATTAGTTAAAGTAATCTGCACATAAATAGAATTACCTGCTGCAAGAGTGAGAGTTGTCATTTATTTAGACTCTTGAATAACCGATTTTGGTTGAATAGTGTTAACCCCTTCTATTCGTTCGCCTTGCTTGCCTGTTTCAGCACATTTGGCCCAACCTAAATCGATAAAATATTGCCCGTCTTCATGGCTTCGGATATCGCCTAGGTAAAAAGTATCACCATTATGTGAAAAGCTTGGGTCTTCCATTACTTCAAATCGTTTGATAGTCATTAGCTGGCGTCCTGTATTTCGTGAGCAAAAGCACCAATATCAACGGTCCCGCCCGAAGTTAGCGCCTGTGGTGTACAAGTCGTTACTAATTCAAGTACTGTTCCTGATAAAGTGGTTACTGCCACATGGTTGGCTGTTCCGGTTGCTGTGATACTCGCAGCCGTCCCCGGAGTTAAAGTATTTTTTCGTCCACTGACATCGCCATCAGCTTTGGTATAATTGCCGCCTGTTATGGCTTCGGTTGCTAAATTAAAAGTAGTTACCGCTTCGGTGTAAGTTGTGGGTTCTGCGCTACAAACATGAACGCTATCCCCTTCTGTGATATCTAACATTAAATCAATATTAGAGTCTGGTATTCTTTTAGCCATTTTATAAGCTCCTTAAAGTTAGAATTTGCCCGTTGTAGCGTTTGTCACCAATAATACGCCATTATGGGCTGAAATAATAGAAAGTTCGCCTTTCATATACCCAACCACTACACTACCAAAATTGACTGCGCCTAATATTTGGGCGTTGCTTATATCGTCAACAACCAAAATATTTAACTGAGTTATGCTTGGTTCAGATACTGATTGCGATTGCTCAATGTTACTTACAACAATTGACGGCCCGCTGCTTAGTGTGACGTTTTCAATTATTTGTGATTGAGTTAAATTATCAGTAGTCAAAAAATGTTTTTGTATAATTGTGGCGATTGATACTGATTGGTCTTGAATTATCCCCTGTACGGTTAAAGCTCCCGCAATCGATAATATTGGTTCATCAATTAATTGTATTTGATTGAGGGCGTTAACCAGTAAAATATGATTTTGTGCTAATAAAGATTGTTCAATAGTTTGGGGTTGCCCTATAGCATTAACCGATAACGCGCTATTTTGAGTTAAGATTGATTGCTCAATTAATTGTGCTTGACTACCACTATCGGTCGATAATACATGGCCTTGGGTTACTGTTGGCTCGCTAAGACTTACCTCATTGGCTAGCCCTTGGGGTAAAATAGCGGGGGAGCCGTCAACCTCAGAAACAAAAAACGCTGTATGCCTTATGCTCATTTATAGGGACTCAATAGACCACGGTAGCGCGGTTGGTGTTCCTGCCTTATACTCCACTGTAAATGATGCGTCGAACTCGTTGTTAAGGGGGATTGACGCAATAATACCATTTCCAGTATGCGCGTAACTCCCTTCGAATACCGTTCTAACAGTACCACCAATTAAAACATTTCGCTTAGCCTTAATGATCACATGATCACCTAAAATCATTGAACTTAAATCGACATAAATAACCAGTGCACCTGTAGTGGTTATATCTGCGCCATTAAATTGTTCTTCGCCTGCTCCTGCTGGTGTCAGTGTTCCGCTTGCTATTATCGCCATTATCGTATCCCATAAATTACAAAATCTAAATTTCCATCGGCGTTGGTACTCGTCGATTGGACCCTTGCTGATATTCTGACGCCTGACGCAATACTAACAGGTATGAATGGCGATATTGAGCCTACTACCAGTTCAATAGATGTAGGTCTGATTGTATGGCCTGAATAAATCACTTCCTCATTTCCTGAGCTGCCTAGTGCAATCTGGTAAGTTTGGTTCATATCAGACATTGAGCCATCGACTTTATGTGCCGCAACTATGAACCCTTTGTAAGCTTCCGGGGCTAATGGTGTGATTTCTGTCCATGACCCAAACGTGTTAATCGTCGCTGATGTGTTAACTGTCACCCCGTCCGTAGTCGCTAGGTTTGCGCCAATGGTATCTACGACCCGCAAAGAGTTGGCGTTTAAGCTCCCTCTAACTAGGCTTAAATTAACACCGTAAGTTTTAGCTGTCGTACTTCCTTGTAGGTTGGCTGAAATCCTAACGCCGCTAGGAACCGAAATGGGAAAATTAAAAACATAAGTTCCTATTTCTGACGCTTGTTGGCTTGGTAGCCACAAATTACTTATAATGTCCTGCTCACTACCAGCGTCACCAATTGCAATATTTATAAAAATATCTCCTTGAGTCGCTGCAACGGGAACCTTACAGGTAACAATAACTCCGGCGCTTGGCGCGTCATTACTTGCTGCTGATAATAGTTCAACATACGCCCCAACCTCATTACTTGTTGCCGAGCCGGTGATTATGGTCGGTAAGGTGGCCGAATAATCAAATCCAGCCTCAAGGCAATCCGCACCGCCGCCCACTAAGCTAAAGTCAGACATTTAGAACACCGTCTTTCTCTTCCTCAGTCCAGATACCCTTTGTTACTAATAGCTCTAAAGCATATACAAACTCGGGATCATCAAAGTCAACAATATCTAAGCCGTTAATGTAGCCTAGCAATATCTCTATTTCGATGTCATTTTTTGACGCGATAACTACTTTGCCGAACAAGCTAATACCGACCCGCTTAAAAAAAGCTGCTTTTTGTGATTTTTTATTTATTGGGTATGGGTCAAATTGTAGGGTTTGCTCATTCCATGCGCCAACATTATCGGCGGTTTCTACAACATGGAAGCCCGCCATTGGGGCTAAAATTGGGACTGTGGTTTGGCTGTGATTTCTGCCTGTCGCTGTTTCAATTAAATTATAAATCATTGTCGTGTTCCTTGTTATGTTCTTTTAAAATGTCGTCGTTCATCCTTTGCGTGATTCTGCAATTCTCCTGATTTCTAGCTATTTTTTGACCGACCATTTTAATCATTGAGGTTTTTTCATGCTCTGTAAATTTTTCAAAGTTGCAAGGATTATCAAGATTAAGTGGTCGATGAACGGCAACCAGATTAATTGAAGCGCATCCAGAAAGTAAAAGTATTAAGCTATATTTTATCACGCCAATCTACCCCGTCATTTTTCTCTTTTTCAATAATTGCACGTTCGCGCGCCACAACCTCGGCGGCTGTCATGGCTTCATCGATATCAATCTTTTTTTGTTTTACCGCGTTATCCTTTTCTAGCTTATCGATTTTCTTATTTTTGGATTTAATCATTAAATAGAAAACACTGGCAACTACCGCCAAGCCTAATTTTAAATACCTCTTAATATTATCAATCATTTTTCGGCCAGTGGCCTGTCAGTATAAAACCTTAGAACCGCAACGGTAACAGAAAGTACGAATAATGCTGGTTGGTAATTCTCACCTAGAAAGGCTTTAAGTATAGGAAAGTATTCTAGCGTTGTTGCTGTAATTGCCAGTATAGCGGCCAAACGCATCGTTTTTGATTTATGGCATTTTTTTAAGTGCTTCATCTTATTTGAATAACTCCACTCTTTCCGGCCAATTCCAATAAATTGGTTAAAGTATTTCGTGAGTTCGCCACATCCGGTATTTTATCATTATTTAATAATCTAATCGAATCGCCTACAAGTATGCAACCTTGAGTTTGGTTAATGTAATTACCGGCATGAATTTGTATTGAAGTACGGTCTTCTACGTTTTCCAATTGTAGGACTTTGCCGTTTCTTGTGCTTGTGCGGCTATAATAGCAATATTCCCCGACGGGAATGCAAGAAATGTTTTCTTGATTGTCTAACCAAGGCTTTTCGAGCGTGAAGCATTGAAAATTCTCAAAGAATAACCGCCCCACTGTGCAATCTGGGTTGCCCCACCGCCTTAGTCGTATCATTTTGGATGGACCGATTTAATGATTAACTCTTGCACTTTGTCGGAATTCTCCCGCATTTCTGCGCGTATTGCCCGACCTTGATCGTTAATCTCGTTTCGTAATTTCTCCACTAATCCATCAGAGTGAGAATATACCGCCTTTAGTTCACGGTGCATATCTTCTCTCAATTTAGCAAGCTGTGCCTCAAATCCTTTATGTGCTCTAATCATATCCTTTGTTAGCTCGACGTGTTTATCCTCGTTTTTATCTATGCGTAAAAAAAGCACTCTAACATTAAAAGCGAGAATTAATATTAACCCCTCTGCTAGATAATGTAATAATTCGGCGTATTCCATAATATTCTATTTTAGATTAAAAGTTATACTTATTATAATGAACTTATGCCTTCTGTTCAAATTGATTCTAGCTCTCTAATCTCCCTATTGAATAACTTCCGCATTTCTCCTAATTCTTCACAAGTCCACTTTTTAACATTATCCTTTGAGCAATAAAGTATTATTCTTTCTGCTTCCTCTTTGCCAAATCTATCATGCAGCCCTATTAAATACCCTCGGCTGGTTCGATTGCCGTTGATATTTCCGCTCAATCCTTTATTACAATATCGATTACATTGTAATTTCGTGTTGTCGTAATCGTACCGTAACGAACCTTGAGAGCCAACCGTTTTATAATGACCGCAGCACCAATCCATGTTTTTACCTCCGCATGAGATACATACTGGTTCTAACCCTCGATCACTAAACCATTTAAACTCTTGCAGCTTTCTAAGTTTATTAAATGATTTTTGAGTTTGCTTGTGCTGCCAAGATAAATCATTTCCTTTGAATGCGACTAGATCGGCTCTGGCTTTTTTTGCTGTTTTTTGCCTGTCTTTTTGCCTGTTCCACTCCAAAGCGCAAACTATAGCCCCGCAGACTCTTTGTGTTGTCGACCACTTTTTAAAATTGGTATCTCCACAAATAGGGCATGGTTTGGTTTTTACTTCTTTTCTATCCATTGTCACACCTTTTTTTCATTCAATATTCAATAGTTTGACACTTACTAGTAAGTGACGTGCTATTGAATATTGTAGGCGCCTATACTTTTGCCCGCTTTACCTGCCTTGTGAAAAGCTTTAACTCTTTAGATAATGCGTTTAAGCTGGTCCCGACCCGTCGAACGTCATTGCTATCTAGTTTGGCTAAAATACACAACTCCATAACTCTCTTTAAGTCGCAGTCCATTCTAGTTAGGATATATTGAGATTCTGATTTCATTATTACCGCCTCGTTGGTGGCGGTGTATATTGCCCATGAGTACCCATGAAATTTACGCAATCGTCAATGTACCGTGACATTTCGTCAATTTTCATCTTAGCAATCGACGCACGAATTTCGAATGTTTCGCCCATTATTGTGATAATTCTAGGGATAGCGCATTTTTCCTTTAACCAGACATCAGCGTCATCTTTAGCTAACCCTTGCCAATCCATACAAACTCGAATGATTGCTGTCCAATAATAACCTAATTGCTCAGAGGTTTTATTTTCTTTGTATTTCTCAACCGTAATTCTGTATTCGTTTTTTTGGTCAATACATAAGTTAAGTATGAACTCGGCCGCTCTTGACTTCTGAATATCGGTATAATCGCCAAACCTTATTAATTGAGTTTGTTTCATTTTCTTGCCCTCTCAATATTTATAGATAGCTAATCTAGTGGGTTTCATGCGGGTTAATAAATGGGTTCGATAACCACCTACCACTAACCACAATTAGAAATAGCTCGTCATTTGCTAGTAAGTGACGAGTGATTTAATTTAATAAGGTATATCATCATCAAACGAACTATCGAAGTCTATACCGCCCTGCTGCTCGTTTTGAGACTCGGGTTTTTTCCTTTGTTGTGGTTGTGGCGCTTGCTGTGGATTAGGTTTATTTTCTTCACCTTTCCCGCCTATCATTTGCATTTTACCGTCAAATCCATCGACTATAACCTCGGTTGTATACCTATCTTGGCCCTGCTTATCCTGCCATTTGCGGGTTTGTAATTTCCCTTCAACATAAACCTGAGAGCCTTTCTTTAGATACTCCCCTGCGATTTCTGCCAGCTTTCCAAAGAATACAACTCTATGCCACTCAGTTTTTTCTTGCGTTTGACCGCTATTTTTGTCTTTCCAGCTTTCACTGGTTGCGATACTTATTGTTGTGATAATTTGACCTGCGGGAGTATGTCGGACCTCCGGGTCTTGGCCCAAATTACCTACAAGGATAACTTTATTTACGCCTCTACTTGCCATTTCTTAAACTCCCGGTTGCTTTTACGTGGGCTTTAATGACCCCGTTAAATGTATTTGTATCTTCAACGCCGTCAATGCGTTTTTGCCTTGCTCGTTCTTGAGATTGTGATTCTCTTGTTTTTGCTGTTGCCATTACTTCACCTATTTAATAGTTAGCCTTGCCTTACCATCAACCAGCTTAGCTCCCAGTACATCTTGACCACCTTTTATTATTGCTTTTATTAGCGCCTTGTTTGCTGTTTTCGTTGTTTTTACCGTTACCATTTCAATGTCTAACATATCAACATCGATAACCTCTACGATTTGGCTAGGCTTTCCAAGAGTTACTTTAAACTCTGGGCATTCAATCTTATTAATATTAGATATCTGCATATTATACCGCAGATAATCCTTTAGTCCTTGACTCTCTTTTTCTTTCGCAATTCTTCTGGCCTTTATTCTTGATTCTGCATCTTTAAGTTGAATGACATCAGAGTCTAAGTTTTGAAAGTAGGCTGCTACATTTTTTGCTTTATCAATAAGCTCACCTTCTAAACCCTCAAGAGTATCGGCTATTGTTTGATCGTCTAACCCTTCAATCTCTGATAAATCAATTAATGCTTTTTGATATGTATCTGCTAACTCGTATAATCTCATTAATCCAACCCCTTTATTTGCTCGCTTACTTTTTTACTTAATGCGTAGCCTTTAGATTTTAGTGAATTTATAATTTTATCAGCCGTTGATCCGTTGGCTATCTGCTTAATCATCCAATCTTTTTGACTATCGAAATCGTTGTACCAATTAATTTCTTCTTTTTCTGGCTTAGATTCCTGATTATTTGTAGTATCAGGATCTTTAATATCATTAAGACAGAACAACCCGTTAGCCGCCTGTTTTCGAGCATACGAGCTGGCCGACCCCGTTAACTGGGACGAATCGTATTTCTTTTTATCCATTGTCTCCCTAGCGTACCCAGTGGCCGACAAAGCTTCACGGTCCAAGTAAAGCGTGACAGTGGCCGCAACGTAAAGTTGATCGCCTATTTGCTCAACCTTATCCGAAAATACTAGATAACCCTCTCCAAGTAAAGGCTTCACCGCTTCCATTATATCTTCAAGATTCCTATAAAAATAACCGCCGAATTTATTTTCTCGGGTTTTTGGAACCTTTAAAGATTGTTGAATTTTACTTAATAACTCACCTAAACTCATATTTTAACCCCTGCGCTTTTGCATTCTTGTTCGTGATAAAATTGGCCGTGGAATTCTTCAACCTTTTTAAAATCTAACTGCTGGATACTACAAGAGCGCCTCGCATCCCACTCTGAACAATCGCCATCTATCCACATTCTAGCAATGACCATTTCTTGTATCTCGGCATCGCTAAGCGCCCTTTCTATTGCTCTCATACCGCCCACCAAAAAGGTTCGGCCATCATTAAAAATATAACCACTACCGACAGTATTACTGCTAGCGTTACGCTAACAATATTCTTTATTTTCGCCATTATATCTCTTTGCTCCGTTCTATAATTAAATCATCCAGCGATTCTTCGCTACCATCAGCAACGGCTACAACATCATACTCACACCACGGCAATCCAAACTCTAAAGTATCAACAAAGGATTCTTTGGGGTCGGTCGATGTCTCAGGAATTGTTTTTACAATACTGCCTTCTGTACATATTTCGTTGACTGGTACTAATACTGTGATTGCTATGTATTCCACGTTATTAACCTTTTGTTTAAATTAGTTGCCTGTTAACCTCTAGTGATGAACTTTACCGCGCTTTCTTTTATTTAATGGCGATGTGCGTTTTTCGTCAGCACACTCACTTGTTTTATTGATTCTTTTTTAATGGTCTTAGTATTTTTGCTTAAAGTTACCCAATCACCGCTTTTAGTTTCAACTATTTCAATGTTGTATTTGTTAATCATATTGATTAGCTGTACCTCTGATATATCCATAGCCAAAGCTAACTCTTTGCCGGTTCTGAAATATTTATTTTTAAATTCTTTTAGAAGCATTTTCTAGCTTTTCTCCGTACTTTTTATTCAACCTATTAAACCATGCCTCGCCATGCCCTTTATTATATTTACACTCGCAAATTCTACCTTCTACTCTCTGAAATAATCCTTTCATTTGTTTTCGCCTTTCGTTCAAGTTTTCGCCTTTCGTTCAAGTTGTAGCTATTATAACGCAATCATTAGCTAATGCAAGCGTTATCTAAGTAAACTTATAACCTTTACCCGTTATTGGCGAACTCTTTATGGTGCACCTTTCTTGCTTCTTCCATTATTACGCTTGCTCTATCAATAGATTTGAAATAACCAAGATGTATACGCTTGCCATTTACTCTTATCTGCGCTCTCCATAATTTACAGTTTTTATACCATGTAACCCCTTTAACCCCGCTGGTGTTATTTCTGCTTATACCTTTATTTCTTTGGTTTTCAGACGGCGTCGCCGGTCTAAGGTTTTCTATTTTATTGTTTTGCTTGTTTCCATCTTTGTGGTCGACTATTTGAGGAATATACCCATAAATAAAAAGATAAATAACCCTATGAACCTTGTACCGTTTTCGGTTAATAGTGGTAACGAGGTACTCTTTACAGTTAGATCCGACGTGCGCCCCCTTAAAACCATTCGAGCCTCGCTTGATTTTATTTGTTAATATTCCAGTATGGGGATTGTAATTAAATAAACTTTTAACTTCTTGCTGTGTAATCATGGCAAATACCCTAAGCATTCAACCCTAAATGAAGAGATACCGGCGACCTGTTTAGGGTTCAGGCTTTCGATCGCTAAATCTAGCCGGATTCAACAAGCTATATTATATAAACTTATATTTCTTCGCGTAATTGACTCTTTTTATCAGTCTCAAGTAGTCCTTTTTTGATAATTGGCTTCTTAGCGACATCACTCTACCCTTGGTCATATTCTCGTAATGTCTACGCAAACAGGCTTTTTTATGCTGTATGTCGATCATTCGATTTACCCTTAATTATTTCATTCTCGACCAATTGAGCATAGCCCGCGATATCATGCCAGTTATCCACGTAATCTGGATCGCCATTCAATATCCTAGCTATCTTGCTAAATATCATGTCAAGCGCCTCGGCGTGGAGCGCGTCAATACTTCCATTTAATCGGGATTCCTCAATAACTAATTTTAATTGGCTTGCATATTTACAATAACCCGTAAAGCTTCCGTACTTCTCGCTGCGCTCTTTTAGTGTTTTGTTTAATTTATCACTCATATCTATTACCTATTTAACCCTTTAAATATGTGCGCTATAACGTCCACCGTCCAACCATCACCTAATAAACACGCCGCGTGGTTTCTTGCCAAGTTTTTTGTGTACCCCTTCGGAACCGTTTGTAGGCGCTCTAACTCTGTTTGATTTAGGTATCTAAGGCCCTTCTCCCAATTTAAGGATTTATCATTGTATATAACCGTTGTGAAGCCTGCACTTTTATATCTATGCCACATCTTATCTTGACTTGCTAGAGGCCGGCTGTCGCTTTCTAGCAACGCGCGGCTTTTTCTCCTATCGGTATATCCATCGGTCAAAATATCGCTTAGTTGAATTAGTTTGTTTTTTGGCGGTTTTATGTTTGAGACTAATCGCCCAAAAAAATCAACTGAATATGGTTTAATATTTGTCCAGTAAAGTCTATCCCTTAATTGCCCAGATACCAACTCGCTATTAATTCTTACAGGGTCACAATTAAGCTCGTTAGATATGAACGAATAACCATAATCATCCATGATCACATTTTCTAACAAAAACAATAAATCAGGGTTTAACGCTTTTAGCTCGTTAAGTATGCGAACATACTCAAAAAACAAACTAGACTTTTCGCCAGCCAAACCTTTTCTCTCTGAGTGGGCGCGACTGAAATCTTGACAAGGCGATCCGCCTATCAGCAAGTCTATTTTCGGTAAATCGCTTGCGTTTATCTTGGTAACGTCACCAACTTGTATCGTGCTTGGGTAGTTTGCCTGCGTGGTTGCTATGGCGTGTTTTTTAATCTCGCTAGCATAATAGTTATCAACTTTTATTCCCGCCCTTTCTAAAGCGATTTGACCGCACGACATTCCATCAAACAAACTAAGCACATTCATTATCTTCCCCTATGCTGTTAAACTTTTGGCAATTCATCGTCAACACTTATCCATTTATCACTCATCGTTTATTGCCTAACTGTTAAAACATTGATCATTTCTATTCTTTAATGCTGCCCGCAAACCTTTAGTTTTAAACTTATAAGTTACAATTCTCTTATCGTTCGTCCTGACAACTAACCGACTGCTACTTTTTAACGCATCGACAAAATTAACCATTGGCCCACCTTTTAAAAACAAAGACTTTCTATCAGTCGATCTTTTTGCGAGGATTGGCACTACTTCGCCTTTATCAATTCGATATTTAGCATCAATGTATTTTCTAAAATAACCGCCGATGATAAAAACACTTAGATTCTGATTATCGACGCACCGAATCATTAGCCTTGGCCTATACGGATGATGGCTTGAAACTGCAACTGTTGAGACTATCAAAACTGATTTATCGGTTAATTCGTCATTGCTTGAATATACGCGCCAATCTGCCAACGCCGAACCACTCATTAGTATTGCTATTGTTAATATTAATATCTTCATCGTTTATTACCTCGTTTAGCCATTTTGCTGGTGTTAGCAATATGGTATTACCTATTGTCGTTGATTTCTTTACCAATAAACGGTAACAAATTAATAACTGTGCGATTAAACATAAACCAAAACTCCCAGTCACTATCTGTTGCGTACTCAATTGCGGCAGTTATTGCCAGTAATGGAATAGTTATTGGTAACAATAAAATCTTAATTAATGTTTTAAAAATATTACTTATCATTGTTTATTACCTATATAAAGTTATTAGTTATCTTAAATGCTCTGTCCCTAAAGCGCACCTCAAAGGACAAACTTCTAAAAAAGCATCCTAGATTGTCCCTTGCTCTGTCCCTAAAGCACATTCTAATTTCATTTAACTGCTCTCTTTGTTTGATTAATGCCATAAGTTAGGATGATCGACTGTTACAAACCCCGGCTTAATAACGCAGCTATCGACAACTTTTTGAACTATCTGTACGCTTTCAAACTTAAACACTCTCTCGTTCTCACCTAAAACTATATCTTCCTGCTTTTCATACGATTTATCGACCATTACTAAGTGACCCTCTATAGTTTCAAGTAGCCCCAAGCTTGTTGGCGTTTCATCATCTTCAAGCCACGCATTGATTGATCTAAAAAACTCGTCTGCCTCTGCGACTTTATATGCTTTCTCGTCTATAACTATATAATTATTCATTCGCCAGCCTCTATTATTTTTAAAATATCATTTAATACTTCCTTTGCAGACACGCAACTATCCCCCATTTCCTTGTATTCATCCATCAGCCTAACTATTAAATCCTGTTGTGACTCGCGTTGCGGGGGCGCGTTAATCACTTCTTTTAGTGGATTGCTTAAACATCTATCACAAGCCCACATCACAAAACTATGCAAACCGTGATACTTTTGAGCGTCCGTTTGACTTGATACTTTAATTGCTTCACCATTTAAGCCACAAGCCTCACATGTTTTATCACTTGATTTATTTGTCGTTATTAACATTATCTTTCCTTTATTGGTTAATCTTCTTTGTTTGATTTAATAAGCTCGTCACGGTCAATCAATCTAATTGTACATGGCATTTTTGACGGTCTGAATATTACAAACATCGACCCTTTAGTATTTCCGGCAATTTTTTTGCCCGTTGTCGGATGAGCAAAACTCAATCTCCCACCAGTAATAATTCTTATTTCTGATATTTCCTGAATAGGCAACCATTGAGCGTCGAGCGTTGCGGGTACCAATAAAACACTGGTTACGCCTTTTTCTTTTTGCTCAATACATTTACCCATGAATTTTTTAATCATTCCCCGGCCATAAGGCGGGTTAATCCAAACAGTTTTAACAAAGCTCTCACTACCTTTATAACTAAGTTCTATCTCACTCCAATCAACCGCTAAAGCGTCATCTTCTTTTGTTAGATAAGGGGTAAATTTATGATTACTGTCATTCGCCGCCGCATCTAAATCAAAATCAAACTCCCTATCCATCGCGTTAACCACTCGCAAATCGGTACTCCATGAATTTTTCATATCATCCTTTAAATCTGAACTAATTAAATCACCCATATTAACCCCTTAATTTTTTAAGCCTTTCTAGGCCGTTAGCTTGTAATTCTATCTTGTGCAATCTTGAAGTATTCCTCATCTAGTTCTATGCCAATAAAGCTGCGGCCCATGTTCTTACAAGCCACGCCTGTTGTACCGCTACCCATTGTAAAGTCTAAAACCGTTTCGCCTTCGTTGGTGTAGGTTTTGATTAAATCTTCAAGCAAAGCAACGGGCTTTTGTGTTGGGTGTAGCCCTGTGTAATCTTTTTTGTATTGCAATACATTAGGTTTGAACTTTTGTCCTTCTGGTAGGTTGAAGCGTCTAGCGAAGCGTCTATTTATCTCAACCAGCTCCGAGTAAGGTTTGAATTTTTTAACTCTATAGAAATCTAAAAACTGCAAATAAGTTTTTTCAGTGCATAAGCCAAATTGAGTTGAATCAGTGTAAGCGAAATGCTCAAACCTTCTATGTCCCAAGTCTTCATTAATCTTTTTAAGGTTTGTATCGCTGTCAGAAATTAGCTTCCTAGAGTATTCACGCAAAGAGTGTTGGTTTAGCGTGTCATACTTTTTAAAAAATACACATATATCTTCTGTGTAATTTAAAGGCGATTTTTTTGCAATTAACGCATTGGCAAAATGATCTTTTAACCATGTCATTCTATAACTAAATGGTAGGTTTCCGTGCTGTTTTGTCATTAAATCCCCCGTAAAGGGGTCTTGAGCAAATAGTAGTAGTGATCCATTAACTCGTAAAACTCTATTACATTCTTCTAGCATTTTTTCTTGATCAATTAACGTATCCCAACTTGTTTTTAACGTATCCCAACTTGTTTTATTATTCTTATACCCATCGAGCTGCGCATTTTTCATCGTACCATAAGGCGGGTCAGTCAAAACCATATCAACACTACCATCTGGTATCTCTTTCATTCTCTCAAGGCAATCGCCAAGCATTAAGTTAATCAATTTATTCTCTTAATTCTATCTTGTGCAATTTTAAAGTACTCTTCAACCTTTTCTATTCCAATGAAGGCACGTTTGTTAAGTTTCGCCATCTTGCCAGTTGTGCCGCTACCCATAAAGGGATCAAACACTGTATCGCCTTCGTTGCTCCACGAAATAATGTGGTCATTGGCTAGCTTTTCAGGAAAAACGGCGGGGTGTCCAGTTTTGCCGCCGCCTACCCCGTACTCCCAGACGTTTTTACGCTTACCTGTGGCGCCCATTTCTTTTTTTATTCTCTTGGCTTTGCTGCCATCAACACCCAACCCGCCAGCACCCATACTTTCCACGCCGCTACGCTTGTTTGGTCGGTCACGTATAAAATTCAATACACTGGGAATACCCTTGCTAAAAATAAACATATACTCAAAAGCTTGCAAGTAGCATTTATTACTGCCGAAACACGCTTGGGCTTTTTGGTAAATCATCGTGTCATGCAAGTTAAACCCGCACTCCATAGCAAACAATGCCTGCTTAAAGCTCGTGCCAGTCTCGCTGCCTTTTATAGTAGCATCCCCAACAACCCACACCACAACGCCACCATCTTTTGTAATTCTGTAAAGCTGCTCTAAAATAGGCTTCCAAATATGCCCCCCCCACTCTAGACTGTCTTTATACGTTCTTAAATTATCGTATGGCGGTGATGTTACGGTTAAATCTACACAACCATCTTCCATGCCTGCCATAGCATTTAAACAATCATCTTTTATTAAGTTAATCAATTTATTCTCTCATCAAGCTTCTTTAGTAGTCCTGCTGCGCCGCCCTGCCCTGAATTTCTTTGATTTTCCAACTCCTTTATTCCGGGTAAGCTTTCAGGTAGGCTATCAAGTGGCGTTTTTTCTATCGCGTTATAATTTGCTATAAATTCTTGCCGTTTAAATGCAAGCTTACTTCTATCAGTAGCGCAAAGGTGCTGCCAACTTCCCATTGATTTAACGGCCATCAGTGCTTGCTTATCTTTTAGATTAAGCGTTCCGTAAGAGCCTACGGTGGCGATAGCGGCCTCAACTTCCATCCATGCAACCAAAGCCCTATCTGTAGCTGATCGTTGCTGTCCGTCGATATTTCGCACTATGTCGGCTGGTTTTGGAAAGAATGTACCGTGTTTTGGGTCTAATGCGTGCTTTGTTAGCCCTGATTTGATTTGATCAATAGAAAATTCTTTTAGTATGCCAAAATACATTCGTAGCAATTCTTTACTAACCGATTTGTCGTAAAGCTCACCAGTTGTATAAAATAAAATTGCGAATTCTTTCTTATTTGAATCATTCATTGATAAACGCCTCGCATTCTGAGAGGTTGTTGATTGTTCTCGAAGATCCTTTTTTTGGCGCTGCGTTTTTCTCCCAAGTCCTAACGCAAGCTTTCCAATCTTTAATTTTTGTCTTACCTCTCATCCATCCGTTAGATTCATAATGATCAACAAAGTCTTGAGGGCTAACAAAGTTTAATCTTTCATTACAATAAATTTTAACCTCTTCAATGGATGGCGGTGTAAACCGCTTTATCTTTTCTTTTATATTGGTTATTGGTTTATGGTTATTGGTTATTGGTTCTTGTTTAGCTTTCGACTGGGTTAGTGGTGGGTTAGCTAAATTAACCGACTGGGTTTTTTTAGGTCTACCACCTTTTTTCCCGTTAACCCTTGCGCTGTCTGCCTTTGCGCGGTACTTACTTAATTCTTTGTTGACTCTTTTCTGAATGTATCCGTTTTTTGTTAATTTAAAGTACTCATTGAGAATTGCTTGGGTTTCTATAGTATTATTTTTTAAACCAACTAATTTAGTTATTTTATCGATAGAATTGGGTAGTGGTTTTTCAGTGTCATAGCAAATATCGAGCAAGCGCCTATATATTAAATCCTCCATTGGATCTAAATACTTTGTGCTTTTTGCGTAATCGCCTATATTGAATTGGTAGTAATGCATTTTGAAGCCCCAAGTAAATTTTGGCCCTTAAAAGAAATACGCGCGGAACACTCAGGGCAAAGGTTTCATCAGGTTTCGAAGCTGACTATCCGCGTGGTAGAATTATAGTTTATTCATCATCCTTTATCAAATTTAATTCAAGAAACTTATTTATTTCGTCTGCTACTTCTTTTAATTCATCAATAGTTAATGGAATACCGCCTGACCATTGGTGTCCGTTTCTCGTTGTTAGTAATATATTTTTAACGCCGCTAGCAAACTCTTCTTTTCTAATTTTAACTTTAAATATACTCACTTTTCACCCCCTTTATCAACTTTATTTCATTATCTTCAATAAAATACTCATAACAACCTTGAGAGCAGAACCATCCATCCTCTGACTGTGTATATTGATCGCCAATTATGAATAGAGAGTCACAATCCTCACAATTAACGATGTCCTCACTTGCTTGTATCATTACTTATTCTTCCTTTAGTAGTTGTTGTAATACTTCAATCTGAATAAACAATACCGTCTTAGCGTCACCGCCTTTAATTATATCCTCAACACCATCACGCAAGTTATTATACTTCTTGGTTAACTCGGCTAATTCTTCTTTGTCTGTCATTCTTCTAGTTATCCCACCGGATCCATTTAAACTTAAATTATCAGTCATGATTTAACCCTCAGTTACTTTGATGTTAGATATTTGGCTATCTGCTTCTAGTGCTGATTTAAGACTACTTACTTGGCTTTCTTGTACTTTTTGACAACACCTTATTTTTGGCTCTTGGGCGCTATTTCGGACGTAAGAAACAAACCATATTTTATTATTCTGTTTCATTTTTTCCCTTTACTATTTGCCCAATCATTGCTGTTATTTTTAGCTGTGAATCTCCCGACTCAATCCATTCGTCAACAAAACAATTAATGCTTTCAAGTATTTTTTTGTATTTGTCCTCTATTATTTCACATTCTTGGCGCATTTTATTTAGGCGCTTTTCGTATAATTCAACTTCTAAATCAGCCTTTACGCCTATATCGATCACGCGGCCAATAGAATCGCCACGTTTTAAAGAATTGTGTATCGCTTTTTTATAACTCATTTTTTTATCATCCCGCTAATATGTCGTCAATTGTAAAGTCTATCATATAGGTTAAAGCCTCAATTTGTCTATTGAGGCCGTCCATTCTATCAATATAAAATAAATCCCTATCCTCTTTTACCTGTTTCTCCATGCTATCTTTAAGGCTTTTTAATATACGCAATCGAACCATTTTTATTTTTACTTCTCTTTCTATTATATCCATTGTTAACTCTCCCTTTTTGCTATTGTTTATTTTCTTGACACTCTTTGCTCGTAACTCTTATCCGCTTCTTTTTTGCTGTCAAACCAATCATGTCCGCTTGTGTTTTTTAATTCTTTTTGGCTTCTTATTTTTCCGTCTATCTTTTTTGTTCTGAAATAAAAGACCGCATTTTTAGTAACTTTAAAAACCATCTTTTCCCACACGCCGCTATTCGTTACTTTATACATAATCATAAATCACCCCTTTGAGTTATAGTATAAACGCTCTATTTCGCGCTCAACGAGATTATCAATACAAATACCCCTAGATGGACCCCAAGCATCTAACGCCTCAATAGTGGAAGGTTTAACTAACGCATGGACCGGCTTGCGACCTTCCTCACCCATTAACGGTCTGCCCGGACCTTTATATACTTCTTTTTTCATTTTATTCCTTAGTTCGTCTGGTTGATGTAATTATATACCTAAGTATTTAATTACATCAATAGTTATTTTGATACTAATTATCTATAGTTGTTAATGGTTGATAGTTTTAAACAATAGACCCACGGATATCGCCCGGCGTTGTTTGAGTTAATGTGAATCCATTGGTAGTAATGGCGTTTCCCGCTGCTGATCCTGACCCAACGGTGTCGCCTGAGATTCCATTTGCGCCCGATTGCCCTAAGTCACCGCCCGCACCACCTTCCACAAGTCCGGGGTTGCCCATTCCTCTTGGTGGCCCTAACCCCCCTAAACCCCCAAGCTCAGTAGTTCCGCGTTGTGAAGCATGCCCCCGCCCCCCTGATCCAGCAGACCCCGTCACATTGTAATTATAACCGCCGAATCCAACATTGCCGCCCGCACCACCGCCGCCGCCTGCGCCTTTGCTGGCTATGTCGCCCTCACCACCACCACCACCGCCACCGCCAATGATGTTTAAGTTAATTATTTCTAGGTCAAAGTTCATTTCAATAGCGTCACTACCTGCTTGAGAGTCTCCTGTTGACGGGGGAATTAACCCGTTCCCACCTTGACCACCGCGACCCACAATAAAACCCGAATTTTGAATAGTGACGGTCGCGCCTGCGGGCCATTCTCCAGTGACAATACTCGGTGAGCCTAAAACAGAGCCGCCCATTACTACGCCAGCTTCCACTACAAATTTGGCTTTTGTTGTGGCATCAGGCGTTGGATATAAACCGTTAGGTCCGTCAAAGGCGGTCCTTAAATTAATATTTAATTGGTTTGAGCCAAATATTACTAGGTCGGTATCTGGATCTCCACCGCCTTCATCCTCTGGCAACGCATCGCCATAAGTATACTCAAGCCCCTCATAATCAAAGTTTTTAGATTCTTTTGAGCTTATGACTTGAAATAATAAATCAATCGGTGCCCCAGTGGCATCTACGATATCACGATGGTTTGTACAGGCATTTTGACCTATCCATAAACTAGAATCTTTTGAGTCTAAAGAGAAATTGATTTTTCGGGGGATGTCTGCAAATCTTCGTCCGTACAGAGCGCCTAGTTGTAATGCTGCGGCTTTATTGGTGTCACTAATCCATCTCGAATTAATAACTTTAATCTCATTTGATCCGTACTTTGAGATAGAGTTTACATCAACCCTTATATAAGTTTGTAGATAATTTTCAGGATCATCTAATTTTTTAATCGGGTTAACTTGTCCAAAATTTACAAAAACCGTTGACGCTCTCATGTTTGTAGCATCAGTAGTTTTAACCGAATCTTCAATCAATGCGTTTGCTTCACCTAGCACATTGGCATTGGTTGCGGGGGCTTTTAGAGCTGTTAACTGTATCGTTGCGCTCCGCTCATCCCACCACAAATAATGCGGCATACTTTCGGCAAGCTCTACTAATAATTTATTAACGTCGAAAGGTTTAGCTATAAATCCAGATAATAAGCCTGATAAATGCGTCCCGACTTCCGCATCCCATGCCGCCAAGGGAACAAACGCTGTATCAATATTGGCAAAATTAGTTATCAGGTCATTAACAATAAAGTCTAACTGGCCTCTTGTGACGCCTGCATATTCTAGGCATTGTTGAACCGTATCACCTGAACTATGGCCTTCGTCAAGCGTGTTTTTTTGCGCCCTGACTAAAGTTAAGGTATCAGCAACCCTTGTAAAACTACAAATTTCTTTCCCAATTGATACCCACCCGCTAGTATCGTATTCTAAATTACCAACCCCAGACGGTGTTAGCGTTGCCGACGTTCCCGCGATAACAAGGTCACTTGTCAGTGTTCCGGTACTTGGTGCGGGGGCTTGAGCTTTCTTGTTGTTTGCCAGTTTTAGCGGGTCTTTAGCTGTAATTGTGGCCTGACCGCCTGAAACATTCATTTTATCAATAATATAATAGCGAGTTGTAAAATTTACAGGGTCGTATTCCCCATTAGCCAGATAGCCCGATAAAACCCTGAGCGGTCTGTTTTGATAGTTCGGGTTTCTAGCTCTTAATTTTGTCCAAAACGTGCCGCGGTCTGATGCTATCCAAGTTCTTTCGTCAACGTATTTATCAATCCCTATGTCTGAATGTGGATGATCGCTAAACGATATGTTAACGCTTGCCCTAACACCTAGCCCGCCTTTTATATCAATTTTTGAAGCTGCGACACTAACTGATTTTATTGAGGGAATTATATCTAATGCTGACATACCTATGGGGTGCGGGCTTCTTGACTCACAAAACCGATAAGTTTTTATTCCTTTGTCAAAATTGGCCGCATCATTAGTATTTGAAAATGTATTAAAGCACTTATCATCCCCTGTTTCCGTAGCCGTACAGGGGCCGACCCCGCTGGTTAAAGTGCAATAATCAAGATCGATTTCAACAATATAAATATGCTCTTTTGTGTATTCCGTTCGTAAATTATCATAACTCATAGATCAGCGTGACCCTTTACCGATAGGCTAACATTAATTAAGCGGTTGCCGCCGCCTTGATTGCTTGGGGATATGTCACCGCTTGTTTCAGCATATATAACTTCGTTAGCATGGTGATCAGGACGCCACTTTATAAAGAACGGCTGTAATCTAGCTGCCAACACGAACGGCTGGAATGATTGTCTATACCAATCAACGTCTAAATTTTGCCAATTAAATTCCGTTTCTAATCCTTGCCTAACAATATTTCTCGATAAAAAATTTCCTGACTCTGACCGGACGGATTGATATTTTGTTTTTTGGGATAGACTTGCTGGACTGTGACCGCCATAAATATTCCTTGGCATTTGCAAAGCTGGACCCGCTCTAATAACCCCCATTTCAACACTCTCTGATAATGTGCCTGTCAATATAATTTCTTCTACAGTAACAGGATCAAAATTGATCATTATCGCTCCATTTGTGACAGGCGAAACAGTTTCTACATGAGTAGTCGCCCCGCCGATAGTTTCCGCTGTTTGAATATCTATCGTTTCACCACTGAACGTATGAGCCGCAATAGCAATATAATCAATTGCCGCTATTGTTGATAATTGAAATTTAAGCGTGAACGTGCCCGCAATGATTGTATGCCGCTCGTAGGTGTTAGGCGTTAGTGCTTTTTCAGCACTTGGTACTGAGCCAGTGATTAAATCAATGTATCCAATTAGCGCACCGCTTGGGTTATCGGTTGGTATAGGGTTGGTTTGAATCATTTTATATCATCCGATTTAATTGTTAATAAGTCCACTTTCGCCCGGCGTAGGTTTGAAGTTTATTGGTAACATCAACAACGGGTTCACTTGAAATCTCATCGCCTTCTTGGTCGTATGATACCACATCAACCATATAATCAAGTATTGGCCCTTGGTCAATCTGCAATCCTTCCTCAGCCAACACCGCCCAATCTTGCAAGCCTAAATCGGTAGTTATTGGTTCACCATCTTTATCGAATGAATGGACGCCATACTCGAAAAGACTGTTTAATGCTTCGCCTGTTGTTGAGGCTATAATAAGTTTTAACTCGTAACCATCAACGGCCTTAGTACCAACTATGCGCCCACTAGGAAATACGGCGTTTACTGACTTAACCGCTTTTTTCATTGCGGGGCTAAAATCTTCCGCGCTTGTCCCTTCTGGGATTTTTAAAATAAACTGTTTCATAAGAATGCTACCTCTTGAGCGGTTAGGGCTTTGTCGTAGATTGATAGTGTTTTTATGTGGCCGAACAATAAGCTACTGCCATCGAATTTTCGGCCTATGTTAATCGTTGTACACGCTGGCATATTGGTTAAGGGGTCGCTACCTATTGATATACTATCCTCATAAAACACCACGCCTGAATCAAACGTCAATGATAGTTCTATCTCTTCCTCGAAGCTTATGTCTGCGGCCCCTGTTATATTTGCTACGGTTGCGCCTGAGTTTTTGATAAATGTAGCTACCTTTGACAACGAGTCAATAAATAGCTCCACACGATCGTTATCTGTGCCAGCATCAACGCTAACAATTATCTGGTTCGCGCCTTGGTTAGTCATATCAGATTGAGCCGTGATCGTTCCTGATGATTGGTTATAATTGCCCGCGCTAGGCAAGCTTAATTCATCACCTGCCCTTGTGACCGCTGAGCCTTCTGTTCTTATGTAGCTTGATGCCAATGGTAGTTCTTCAATTTGAGCGCCCCAAATATAAAAACCTTCGCCAACCGTCCACGCTTCGGATAAATTTCTTGATGCGGTTGGGGATTTGATCGCTTGAAAATAAGGGATCAAGGAAACTGTCGCCATAGTTATAGTTGCCGATATTCTAACCCAATCATTACTAAGTGGGGTTATTTGGGCGTTATCGATATCGGCATCCTGCGCCGTTATTGTGCCTGAGATTAGATCAAAGTTAACTCTTGGGTTATTAGATACCGCCCCCGTATTAAACCAAATTTGAATTAATGACACTTCTTTTCTTTTAATAAAGGCGCTGACTGTGTAAACCTCACCCGATTGAATAATTAACGCACCATTAAAGCTGCTTACTCTTGGGGCGGTTGTTGCTGTTAAGCTCGCTTCGACCAAATCCGCTGAATTAACATTATCTGGCGCTGTCGTTGCGTTCGCTGTTACCAAGGAATTATTTTTTGTCCATTCGGCCCGATCAAACTCCTCTGACCATAGGTTAGAATTTGTACTACCGCCCTCAATTAATACGCCAAGATTTTCACCTGTCGTTGAGCTGTATTCAATCCTTAGTGCTTCCGTGAATGATTTAATAACCCCTGTTGATGCTGTTTTGATGTACGGTAGCTCTATTGCGCTTTGTACTATTTGCGCCCTTGATATCAAGAAACCATCAACATCATTACCTGCCCATTGGTCATTTTCTCCCGATATGCCTGTCTCTGCGGCATGTATAATAAAATCACCAGCCGCGCTTGACGAAGTTGTACGACTGACTGAGCAACGCCACCAACCACCCCCAAGACTTTCAATTTTAGGGGAGCAATCCACGGTTGACGTAATAGTCCCGGAAAGGATATCAAAAATTGCATAATGGTCCCCCGCACCAAACGCACCGCTTAACGTGATTTGTGTGTACCTGTGGCCCGCATATTTAAAATCGACTGAATAGGTATAGGGTAAAAGGCCGATAGCATCAAACGGGTTTCTTATTGTATGAAATCGCGTATCACTAGTTGGAATAGCTTTGTAAGCTGTCAAATCACCGTTTACATTCTCAACCGGTACTTCGGTCGTTGATATAAATAATTTAATCCAATCACTATGCGCGATATTTTCAGAATGAGATATAAGATTCTCAGCATCCCCAACAAATTGAGTATCAAGAAAGTATTCCGCTTTATTGTTAACAATTCGTCTATTCATAAAAGTCGCTGAGCTAGGTCGAGCATAGGTGAACAAATCATCAAATAAAACAGGACTCCCATTTTGTGAATATTTTCCGCTATCAAAACTCATTGCGACTAATGGCGTTAATGATCTAGGCATTGTTGATTGAGGTTGGCCGATCAAATTGTTAGGGGCTACTGGCTCAGAAATCGCTATGTCTGTAGGGCTGTTTGGGGCCGCAGAGCTAGTGCTAACTATAGAGCTAACCGAATTCGGTGGCAATATATCATTGCTTGATAATGGTGTGTCAGTTGTTTTGGTATAAACTCCTGATAGAGTTGATTGCGCCAACTGAGCGCCCCAGATAAACATGCCCCCCGCATCGCCCGAGCTGTAATCAAAACTACCATCAAGACCTAATCGAACTTGAACCTCACCGCCCCCACTTGGTAAATTGTAAGTAATTGAGCATCGGTGCCACCCATCCCCAACATTTAAAATCGTTTGATTGTCAGCCGCAGCATGAGATCCCGGAATAAATGTTTCAAGCGTTAAATCGAAACCGCCTGACACAAAAGTTTCACCGTCCCCAATAACTAAGGATATTTGATCTCTTAGATTGGATTTAACATAAACCGAAAAGGTGTAAATACCGCCCTCAATCTCACCTAGAACTTGATAGGCATAGTGTGGATTTTGTGAAACGCCCCCACTTAATTCGTCGCCGGTCAAGTCGCCGTTAGGTGATATCACCTGATTAGCTGTTACTGAGGAAAAAGCTTTTGTCCAAAAAATATTGTTGTCCAACTCTTCCGAATAAAATAATAAGTTTTGAACCACGCTATTGACTACCGCATTAGGATTGGCTGCTCCAACCTCACTACCTACGGTCTTTGAAATAGGGTTGACCGCATCGGATTGGGCCGTTGTTGTTTTACTGTTTGGGATATCGGGAAAGGCAATCCCGCCGATCATGGCTTGTGTTGCTGTTGTTTTAACGTAATCCCCGGCCACTAAGCCTTTTTCTAATTGTGCGCCCCATAGGTAAAAACCATTTGGCGCTGCGTCAACATAGGCAAAATTATCCCTGACACCCATCGCGATTTTAATATTCCCTAATCCAACCCCGACGTTTTGGGTAATTGAGATCCTTCGCCACCCGTCGCTGAGTACCTCGATATCCCATGAATCCGGCGTTGTCGGTGTTAGTGAGGCTGCTATTGTTATTGAGTTTAAAATATCGTAACCGATTGAAACATCATTAACGCCGTCATCTATTGCTATTGATAGATGAAATCTTACATCAAGTCGAGCGTATATCGATAGCGTATAATCCCCACCCTCAAACATTACATTTTGAGTTAATAGTTTTTCTGCGGTAACAGTTGTGCCGCTTGGTATTAACTTATCGGCGGTTGTATTAACTCCATCAGGGGATAGGAAAGCATCAGTCTCGATATCTGCGTTTGTTTTAACCCATGCAGGTTGCTCGAATTGCTCTGACCATAAAAGCGCGTTTGTAACATCGCCACTAACAATAAAGTTTGGATTGCCCGCATCGATTTGGCCTTGTGTTGATTTTGCCGACGGATTAACGGCATCGCTTTGGCCTTGCGTTGTTTTGCTATTTGGGATTTCTGGATTTACGGGTGTTTCTGTATTGATAGCCATTATTTAGCCACTCCTTAATTTACGTTTAGTTGTAGGCCATCACCTAATTGATCGTTAATCTGACCCATTAGGCCGCGAACTTGATCGGTTGAGAGTAAACCTTCTCCAAGTATATTAACAGAAATTGCTTGCGGTTGTTGTGCTGCCGCTGGCTGTCCAGTCGACCCGCCCGGCACTGTCCCGCCTGTTGGTACGGATGGTAAGCTGGCACTAGGGGACGATGAACTACTTCCCGAACTTCTTATACCTGCGATCATTGATCCTGTATTGGCAATACTTGCCGCAGTATAAGCCGCTGCCACAATTGGCGCCCACGGGGTGCCGGTACTCATGCCCGCCTGCCAAGCATCAACCGCCGCCTGTTTTCCTTTGATTAAAGCCTGAGCGATAGCAACTGTTTTCATAAGCCCTTGAACCTTTTTAGAATTCTTAGCTAAAGCTTGAAAACCTGCCTGCACCGCGTTTAAAGTGATTGCTCTTTTTGCATCCTCTTCCGCTTGCTTGATTTCAACCAGTGCCGCTGATTGCTCCGCTGTCAATTCCTTATTCGCCGCTAAGTGAGCGGTCAACGCCTCTCTTTCGCGCGCAAGGTGGACCAACTCCATTTCTTCTTGTGATGCGAATCTTAAACTCATAGCTTCAAGCAAGCCAATTGTTTCAGCTTCGTATATTTCAACCTGTGAGGTCCCTATACCCTCATCCTCTTCTCTGGCATCTTCCGCTTTCGCAGTTAATGCCGCCCTTGCTGCTGCTACCCGCTCATATTCGACAATAGCCTCATCAGCAAATTGTTTTATTTGCTCGCTTGGCAGCCCTTCCATTGCTAACTCGTGAAGCTCGGCGTTGGTATCAGATACCATTTCTCGCATACCTTCTCCAACCTCATTAATACTTCTTACAAAGGCTGTACTTCCGACCTCTGGGATTTCCGATATTCCGGTATCAAATATTTCATTAATGCTACTGATCGCTCTGTTAGCAATCCCGACTAAACCATCAATAGCGCCCGCAATCGTATTGACAACCCCCTCGAATACACTCACCACTAAAGCAGAATAGCCAATAGCCGCAGCTTCTAGGACTTTAAATATAACTTTTATTCCGTGGAGGCCATCTGCGAATATTCCTACTACAGTAATAACGCCGTCAATACCGTCTTTAATAAACTGACTTGCTCCACCTGACTCCTTAGCCATATCAACAAAGCCGTCGGCAACGGCTGCGACAAGGGGCGCTAGCTCAACTGTTAACTGTTTGGCCATTGAGTCAATTATACCGCTTGTTTTTTGGAGTGATTCGGTTGCCAATTCAGCTTTAGCTACATCGACATTTGATAAGCCTATTCCTAAAGATTTGGCTTCTTTAGTTAGCGCGTTGAATGCTTTGCCATTGTCTTTAAATAGAGGGGTTAATCTTGTTGAATCACTTGCGAGCGCTTCCATAAAAAAAGCCATTTCGTTCTGTGAGACTCCGGCTTTTTCTAAAGAGCTAACATACAGACCTAGCGATTCTTGGCCGGATAGACCTTTAAACGCTTCCGCAGTTATCCCCACCTTTGGCGCTATCTTCTCAAAGAAGTCAACCATTGGACCGCCACCAGTGATAAGGAAATCACCTATTCGATCACTGGTGTCTTTTAAAATATCCCCATATTTTTCCTGAGATATTCCGAATTCCTCAGCAGCGAATGCCCCGCGCTGGAAAGCCTTAACGGTTGTGTTAGCCGCTTCGGCAACATTTTTTAACTCTCGGATGGATGTCAGATTTGATTTGACTATTGCGGCGGTTACTACAGTAGTTGCTGCGGCTGCGGCAACGGCCCACTTACCCCACTTATTAGAGCTTTCCCTTAACTTCTTACCTGATAGCTTTAAAGCTTCGCCGGTAGCTTTTAGGCCGTCTTTAACGCCTTGTACGTCCGCTGTGATTTCTACGCTTAAAGCCCCAACTATCGTGGTAGCCATAATTTAACCCCTATAAAACTTTGATGCCTTGCGATTCAAGAGCGTCTTGACGATCAGACATTTTTTTATAATCGTCCTCATGGATATTGCCGATCATCTTGGAGCGTTTGGATTCGTGAACTATCTCTAATTCTGCAATAGTCATTTGCCAATACTCGCTAGGTGCTACTCCATAATGGCCGACTATTGCTTGGTATACGCTATCCCAAGGATAACGACTTATTTCTTTTTCTTGCGTTTCGTTGTCTTTTTTTTTGCTACGACTTTGAATTGAGGTAGCAACATTGGGGTTATTTCCTGAATGACTTTATATAAATCATCTTTATCAATATTGTCTGGATCTCCTAACCCTTCATAAACCTCTTCCCAAGAAACACCCGCGCCCGCTTCATCAAGTAAAGCCCATAAGAACTTTGATATTTTAACAATCGAGGCGCTGTCTTTATCCATTGAGATTAGTTTTAAAATATTAACCTCATCGTCGATACGCTCAATCAAGAGCATATTAACAATGATTTTATACTCTTCACCGTCCCAAGTAAGCTTGATTGGTTTGCGAATAGCCATTATGTACCCGCAACCCAAACAGGTTCGCCACTAGATTGTAATGAAGCATCCCAAGTCATGCCCGAATTTGAATCGCCAGAAATCGATAGGCTTGACAGCATGGCATCGAATGTTAGTGTCGAGGGAGTTGTCACGCCGTCCGGGAAAATCCAGACAACCTCGACCGCTTGACTTGCTCCGAAGTATAAGCCGACTAATTCAAGGTTTTTAAGCAACCCATTTAACCCCATTTCAAGAGATTTTAATCCAGCTTGTGCGGCACGTTCCGACCACCCGCTCGAATCATCATCAGTCGTATCTAATAATTCGTTATTAAATGATAAGTTTTTTGAAAGTTGTCCAACGAGTGAGCCGTCACCCGTTGTTACAAGAACATTCCGTCCTTCAATTGCGATACCTATAGCCATTTTTTAGTCCTCTGTTATTAAGCCGGTAATGGCTCGAATATAATTGTGAATCTTTGGATGCTTTGTCTTGTCTTTCCGTCTGGTTCGAGTGCTATTGTACTAAATGTTTGATGGATTGTCGAAATTCCGAAACTTAAAGTATCCGGCAATGCGTATCGGTGTAAAGCATCATAAATATCTGAGTTCAATAGTGCGACCTCTTGCGACCCTTTATACTGACTGAAACCTATAATCTGGACTGTTGAGATAAACCCTGTTTCAAAATCTGTATCATTATTGTTATTGGTTAAAGGATCAATTCTCACGTAGGGAAATACATTGTAATCTTGCGGAACGTGATCGAATACATCAACCGACAAGGTAGATGATAATCTCATGTAAACCGCTGTAAATATTTCGTTCATTTTCCGGCCTTTTTAACCTGTAACTCGATAGCTGTTTTCATGTTATCGACAAAGCTTTTTTCTTCACTTTCTTTTGCTGGCTCTAACCATGGTCTGTTTTTTTCTGTCTCAAGTATAGCACCGTAATCTAGGTTAGTTCCAACTAGGGCAATTTTAGACCCTTTTGTATGTGAGAATGTTACCGAGCGGATTAAGTCGCCATTATCGCTATTGGGAGCCTCTCCGGGCGCGCTTATTTCGTGAGTCTTGCCGTCTTTGGTTCTCGTGACAAATTTCCCGCCATGAGAAACCGTTTTAATATTTGTGATAGCTGTTTGATTAACTTTAATAGCGGTAATTCTGACCGCATCATCAACCGCCTTATCTAAATTCAAGGCAAAAGAATTTAGCGCCTTTTGTAATAATTCAGCACCTCTAACCTTTACCGCGCCCGTCACTGAGCCAC
>Ga0255048_10000376_pt1 | contig 35412 bp, 21 predicted proteins | sample JV7_2_2_MG_FD_183619 | JGI IMG/M metagenome (GOLD analysis project Ga0255048, IMG submission 183619) | Seawater microbial communities from Jervis Inlet, British Columbia, Canada - JV7_2_2 | ecosystem: Environmental > Aquatic > Marine > Inlet | place: Canada: British Columbia | collected 2016-10-06
TAGCGGGAGAGGAATATTCTCCTTCACGCTTCGCAACAATAGCTTTTTGTTGTTCTATTTTAGCAAAATATAAACTATATTTTCTTGTTCCAACCGGACCATCTATCCTATCTAATTTAATCTTGTATTTATTTCCTTCAAAATCAAACCTTGTTTCCATAGCTTGATCACCTTTTTTAGATTCAACACCATCAGGGTGTGTCCATTCTAGATCTCTTCTAGTAGTAAAACTAAATTTAGCTTCTGGAATAAATCCTGATTTCGTATTAGTTTTGGTAATTCTAAACTCAGTACCTACTTTCTTTTTATTAGACCCTTTAGAAAGTATATCATGCTCACTAGGTTCCCAACCCAACTTATCAGCCCAGTATTTAGTTAGCGAACTGTACAATCTAACTCTACTAGTTTCATGAGCATTAAAGTATATTGAGTCTACTTTATTATTTTTAACGTAATCTAATATGCTGTTGCCAACTACACTTAAAACTTGCCATTCATTTCCTTTGCCAGTTATAGTATGGTCTAATATTTGAAAAGGAAGATGAGGACGAGACTTGTCTACGTGCGCAAAATACAAACTGTAATCATTTCCTTTAGCTGATTCTAACTTGTTTAATCTTACTATATATTTCTCTTTATTAATCTTAAACCAAGCTTCTTGGTTTCCAGCTTTTCCTTTCCATTTTAAATCTCGCTTAGTGTTCATGCTGAACTTAGGGAATGGTGCAGCGCCTAATTCTTCATTGATTCTTGCTTCTAAGTTCTTTAATACAGTGGCCTTAGGTAGTGGTTTTGCTATAGCAAATTCCCCTACAGTGTCACCAACACCATCTTTATACGACTCCACAGATTGTTCCCAACCTAGCTTATCAGCCCAGAATTTTGTTAATGTCTCATAGATTCTAGTTCTACTAGTATGTCCACTAGTATAAGATATACCATCAACATTGTTTTTCTTAACGAAGTCAAATATACCGTTAGATATTATACTTAGTATTTCCGCAGCGTTACCAGTGCCAGTAATATCCGTATCCATCTTAAACCCTGCTTTCCTTATTTCATTTTCATTAAACCCAGCTTCTTTCATAGATTTAACCTGTGCTTTGCTAAGAGAACGTTTTTCTAACTTGGCAAAAGTTAAATCAAAATACTTACCACCATCCACAAAATCACCTTTGAAGTAGAAACTATCAGGAGCCTGTTCTAATGAAATACCATATTTCTTACCATTAATATCAAACTCAGTGTCAAATACTTCGATGTCATTTCCCGCGTGTTTCCTACTAACCTTATCCCACTCAAGATCACGCTTAGTCTCCATGCTAAATTTAGCTTGTCTTAGTGCATCCGCTCTTGATGCAACTTCCGCTTGTGCGCTTGTTGGTTCTTTGTACTTAAGTCCAATGTCGTAACCTGGTTTTCCAATATGGAATATGTTGTGTTGGGAATTAATATCGTGATTCCAATCTAATTTATCCGCCCACAATTTAGTCAATCTCTCGTATAATCTAGTTCTACTTTTTTCTTTAGAAGAAAAATATAGAACATTAACATCATTTCTTTTTGCTAATTCTAAAACTCCATTTGAAACTACACTTAAAACTTTAAATGCGTTTCCGTCACCAGTTATAGCTTGACTTCTTCTACCATCTTTTAAGTTGCTAAATGATAATTGCCATTCTCCTTTTGTTTTATCTATTGAAACTAAATCTATTTCATAAGGAGTTTTATTAATTTCAAACTTCGAATTTAAACCTTCAACCATACCACCATCCCAATTAGTCTTTTTCCAGTCGAGATCACGCCTAGTGTCCATGCTAAATTTAGCTTTATTGTTTTTATCAATGCTTTTTAATTCTTTGTTTATATCACTAATTAGTTCTTTAGGTTTGGGAAAAACTTTATCAAGTATTTTATCGAAAATACCCGCTGTTTTTTGTTTTCTTTCTGCAGTTTTATTTTCCTTTTTCTCTTTACTCCATACATCTCGCATATCAACATTAGAAACTTTATTACCGATATATTTATCTACAACAATAACGGGTAAACCTTTTGTTATGGATTTTCCATCATATAAAGAATTTATCTTATTCGCTCTAGAATTAATACTTTTCTTCATTGAAAAATTATCTTGTGCCCAATCCATGAATTCATTTAGTATCTCAGAAGCGTTAGGTTGTTTTAGAACATTTTTAATACTAATTGAACCATCTTTTTTGTTAGTATTATAGAATCTTGCTTCTATTGCATCTGCTTGATTTGGAAATTTTTCTTTTGCAATTTCCAAAAATCCACTTGCATCATCAATATCGGGTATGATAGTGGCATCTTTCAAATCTTTAGCTTTAACACTAGATACTCTACCGTCCCCTTCTACTGCGTAACTATAAGCGCCATGAGGGTCACCAGTAACAAACCACACAGCGTTAAAATCTCCTAAAGTCCCACTACCACCATGATATAAAGTTTCGTTCTTTATTAAATCCCTGAATTTATTATAGTTTGGATTTTTTTCTAAATCAGTTTTTATAGTATTACTAAACTTGACATTAGATTCTCTAGGTTTAGCTTGCTGAGTTTTAGATTTAACTGGTAATTGATCTAAAGCTTCTTGAACAGCTTCAACATTAGCTTTATGATCGTCTGCGAAATAGAAGTCATTAAAACCTTCTTTAGCTTTACCAACCATCCATTCTGCTTTAGCAGCTGGAGCACCGTTTTCTAAACCAGTTATATTTTCTATAGGTATATCTAATCCCATGCTCTTTAAGAACTCATGTATAGATGGAGCAGCTTCTTGTGGTCTAGCAGTTAATACAAACATGTTTCTATCGCCTTTAGCCTCGTTAATCATCTTAGCTAACCCAAGCAATGGACCTTCGCCTCCTTCAATAACTTTCTCAAATTCACTAAAATCAAACTTAGCACCTTCACCAGTTAAACGATCTCCATGTTCTGCAAACCCACCAGCTTCTAATCTACCACGTTCTGTTGCGTTTAATTTAGAATTAACTGACTCAACGAATCCAGGAGGCATTTCACCCTGCTTTAAGTTATCAGTGTTAACTTCAAAGAAATTTTCACCAAACTCTTTAGCGTATTCTGCTTTATTAGCGTTAACAGAATCCCATGTTTTATCAACTATTTTATCCTTAAGAGATCTTGCCTTTCTATCTCTATTTCTTTGTAATGCGGTTTCTTTCGATGTCTCTACATATACCATCTTAACATCATAACCCTTTTCCTTAAGTGCCTCTATCTTAGCCCTAGTAGCCTTTATTGATGCTCCAGTTCCATCTAATACAACTCCAGTACCTTCATTAGTATATTTATCTAATTTTCTTTCCGCGATCTTTTTAGCTAAAGCACCCATCTCAGATCTAACAGATCTTTGAACGGCATCGTATCCAGCTTCACCTTCAGATAACCCAACTAACTTCTTAGCCCATTCTAAAGATATATCTTGGTTAACAGTTTTGTAACCTTGTTTCCCTAGACCTAAACCTTTTACAACACTAGATTTACCACTTCCAGGAGCACCAGCCAGTACAATTGCTTTAAGTTTAGATGAAGGTTTACCTGTAGTATTAGGTTTGTCATATATAACCCTACTATCAGTTGTCGCTAATGTATCATCAAAATCAAATACTCTAGCTTTTTTAGGTTCTTTATTTAACTCCCTAGCTTTCTCTAAAGCTATATCAGTAATACCCATAACCTCTATTTGCTCAGAAACTGTTTTAGGTTTTTTAGTATTACTAAAATGAGGCATGACGGTTTTGTTCTGTTTCATAACCTCTTGTGCAGCTTCATATGCATCTTTTTGGTACTCCCCTATCTTCTTTATCTTTCCATTTTCAAATATTATAATAGGTTCTGAAAAAGCTCCATAAGTAAACTCATTTAAATACCTATCAAATCTGTTTTTATATTCTAAAGGTTTACTTTTCCCGTGTCTCATGTTCACTATCGTATCCACTGGGTCATATAGTATAGTAGCAGATGTATCATTAAATTTTTCTCTTAACTGTGTTTCTGTTATTCTTCCTTCAACAAAGTTTGCGATCTCTATCTGCATGGTTCTAACCGGAGGATTATGCTCGTATACATAGTCTTTTGGGTTTTTAGATTCCCCTATAACCATGCTGTCAACATGGTAAGAGGCTCTTAATGGAGCGGTCATGTCACCGACAATACTCTCATTCCATGCGCTAACATCTTGTATGTCAATCTCGTTATTCTTTAATTGTTCTATTAATGATTTAGCTTGAGATATTATTATATCTTTATTAATATCAGCATACTCTTTACTGTCTTTTAAAGCTTCTATTAATTTACTTTCTAAAGTACTCCCATCTTTTAAATCTTGTTTTTCTATTAAATCTAAGAACTTCTTATTCGCTTGTCTTGATTGAGCAAAACTTTTAATATTTACTTTTTCTCCATTAACTAAGACTGCACCTTCTTGACCTTTTTTCGTTGTCTCGATTTTTATAATATCATTAAAAACTTTTTCTCCTAATATAGGTTTGACAAGAACCTCCAATAAGTCACTTTTGTTTTTAAATATACTATATCGATTACCGCTTTTATCACCGGTATATTCTAACACTAGTTCTCCGTTTTTACGAACTCTAGTTACGCTACCATCTAAAATTTTATTACCACTACTAGCTAAAGCGTTCTTGAAATTTTGTAAAGCAAATTCAATTAATTCTTTTTCACTTTTAATTTCCCCATTCTCCCACTTCTCTCTTATTATGTTTCTCGCGGCTTGTTCTAAACCTTCAACTCTCAATTTTACGTCTTTATACTTACTTATTCCAAATATTTCCTTGGCACTAAAGTCAGCTCTACCACTTTGTTCCCAATATGATTTCTCCAGCAAGTTGTAAATATCTTTAGTTGATAATGGTATATCACCTTTTTTTAACTTAGGCAGTTGTTTAACCACGGTAGACCATTGTTCTTTGATTTTTTTCAAGAGATTCCCTTTAATACCAGCTTCCCCAAAAATAAGATCAGCGGCTCTATCAACTCGAACACCATCGCTAATTTTTAACATAAAACTAGGAACTTTCTCTGAATAAACATCTTTAATTTCTTCTGAGTTTGTTAATTTATCGATCTCTGATATAATAGTACCTAAATTCTGTTTCTTTTTTGTAATGTTATCTAAAATAGCATCTCCATGAGCTTTACTTTTTATAGTAGTAATGAACTCTACAGTATTACCGTTAAAATCTTTAGAACTTTCCTTAGTCATAGAAAAAGCCACGTTTGGATCAACCCCAACTGCTTTAGAAATTTCCGCTACAGTTTTGTCAGCAGTTAAAACATCAATCAATTTTTTATTTACTTTTAATTGATCATTTATCTCACTTAATCTATTTGAATCATTTTCATTTAATTTACTTATATCTTTTTTATCTTCTAATTTTCTTTGTTCTACTTTTAATAAATTACTTTCTTTGTCGATTTCTTTAACTTTTAAATCTTTAGCTGCATTTAAAGCATCTTTACCTATTTTCTCTGCTAATAATTTTCCGATAGCTAACCGTCCTTCGTTTGGTCTACTTATTTCGTTAATAAAATAATCTGCAATTTCGCTTGGAGTGGGATTTTTCTTTTCGTATTTTCCTCTTTGAGAAGCTTCATTAGTTATACGTTCTTCAACTCCAGCTCTTCTAGCTTCAGCATAAGTAAATTTACCAACTTCTTTATAAAAAACATCCCAATTTCTATTTCTTATTAATTCTGGATTAGTTTCATTTATTCTCAAAAGCTCCTTCGCTAGTTTGTTTTCAATAAAAACCCTGTAGTCTACCTTTGATTTACCACCAGCTTTTGGTATTTCATTAAGAATGTCTTTCTTTAATTCATTAATAATCTGTTCAGAAACCCTTGGTCCTGATTTACCTCCTTTAAGTTTTCTACTAAAAAACTGATAGTCACCTTTTAATATATTAGGTATTTGTTTATCTAGTACATCTTTGACTTTTCCAATAACGTTATTCTGTTGAGCTTCACTTAAATTAACAACATTTTTAGCTGTTGATCTCATTTCCACCCGAGCGTCTTTAGCATCTATTGCTGCTTCAATACCACTTTCTGCACCCATTTCTTTGACAGCTCCACCTTCTCCTGCGTCAACATCTATTGATTTTGTAAATTTAGTTTTTTCATAATCTTTAAGTATATCACCTCTTCTCCAATAAATTCGTGAATTTAAATAGCCAATTAAACTATTATTTATTTCTGGATTAAAATTTATTAAATCTTCTGTTATCCTCATCTTCATTTCAGGAAGAAATACATGTTCAACACTTCTCCCATATACATTTTCCCCAACTAATTGAGAACCTTTAAGAAGCCCATCCATTTTTCCACTTTCTATAAAATCATAAATAGGAGCTATACCAGGCTTGTTTATAGGATTGCTGAAGCTAGAAGGAATGTCTGGATCTGGATTCCATTGGAGCTTCGTCATGTTGTATCTCTTGCCATCTGCAGTCAAACCACCCTCAACTAGGTCGTCTATTTCTTGATTATCCTCCGTTTGCTTCCGCGTTAAACCCTTGGCTTTATCTTTTTTTAATCTTTCTTTATATCTTTCTTCGGCTGCGATTTCTTCTGCTTTTATTACCTCATGTTTTTCAGCATTGATTTCTTTGATTTCCTCCATCAATTCTGTTTTCTTTTCACCTTCAGCAGCTCTCCATTCGTCACCCTTTTCTTTTGCCTTAGTCTGTAATTCCCCAGACTTTCCATATAAATCTTTAGTAGCTATTTTAGAAAACTTAACTTCGCCATCAAGCCCAACACTGACTTCATCAACCCTTCTAACATCTTTTCCAGCTGCATAATCTTGAATATAATTATATGCATCTATACCAGTTTTAAACTCAGCCTGTGTGAACCCAGCTGGTTTGAATATATTACCAGTTAAAGCATTACCAATTTTTTTCCATTTAGAACTACCATCTATTTTCTTATATTCTATTCTACCTTCAGCAATAGCATCATGAAACGCTGTGAACCATTCCACTGGTGCTGGATCAGCTTGCATTGATAATTTCCGTTCAACCTCTTGTAATTCTTCCCATGATAATTGTTTCTTAAAATCTTTTACTAAGTTTGCTATAATCTTAGGATCTTTTAAAGCAGGTTCTGTTAAGAAGTGTAAAAATTCATGAGGAACAACTGTAATATTTTTTACTCTTCTAGCTTTTGCTAGATTTATATGTATTATAGGTTTCTTAGTACCATCTGCATTAACTTTCATTTCAATGAAAAACCCTTCACCTATATGCTTTTTATCTTTACTTACAACATCTACACCAAGTTTAGACGAAGCTTCAATAAACTCTTGATCAGTTTCGAAAGCTTTAAACGTTCCTTCTGGATATTTCTCTCTAAACTCTTTTTCTGTTTTACGGACAGATTCCATTCTTTGAGTTTCAAGATACCCTTCGTTTTCTTTTTCAGCATTGTCTACACGTTCTTGTAATTTTTCTAAAGCTTCTTTATTTTTCTTAAGAGCAAGATCAGTGGTCACCGTTTCTTCATTGTTCTTCTCTCTCTTCTTTTTTTCACTATTTAATTTACCTTTCTCACTAGCTAACTTATCTGCTTTAATTAACAATTCCATCGCAGCTCTTCTATTAGGCTCCCCTATTCCAAATCCTTTACTATCCAACCATTCGACTTTACGTTTTGCATTGGCTAGAATTTGATTTATAGCTGCTTTCTGCTGTATAACCTCTGTAGTCTGTACATCTCCAACAGCCATCTCAATTATAGTTCTTTTGGTTTTTGGATCGCCTAAAGCTTCAATCTGTGCTGGAGTTAGATTTATATCTGCAATGTCTAAACTTTCTTTACCGCTAGCGCCAAGTTGCATGTCGATTGTATTTTTTAAATCTTCACCAAGTTTTTTTTGTTTGTTGAAAGCTGTTTTGCCGTTGTTGAATTCTTTCATAGCTTCCTCAACGGCTTTTATTTCCATACCTTTTACTACTGTCTCAACATCTGTCTCTAGTTCTTGTAGTTTTTCAGCAAGTTCTGTTCCTGCAAGTTCTCCAAATTCTCCTTGTTGGTCTTTGTACTTTGGGTCATTTAGTAATTCTTGTCTCTTTTTTAATCCAATGTCTCTTAAGCGACTAATACCAGAATCTTTACCAAGCCAATCTGATCTTACACCTAATCTTTTTTCCGCAGCACGTACTTTTGGGTTGTTTGATAATCCTACTATTTCATTACCTAGTTTGTTTACAAACTTTCTAGTAGACGAACCAAACTCTACAGCTGTAGATTTTCCACCACAAAGTATCAATTGCCAGAATAAAATATTTGCTTTTTGAGGATCCGTAATTCTAGCAAACTCTTCAGCACTCATTTCACCTTTAAGCGTGGAATTTACTAGCTCTACAGCTGTAGCTATAGCTGTGCCACTGCCAGCCCCAATCCCCATATTCACAGTCTCCCTAAATAAAGCTGACTCTTGGTAAGCGCGTTTTAAACTAATACCTCCACTATATTCACCCATCATTAACGGACTTAAGTATGCGTTTATACCTTTCCCGGCAATTCCACCACCAATACCAAATCCAAGCCACATTTCCCATCCCATTTTGTGAGTACCTAATGTTCTATTCATGGCCTCGTCAGTTAATAGACCAGCGCTTAATTCAAGAACACCAGCACCAAATACTTCAATTGATGAAGCTAATATTGGGGTTTTTGCTACATTTTTCCCCAAAGTAAATAGTGTTTTTCCATAACTACTCGTTGGTGTCCAAATTTTAGGGGCAAGAGGAGCGAGCCTAGTCTCAGTAGTAGCTAGTCTTAACTTACTACCGGTTTTAGTCCATCTTCTTCCATATTTTAATCCACTTGTGAAAGCTCTTCCACCTAGGTGTCTAAAACTAGCAGCTACAGGCTGTTTCGTTACTCCAACTGTGAAAATAAGAGCTCCAAAATCACCTATTCCTTCAAAAATTTGATCTATAGGTCTATCCTTAATTCTCTTTTCTAAATTCTTTATATAATCACTTTTTTCTTCTGTGTCAAACGCGTCTGGATCAACTTCGTAATATGCATCTTTAAATTCCTTAGCTATAACATCACCTTTCTTTAAAACTCCTGTCATTGCCGACTCGTTCATTATTACACTTGCTAAACCACTTACAAGGTGATCAAATGCACCGGTTTGTTCTAAACTAGCTGGATCATAGTTATATGCTAAAGCTTTAGTATATGCTAAAAACATGTTAAGTTGTTTATTGTAGTATTGCCCAAGTTCTGTTCCATTTGGAACACCAGATAAACGCATAGGTAGTCTATTACCAGCTTCACCACTCATAGCCATTCTCTTAAAATCCTCTTTTAAAGAAAGATCCTTCTGAGGAACCATTTTCCCAAAATCATAATCAAGTCGCCCTGCAGCACTATCAGCCTCGTATTGTTGCGACAATGCTTCACCACCAAGCAATAAAATATTTGAAATTAAATTACTCTTTTCAGATTCCGGAAGTTTAGTCATAGCGTCATTCGTGGCCACTAAATTATATAATAACTTAATTGCGTTTCGCTCCATTTCATCCCTATCACGAACATTTGCTACTATATCTTTCGCTTCGGCATCGATTTCAACTTTATGTTTTTGTATATACTCCCCAGTTGAAGTATTGAATAATGGTAATACTCCTTCGTCAAATATCTTTTTTCTTAAAGATTCATATTCCTTAGTCAACTCAATATATCCATCTGAACCAGGTTTTGTTTCAATTATTTTATCTTCTAATTCTTTTAACTTAATATAACTTGGACTAACATATTTTTCAATAGATTTATATAAATTATTACTTATAACTTCATTGGCTTCTGCTCTAATCTGTTGTGGACTTACCGCCATCAAAGAGAGAGCTCCTACAAAAGCATTCCAATTATCTTCCCCTTCACCCCATTTATCTATCTCTTCAAGATATTTTTGATTATATATTTTAGATACTTCCGCTGTTCTATCCGCATCATAACTAGGAGAATTTGGATCTAACTTGTTCCAATCTATGATCATGTATCCTTCTGAAATATACTGCTTTGTTTTTTCATCTATTAAAGACTTTTGATCTTTTTGATGGAATACTTTAGATTGATATTTTTTGCCAAAATCCCACTTATCAGTATTTGTTTTGTTAATACCAAGAAGGACTTGAACGCTATTCGGTTTATTTAAAGAATAATAACCACCTTTTCCGGCAACAGTAGGATCTGATAAAAATCCATCTTCATTAGGTAAATAATCACCTACTTTAAAATCCGATAAATACTCTAGCATGCTTTTTCTACTTCCAATAGGTGCACCAATTAACCCGTTAGAAAATAATCCTAATATTATATCATTAGCTTTATCATCTTCTTCCTTATCACCATCTTTATGAAGTTCTTCTTTTAGATTCTCTGCAACCTCATTTTGTTTTTCTTCTAGGAAACGATCGTAATCAGATTTTACTTCAGTTGGTTTGGTATCTTTTTTTAACCAAGGTTTTTCACCTATGTAAGTTGGATCTAAGCGATTTAATTCTTCTTCTCTGAGAGTAACTAATCCAACTTCTTGTTGTTTGTCAGGTACAAATTTACCTTGATATTGGTCTGGTCTAGAAGAACCCATTCCCAACCCATAATCCCCAGAAAAATCACTATCAATGTTCTGCTCTTCTTTCCAGGTTTCAAATTCTTCTTTCAAATTTTCATCAACCTTTTTCTCTACTTCCTCAATTTGTTCTACATACTTTTCATTTCTTTCGTCATAATGACCTATTTCGTATCCTACTTCTTTCTCGACTTTCTGATCATACGTATAAACTCCGGTTTCTATTTGTTCTTTAATTGAAGGTTCAAATTTTTTGCGGAGATATTTATTATATTCGTAATCACTTGCTGGAGTAGGCATCCCAAACTGATCTAATTTAGCAGTAGGAATAGGATCAACAACTTCAAAATAAGACATATCATGATTAGGAGAATCCGGATCCAACATCATACTCTCTTTAGCACCAGGGTGATCTTGGATAAAGGCTTCTACACTTTCAGCGTGAACATTATATGAATTACCGTTTTTATCTACGTATATTGGCATATTATTTTATTAATTTATCTATATCTTTATTAAAATTGTTTACATCCTTTTCACTTGATAATTTTGCTTCTGCATCCACTATAGCTCCAGCAAGTTGTTTTATTTCTTCTCTTGACATCCCATAGAAACTTGATTCTGCAACTTTAGAACTAGCTATTATATTTCTCTCAACTTCTTGTTTCATTTTATAATAAGCATGTTTTTTCGTTGTGTTTTCTTTAGAAGGAACAGTTTTACCGCTCTCATAAACTCTTCTTGGTTTTAAGTCCTTTATCTCTTGCTTTATCTCAGCGATTGGTTTTTTTAATTTATTAGGATCTTTAAGAATCTTATTTACAAAGGTATCTGTTACATCATTAACACTAGTGTCATCAGTAACATCAGCAGTAACACTAGCAGTGCCGGCATCATTCAATATTATGTTATCGTCTCTAACTGGATCTTCTTTACGTTTTGGTTGCATACCAAACTTATCTCTATTATTATCTATATATTCAGGTATCCATTTTGCAGCATTATTTCTTTGCTCTTTAAATAATTCAGATTCCTTGTCAACATTACCCATCCAAGGTTTAAGATCTTTTTCTTCTACACCGTTGTCAAGTTGTAATCGCGTCCAATAACCTTCCATGGATTGTGGATCATTAATAACATTACTATAATCACCATTCATAATTTGCTTTGTAATATCTGCATCTAATTCTTTCCAAGCTTCAATATCTGTAATAATACCATTTTTACCTTGAAGTTCCTTATATCTTATTTTAGCCCAGCCACCACCACCTTGACCTTTGCCAACTCTTTGATCTACAATACCTCTTATTACTTTATTTTCAGAAACATCTTGAACTTTTTGTAGCATACTCTTAGTTTTAAGAGATCCTCTAGTAAATTCTTCTGCATCGAAGCGATTTATTTTACTAGGGTCCTGTGGATCTGTATATGTTAAGTACAATCTTTCACCTTCGTAAGTGTAATTAACATTAGCTCCTTTATTTTGATCAAGATCTTGCATGATCGCTCTCCAATTAGGATCAGTTCTAAGACCGTCCATACCACCAATACTGTTTGGATCACGCTTCATCATCTCTATATATTCTTTCAACTGAGGTGCTATTGATTGATTACAAGCTGAAACTTGATCTGGTAAATTATAGTATCTACCCTCTTGAATACCTATTTCTCTAGCACTTAAATCTGGATCATTTGGTACTTCAAATAGCCAATTACCCACGTTTTCAAGAAATCCTCCTACATTTTCATTAAAACTACCTTGTTTAGTGGTTTTAATACCACCTATTTCTTTACCCCAAGCATTTTGTTTCTTTTTGTTTTCTTCGTCAATTTTTTTATTTTTACTAAAATTGTCAATTGCTGCTTTAGTAATGTTAGCCATAGCTACTTCTCCGGCCTTAGCTATTTGAGTTCCAGCTGCTGCTAATGCTTGTGCTGCTAAAGGTTGTATAATACCTGGTTGTTCGTATGTTCCCATTAATTTTTATATTTTATATTTATTATCCCCAATCATCGTCCATACTGTCCCAGTATTCATTCCCAGTATGTCCAAAATTATTCCAATCTTCAGGAGTATTCATGTTTTGTGGGGGACCATTTACCCCTTCTACTTTCCCGCGTCTACTGCAGCACTGTATGATCCATAACTACCAGCAAAACTAGTTAATGAAGATCCTACATTTCCAACAGCTTGATACATAGCTGCTTGATTAGCTTGTTGCATCATTGCCTGTTGATCAATTTGAGTTTGAGATCTATTTAATTCCATCATCTCTCTTTTCTCTTGTTCACCATATTGGAATAGATCACCTTGAACACCTGCTCCTTGCAATCTCTGTTGCTCAGCCATTCTTTGTTGGTTTGCTGTTGCTTCTCCTTGAGCTCTTAATCTACTGTTGTTTGCCTCTTGTTGTTCAATACTAGCTGATATACCTTTTTTACTTCTAAGAGCTGCTTGTGCTAAAGCAGTCGCCCCACCAGCACCTGCACCAGTCGCTCTTAATGTATCTAAAGTGTTTGCTAAAGCAATATCCGCTTCTTCAGCTTGCATTTTAGATGCCTGCGTAGCTACAGATAGATTAGCATAAGGATTTTGAATCATATGACTCATATCCTTTATGTTTTCATATGGATTAGGTATATTCTGCCTATTTTTAACTAAAGCGTCTTGCAATCTTTTTTGCTCATCTCTTTCAAATTCAGCATCGTTGGCTTGGTTATTAGAGTGAATCGCTAACCCAACATTTACTGCAACTCCAACTCCGGCAACTATACCGGCAACTAACATACTCATATCTCTTTGTTTATATTATTTTCCTCTACCCATGCCTCATACTCTTTATAAGTATCACATGTATTATATTTTTCTAACTCACTTATATCTTTTAAGTCAAGTGGGTTTCTATGTATAGTAACAAAGATAGATTCCTCTAAAGCTAATATAGCTCTTTGAGCACCAGATTTAGCTTCCATATAACATGGTGCTTCATAGTTCTCAAACCCATCTTCGTTTTTAATTACTAAATATCCAGTTAACAAAAACCATACATGATCTCTTTTATGTACAGCACCTAAAACAAATGATCCTTTTTTCATTGTCATTTGTCTTACGTACACTCCATCTGTTATAGTATGTTTTAAAGGAAATTCAGGGGATTGTCTATCAAATGTAACTCTATCATTATTTGACTCCCTCAAAACCTTTTCAAGAGCAGTTATCTCCTCTTTAAACATTTCTATATTACTTTTAACTAGATCTTCTTTAAGTTTTAATTCCATTTAATTTAATATGATGATAATACGAATTCAGAGCTAACTGAATATAATTCTTTCATTCCACCTGGATCAGTGGTAGAATCTGTTTTAAATTTCACAGTGGCAAAATAACCTTTAATACCAGTCATACCTGTTATTATAACTTCACCAGGTCTTGGTGTCGATGTATCAATTATATTAGTCGTATATAAGTTTTCTTTTCTATCAAATCCAGCTCTAGTAGGATAACCAGTTCTTGGATCAGTATATAATCCTTCTTCATAACTATAAACAACACCTATTTTATCTTGATTCTGAACCCAATTTGTATTTAAACTATCTTTACCTGTATAACCTGATACAAAATATTCACCTTCCCAGCCATTACTACCTTCATATGCTAGTGTTTTAAAATTCTTGGATACAGAAGGACTAGGGTTAAACACAAACGATATACTAGATTCTGCTCTGTCTAGATCATAATATATACCTCTATTGTCATCTTGGTTGGAATTAAAATAATGTTCGTATAGTTTTCCATCATAAAAAGAGTAATATTTATTCTTTAAACTACCTATAAAAGCTGGTTTATAATGATGAAAACTAGTCCAACCGTTTAAACTTTCGTCAAACGACACAGTACTATAGTCACCTGCTTCACCATCTATTTTAGGTGTAATTGAGTGATTGTCATGCACTTTTGATACATTTTGCATAGATACTACATAACTTTTATTATGTATATCCCATCCACCTAATATTTGACTCTTAACATTGTTAATAAATTTAACAGTATAATACTTATTATCTGGTACACCTGACAACTTAACAGCACATACTATATCAACACCATTATTATACTCAGTTGCTTCTTCAACAAACAATCCTGAATCAATAAAATTACCATTAACATCTTCAAAAGCCACACTAGAACCTATGGTAATATCACAACACGAAATATTTTGATCATTGACAGATATCCAATTATCACCCCAACCGGTGGGACCAGCGCCCATTGATCCTAATATAGAAACCTCTAACCAATCATCTGAAATAGATGCTAATTCATCTCTAAAATAATCAACCATACCATATCTACTTATCTCAGTTAACCCGTCTCTAGATAGTCTTAAAATGCATCCTCGGTTACGATCTGCAAAGTATTTTTGAAATCCATATATTGCAAAAGACTCTGGATTTGTACTTATACCATATTCACCTAGATAAGGTACGATTTGCCCTATAACTACATTTGACTGAGTTTGCATAGCAGAACCTTCAGCTGTGTATACGGCGTCTTTATCAATTAAAGCTCTTTGAACTTTATTCTCTTGGAATATCATTAAATTGGTATCTTCAGCATATAACTTCTGAATAGATCCATTTATTGGATCTACACTTTTAGTTATATCTTGACCAACAGAAAATACGTTAGTATCATTAACACCTGTTCTAGAATTAAATACTCCAGAATATATTAAAGAACTTGACAATCTCTCTTGATTTTTTCTTTCTTCTACTATATAAGCTTTAACACCTAAATCAATAGGAGTGTTATTAAAACCACCTTTTATCCTCATCTCTTCAACAAACCAAGGTTCTTGATATGCGTTTTCATCACCTTGATTTCCTACAGGTGCCCATTCCCCAGGTGTAGAAGAATCACCAAATGGAAATTTAGGATATCCACTTGGATTCCATGGTAAACCAGGCCAACCAGGTAAAAGAATAGGTGCGTCAACAGGATCTGGTAATTTACAAACCTTTTTTAACCAAAAAGAATTAAAATATTTTACTTCTACTAATACTCCCATTATAATACAGTTTTTGCTTTGAAGTTGCCTTTTTGTAAGATTAACCTACTTAATGACCAAGTAGGTTGATTTTTGTTTTTATTAGGATTTCCACCACTACCAGCCCATTGGTATAATATACCACCTACTCTGCTGTTATTGTTTATATCTATTGGACCAGGCGGATCAGGATAACCTGCTAATAAACTATTAGAGAACTGGTTATAACTTCCAGAAACAACAATAAAAATCCTATCGCCACTTTCTAAACTCTCTACAGTGCTAATAGAATACTCATTTGTTTGATTCCCTGAGTTATTATAGTGAGTACCGCTAAACGTGTTAATTCTATTCAGTTCGTGAGCTTGATTTGAATTTAGAGGCATTGGGTTGTCAATAGAGTGGAAAGCGGTGGCAGTGTTATAATACTCCCCGTTTTCACTACCACTTTCACTAGGATGAGTAGTGAAGGAGGGGGTATTCCAATGAGAAGCGCCAATAGTTGGCCCACCACCCCAACTATAACTATAGTCTGTTCGATCATATGGATTATTTGACGCGTTTGATGAACCATCAAATATATCTACACTTCCAGTCCCATTTCTATAAAACTGATTACCACCAGCACTGGCATAAAAATCATTACCATAATTACCTTGATTTTGATTATATGTAATAAAGAATTCTCTGGTTTTTAAAAGTTGAATATCTGCTAGATTAACAAATGGGTTTGATTCAAGTGGATTAATTCTTCCTCCAATAGGAATAATAGTACTGGAGCTAGCTGGTAATTTATATAATCTAATTTTTCCAATGATACCTCCGTTGATTTTACCAGGTGCACTATTAAACCACCCATTATTATATACGTACGGTCTTAACGCGAATTGCAGACTTAAATCTATATTTATATCCCAATCTCTAGTAGCATTAACTGTCCAAACTCCATTTTCATACGAATTAGTCCAATCTCCTGTTTTTTGACCAAAGTCAACTAGTTGATGGACTCGATTGAAACTAGACGCAGGTTGAAATGAATAATGAATATTTTCATTAAGACTAACCCCTGAACCATCTCTATATAGATTACTATGATCAATTGCGTTATAACCATAATAATATGGCGCACTTAAAGCTAGTTCAGTTCTAAGTTTACAATAAAATGTAACTTCTTTTTCTATACTATTCGCGGTTTTATAACCCATAATTAAAGTGTTTGTAAGTTTTGTATTGACGGTGTAGATGGAGGTGGATTAGCATTTTCATCCCAACAATCTGTAAATCTAACAGTTACTTTGAATACGTCACCATCTATATAACTACCAGCATCAATATTCAAGAAGTTTGCTTCAAGATTTGCATATGCATTATTAGGTGCTGTAACTTCGAAATGATCTATTATATTACCATCAACGCTATTATATTCAACAAAATCTCCAGTATTATCTTGTCTAAGAAGAGTTTGACTAACTACTTCTACATTCATCTCCTCCCCTATTCTCTCCCAGTTATCAGATAACCAATCAGGAAGGTTAGAAGAGTCTGTACCATCAACCCACGATCCATTACAAACTGGTAATTTTAACCATTTAATGTTGTCGTCTATGTAGTTCTCTAATTGAGTGTCTAATATATCTTGGTTCATAACCGGACTAACGTTGATGCCGGTTACTGTTGTAGGATAACCACTATCAACCCAATCTTTAGGAAAATTTCTCCACGAATTAGGAGAAGGACGATATTCTTCTGTACCTGGATATACTAGTTCAGGATCTAAGTAAGGAAAAGCTTCATTGTCAATATTTATATCTGGATCAGGTTGCCAACCAGCAAATGGCGCTGCGTTTTGCATTTGGGAAATTAATTCAACTCCGGTGGTTGAACCTGCCTCTGTAACTAGTAGTGTGAATTTATACTTGTTCTTGTAACTATCTTTTGAAAAATATAATGGGTCTGTTATATATATAAAAGCTTTATATTCAATCCCCGCCGTTGCAACCATTTCTAAAGCAAATCCAGTTACATGTGACCAAGTTCCAATACTGTTTTCAACATGGACATCATGTAATGAAATCAAACAACCACTAGTTTGACCTATGATATTACCTTGGTTATTTTGAAAATGAAATATGCTAGATATGCTACACGCTATAGGATCGCTAGAATATTGATTACTAAATGCGGGATAAGCACAAACTCTTTCGTTAAAATATTTCCATCTTGACTGCCAGCTTCCGCCAGTTGGATCTTCTGAGTCAACAACAAAATCTTCTGCATCTAATATAGCTTGATTTAACTCAGCAATTTCACCAGTAGTTGTAGTTTCCCAAAATAATCTTAATTTAGATATCTCAGGGGCTGTTTCATATACAGAAAGTATAGGAAGTTTAGTATTAGCACTAACTCCAACAGCAAAATCATCAGTCTCAATTCTAGCAATTAGTGGATTAGCTTGGGAATTAAATATATATTCAGGTATGTCACCAGAACTCCATAAACCTAAATCTATACCAGTACCTATGTTTACCACTGTATCAGGGTAAGAACCTGTATAATGCTGAGCGTTTTCACCCCATCCGTGTTCAGTTCCTTTATTATCTACTCTTAAGAACATTTTCAAACTAGCATTTTCACCTACATCTGGTTCTGTTAAACCAAATTCTACGTTTCTTTGTAAAATAAAATTCCTTGCTTCTTGAGAGTTCCAATCACTAAATGTAGCTTCTGTAGCTTCACCTTGAGCATTTACTACACTATACCATAAAGGATTTTCTACTTTAGTAGGTCTAGATGTTCTAAATATCTTTTGATCAGGTCCTACGTTCTTTAAATCTCTAGGAACTTTATTTATATTGTCACCTTGAAGTGTTATATGAGCAAATGGATTATTCGCAGTTGCAGGATCTTCAATTGCAAAATCACCATCCTCGCTTCCACCATTTAGTATACCAGGAAAGTATATATTGTAATAATCTTGTTCTTGTTGTTTTACCACTATTTTGTAACTATACCAACCCAGAGGATTTGTCAATTCGTTATAGACTCCAGGTTCTCCTGAGTTGTAGTCATAAGTATCACCAGTTACTAAAACATCGTTAAATAAAACTCTTAAAGCATCTCCTGGCCAAGAATAACCAGGATCACTTGGATCAATAATAAAATCATCACTAGTACTATATTCATGAAACACAGTTGATCCACTATATAAAATACTAACCTTACTTTGTCCACTGTCAACACTAGATAATAGAACTGAGGATTGCCTACCGTATCTATCAGACAATACTATGCCTACTTGGTAAGTTCTATTTTGTTTAAGCGTATGATTTGGATATTCTACTATATTGTTAATATCAAATTGAGGTAAGTAAGTAGATGGATCTCCTTTTTCATCAACTATAACATTGTAATCTATATTTCTAGGTGGAGTGTGCTTGTTGATGAAATTACCATAAATAACTCTATTCCCAGAAACCTCTTGAGCAGCAGCTCTAATTGGGGTTTTATCAAAAACCCTTATAGTATCTTCTTCTGGTAAAGTTTTATAAGGCGCTGTTGAGTCATATTCATACTCTAATATAGTTGAGGTATTATATATACCATTTGATGCTGGAGTAACAAACTCAAAAACTTCTCTTGGTAAAGTTTCAACTACTTTAACAGACAATCCATCAGATTCTCTATATAATATATCTATACCATCTATTTTTAATTCTTCGTACAGGTCATTAAATGGTACGTTATCTGGTGATTCTATTAATAATGAAACTTTATTAACTTTATTTTCAAAGAATTTAACTTCAGTACTTTGAAAAGTATTATCTTCATCATCTCTACCTACTGTAGTGGGATTCTCAAATTCACCTATAAAATATCCATCTTGATTTGGTATAAAAGTGGATTGTGTGAATGGTGCCATTAAAGAATATTCACCATCTTCAAACTTAAATCTATAACTAAACCTTAAAAATTTATCTTTAATAAAGTTTTGATCACCTTTCCACCCTGGTTCATGATTAGGGTTTGGGTCACCATTAGGTAAACTTTCGTCAACAACATTCTCCATCGTGCTCTCATTGAGGTCAGTTATTAATCTAATAGCTTTATATGGATAGTATTTAGCAACAGAAATGTTGTCTTCTTTAGTATAATATGGAGAACTTGAACTAGCTGGATTCGCTATAGCAGAACTTATATTGATTTTTCTTGGTTGATTTCTATTGTCAGTCCAAAATAATAAATCTTCAACGATGTTAGTGTGATTGATTTGATGAGTTTTAGAGAAGTTCAAGAAACCTCCTGCATCACCGCTTCCACCAACTAATACCACTGAAGAAGAGTTTTTTATATCATACATACAAATAGCTGAGTAATAACTATTACTAGATGTAGCAGAATATACGTACCTATTACTTAACTTATTAGAAGAGTTATCAGTATAATTAGTAACAAAAACAAATATCCTATCATTAGTAACATCCATATGTCTACCAATAACTTCGATATTACATTTTTTAGGAACATTAAATCTTGATAGAAATTCATTACCTAATACATTTTCTAATGCACCAACATCAGCTCCTTCTGATCTACTTATCTGAGCATTTTGAGCATCTCTGTATTCACCTGGTGGAACTAGTCTATCGTCTAAGTCCTTGTTCATCTTTGATTTGATGAACACATTTTTTGCCTTTGCCATTAACCCTTAATTTGTTTTGATTTACCTTTCATTACTTGAGTTATCTCTTCGATTTTGATATTAGACAATCTTATTTTAGCGTTTCTTAATGCGGCTCTTCTGTCCTTTTTAAATCTTTGTACAACATATTCAGGTTGACGAGATCTCGCGGCTAATACACTATATGCTATATGCATGTACAACGCCTCTTCAGCTAACTTCGGTACTTTAGTATCTTCATCGTAAGCTAAACCATCAGATATATATTCTAACAATATTAATTTACCCACGAGATTACTACTAAATGAAAATTTACCTTCTCTATCATTTATAGTGAACCACCCGTTAGTCTGAGCTGTTTCAGGATTTAAACCGTATCTCTGTCCAAACCATGTATTGTAGTATGGATAAGTATTACCATAGTAATTGTTTAGTTCTATTAAGTTTAGATTTGGATCTAAACTATTGTCCCATTGTTCTTCCATAACAGAAGATCCTTGTATATTTTCTCCATTTATACTACCATCAGGATACAATACTTCGTCTTGTATTGGTGTACCATTTTCATCTTGAATAGGTATTTCACCCGGATTCTTAGTTAATCTAGTAGGATATATTATATGTGTAACGCCTGATTTATCAACCCAAGACACTTTAACATAGTTAACATAGTCTTGTGGTATTATTACTGATAAACTAGGAGGTATTATTAATTCTTGAGAATTTATACTTTTCAAAGTATCATAACTAAACTCTTGCAAACCTCTTTTAGCGTGGAATAATACGTCTGATCTTTTTATACTAGGTATTATCTTATCTTGCCCAACATACGCAACCATAAAGTTATTAACTACATCTTCTAAACTAGTATATTGATAACCACCATAATGAGCAAAAGAATCTGAATTATATAAATTCTTTAATCTTATTCTTATAAATAATGAAGATGTTGATGATGATGTTAGCGGAGCTATAGAAAAAGTTATTATATTATCTGAGACAGAAAATATACCAGCGCTATATTCAGTCCACGTAATTTGATCACTACTTGTCTCTAAAAAGAAATTATTTAATTGATAATAATCATTAGTAGGATCCCACGAATCTTCATTACCTAAAGTAAGATCTAGATCAAAAGTGAATGCGTAAGCAGTTTTATCGACTTCAGTAACCATGGACTGAGTCCCTACATAGTACTGTTCGTTAGTTTCGTTTATTAGTCCCATGTCTTATTAACTTTTTTCTGCTACTTCGTCTTGTTGTATCTTCTTACTAGCAGCTTGTATAACCTGAGGATCACGTACAACAACTCCAGCATACATTAATATATTTAATACAACCTCGGATTGTTCAGAAGCGTGTAATTGAAAGTCGGTAGATCCTGCTGTTAATGGAGTGTTCGAACCAGTGTATGGGTCCTCGTTATACTCAAAATACCCTAAATTTGAGTTAGGAATATAACCCCATCTAACATCAAGTGGTTTTTTAATGTATGTTGCAGATATTGGTGTTGAAGTGACTGTTCCAGTTATTGTCTTTGGATAGATGTATATTACATCCCCTTCATATGTATAAACTGGGTATATAGCGGTTGGTTTAGTCAATGGAGACTTGTTTATATAAAGCAGATCGTTTGGTCTAACTTTTTCTATTTCTGTATCTTTATATATAACAGTACCTAATTTGTAAAACTCAATAGGATCAGTTGGAACAGGGACATTAAATATATTAGTAAGATTTATTCCATCAGAACCATTACAATCTCCAATAGTTTTAAATATATCTAGTTTCTCATCTATATTCTTTATTCTATTCCCATACTCGCTATTATTATCTTGGACCCTAGAGTATATATTTAGATCCTCAAAGTATTTTTCAAATATCTCTAACTGTACTTGTGTAGCTATTTTATTAAATTCTTCTGGCGTTAGATAGCCCCTTTGTTCTTTGTTTAATACGTATAGAACTGTCTTATATACGTTATCTACGTTTATTGCCATGTTGTTTTATTTTAATAATAAAAAAGGCGGCGATTAAGCCGCCTTTAATATAGTTACATACTAAAAATGATTTTTAATTCATTTTCTTCTCTACAGACCTATATACTTCTAAACCTTCATCAGTTTTAAACCATGCTGCTAAAGCTGAATAAGGATTTTCATCGAAAGGTACGTTGATTAGTTTTCTACCATTAGTTCCCCAAGTAAAAGTTCTTTGGTCACTAGCTAACTTTATTATACCAATTTCAGTTGCTTTAATAGCAAAATTCCTTAGTACAACATTTTCGTCATTAGCAAGACTAATAAACAATTTAGGGTTTCTTTTAGCAAATATTAATATATCTCTTTTAATCTCCTTAGAAGTTAATTTAGAAACACTAGAACCTTTTTCAACTCTAAGTATTGCCTCTGCTTGATCTACATCAATTGAAGAAGCTGCATTTAAAGCACGAATCTCTAATTCTAAATCTTCTAATTCATCTTTTGCTACCACCGCATTATCATGTTCAGCAAACTTCTTATCTCTAAGAGGATGCACTTCTAACATCTTTTGAAGGTTTTGTTGTTCTTTTGGAACATGCAAAACACCATCTTTAAACATTATGTGAGCTAATGTTACTGGACCTTCTTGCTCATCCACGAATGGAGAGGATTGGTTTGTAGCATATCTTAAAGCTCTTTGAACCCCTTTTTCTTTATCGAAATAAAGTAAAGGTGATTTAGTAGTATGTTTTGAATTCATTACGTAACATAAAGGAGAAACTCCATTAAGTAAATAGTAATGTTTATCTTTTATCTCCGTTCTAGGAGTTTCAGTTTTTTTAACCTTTTTAGGTTTGTTAATTGTTTCTTCCATAATATAATATAATATAATTAAAAAAGTCCCCACCTAAGTGGGGATTTAATTTATCCATAAGTTACGCTGTAACAGGTAACTCCTTGAGGAAACTCAACAGTTGGTTGAGAGTTTTCAGCCATCATAGCTTTTCTATAAGCTTCAGATACGGCAAAAGCAACTTCACCGTAGTTGTTAGCATCTGCTCCATTGCATACTAATGTATACTTTTTTACAGCACTTCCACTATAACTACTAGTGTGTATAATCGGTCCAAAGGCAGAACTATCAGGGGCAATAGCAGCTACGTTTTCAGCTGGTACTAATTGATAAGAACCGCTTTCTTCAGTAGCTAAATCTGCTTCATCTATTATAACTTCTATATCTGCATCCCATTGAGCTTGCCCGCCTGTTCCAGTGTCACCAGCGGCTATTGTCAAAGTATCACCAGCACTATAACCACTCCCAACAGCAACAATTGCTACTATTATGTCTCCAGCAGTAATTGTTACTGAACAAGTTGCTCCAGTACCTCCACCATCAGTAGTTGGTGTTATTGGCGTAACTATAGTTCCATTAACAGTAGTTCCTCCGCCAGTACCAAGATTAGTTAAAGCACCTGCGGTTAATGGGCGATCAGTAGCATTTAAAGGTATTTTTATGTAATTACTCATAATTTATATTTTTAAACTTCAGCAGCAGAGGCACAAGCTATAGCGTTAGCTACATCAAGTTGATAACCTACGGTGCCGTCATCACCGATTAATCTAAATATGTCACAACTACCAGGTTTTTGACTAGCATTTAAGACAGCAGCTTCTAGAGCCGTTATATCATCATCAGTAGGATTTTGAGTTTCGTATGTTAAAGTTGTTGCAAGAATCTCACCAGCAGCCATTGGTATATCGTAATACATCAATAACGTTGCTCCAGATCTTTCAACTTGATAAACTTCATCAACAGAAACAGTCAAATACCCACCACCTTCATAAGGAAATTTCAAATTTGCCATATTCTTATTTTTTAAAAGATTAATAAAGTGGAGGATTTTACTCCTCCACAATTTCGTGTAAGTTAAGCTATAAACTCTACGAAGTTATTAGCAGCTTGTACACATAGACATCTTTCAGATAAGAAGTGAACTTCCATAGCATCTAAATCAGATGTGTAAGCTCCACCTACAGAACCAGTGATCCAAGATTTGTATCTTCTATCATCAGCTTGAGAAGCTCTATATCTCACGTGTAGGAAAGGTCGTCTAATGTTCTGACCAAGCATTTGATCATATACAGTAGATGTTCCTGCTGGAACCATTACTCCTTGGATGTTATTAACTAATCCACGAGTAGAAGCATCATTTAGATATTTCCAATCTGTTTTGTAGAAGTCATAAGAACCTCTTCTAAAACCTGAAAATCCAAAGTTTAATGCCATTTCTCCTGAGTTATTAAATAAACCATAAGAAGCGGATGCAGTTGAAGAATAACCTCCACCTGCCATAGCGGCAATCATGTCATCAAAATCAAGAGCTGTAGCTCTGTCTAAGAATAACATGTTTTCTTCAATTGCTCCTTGAGAATCAAGTTGCGCAAGAATAGAATCAAAGTCAGCTAAAGCACCAGAACCAGGGGCAGCTGCACCGGCAAATCCTTGCCATACATTACCTCTTTCTTCTATTGCAGAGAAAAGACCTTGAGTACCACCAGCAGAACCATTATTATTAGCTGAAATTCCTGCTAACGCAGTATCAACTAATTCACCTTCAACCATTGACATTTCAAGATAATCTTCAAATCTCAATCTAGTTTCAGATTCAGCTTTTAGATACCATAAGTATCCAGTTGTACCATCTTCTGTAGCAACTTCAACCCAACCAATTTGAGCAGCATCAGATCCTGAAACCTCATACTTATCTTTGATTATAATTGGTTTGTTTTCAAACTGAGTGAATGCTGGTTGAACAGCTCCTTCCATTCCAACAACTCCTTTAGCAAATTCAGAACCATAAACGAAAACGTTTAAGGCTGGCGCAGCAACTAACGCCGCAGGCCAAGTAGCTAAACCGTATGGAAAAGCCTCTACAGTTGTTAAAAGAGCACCTGTTACTGGAGAAGGTATTGGCCCAACTAAAGCTTTAACAGTTGTATTAGATACTGGATCGCTAACTACAATAGTCTGCCCACCTCTAATAACATGAGGATTTCCAGCAGTAACGTGAGCTGTATCAATTGTTAAAGTAGAATCATTATCAGCAGCTAATGTACAGTTTTGATAACTAATGTGCAATCTATTTTGTTCTGACCAAATTACTTGATCTGAGGTCATGGGCATCTCTGCTCCGACCATTCTTAAGAAACCTGAAAGAGTCCTATTTCCGAATCTTTCGATTTCTGCTTCATATAATTCAGGTAAATATTGTTGCGCGAAATCATTTGCAGGAGTGTCTCCAGCAAAGTTTAAATAATTCGAGGACAATGTAACCTGTTCTTGATGCGGGGTCAAGCCCGCGTTTGTTACGGTAAACGCCATAATTTTTAGTTTATAAGTTTAGTTTTTTAACTTTTAGTTTAGTACTATCTAACCCAGTAATAGCTTTTACTTTTAATCCATTTATATAAACGTTACCATCAGCACTTTGCCTAGGTTTATCATTTATATTCTTGGACTTAGCCATAACATCTTTTACAGCGTCGGCTTTACCTTGCTCATAAAAATGTTGTGCTATAGTATCAGCATTCTTCGCTGCATAGATAGCTTTGTGATATCCTTTATGATCATTTATGGTACCGTCTTCGTTTAAGAACCTCTTCACAAAATTACCGATATCCGACTGCGTTTCCGCTAGTTCATTAGGATTATTTATACCATACCTAAACTTCTTTTCACCTAAGTTAAACTCAAAACCTTTGAAATCCTGATTAAAGTAGTTTTTGGTAATGTCTTTAAATTCTTCATGTTTCTTTTTAGAAACTTCTTGATCTTCATTATACCTATCAAAAAATTCCGTTGCTTTCTTCTGCTCATTAGTAAGTGATGGTCTCAACTTGATCTCATCGTAATACTTGTTTTTAGTTTCTTCCAAGAAACTCTTAGCTTTAGCAACCTCTTCTTTATAGGCTAATTTCTTTTTCTTGACAACTTTTTCTTCATCGTAATCTTCATCATACTTAAAGTCGTCTTCTATAATAAATTCAACCTCCTCTGCATTCAGGTGAGGTTTAGTAGTTTTATAATATTCTTGTAATAGTACGTCTTCATCAATAGAATCATAGTCAAAATTTAATCTAACATAATCATTTATATCTCCACCAGTCTCTTTCATAAAGTCAACTAATTTTTCCACATTTTCTGGTAAATCAACTTTAGGTGTTTCTGGTATCTTTGTAACCACTGGTTTGATAACTTCAACTTCCTCGTTAGTTATTTCTTCTATTGCGCTAACTGGAGTTTCTTCTACTGTATCTTTAACCTCTATAGGTTCTTCAGTTTTTACCTCTTCAACAACTACTTCTTGAACAACCTCTTTAGTCTCCTCCTCTTTTTTAGACAAATCTATCTTAGTGACTTTATCTTTATTCTTATTGTATTTTCTAGGAGTTGTCTTTACTTTTAGTTTTTCAACCTTAGTATCTACTGTAGGCGTTTCTCTAGCCGTTAAATCTTCTTTACTTTCTTCCATAATATAATATAATTGTTACTGTTGCGACATACCGAATTCATTCTCATTTATAGGTGTTTCGAAATTCTTTGGTAATCCATCGTTATTCCTTTGTTCTATTAACTCACTTTGTTGAGTTGCTTGTATTTTAGTTCTATTATCTTTCCTATCTTCCTTAGCTCCGTCAACTTGCAATTTAGTTTGGGAGTCGAGTTGAGCTAACTGCATATCATATCCAAATTGCTGCTCTGCTAATTGCCTTTTTACTTCTGCCTCTTGTTGTAGTTTCTGTATATCAAACTGTGACTTACCTTGTTCAATCTGTAATTGAGTCTCTGCTATCGCTTGTTGTTTTTGGACTTCCGCCATCGCAACCCTTTCAGCTGTCTCTGCTTGAGCTTGAGCTTGAGCCTGTATTTGTTGTTGTTGGATTTGTTGATCAATTTTTTGCTTCTCTTGTCTTTTTATCTTTAATAACTTATTAGCTAACTTTAAATTATTTATATTCCTAACGTCGATAGCATCCTCTAAGTATATTTGACTTTGTTGTAAAGCCATTTGTATGTTCTGTTCTAACATAGCTTTCTCATCTTCGTCTGGTTCTAGTTCTAAAAATATACCAAAATCATATAGATGTAAGTTATGCATTTCCTCTAATGTTCCAACATTGTAAGAACTAATACTATTAATTAGAGCTTCTCTAGTAAGATCAAATTCTAAGCAATCAGAAATTCTTAATGTAATATTCTCACAAGCCCTTAACGTTAAATATAAACTAGAATCTAATATGTGTCTAGTAGCCGTGTTTGAGTTTGCTGCTGCTAGTTTCTGTAAACCAACTAAAGACTTCTCATCTGGCATACTACCATCTCTAGCTTCGTTAAGTCCAGTTACATCCCTTATCATTTGTAAATAGTACTGATAAGTGCCTATTAACGATTGTATCTTAGCTTGACCATTAGAACTAGACAATTCTTGTATTGGAACTTTACCGCGATTTATATCGCCGTCTTGAGTCATAGATCTACCAACAACACTACCAGTTTGAAAATACATATTTAATGCTTCAGCTGGATTGTAAGATGTTCCATTACCTAAATCAACTTCAGCTAATCCATCTACATCTAAAAATACACCATCTGGAACTATCTTAGCTAATACTTGTTGTAGTTTCAAATGGGTCAATTGTATCATGTCAGCAAAACCCATACACTTACTAACTATAGATTCTATTCTTCCCTTGTACATTCTAGGAGCAGCAATGCTATAGTTCATATTAACCTTAGTCAAATTAGACTTTGGACGTGTCATGTTATGAGATAATCTCCAATCTAATATTTTATCATGCCCAAGCACTTTAGCACCAGAATATAATACCTCTATAGATCTAAATACTTTGTCAAACTTATCACTTTTAGGTGGATTAAAGTCACTAGACTTCTCTAATGCTTTTTCCAATCCTTGATCTGTATATTTTATTTTAAATACTTGATCGCTGTAAGTTTTGTATTCAAAGAACATAACATACACGGTATTAGCATCATCTCTACCGGCCCAACCCCTAGTGTAGTTGTTGTTACCATTATATTTTTGAATTTCCTGAATTTCTTCTTCTGATATATGAGGAAAATATTTCTTAACTTCGCCTACTGTTAACGCTTTGATCTCCCCAACGTACCAAATATCTTCAAAATTAGGATCTTCAGTATAAGAATATATTAAATTAGATGGATCTACGTATTCTACAGTGACTCCTTCTGATCTATTATAACTAGTTTTATTAGCTCCTATACCTATTACGGTTAAATCGTGATTAACTCTTTGACTAGTTAAGTCGTACTTGTTTCTTTCTAAAGTATTGTTTATAGCTTCCTCTTCTGCTATTTCAATAGATTGTTTATAATCTAATAACATGTGAACTTCTAGTTCTTCTTGGGTTTGAGGGGCTTTTGCTGGATCATCTACTGTAGATATATCCATTCCAAGTTTATCTTTAACTGATTTATTGAAATCTCTTAATGCTATATTCCTAAGAAGATTTGTCGCGTAATCTGTTCTAGCTTTTTTAGATACAGGATCTTGAGAGAATGCTTTAATCTCATAATTCCTAGAACTCATACCATTAACAACGATGTCAACAAATTTAGATAGAACCGGGATAGGTTTCCAATCTAAATTCAAATAAGATAAATCCCCGTTTATAGATAATTCATCTTTATATTTTTGAACAGGTTGTTCGCCTCTAGCGTATAATCTTCTAAAATGAAAGTTATTATAGTTAGTTGAAAACCTACTGCCACTATTGCTACCATTAAACCATTCGCCTTCTATTGCTCTAGCAACCTGCAAACCGTAATCATAACCTTGTTTAACTTCATCAGGTACAACCTGATCAGGAAAAGAACTGTTAGTAGTGGTATAAATCATTTATTTTATTATTTTTGAAACAAAACCTTTGTTATCATATCTTTTAATTCCCAAATCTACTTGCTTTATTTCTCTGCTAGCTATTGGTTTATACTTATTCTTATTACATGCCATTGCGGCTAATCCAGAACTTATTGAAGCATCATGTTTAGTTCTATTACTAATATTAAACCTACACCAATCCTCTAATGTTCTTTGGAAATACATATCCCCGTATCCTTCTACCAAAAGTCCAACGTTGTTTTCTATATAAGATTCTATAGCTGCAGCATGTGCTTGTTTTATATCTTCACTAGAATTTGGTATCCCACCAACTTCTCTTTCAGTGACTGATAATTTGTTCCAAACCTTATCAGGTCTATTCATTGAAAAACCTCTATAACCTCTTCTTTTTAAATAATAAAGTAATCTAGGTTTATTGTTTTCACACAGTAAAGGCATTCCATAAAAAACCAAAGCCATAAGCACATCTTCAAAAAATATCTCAGCTGTTTGTGGTCTAGCTATATATTCTAAAAAGAAGTGATTCGGTGGAGCATCTTCCATGCTAAATTTAGTTAACCCATGTAAAGCTCCATTAGACCCTCTACCATCTACAGTTCCTGAGATATCATAACTATCACATCCAAAAGCTCCAATATGTTCATTGCCAGGATATTTAGTGCCATTTTTAATTATCACTTGATTTTGGAGATTTTTAGGTGGAATCCATGATATCATGAATCTTCCGTTTGAATTTGGTGCAAAAACAACCTTAGTATCCTTAATTCCATCCACCCACTGAAAACTACCTCTAGTTACATTAGCTTTATTATTTATCTCCTCGTTGTAATCTATCTGTTCGTATATCTTTACTAAGTTAAACAAACTTTCTTGTGTCTCATCTCTAAATGCGTGTTTTTCGGTTCTTGGAAATTGTCTAAAAAATTCATTTAAACCATCTTGATCACTCTTTAAACCCTCAGCTTCATTATTCCAATACTCTATAACGCCTATGTGAATTGGTAAACCATCTATGCCAGTAACAGGTTTTTTAGGTGTATCAAATACAGGTATACCATGTAGATCTATATATCCTTCATAGTTCCATTCCATAGGTATAAACAAAGAATACAAACCAGATTTAGTTTGACCATTCCTATTTCTATTAGTGACATCAGAACTGCTATATACATCTTTAAAGTTTTGGCCTCCTTTATCTAAAGCATTAGACGTTGATCCCATCATACACTTACCAATAATCCTCCTACCTAATCTAAGACATGTTTTAGTTACTTTCCAATTGTTCTTAATATTATCAGGTCTCTCCCACTTACCGCTTTCATCATGTGCTAATAGTTTTAATTTCTCACCATCGTAACTATTATCTCCAGTATTCTTCCAATCTATCGTGGTATCTAATCCATCTATCTCCTCTAATTTCTCTCTAGAATCTAACTTTCTCCTTGTTAATTTTGAAGCAGGTACTCTATACGCTAATTCTGTTTTAGGTCGATCCATACCATCTTGAATCGGTTTAAAGAAAAATGGATAGTTAACGCTTATTGGTACAACTTTGTCCGTGAACATCTTCTTAGCATCCCAACCTGTCTTAGACAATACTCCAAACCTGGAATCACTAGACATAGTTGCTTGATTGACTAGTTCTGACGATGCCATAAATGAGAATCCAGATCGTCTGTTTTTTAAGTAACACATTCCATAACACCTATTATCTGCTTTACAAGCTTCCCAGAAATAGAAAAATAACTTATTAGATTCTCTATAATCAGCGGCGCCGACATCTATCTTTGACCACTGTAAATACATGTAATGAGTGCCTGTTATATAGTTAGGTTTGCCATTATTATAATACCAATAACCTTCTTCTCTATAATTAAATTCTCCTTCAATATAATCAACCCACTTCTCTTTAAAATCTATAGGATACTCGTCCCATTCAAATGTACTTTTTATCCTATTTAATTCTTTTGAGTATTGGTGTTTTTCCCAGTATTGCTCTGCTTTCTTCTCACTTCTTTTAAACGGGTTATTGATTGCTGGTAAAGCAATTCTGAGATTTTGTATTTCAATGATTTCTCCAATCTGTCCGGTTTTACTTATAACTATAAAATCGTAATCTGAATTATACCCATACTCCCACTTCTTATATCTATTCTGTTTTTTTAATATCTTTGGGTTTACAACATCTTCTATTATCTTACACAATGTTTGCTGATAACTCATTTTGTTCTATTTTCTGGTGATATAGAAAAACTCCTTTTTGGTGTTTCTTCTATAGTTTTACCCTCCAATATAGCTTCTTCTTCTTCCATTCTACTAAGTATTGCAAAAGCATCAAATATAGCAAGTTTTTTAGTGGCAGCAGCATTTTTAAGTCTATCTGCAGATATATCATCGGGAGTATCAATAATAGGTTCTTTAGCAACCTTGATGAGTTCTTCAACTGCTACTTGCCCAGCTTGGATTATATTCTTCTTCGTCTCCTTTATATTCATGTTTTATTACAATATCATTTGATTTCATACAATACAATCTTTCATCATCTAATATGATTTCAAATTGTCTATTTGGTTTGAAAGTAACAATATCCCCATTAGTGATTCCTAAGTCATTTAAGATGTTATTGTCATACTTTACTATTCCAGTGCAATATTCTTCAACACTGTTTATTACGGTTGATCTATTTAATATAGGTTTTATAAAACATCTATCGAACATAGTATTCCATTTGTTATTTCTATAGTAACCATAAACTTGATCAACACCACAAAAATACATATCATCTTTAAAATATGATCTAGAATTTTTTTCAATACCTTTCATATCATAAAACCTTCTAAACACATTGTGATGTATAATAATTTTATCACCTTCGTTTATTGGAGTTTTTATGTTATAAGGTGTAGATATTACTAAAGCTTCTTTACTAACCGCCTTATGATTTTCTATGTTAGCGTTAGTTATTAAAGTTTTATCACCTATTTTTATTGTATTGTTATATCTACTATTTATTGGTTTTACTACAAAGTCGTATAAACTATTCATTATATTCTAAATCATACTCTATAGATATAGCCATGTTTGAATTAAATTTTTTCCATGGTAGTATTTCATTGTTTTTTGCAATGTAAATATTATAAGAATTATCATTATCATCATATATTATATCAGATATGTTATGTCCGCCATATACTTGCTGTCCAGTTGAATAATGCATAGCGTCATTCTTGTAATCGGATCCTATACTTATCTTTCTTATAACCTTAGACATTTCCAATTACTTTTTCTTGATTGATATTCGTATACGTACCATCTTCAACATTTATATTTATAGCCCCATATTCACTCTCTAATTCAGTTTTGAAAGTTTCAACTTCTTTATTTACCTCTCCAAATTTATGCATTAAAGCATGTTTTTGAGCTTCATAAAAACCTACTTCATTTAAAATAGTATTAAGTTCTTTTTGGTGAGTTTGTATTTTATTTAATTGTTCTTCTGTTATTTTCATTTAATTTAATTTATGTTATTATTTATGGTTGTAATACAAATTTCACTGTGTATAAAACCCCAGTGTTATCAGTAGCACCTGATGAACCGTAGGTTCCATCATAAAAAATACTTCCTAGTGATTGATTATTATTCATTATAAAATTTAATATTTTTACCTCGCTTGCTCCTGCATTAAAGAATTGTCCAATGGAGTCAATAATTGTAAAACTTTGAATTCCAAACCCACCACTAGCCGTTGGTGGCCAAGGTGGAATAAATGCAGTGAACGACACGCCGTTAACAGCTACATTGGTCCATTTAACTGCAACAGCACTTATTTTTTCAAGCGAGCCAGTATTACTTTTTATATACACATCCCAACTGTTTAAACCTGCTTTTGTAATTCTAACTGTTAAGTCAGTTATCACTGGTGTTGTTAATGATGATTCTGCGTTTAAAGTAGTGTTTCCTATAGATATAATTGACATAATACTATACGATGAGTTTTACTATTCAACTGGCATTGGCTCACTCCATTCAGGCGTAGTCATTAATTCGAGTATTGCATGATGGTCATAAGTCTGTATTGGAACCACATTAGTATTTGTTATGAAAGTAGGTATATAACCTTCTTCCCATTTAATTACAAATTGTGTATTGTCTAATGACTTTCTAATCGTACTTGCTGAGGTTTGTCCCACTTGACTAAAATCTATCTGTCCGACATCTGTCAGGTTTATAGTTGCGTATGTTCTTGTATTGTGCATTTTTTATATTTTTTAAATTTATGATGGTACGTCTGCTTCAATGTCATCTGGTAGCATGTTATAAGATAAAGCATTTTTATCTGAATTAGGAGCATCACCTACTCTATCTTCAATATACATATTAGATGAAGTGCCTGCTCCTGAATAGTTAGGTGCCTCTCCTTGTAAATCTTGTATTGACATATTAGATGAAGTTCCATCATTACTACCTATTTGGTCGGGTACAGTCCAAACTACAGGTCCAGTTATTTTGTATCCGTCTCCAGAGCTAGTTCCAACTGGAAATATATCATCATCTATATTTATTTGAGTATCACTTACTATTGCTGCAATATGAGTTATAGTATCATCAGTGGTATTTCTAACTAAATCTCCTATTGATATATTATCACTTAAAAATGTAGCACCTACATCGTTTAGTTGGAACGCAATCGCATCTGCTGTAGTATTACCTGAAACACCTACAGCTGCATTATAATAAGCATCTTCGCCTAATCTCCACCAAGCAACAGGACTAAGTGAAGTGAGGTCTGCGGGTTGTCCTGAATTATAAATCGTTGCTACGTTTGAAGATTGGTCGCTATTCCATATTGCCACCTCATCAACGTTGCCTTCATACATATAAGAACCGCTATCTGCTCCACCAATTTCTACATCTGCCGTACTGCTATCAATAGTTGCGGGGATGCTTGTTGTGTTTTCTCCATTTAACGAACCATCAGTATAAATTTTCATACTTGTTGAAGGCACAAAAACAGCTAAAATATGATGCCAATTTCCATCATTAATTGTTGAAGTTGTTGTTACTGTAGTACCTGCACCTCCACTTCTTATAAACAACTCAACATTATTACCTGCTTGATAATTATTTGACCATAATGCCCAACTTCTGTTAACTCCAAAAAAATCTTTTGAAACAACTATGGAATCAGTAGTTTGTGTATATTTAACCCAACACGATATTGACAAAGCTCCTGTTATCTGCAATTCAGCAGGATTCCCCATATTTATATAATCGTCCACTCCATCAAAATCAAAACTAAACTTTGAATATACGTTACTAAATGAAATTGGTGTTCTTACTAAATTAGCTTCAGTCATTCCTGAACTTGTACCAATATTACTCGCACTACCATCATCTGGTATATTCCAATTAACACCATCAAAAGTAGCTGATTTATCTAATTTCCACCAAGCTTGTAAATTACTATAGTTACTAATATCAGGAGGCGTTCCGTTGTTATACAGAGATTCTACTGATTCTGCTCCACTTAAATTTAAAGCTGTATCAAAAATTGATACATTAGATAGTTTAGTAGGAGGTAAAAGTTGTGGTGGGTTATAAGAAAAAGTACCTAAAGTTAAAGGACCTGGGAAATATTCAATTGTTGAAGAAACTGCCTTCCAGCCTTCTAAATTTCCATCTATATAAAATTTTACAGTTGTTCCATCATAAGTACCTACTGCATGATGCCAGCCAACAGATGGAGCAGATGATGCTGAAGTCTGTTGTACAGCTCCACCAGCATCTGTAATATAAAATATTAGTTTACCAAATGATGTATAATAAATAGCATAAGCTGCTTTACCGCTACTATGATATTTAGATAAAAGATAATCATAAGTCACCGCAGTTCCAGTATTATAAAACCATATGGAACAAGTAATAGCTGTTGTAGGTTTTAAGGAAGCACTATCTGGTATATTTATATAATCAGCTGTCCCATTAAAATCAAACGCAGTATCTTGACTCATTTGATTAGGCACTAACCATTGTGAAGTGAATTTAGATTCTTCTCCTAATTTAATATATCTTAGGGGATTAAGTGAGCTAAGATCTGTTGGAGTACCT